>JAABUM010005993.1_pt1 | contig 12273 bp, 12 predicted proteins | sample 5559161 | NCBI WGS metagenome assembly JAABUM01 (sample SAMN10711868, study PRJNA513369) | rock metagenome | isolation source: Antarctica rocks | place: Antarctica: Victoria Land, Siegfried Peak nord | reverse complement strand
GCCGTTGGCGTTGTTCATCGCCGCCATCCCGGCCATGAAAATGCTGATGAACAGCCAAGCGCCCACAGCGATGCGGTTCATCGGACAGGTCTTCGACGGCGCCGCCCAGCCGTTGGGCGGCGACGCCGAAGGCACGGTGCGCCTCGATGATGACGCCGCCGCAGCCGCTCAAGCGAAGAAGGATCAGGGCCGGGCAGCAGCAACTGCCACCTCGGCGGCAGTAGCTGCCACCTCACCGGCCGCAGCGGCAGCAATAGGTATTCCATCACCGCCACCGCTCCCGACCGCCGCCGCGCCCGGCAGCCGCCGCACCCGGCCCGCAACTGCAGCAGCCAAACCGTCCACGCCCGGAACGGCCCGGACCCCGCTCGTCCGCGCATCATCCCCGGGTAAAGGCCCCGGTCGGCTCCTTAACTCACCGGCGAAGGACCCCGCATCCCCGGCACCAGCGTGATTCTCCAGGTCGGATGTCCAGGGTGACCCGTCGCCGCGCTTCAACGCTGTTGCGCTGATCCTGGACACCCAAGGCTGGGGAGGGGACGATTCCATGAGTGAGGTGGCTTCGACAACGAAGGCGGGAGCGAATCCGGCCGTCGAGGTACTGCGTGCGGCGGACTGGCGAGTGGTCGTGATCCACCAGGACGACGACCTTGCGGCGGCTTGGCGCCGGGCGTGCGATGCCGGCGACGGATACTCCGTCGCCGCAGCCGGGACCGGCACCGCACCTGCCCGTTCGTCCGAGCGCGACTTCGCCGCTGGAACAGCTGCCCCGGCCGGCGGACGGTATCAAGGATGACCGCTTCGACGTCGGTGCGAGGTGAATCTGCCCCTGGCCTGCCTGGAAGCGGCGATCGGCGGAGCGCCGGGCCGTCAGGTCCGCCGCCGCCGATCGAACCGGCGATTCCGCCGACCGGGATCGGACCCACTTTCTTGGCGGCGGCGGCGATCCTGGCCGGCTCGAGCGCCCTGAGCACTCCCATCAGCGGCGCCTCCTGGGTCTTTCCCCTCGTCGAGGTTGTCGCCGTCATCTGGCTGGTCGGGGTCGGCGGCCGCCTGATCCGCGTTCCCACGCTGGTCACCGTGCTGCTCCAGCTGACCGGGTTCATCGTGGCTCTGACGTCCCTGTTCACCTCGAGTGGGATCGGCGGTGTGCTGCCCAACAGGGCCGCGCTGGCCGAGGCGGGCGCCCTGCTGTCCGGCGCCTGGGATCAGATCGCCGGGACCGCACCGCCGGCGCCCGCCACGCCGGAACTGAATTTTCTGATCGCGCTATCCCTCGGGTGTGCGGCCCTCATTGCGGACTTCCTGGTGGCGGTGGCCCGGTCTCCAGCCCTGGTGGCGCTTCCGCTGCTCTGCCTCTACTCGGTGCCGGCGTCCATCGCTCCCGTGATGCTTCCGTGGTACTCGTTCGCCATTCCGGCACTGCTGTACGCGGTGTTGCTGGCCGGCGTCGGGCACCGGGACCGCCGGACGGGAGCCCGTGCCGGAGTGGGCATGGCTCTGAACGGCGCCACCATCACGGCTCTGGCAACCGTGGTTGCGCTGCTGGTGGCCGGCTCGGTGACCAGCATCGGCACGACAGGACGGCTGCCGCACACAAACGGAAACGGGCGGGGAACCATCGGACTGTCGCCGCTGGCCACCCTCCGCGGTGCCCTGCAGCGCTCGACGCCGGTTGACGTGCTCACCGCCTCGGGGGTGGCCCAGCCGGGATACTTCCGAACTGTCGCGCTGACGAAATGGACCGTCAACGAGGGATTCTCACTGAGCGACCTGCAGGCGGACGTGTCCGATATCAGCGGACCGCTCGACGGATCATTCTCGGCCACCGGAGACAGTCGGGTAACCGTGACGACGCAGGGCTACCAGGATCGGTTCCTGCCAATCCTCGACGGCACCACTTCGGTCAGCGGCCTCGAAGATCCCTGGGACTGGGATGCAGCGCTGCGGACGGTGTACCGGGCGGACAAGGTGAAGCCAGGCTCCTATCTGCTCGATGTGCGTCAGGGGCAGCCGGACTCGTCCGAGTTGCGTGCGGACACCGTGGTGCCGGGAGGGCCGCTGACCGAAACCGGCTCGTTGCCCAAGCAGGTTCGCGATACGGCCATGGCGGTGACCGCCGGCGCCGACTCTGCCTTCGACAAGGCTGACGCACTGCGAAAGTGGTTCACGGACAGCCGTAACGGCTTCACCTACTCGCTCGCTGTCCCTGCTGGGGACAGCGGAGATTCTCTCATCGACTTCCTGACCAACAAGAGGGGCTTCTGCGAGCAGTACGCGGCGGCCATGGCCGTGATGCTCCGGTCGCTGAACATCCCCAGCCGGGTCGTCGTCGGCTTCACCCAGGGCATCAAGCAGCCCAACGGTAGTTACCTGGTGACGAGCCACGACGCGCACGCTTGGGTCGAGGTGAAGTTCGACCAGAACGGCTGGGTCAGCTTCGATCCGACACCTCCGGTCGACGGACAGGGCGGCCAGCAGGGCTTCCACGAGAACGCGGTCGCGCGGCCCACCTCCAGTGTCGCAGCGACGCAAACACGGACGCTGGCAACCACCAAAGCACAACTGCCGAACGAATCGACCAGGGCCACCCGATCCAGCGTCGTCGCCACTGCAGCCGACGTAGCGGCCGCAGCGGGGCCCTCACCGTCGGGTTGGCCTCGTTTCGTACTCGTCACCCTGCTGGCCGTGGCACTGATGATCGGCCTGCTTCTGCTTCCGACGGCAGTTCGGCAGGGTCGACGCCGCAAACGTCTCCGCTCGACTTCGGACCGACCAGGAACGCCGGCCGACGCGTGGGCCGAAATAGAGGACACGGCGATCGATCACGGCATCGTGCCACACTCCGCGGAGTCCGCGCGGGCGACCGCGAACCGGATAGCGAAGCGGGCTCACCTCAATCCTGATGACAGGGCCCGGTTGCGGGGTGTGGTGATGGCGGCGGAGCGCGAGTGGTACAGCGACTCCGTGTCGGCGTCCGCGCAGTCCGCGTTCCGGGGGGCTCCCGGGGCCGGATTGGTTCCACCCGACCTCGCCGAGGAGCGTGGTACGGGCAACACTGCGTCCAACGGGGCACTGACCCGTCAGCGGCCCGCGCACGAACCGGGAAACCACGCCGATCCGGCCGCCGCCGCCCTCAGCGTCATCAGCGGCCTCCGCGAACACGCGAAGATCCGGCTCGCGGACCGCATCCTGCCCCGATCCCTTCGCAGCTCCGGCCGCTCCTGAACGGCAACTACCGCACGAAGTTGACCAAGCTGGCACCCAAGGCGGCATCCGTGAGGAACAAGGTCATCCTGGGCTCACGTGCCGACCAAGGCGAACCGCCAGGTCGTACGCGTCACCCTGCGGGGCGTCCGGCCACTGCCGGATCAGTCGGGCCACGGGTACAGGCTGGCGTGCTGGGTGATACTCGGTGTTCCGGTGATCGGGTCTATTTCGATGCCGCTGGATTGGTGGCTGCCGTTGGCGTGGGCGATGCCCGCTAGGACGAGGGGTGAGCTGTTCCCGGCCGAGGGCTGGGATGGTGTCGCTGAGGTTGATCGCCGGTCCGTCCGTGCCGCCGAGGCCGATGGATGCGGTGATCAGCAGGTAGGCCCGTTCGCCGGTGGACAGCGCGCCGATGTTCCCGGGGATCGCTTCCAGGTCTGCCCAGTGGCCGACGTGTTCCCGGGGTTGTATCCACGGGTTGCCGGGTGCTGCGAACCGGCCGCCGAAGCCGCGGATGAGCAGCTCCACCGCTGCCGCGGTGGTGTGCATGCCTTTGGGCCAGGCCCGCAGGTCCTGGTTGATGGCCGGCGCGGCGGACTTTCTGGTGCGGGCGGCGGCCAGCTCGGTGACGCCGGTCGGTGGCTGCTCGGTCACGATCCCTCCAAGTTGCGGTGTTCGGCGGCCGCACGAACGACCACGGGTTCGAGTATGACCGGGGCCGGGCACGGGCCAGACCGACGGTCAGGCTGCGCGGCCACCGTCGTGGTGGGTGTAGTGCTATCGATCCTGGTCGGTGCGCCGGTCCGGAAGGTGGCGCACACAATTGTCGGGGTGGTGGGTCAGTGTCCGGCGCGGCGACCGCGACGCACACTGGAACAACAGGCCTGGATCCGTTTTATTCGGTCCCCGCCGACACGCCCGCCTGACAACTGTCAACGCCAAGCCGTATCTGCGAGGAGGACCACGGTGGAAGTTGGATGATCATGGATGATCCGGTCGGCGCTGGTGGGCAGGCGGAGCTGGTCGGGGTGACGCCGGCGGCGTTCACCGCCCGGATGGATCGGGTCTGCTCGCGGCTGACCGCCGGCGCGGTGCAGGCGCAGCGGAGCACCCGTATCGCGCCGTGTCACCGCCGGGTGCGGTTTGTGGTGCCGCCGTGGGGGTGGGTGGATTACACCGTGCACCTGGACGAACCTGACCCGCAGCTGAGCGCTGTGGGTGTGGTCCAGCCGGGGCGCCGTGACCTTCAGGGGTTGGCCGATACGCACGATGAACTGCCCGTCGCCGCCCGGGCCGCGTTGACCGGCGCCGCCGGAGTGGCTGCCGGCATCGCGGTGGCCGGCGACCTGCAATGGCCGGGGTTGCTCGAGGCGCTGTTGACGGTTGGGTTGGGCGGCGCCGGAGTCGCCGCGCAGGTCAGTCGGTGCCGCTCCCGGATCCGCCGCCGCCAAGACTCCCGCCGGCTGCTCCCCACCGACGAGATGTTCCTGCCGGCTTACAACGTGCTGGCCGCGTTGATGCGCACCCAGATGCTGCTGACCGCCTACCCGGTGGCGATGAAGCGGGAGGCGAAGCTGTACGGCCTGCAGCCGGTGCCGTGGCCCACTCGGCACAACCAGGTCCCCGCCGCGATGCACCAAGCTCTGTGGGACCTTTTGACCGGAACTGGCGCGGAACCACCCGATCAGGTCCAACACGCCGCCCAGGCGGTGGCCGATGCGGTGCGGCGCGACATCTGGTCGGCCTGGAACGAGTTCGACTCCTTCCGCCCGGCACGGTTGCCCGACCCGGGCGCCGAGGCGGCGCAGTGGGCCGCCCGGACCACGCCGGCCGCCGACCTACGAGGTATCGCCGGCGACCTGGCGCAGGACCGCGCCGTCCGGGAACGCGCCGGTCAAGACGTCCGCGACATCAACGACAACTCTGACCTCTGACCTCTGACCTCGGCAACACCCAACCACCGTTCACAGGGTCTGGCGGATTGTTTCCCCGGGAACATCTCCGCCGGATCTGCCGGTGGCGACCCGGGGGCGGACCTGCTCTGGCACCCGCCGCGTGTCGGCTAAGCACTGCCTATGCCGCACTGCCTGTGCTAAAATGGCGGAGTGAAGATCGTCAGGACCATCCACTTTGGCAGGACTCGGGAACGCCCGACGAAGTTCAGAGTAACCGTCTGCGATAGTTCACTACGTAGGGTTGATGTGGCGGTAGATGCTGGCGCGTGAGACTCCGAGGGCTTTGGCGATTTGGGTGGGTGTCTGTCCGTTGGCTCGGCGGGCTCGGGCTGCTGCAAGGGTGTCTGGGGTCATGACGGTGGGTCGGCCGCCGATGCGGCCTTGTTCGCGGGCCGCGGCTAGTCCGGCGAAGGTGCGTTCTTGCATCGTGTCTCGTTCAAGTTCGGCGAAGGCGGCCATCATGGTGAAGAAGAATTTGCCTTCACCGGTCGGGGTGTAGGTGCCGGCGAGTCGTCCCGTGAGGATGCGTAGGCCGATGCCGCGGCTGTGCAGGTCGTCGGCGATGGTGAGGACGTCCTTGACGGACCGGCCGAGGCGGTCCAGTTTCCACACGCAGAGGGTGTCGCCGGCGCGGAGGTAGTCGAGGGCGGCGAGCAGCCCGGTGCGGTCTTTGACCCGGCTGGAGATCTTGTCCTGGAAGATCCGGTCGCAGCCGGCCTCCCCCAGGGTGTCTCGTTGCAGCTGGACCGTTTGCGGGACCGTGGAGACCCGGCAGTAGCCGATCAGCTTGGAGTCCTTGGTTCTGCCCATACTGCGAGTGTCGCACAACCCGTCTCACAACACAGTAGGTTGATTACATGTTGTGAGACGGGTTGCGGACGTTTCGAGTTGGCGTGTCGGGGGTGTGAGTAGCAACTGCGCAGGATCCTCCGTTAAGGGTTGGTGATCGCGGCTCTCAGTCGTCGGCGGCGGTGCGTGGGTCACGGAGTGGCCGGAGCTGGTCGCCGCCATTCCGATCGGGGTTGGTGAAGTGGTAGCGGCCGAGGAGGTTGATGTGGTCGTGGATCAGGGGTGAGAGCCGCTCGACGTCGGCGTCCTCGACGAGGTAGCCCTCGCGGCGGAGCTGGGCCAGGGCGGCGTCGAGGTAGCGGGTGTTCCACAGCACGATGGCGTTGAGGACGAGGCCAAGCGCTCCGAGCTGGTCTTCCTGGCCTTCGCGGTAGCGCTGGCGCAGTTGGCCGCGTTGACCGTGGAAGACCTGGAATGAAAGTCCGGTTCCCGGTACGTCCACTTCGGCACCCGGTCGTTGAGTATTGCGGCCGGGATGGATCAGTCGACCGTCGCGGCGCAGCTGCGGGCGTTGCGGGACGAACCTGACGGGTTGGTGGTGTTGATCGACGGTGACCGCGGTGGTGATGGTGACCTGTACGAGTTGGTGATCCCCGCTTGCTTGGCGCGGCGGGCCGGTCGGCAGGACTGGCGCGGCGGGAAACTGCACGCGCTGCGGCCGGTGTTCCTGGAGCTGGGGATCCCGGCGGCGCTGGTGTACGAGACGTTGGAGCAGGCCAGAGCCCCGCAGTCCAGCTTCGAGCTGATCACCGCGTCCGGGCTGTCCCGATCGGCGGTGTACGCGGCGTTGGAGACCCTGTCCGCGTTCAACCTCGCGGACCAGCGCGCGGGCCGGTGGAGCGTCGTGGCCGCGACCAGTCTGACCGTGTTGGCCGAGCAGTTCGGCGTCCTGGAAACCATCCGAAAAACGGTGCAACGTCACCGTGACGAAAGAGCCGCGTACCGACGAGTGTTGCAAATAGTGGAGGCGAAGCCGCTCCTGTCCCCCGACCCCGCAGACTGGTACTGGCCGCCGCCGGACCCGCCACCACAAGACGACGTCACCGCGTTGGATCTGCTCGAGCGGATCCTGGGCGCACACCCCGTTCCGGCGTGAGCTGATGTGACCGCGGATCGCCGCGGGTTGTACCGTTGGCGCTGCCCGCTACCTGGATGGTTGCAGAAACCACGCGACCCCCTCGCGTCAGGTGACGGGCCCGCTGGCCGCCTCACCCCCCCGAGGCGGCCAGCCCCCCTATCCGAAAGCCTGGTTTGCACGTGAGTACGCGATCATCGCAACGTAATCGGCCAAGGGCTCGGGAACGTGTCACCGGGGGCACACCACGCCCAGACTCGGGAACGCCGGACCAGGGGCCAAGTACCCCGTCATCTACCCAGAGGTAATGTATTGCATAACCACGGGTTGTGCAATACACTAGAGGTATGGTGGTCAGGTGGTCGGACAGCACAGACAAGCACGGTGTTGCGCGAGAAGACGCTCTGCACGCCATGGCGAACGCTTACTACACCGAGTCGGAGTTCGACGAACCGCGAGTGCCCGGCCACCGCCGGCCGACCCTGTACATCGGGCCGTCCCGCCAACTCGGCGGCCCGCTGCTGGAGATCATGGTGGAACTGGTGCCCCCGCGGGACCTGTTGGTCTTCCACGTGATGATCGCCCAACGTAAGCACTTGGATCGAATGAAAGGAGTCCAGCCGTGAGCACAGATGCCAGTGACGCGAGGTTGGCCGAATGGGCCGAACACGAAATGGCCTTGAACCCCGACTCGACGACCGCCTTGCACGGCACGGTCGCCGCCGCGAAGGGCCGCGCCGTGCTGGAAGCCGCCCTGGGCGGCCCGGAAGAAGTAGAGCGGGCCATCAACCCCGGCGGCCGGCCGTCGATCGACCCGTACGCCCAGCCGGGAGAGCACTCCCGGACCCGGCAGGTCCGCCTCGCCGCGCACATGAGCAGCCAGCTCGACGCCCTGGCCGCTGCGCAGCACCGGCGGCCCAGCGACCTCCTCCGGGATGCTGTCGCCCAGTACGTCCAAATGCACCGGGCCGGATAGGGGTCGCCCAGGCTTTACAGTGCTCGCCGACCTACTGGACTACGCCGACTGACCCGCGCGGCTGGAACCCCCTTCCTTCCTTCCGGCCCACCATCGAGGACCGCTACTTTGGCCCCCGATGACATGTTCCCGAGTCCTGGGCCCTAATGGCCTGGGGATTGGCCCGTGAAGCAGGAGGGGAGTGTGGCGTGAGTTCGTCGACGACCCGCATTGCAATGCAGCGAGCGCCAAGCAATTGATCAAGGTCCGGTGATTCGGTACCGATAGTCTCGGATATCACTGATACATGATACAGTAACGCTATCGGTACCGATACACCGCATGCGTACCTATCGGTACCGATAGATACGGATGGCTCCGGTAGTAACCAACGTGCGAACGAAAGGGCAGAAATGCAGATCACAGCGCTGGTCAACCAGAAGGGCGGCGTTGGGAAGACGACGACGACCATCAATACCGCCCGAGCCTTGGCTCGGCTTGGGCGGAAGGTCCTGGTGGTGGACATAGACGAGCAAGCCGCTCTCACCTTCCATTTCTTGGGCGACGAGGGCGAGAACCTCGCTAGCCTGTACGACGTCATCGGCCCTCGAGGGGCGACCACCCTGACGCAAGCGATCGTCAGTAGCTCCGTCGAACACCTCGATGTCATGCCCGCCAACGAGGACCTCGCCCTCCTCAACAACGACCTCGTCGTGGCTGGCGTCGGCCGAGAACGGCGGCTGCGAAAGGTTCTGCGTTCCGATGCCACCACGTACGACGACGTTCTGATCGACTGCCCGCCGTCGTTGAACCTGCTGACGGTCAATGCGCTCGTAGCAGCTGACCAAGTGCTGGTGATTACCGAGCCGGAGCTGTACAGCGGACGGGGTGTCGGAAAGTTGCTCGACACGATCGACGGCGTCCGTGAGCACCTCAACCCGCTGCTACGCGTGGCGGGAGTTCTGATCAACAAGTATGACGCCAGAGAGGAAATCCACGTCCGCCGGGCTGTAGAGATCCGCGAGCAGCTCACCGCCGCCGATCCCCCGATAACCGTCATGCCGACCGTTGTCCCGCGCTGGACGACGGTCATGCGCACCACCGACGCTGGCGCAGACATCGCCGACTCGAACCACCCCGCGGCTCGGAAGCTCCTCGGCTTCTACCTAGACATAGCCAGGGCGCTGGACCCCGACATGCCGCCTCTTGACGCAGAGGCCCTCCAATGAGCAGCACGAGCAACCCACAGCCAATGCAGGTCCGTCGAGGCGGTGCCAAACGTGGCGACCACGGCACTTACCTCGCGGCTCGGACACAGGAGACAGAACACCCGCAGCCTCCTGCTCCAACTCCATCAGTTCCTATCAGTCCTATCGGTACCGATCCGACCTCAGTGAACGCGTTCGATACTATCGCTCACAATCCGGTGCAATCGGACCCGATACTGTCGAACGACAGAAATGCACAGCCCTCGCCGCCCTATCGACCAACTGATGCCGCCGCGAGAGCGAAGGCTGCGTACGACGCCAAGCCTAAAGTCATCTTCCGCGGAGTTGACGAGATCGTAAACGGCAAGTTGCGGGCGATCTACAAGCATCAGCTGCATCAGCCCGGGGGAGTCGAGGGTTGGAGTGAATGGGGGCGCCTGGCTGTGCTTGAGGCATTCATTGCTGCGTACGAGCGCGAGAACGGAAAGATCGACGCAGACCCAAGCGTCCAGCTCAAAGCAGGCCGGACATCTCGGTAACATCACGCCCTATCGGTGCCGATAGTGTCGCGTATCGGCTCTATCGGTTCCGATACTATCTGTTGGGGGGGGGGTAGAGCCCAGCGTGACGTCAGGCACCGGATCGCTGGTGTCGATCCTCCGGCGCGGCCAATCAGGTCGGATTCTCAGGTCAGGGCTACGGCGTTTAACAGTGGGTCGTGCGTGCCTGCCCAAGGTTTGGTCGCGCCGCCCTGGGTGTCGGCTCGGGCCAGGCTGGTTTCACTCGCGTTCCGCATTCGAGCGATCGTGGTCGGTCGAGAGTTGTACCCGCGTTTAGACCCGCCGACAGTCCGAGGCGGGTGCGAGCATTGTTTGGAGTTCGTCGACGGGTTGGTCTAGTGCGTCGCTGCCGGATCCCCATAGCTTCCAGCGCAGGCGCTCGTACAACTCCGGGTGTTTGCGGCGGATGGCGTAGTCGTTGTAGCCGAGCCATAAGAGCGTCGCCGGGGTCAGCTGGTCGGTACTGCTCACCCCCCAAGCGGGGCCGTATTTCCCATCGTTGGGCAATTGCTGCACGGTGGCGTCGTCTGTGTACAGGAAGACGGGCCGGTACACGCTGGGGGAGGATGGGGGCGCCACCAAACGCACAGGACTGGGTATCGACGACTCAGGGGCTGGCTGTCGTAGCGGAGACCACTCCAGGTGCAGCGTGTAGTCGGTGTAGTCGGCGGCGGGACGCGCGCGCGAGGACCAGGTTGAGGCTTTCACTGCCGTCTCGTAGGTCAGCGCCAGTGCTGGTTGATTCGGGGCGTCGTCAGGTTCTGGTCGCCAATCACGCCGAAGCCACCACTGCTTCTTCTCAGCCGAGCCCCCAAACCCGTTGTCGGGTTCCAATCGCCGGGCACGGTAGGCCAAAGCGGGCGGAATTCGTTCATGATCGACGCGATCGTAGCCAGCCTGCAGGAAGGCTTGGACCACCCAGTGCCGGGGGTCCAGGCCGTGTTCACGCACTAGAAGAGGCTGCTCAAGTGCGGCAGCGATGGGGTCGCCGACGAAATAGGCGAGCTGCAGATCATCGACGACGAGCTCCAGGGCGGCCCGCGCAGACACCGGAAGGTCGATGTCCTCCAGGTACCTCCTGCGAAGCCGTCGCAGAGCTGGAATGAGTCTGGGATCGATCGTGACCAACTGCCGAAGTCTGCCGTCAGGACCCTTTTCGTATGGTCCGTCGATTCGAGGTGGCGGATCCAGTTGAAGGGCCTTTACGTCGTTTCGTTCGTACGCCAGCAACGTTCGGGGGACGGTCACCGCCCCCCGGCAGGTGCCGGCGGGCATCTGAGTTCTCAACTCCGGCGCCCAGTACACCTCGCGTTGACTGACGAGCACTTCATCGCGCCGCGCCGCGATCGTTGCGATGACCCCAGCGGCATACTGCAAAGCCGAGTCAGAGGAGTAGTCCGGCAACTGGCTCACCGCCTGGAGATGCGATAGCAACAGCTCGATCCCCTGCGGGTCGTCCAGAATCGAAACTGGCTGGCCCGCGGGAGTGATCGCCTTCTTCGTCAACATGGCATCGGTGATGAGTTTGCCCGGATACAACGGGAGCGGTTGCCCGATCAGGCGCGCGATCGCGGATGCGCTGATCGGTTGTTTATTACGGTGGTTTGGCTCCCAGCCGTTCTTCCAGATCCAGATCTGATCCAGTTCGAGTTTGGGTTGTTCGCCTACTTCCGTACCCCAAATCGTGGTCCACGTCCGGATCTGAATCCACAGTGGGTCCGTGCGGTCCAGGTCGACCGTGGTGGCCGCCCGGATGGTCTCCAGCTCATCGAGGTCATTCACGTCATCGCTATGCAGCCGCTCGATGATCACAATCGGGCCGCCACCGTCGACTGCCCGGTACACGCGCACATGGGTGCGGGCCGGCTCGCCGCCGCGAATCAGCCGGCCCGGCACTATCCGCTCGTCAAGCAGCTCTGATGTCACGCTTGTGCTGCCGATCGGACGTAGCCAGCGGGGCGTGTCGTCGTCGGCGGCACTGGGGGTGCGGTCGAACCACCACAGGTCGACGGTGCTATCTAGCCACAGGGATTGGCCGCCCGCGGTCGATGCATCCGGCGGCGGCATGACGTCCTCCGATATGTACCGCGACACCCGTGAAGGGTTGCGGCCGATACGCCGAGCGACATCGGCCGTCGACAAGTACACGGAAGTCTGGCGGTCACGTCGCCGCATCAAGTTCATGCCAGTACTGTACAACTCTTCACATGCCAACGCACCAACTAGTGCGCCTGATAGCATCTACCGGTGCGCTGTGCTCCCGTCCCACTTCCAAGGAAGTGAGACACCGGCTTTCAAGCTTCCGGCCCGAGGGGGCGGTGGACGCCAGACCTCATCGCCTGGGCGGTCACCGTTGCGCCGATACCAGGCCACTAGCCAGATCTCGCTCAAGACGGCCGCAGGGTCTACTCGAGCTCGCGCTGCCGACTGTCACGAGAAGAGTGCTAGGGCAGCGTCAACG
>JAABUM010005992.1_pt1 | contig 12274 bp, 19 predicted proteins | sample 5559161 | NCBI WGS metagenome assembly JAABUM01 (sample SAMN10711868, study PRJNA513369) | rock metagenome | isolation source: Antarctica rocks | place: Antarctica: Victoria Land, Siegfried Peak nord | reverse complement strand
ACTCTGCCATCCTGGCCATGCGCACCGAGTTCACCGCCGCCTACCGGTATACCGCACCCTCAGAGCTGCCAGCCTCTGACGTCTCTGGTTTGTGGAGGGCGTCGATGGACGTGATTTGCATCTGTGTGTCAAATGAATACCTTTTTCGTGGAAGTCATATGGTGCACCTGCCAGCATGTCGTGAATTCACGCCTATCACGATGAGCATGTCAATCGATGTCATTGCTGCTGACGTCAAGCTGCGGCTATGCTGCTGATGTCAACTGACGTGCCTGGTCTGCAGGCGTCGATCGGCATTCAGGGGCAGCCGCATCAGGTGGCGCGGATGTCTTTGACGATCTGGTGACGTATAGGGGAGTGCTTCGGCCATTGACATCATAGAAGAATTCCGCTGTTCGATACTGATGCGGGGCTGGTGTCAGGCGACGTCTGGCTAGGTTTGATGTCAATGGCCGTAATGCAGGTCTGGCAAGCAATGATGAGTGCAGTGGTGCTTTGCAATGGCATGGGCCCTTGTAACTTGCAACACCAATGTTCATTGGCAACACACCACCCCCGATTTCTTCGATTCCAACTCAGCCGGAAAAGGCACCCTTCAGCCCATCGAGACATGATCGTCAGTTCGCATAATGACCCAACATGCCTCGAGCACCGATGCTCAACTAATATTTTGCTGCAGCTCAGTGCGCCGCATTTCGCCGCGCCACTCAGCGCAGGGTGCGGCCGCCGCCCAGCCACCTGGGCAGCGGCGCCAGCTCGACCTTGGCGTTGTCCATGCGCTGCGGCACCTCCAGCAGCAGGCGCGTGTGCAGCTCGTCCCAGGCGGCGAACTTTGCCTCGTTGCGCTTGGGCAGGTCCACCTCGCCGTGCACGATGCGCCAGATCAGCTGCGCATGGCGGCAGCAAATGGAGCAGGAACATGTTTGCAGACAGCACCGTGTGGCACATGTGTGGCATCAGCATCTCAGATGGAAGAGAGTCTCTTCCATCCTGCACATGGCAGGTAGCCCCTGAGCGGCAGCTAGACAGCGCCCGCCACCGGCGCTGCTATGCAACTGTCTATGCGCTGCACCATGTCGAGAACTGGCTGCTGTGCAGATGCCGCTCTTCTTCCTGAACAGCATCGAGCAATCAGGTTTGCATGACGCACCATCGCTTCCATCAAGGCGATGTGGCCGCCGTGCAGCCAAATGATGCGACCGCCGGGCGCCTTGGGGGCGAGGCGCGGGGCTCATCACAGCCTGGAAAGTAGAAGGAGCATTCGTCAGCCCAAAACACAGAACGCGGAATTGGTAAAGGCCCATGGGCGTCCGGAACGCCGTCTTTGGCACATTCTCATCCGTGATCCGGATTTGATGATAACCTGAAGCCAAATCCAAGGACGAAAACACTACAGCACCTTGGAGCTGATCAAACAGATCATCAATGCGAGGTAGCGGGTAGCGGTTTTTCACCGTCAGCTTGTTGAGCGCCCTGTAATCGAGACACATGCGCAAAGAACCATCCTTTCTGGTGACAAACAGAATTGGAGCACCATAAGGGGAGGAGCTAGGTTCAATCAGCCCCTTTGCAAGCAGGTCCTTGACAGCGGCTTTGGCCGCCTCGAGCTCGGAAGGGCTGAAACGGTACATTGGCCGGAAAGGCGCACGCGCACCAGGCTCCAGCTCGATGGTATGGCCTATACCACGATCAGGAGGCAGCCCTGGAGGCAAGTTCTACCAGCACCTCAGAAAACTGGGAAAGTTCAGCATTCACAGCATCGTGCACATCAGAGGGAAGCGGATCAGCATCAGAATCTGCAGGCTCTGGCCTCGAATCATCGTGAGCCACAGCTGAGACAGAAATGCAGCAAATTTTCTGAGCGTCGCGGCCTACCAGACGGCACATCTGAACGGCAGAGAGCACAGGGACAGGCGGACCGCTGCCGGACATGAACTCACCGATGATCTTGACGGGTCCAGAGACACCGTGTGCAACCGTGGGTGGTCCAGGTTGAAGCTTCTGGAGGATGCCGACTCGTCGGGCAAAGTGCGTAGAACAGAACGCGCCCCTTGCGGAACGTCGCCAGTCGTTGCATCCGCCGGAGCAGAGGCTGCCAGTCAGCACCGGCAGCTCAGAAGGCGCGTGCACCCAGCAATGCTTACCTGCGACGTCCCTTTCACAAGCATCCAGATCAAAGCGGCGATTCGTTAAAAGTTCAAACCGCTTCAGCGCAGAATCAGAGAGATGGCTACAGTTTTCAGCAACAGCAGCAATCGTCTTGTCCCTCATCAACCCTCGTGCATGTCCCTCAGCTGCGCCACACCCCTAGGGCGCATCCTTGAACTTCAGCGGATGCAGCGGCTTGTTGCCAGCCAGGCTGGCCAGCCCCTTGCGGCCCAAGTCCGCATGCGTGCAGACATGGATACTGTGCCGCTCGCCACAGTAGAGGCAGCACGGGGTCGTGGAATTCTTTCGACGCTCGTGCTCCTTCTGAGAGGTGCCGAAGAAAGTGCCTCTCACCATCCCCGTTCTTCTTGGAAGCAGAGAAAGGGCCGGCAGACGCCGCCTTGCGCTTGCCACCGCCGCTGGACTTGGCAGCAGCCCGACGGACAGCAGCAGGCTCAGCGAAGCCGTCAGTGCCGTTCAGCGCAGCGTTGAGCTCTGTGCGAAAAGAAGACCGAGGGTTAGCAGACCTGAGGCAGACACCTGAAGATTGATTTCCTGCCTCACAGCGAAGGAAATCAGCTCATCAAGGTTGTCCCATTCAGTGCCATCAGGCTTGACAGAGCATCTGTCCTTCAGTTTGGGGGCCAGGTTAGCCTTAAAGCGGTGGAGCTTGTCGCCCTCAGACAAGGGCATCCGAGTAATGCAGGCGACAGTTTCCCGAAACACCCGAGCATACGTTTGCACTGAGCCTTCTTGCTTTAAGCTGTCAAGTTTGCTTCGTGCAAGCGGCTCGCGATCATTGCGACCATATGCTTGAGTGAGCAGGCTAGAAAACGTACGCCACGACATAGTCAGCACATCGAGGCCACGTGCCAGGTTGGGAAAGTGACACTTTCAAAGTGTGCAGCTGCCTGATCAGTGAGCATCTGCACGGCAGTTGCAGCCCAGTACGATGTTTACACGGCGCAGCGCGCGGATGTCGGCCTCCAGCTGCTCGTTGCGCTCCAGGGCAGAGTCGAGCTGGACCCGTAGCAGCTCCGGGTTACGTTCCGCTGTGGCGTCGGCGTAGGTGGGCTGAGCAGGCAGCGGGCCCCGCACCTGGTTCAGCTGGCGCTGCATGCTGGCCTGGTAAGCATCCATGGCTGCCATCCGCTGCTGCATCTCAGCAATGAGGGCAGCAGCGTCGAGCCCAGCAGGCGGGTCATCCTGCTCCATATCAGCAGGAGCACCCTCACCATTGCCATCAGCAGGCGGACTCAGGTTGGGCTGTATCTCGTCGTCAGACATCGCGCCCGAGACGAAATGTTGTAAAGCTAAAGCAGACAGTTATCGGTATGCAGTAAGGAAGAATTGAGAAAAGGTAGCGTTTGTTTCCATATAGTAGGTCGTGTTGAAAACGAGACTGAGAACTGCCTGTAGCGGCCGGCTCCCGAGCTCTTAAACACGGGGTTGGCCGGAGCCGGTCACTAATCAGCCTGAGTGAGGCTGGGACAGTGTAATATCTGTCTCTCTCAATGACTTACAAGATGCAGGGCATATTCTCAGCGAATATGCCATTACAGTTCTCGTAACATGACAGAAGACCCATCTGTCTGTGGACAAGTGGCAGGAGCCTAGGATTGCCAAGATTAGTCCAAGACAGATACCCCAGACTGCTGGAAGCAGACTGGAAAGAGCCACAGCAGCAGTAGGGCTGATCACAACACCTACTTGTAGCTAGAGGGTGTGTAGGCACGACAATGTCGGGCTGAGCCATGATCTGCTCGCAATCGCATATCAAGGGTCGACACTGAGCGAGGCCCATAGCACGGTAACTACTTTACTTATCATTGCGGGTGCGATATTGACCTCCGCGAAGAATCGAACCTAAAAACCCCCTCCCCTTCTACGCAGCGAAAGTGTATCCCTTTCTCCCACCAGCCTTCTGCCACAGGTTTCCCTTTGTGAGCGCACCGCTGGTAACTCATCGATAGTTCCCGCCGGCGTGATCAACCTAATCTGATGTTTATCGTTCACTCCAGAGTGCATTGAGCCCAGCATGCACCGTGGTTGCGTTGAAAAGTTGCAAGTTGAAGGTTTGACGCCGTCTGCTCCTAGAAGGGCGTCAGGCTTCCCAGTGTTGACCCTGTTCCCCGCGTTTCTCCGCAGCTGAGCCTGGTGGCGCCGGTCGCATTTGGAATAAAGCGACAGGATTCCCAATCCCCTAGTTGCTGACAGACAAGTCTGACACTTCGCTAAGAGCACAGGCTTCCCATCCCTCGCGAGGCCACAAACATTGCAGCCCCACTGAAGTCGAGAACAGAGTTGCAGGCCACACTACTGCGTGGCTCTGCGCTTCTGTGCCCTTGAAATGGAAAATCGCCCACAGTCAAAAGGCAGGCCATCCATCTGGGCAGGAGAAACAGGGTTTCCCACAGTCAGCTCAGCATGCTGAGGAGGCGAAAGAGATGCAGAGGGTAGGGGCGTAGCTCTGGGTCGGGCGATCGGCGACGGGGCAGCAGGCTGTCCCGGCGCCGGTGCCGGCGCGGCTGAAGTCTTGCGCTGACTTTGGCGTCGGAGGGAGCGGCACACTGTGCGAACTGCAGTGGCGGCGTGCGAGGGGCTGCCTGCGTCCCAGTGATCGGTACAACGGTAGTGTTCACGAATTTGGCTGGAGTGATACGAGGCCTTTTGCCATGCATGCTTGGGTCCAGGTGCGGACTGCCGCTATCTGAAGACATGTAATGTACTGGCAGCAGGGGTTGCTGGGGTACTCCCTCGGGGATGGAGGGATGTAGCTGTGCTGTGAGGCGCCTGCTCTTCTTCGGTCGGCCTTCACCGGCGCTTTGCGGCTGCCCATCAGCTTCGGCGCAATCAATGCGCCGTGCTGGCGCCCAGCGGCGTCCGCCACGGCGTCTGCAAGTTTCCTGCTGGGCGTGCGGTGACGACCACTCCTCCTGAGAGCTCGCTCTCCTGCGGCACCTTCGTGCTGTGCTGCCTTTTCCTCGGATGGCCCCGCATGTGCGTCTCCTGCATCTGTTGATGGGAATACTTCACTCTGCAGTCTCTCGCGTCTGACGGTGGCAGTCGGCGGAGGCACCGAAACTGCAGCTCCTGTGAGCAGCGGGACACCCAGCTCATCATCGGACGAGAATTCTGCACCATCCGCTAGCCTGGCTGGCCGGCCGGCAAACCTCTTAGGTCTGCCACGCTGCGCTCGTCCTGCATCCCTTTGAATACTGCCCCTCATTGCTCGCTGTGCAGACACATTCGCCAGCGCTCATGGCATCTCCTCAGCAGTGTCACTGTCTTCTTGCCTTTCATCCGTTTCGTCATGCAGCTGTGTTTCCGATGGTGTGGTTGAACCTTAGGGTTTCGTGGGTTAAACCCAACCACAGTGGTTCACCCCTGTCGGTACTTTGCACAGTTAGGGTCGCTGGAGTCCTTCTATTCTTAACGTATGTTGCCGAAGTTGGCTCAGCCCTTGTCTATCACGCTTGCATGCATGCCCGCGTACACAGAAATGATCCAACTCTGCCAGATTCTTCTCCAACTCAGCCGGCATCCAAGTCGGGATTTGTGGCTGCTGTGCATTCGGTGTGAAAATTGCGAGGTTCAACCTCTTGCTGAGAAGCCTTGGCCGGTACGTCAGCTCTCTCTGGTCACTACACTGCTGTCTCCGCGGACGCTCTTTGTCTTGCTGGGCATTCCAAGTGTGGAGTGCTGCAGGATCACGCGGACAGAGCGCAGGTACAAAGTGGTGCTGCAGGATGCATGAGCAAGCATCAGCGCAAGGTGGACGCACCTCATGCATCGATGTAACCCTACAGGGGAAGTGGCGAAGCACATGAGTCACAGCACTGTTGAGAAGCAGCGGCGGGACCGTATAAATTCACTCATTGATGAGGTGGGCATGCCGGCATGATGGAGTGGAAAGTTGTGGAACGTTTGAAGCATTGCTATGCAGCGTATTCATATCACGCAGCTCGATCTTTGACAACACATGTGTGCAGCTTCGAGAGATTGTGCCGCCGCCTGCACTGCATGGGAGCTTGGAGAACGGTGACAGTAAACGCCCCAAGCACACAGTGCTGAGCGACACAATTGCGCTCGTCAAGCAATTGCAGTGCCAGGTGTGAGGCCCCCTCAATTCCATAAACGACTTCTGTCAGGCAGTTGTTGCCTTCGTTCGTGTTGACAAACATCAAATCTCGTGCGAGCTTGAAGCAGTGTTTGGGTTGTCACAGGGTGGCAACTTGGCAACTCAGCATGGTACCTCCACAGCGTGAGGCTGCACGTTGAATGCAAAATGTGTTCTGCATGTTCTGCAAGCGATGCAAATCATCCCTTGCATATACAGGGGCATCTACAGGATGCAGTGTGCAATGCAGGGCTGAGGACATGTCGTGTAAGATGGAGTCGCACCTGCCGCTTGCTCCAGATGGCGCTGCGCCCGCTTTTGGGGTTGTCTTGGAAGAAAGCATAGACTGCCTGTACCTCAAGGTGCAGATGCTGTCACCCACCAGCCGCTTTGCAAAGTCACAGTGTTCATCATCTCACATTTGCAACTGTTTTTGATGTGCAGATCCACTGCCAAGATCGAAATGGCCTCCTTCTTGATATCGCATCAACTTTTGCTGATCTTCACCTCCAGGTGTGGTCCTTGCACGTCCTTTGCCATGTGCTGACATGTCAGGTAGTGTCATGCCAGAGCGACACGGCAGCGCTGCGATGCATGGAAGCTGAGTATTGATTGTATGCAGGTGCTAAGTGCGGCTCTGACAACCACACGAGAAGGCAACGTCTTTGACGTTTTGCGCCTGTGCTGGAGCCCCAACCATGCTGTCAGCCCGCAAATTCTGCAGCAAACATTGTTTACCAAATTGCTGTCTGGTACGTGAAAGCATGTCGACTGGCTGCTTCCGTGCCGTTGAGATTGACTCTTGGCTCTGAAACTGTCTGCAAAATCCAGCTCCTTCCTTCACGATCTGCGGGGAGTAAGCCTGCGCAGTGATTGCAACTAGCTCCAATACAGCCTTTGATGATCCGTGAGACGGATTTTCTCAAGCACGCCTGGAGTCACTGGGAGGAGGTCACAAGACAGTGGGCACTAGTTTGGCGGAGCAGAATCCGAGCTGGGCCTCAACTTCAAAGTCATGTACTGGTCAGCAAGACTCACGCAACAAGATTCACGTGCGAATTCCGAGGGTCGGGAATTTCGGGAATCTCGAAATAGCACACGGGACCCGCCGATTTGCATTCACAATGCAAGCAGCAGACGCAAGCAGTAAACGCACAGCAGCACGAGTGGGTCGTTGTCGTCCACAGCTACCGCACACATTTGATTGCTGGTCGTTTTTGCAACTTTGTGATAGCTGCAATCACTCACGGGGACGCTGCAGCCGTGCCGACTGTCTCGTCCGCTCTGTGAATTATAGAAGGTAGGCTTGTTTGCCATCATTAATGCAATGTTGCAGGCATACTATATACTTTTAAATCGAATGTCAGCAGTGTTATTTATGTGTTTACAGATTTGATGATGTCCTCCCTGGCAGCTGGTTGCTGCCGCGGGACAGCTTACTCATCGCGCATATCAGAACGGGCCGCCAGAGATGGTCACGGTCGCATGTCAACGCGGCTCTTCACATTCCAAAGAGCAGCTTTTGTTCCAAACAGTCTGGCCGGATCGACACAGATGTCGAAGATCGCACACGATAATGTGACCGTGGTTGCACGTCTTACGCCCTCGATCGCCTTATCTGATATGGTGGACGTGGCAGATATTATGCAGAAAACTTCGAGCATCCCGGCCCTGATGGAACGGACCATTATCATTGGCGCTGGCATGGCTGGACTTGTAGCTGCGCATGTTGCAAGCAAGTTCAGCCGAGAAGTCATCGTTCTTGAGAAAGACGCCATTGACCTCGAAAAGGCCAATGTCGAGGTGCGTCCTCGTCACGTTCCTCGTCCATTGTGCCATAGTTTGAAGGGTAACAACAGCAAATGGCTTTATGTGCGCTAGTTCTTGTTAACAGGTTCCAAATTCAACAAGACCAGGTGTCCCACAATACGAACAAATTCACATCATTTTGAAAGCGGGTCTGATCGCTCTCGAGGAGATGCTGCCCGGCTATCTGAACCGTATTTTGGAAGCCGGTGGAAAGCCTGTGAACTGGTTAACTGACAACCGAGCGGTGCACATACGCAATCTTCCTGTTGAGTACGTCGAATTTGCAACGTAAATCTTGCTGACTTGCACTTATTCATTTGTAGTTCGAGTATGGAAAGTTCTATCCCAGAGATGAGAGACCTGGCTGCGAAGCAGCTGATGGAGTGAGCGCCTCACGTGACTTGCTCGAGACAGTCACACGAAGCATGATTATAAAGCAAAACAGCAACATCAGCTTTGTATCCGGAACTCAAGTCACATATGTGAATTACGACAAGATCACAAACACCGTCGTAGGTGAGAAGCAAACGAGCCGTGGTATATGTCAAACAGATTCATCAAAACATAAATTAAATAATTCATTTTTTTGTGCAGCAAGATGTTACAAATGCGGTGATAATGAATGTGATGTTGCACAGGCCTGGAAACTTCAGCCGGCAAGATGTCAGCTGATCTTATAGTTGACGCGTCAGGACGAGGCTCGAAAACGTCAGCATGGCTGCAAGACCAGGGCGTTGAGAAGCCGCCGCAAACAAAAATCATGTCAAGGCTGGCTTATGGCACGCGCCTGTACAAGTTACCTTCGAAGTTCGACTTGAACAAGGTATGCGGGAGGTGCTATAGAACTTAATCGTTTGTTTACCTGTTTGATTCATGCTATGCCATACACCATTCCATGTTAACGTAACGAACGCAAAAGACTGATCGAGGGCGATTGTTGACGAGATACAAGATCGTTTGCAAACCTGTAGCTTGCCATGGATGTTAGACGGGGCTTGATACACTTATACGATTCCAATACATCCACCTCTTGTGCAATCGTCACCGAAACCATGATTGCCCTGGTACAGGTTGCGGGCTGCAAAGTGATAGTTTGTGTCACAAAACTCCCGCTACTGCGTACGGCTCTCATCTTTCAGGTTGAAAAGGACACCCTGCAAGTAAACTTCTCGTCTGTGGGCGACAAAATGATACCTACCAACGATGAAGGATGGTTGGAGTTTGCCAGATCTCTGCCCGACCCTTTGATATATAATCTCGTTTCGCCGCTTACTCCAGTCGGAGAACCTAAAGGCTACAAGCGGCGCACAAACGTGTGGAAACATTACGAAGAAGTAAGTATGTTGCGTTGTTGATGTGGTGTCATTTTATTCAGCAGAACCACTGTTCCACTCCGTATGCGACATGTTCGTTATCTGTGCCTGTCTGATGCTATCGCAGACAACTATGCCAGAAAAAATCATTTTCATAGGTGATAGCGTAGCTTCTGTCAATCCAAAATACGGACAAGGCACGACGGTTGCTATATTGGAAGCCCTTCACCTCGGAAGGTGCTTGGAAAAGTGGAGGCAGGAAAATAGAACACACTTGAATGGTCTTCCACAGGTGAGAGACTGGACAATTGGGATGATCTGCCTTGCTCAGCTCCCCGACGTTCACGCAGAATTTCGTCGATGAGTTTTGCAGGAGTATCAAAACGGCATCCCTGCAATTGTGGGGAAGCCTTGGCTGCATTCCACGACGGACGATAAAGTTCGGTGAGCGCTGAGATCAATACCCGTTGTCATTTATTGAAGATTGGCCCTAAAATCACAGCTATATATACCACATCGTGTAAGCTGCAGATGATGAACCATTCATATGAGTGGTCTATACATTGCGCCGTACCAATCAAATTGCGAGATCGTCAAATTCTGAGCGCATATCCGTGTGTGTTTGTAGGCAGGGTGCAAACAGCAACGAGTGCACCTACAGCGATATCTGGCAGGCTCGCACAGTTGAGGCTCTCAAGAAGGTTGCACTGCATGATGCTGAGCTACACCTAAGCCTTTTCAAAGAGTTGCATCTCATTCCTGAGAAGGACGTGTCCATCGTCAAACGATGCAAACAAGGCATCACTATCGGTCCCAAGTTTGCTATGCAAATGTTGGACGACTTCGCTTCAACTCAGCCGTTTTGAGTGCCACCACATTGAACCGTCAAGTAGTAGAGGGAAGCTAAGCAAACACTCGGCATTCATGGCAGGGCTTGCCAAGCACCTACTAGTGAGCTGCGTTGACATAAATTTGATAAAGACAGTGAAGGAGGACATGTTTTGCATTTTCAGTCAGGCCGAGGATAACCTTGCTAGCAAAGTGTGCGACATGAATGACATAATGTTTGGTATCATCAGTGTCCACAGTGGTACTGCATGGACGGCGCCAGGGTCGTACTTCACTGTCCCGACACCGTCGAAAACGCAAACCGCAGTGTTGGCTGGTACAATGCACTCTCATGAGTGCATTGAGGGAAGCACGCTCTGGCGCAGGGTCGTGCTTTGCTAATTTGTAGTCGAATTGGTGAAGGGGCAAGCTGATGACCACTCGCACTGTTTCACTATAATGATACAACAAACCTAATCACATTGCCTCACTCTACTGCTCCACCTTGCAAGATACCTACATGCATTCCTGCTGTAATGGCTAACGTGCATGTCCAGTCTGGCGGCCAAAGCAGCTGTTTGCATTTCCGTTTGCACATCCAGTCTGGCGACTGCTTCTGTTGTCTACTGGCTCGGACGTTTTATTTGAAAGTTATAGAGATACAAACTGGCCGGATTCCCACAGACAGGTGCAAAAAGCTGCGGCTCATGCGATTATCAGTCCAAAGGTGCATGTGCTACTCATTGCTGGACACTTTTTGTTGCATCGACACCCAGCAAGCTTGCTTAAGCAGGACGGCTTTGATATCGGCACCCGTGAAATCACCAAGCTGGCTCCTCACTTCTAAATTTAGGCAGAAAAATTTCACAGCAGGCAAATTTCGAAACATTCTCAGCATCTAAAATGTGATGAGAGTCTCAGCACGCTGCACGCTAAGTTTGCGCCACAACTTGGCGGGAATGCAGAGATAAACATCCAACAGTTATTTCGAACCGTGATCTTCTCGTGTTTCACCTCGCCGTGCTCACTTTCCCACGGGAGTTGCCGCATTGTGCCGCAAGGTCTTGTCGTGAGATTTGGCCTTGGCCTGGACGCCCATTTGTAAATCAAAGCAAATCAAATCAAGCACCAGCCACGGTACCGGCTGCTCCGCCGCCAGGCCCGCCACCATGGGAGTCGTCTGTGCGTGCCGCCCTACCGCCCACCACCACCCCACCCGCCAGCCTCAGGCGACGACCGCCCTCCCTCAGCCATCGACGTGGCGCTGCTCTGGGAGGTCGATACCGCTCACCGCTTCGCGCAGCGGCAAGGCGGCGGACACCTCCAGCGCGTCGGCCCAGACCACGGACTCACTCCCTGCGACACCGCCAACCCCAACCCCCCACCCGGCCGCCATGGAGACCCTGCCACCTCGTCATGTGGTCGCCGGCGGGCGGCGGGGGGGCGGCCTCTGCCGACGATGACGACGATGACGGCCCCGCTCGCAGCAAGGACCGCCTATACTTCCTCGGCGAGCTCTCCGACCTCACCATCGCCCCGACATCCACACCTACCACCAAGACGAGCACAGCCTCATGCAGTATCAGGTGTCCCTCGGCACCGAGAAGCTGCTCGCCGCGGAGCTCCTCAGGGACAACCGCCTCACCCTCGCCGCCGTGGAGCTCCTCAGCAACAACCGCCTCACCCTCGCCGCCAGGCAGCCCGCCGCCATCCCCCGCTGGTTCGTGCCCGGTTATGCCAGCAAAGAAGCCGCCGAGCGCGCCGTCATCGCCGAAGCGCAACGCCTCCGCACGGCACCTCCCGACGACATTCACCACCCAGACTGGATCACCCGCACCTCGCCACAGCAGCCATTGCCGGCGTCTCATTTCTCCGCCACGCCGCAGCCCTCCCCTTTAGGCTCGGCCCGCTCCCACCCCCCGTCCCCCGCCGACCACTTCACTGACCGCACTCCACCCTCCCCGGCCGCCGGCGCTCGACGCCTCCCATGCTTCCTGGCCATCACCGGACCCGCACAGCCACAGCTCGGCCGCGCATCGGCCGACGCGGCCACGGC
>JAABUM010005991.1_pt1 | contig 12277 bp, 11 predicted proteins | sample 5559161 | NCBI WGS metagenome assembly JAABUM01 (sample SAMN10711868, study PRJNA513369) | rock metagenome | isolation source: Antarctica rocks | place: Antarctica: Victoria Land, Siegfried Peak nord | reverse complement strand
GCGGCGCCGACCGTAGGCTTGAACACACTCGTGGTCCTGACTTGCTGAATGGCTTCGACACCACCAGCCTGCCCCAGGGCCACGAGCCCCAATTTTCAGACCACATCACGCGCAAAGTTCAAGAGCCACTATTAGTGCATGTCTCTCGTGCCCTTTCGCCGGGTGCTTTCGGTCCGTGACGCGCGCCGGGTGCTCCTGCTTGGATTCCTTCTTCGACTACCCGTGTTCTCAGCTGCGGTGATCCTGACCCTGCACGTGGTCGGCCACCTGGGTCGCAGCTACGCCGCAGCCGGTCTCGTCGCTGCGGCGGGAACACTGTCGATCGCCGTGTCGGGTCCGTGGCGCGGGCGCCTGCTGGACCGGATGGGACTACGACGGGTAGTAGCACCGTCAGTGGCCGTCAACGCCGTTTGCTGGTCCATTGCGCCGTTCGTCGGCTACTGGCCGCTGATGGTGCTCGCAGTCATCGCAGGGTTGTTCGTTGTTCCTACCTTCTCGGTGATCCGCCAGGGTCTCCTCGCGGCAGTCGAGGAGAGCGACCGTCGAACCGCCCTGTCCTTGGACGGAATCGTCGTAGAGCTTGCTTTCATGACCGGTCCGCTCGTCGTCGTCTGGCTCTCGACCGTGGTGTCGACGGTGTGGGTCCTGTTCGGGATTCAGCTGATCGGTGTCGTGGTGGGGGTGCTGTTATGGCTCGTCAACCCACCGTTGAAGGATGCGTCCTCGGCTGCGGCCGATGGGCAGAAACCAGGCGCCCGGTCCGATTGGTTCCGGTTGCGGTTCGTCATGGTCTGCGCCGCAGCAGCGGCCTCGACGATCGTCCTGGTCGGCAGCGATGTCTCTTTCGTGGCCGCGATGCGTGATTTCGCCTCTACTGGTTCGCTCGGGCTGGTGCTCGCGGTCTGGGGCGTCGGTTCCCTGATCGGCGGTCTGGTCTACGGGGGAATGTCGCGTTCGCTGCCCCCGTCGTTGCTGCTGCTCGGATTGGCCGTGACGACGGCCCCGATGGCGCTGGCCACCGCGCCATGGATGCTCGCGGTCCTGTCCTTCTTTGCGGGTGTCTGCTGCGCTCCGACGATCACGGCCACGGTGGATGCGGTGTCGCGGGTAGTGCCCCCCGCGGCGCGTGGTGAAGCCCTAGGGTGGCACGGTTCGTGCATGACGGCCGGAGCTGCGTTCGGTGCACCCATCGGCGGGATGGCAATCGACCGATTGGGGTTCGCCGGCGGATTTCTGGTGGTGTCGGTGCTGGGAACGGTCATCGCGCTGCTCGTCGCAGGTGGGCCTCGCGCACGGACCCGGATCCAGGCGACGTCGCAACTTCGACTGGCCGCCTGACCTGATTCGCCGGACCGACACCGGTGCTGATATGTTTCTGACTACCGATCTGGTCGGCAGCACGCTCTTGCGAGCTTGTGATCGACCTGATGTGCAAGAGAGGCTTCAGCTTCCACCCTGAGCAGCAGGCATGTTGCGGGGTTCCGGTCCAGGTACGACATCGAGGTAATCGATGATGCTCGACAGCAATGTCGGTATCACGATCCTCGAAGTTCAACTCGATTGAATTCGAATGTCCTGAACTGCAGTAGCGTTAAAGGCTTCTCGTGCACCGTGGGTGACGAGGAGCCTTTCTTTGTCTTCGCGCGGGTTCATGAAGCAGTTTCATGGAGCAGCCGAAGAAGGAGCAGACATCAGCGCTGAACCACGTATCAACGATCGCATCCGGGTTCCCGAGGTGCGGTTGGTCGGGCCGAACGGTGAACAGGTCGGCATTGTGCGCGTCGAAGATGCGCTCCGACTGGCCGGCGAGGCGGATCTGGACCTCGTAGAGGTTGCCCCGATGGCCAAGCCACCGGTCGCCAAGCTGATGGACTACGGCAAGTTCAAGTACGAAGCCGCAGTCAAGGCTCGCGAAGCGCGCAAGAACCAGGTCAACACGGTCATCAAAGAGATCAAACTCCGCCTGAAGATCGATCCGCACGACTACGGCACCAAGAGGGGCCACGTCGAGCGCTTCTTGAACGCTGGCGACAAGGTCAAGGTAACCATCATGTTCCGCGGTCGCGAGCAGTCCCGCCCCGAAATGGGATTCAAGCTGCTGCAGCGGCTGGCTGAGGATGTGGCCGAGATCGGTTTCGTCGAGAGTTCGCCGAAGCAGGACGGTCGCAACATGGTGATGGTTATCGGGCCGGTGAAGAAGAAGGCCGAGGCGCGTGCTGAAGGCCGCCGCAAGCGGGAAGCCGAATCGGCTGACCACGCAGAAGAATCGGCTGACCACGCAGAACAGGACGGCGAACTCGCACCGAGCGAGTGAGCCCTGATGTCCACCAGACGGTGGGCACCACGAATTTGGACGCTGACACCGGAGCAACCGTTCCTGACGGCCGGCGACACGAAGGAGATCGGCTGATGCCGAAGATGAAGACGCACAGCGGGGCCAAGAAGCGCATCCGCGTTACGGCTACCGGCAAGTTGATGCGCCAGCGCGCGCGTCACGTGCACAAGTTCCAGGAGCGCAGCTCCAGCAACGCGCGCCGGTTGGTGAACGACGTCGTCGTCGCCCCCGCGGACACGAAGCGCATGAAGCGCCTGCTCGGTAAGTAAGTACTGCCCACCCGCATGTCCGGCCATGGCGTCGGAAGCACAACACGAAGGAGATTCACGTGGCACGCGTGAAGCGGGCAGTAAACGCCCACAAGAAACGTCGCGTCGTCCTGGAACAGGCGAGCGGCTACCGCGGTCAGCGTTCGCGCCTGTACCGCAAGGCCAAGGAGCAGGTAACCCACTCGATGGGTTACTCCTACCGCGACCGCCGGGCCCGCAAGGGTGACTTCCGTCGCCTGTGGATCCAACGCATCAACGCCGGTGCCCGCCTGAACGGTATGACGTACAACCGCTTCATCCAGGGCCTCAAGGCCGCTGAGATAGAGGTCGACCGTCGCATGCTGGCCGAGCTTGCTGTGAACGACGCCCCGGCCTTCGCCGCGCTTGTCGAGATCGCCAAGGTCAATGTTCCAGCGCATGACACTCAGGTCGACGCTGAGAGCGCCGCCTGATCACGCACCTGTCACATCACGAACGCCGGCTGAGGCAGCCGTGTTGACCAATCCTCGCGCTGAGCGGGTGAAGGCAGTACGGGCCCTCGGTCGGCGTTCGATGCGTGAGCGGACCGGTCGGTTCGTGGTCGAAGGACCACAAGCCGTGCGCGAGCTGCTGCGTTTTGCACCGGCCACCGCCAATGAGATCTTCGTTGACGTTGAGATGGCCGGCCGCCACCAGGATCTGCTGGAGCTGGCCCGTACCAGCGACGTCACGGTGAACGACTGCAGCACTCAGGTGCTTCGTGAGCTGGCAGATTCCGAGCACCCGCAGGGCATCGTCGCCGTCGCGAAGTGTGTCGACGTCGATCTGGCCCCGGTGCTGGACAGCGTGGTGGACCCGGACGCAGGGTTTGTCGTAGTGCTGTCGCAGGTACGCGACCCGGGGAACGCCGGCACGGTGTTGCGTGCAGGTGACGCGGCGGGAGCGCGCGCGGTGATCCTGACCGACGCGAGTGTGGACGTCTACAACTCCAAGGTCGTTCGTGCGACCGCCGGGTCGTTGTGGCATGTACCTGTTGTTGTCGGTGCATCGCTGGACGCCGTCGTGGCCGGTTGTCGGGCAAGGGGCATTCAGGTACTTGCTGCAGACGGGGCAGGCGATGTCATCCTGCAGGATGCCGACCTCGAGGGCCCGCACGCCTGGGTACTGGGCAACGAAGCCTGGGGTTTGTCTCAAGAAGATCGCAACCGCAGCGATCACGTGGTCAAAGTGCCGATCTACGGGCATGCCGAATCACTCAATCTCGCGCTGGCAGCGACGGTCTGTGTGTATGCCAGTGCAGCTGTGCAGTCGGGCCAGAAATCCACGTGAGCACTCCCCGGTGGCGTCGATAGACTCCGTCCCGTTCTGCTTCAACCCCACAGAAGGCTGGCGATGTCAGGCCCCAACAAGCACTACGATCCGGTCGAGGTCGCCGCCTTGGATCCGGCGCAGATCGACGACGCCGTTCAGTCGGCGTCGGTGGCCATCAGCGCAGCCGGATCGCTGGAGGAACTGAAGTCGGTACGCACCGCGCATCACGGTGACAAGAGTCCCCTCGCGTTGGCCAACCGTGAGATCGGTGCGCTACCGCCTACCGCCAAAGCAGATGCAGGAAAGCGGGTTGGGTCAGCTCGCGGCCGCGTGGCGCAGGAACTGAAATCACGCCAGGTCCTCCTCGAAGCGGAGCGGGACGACCGGATCCTGCGCGAAGAGCGGGTCGACATGACCCTTGTCGCCGACCGTCGGCCGCTGGGCCGGCGCCATCCCATTGAACTGATGGGGGAGCAGATGGCCGACGTGATGGTCGGCATGGGTTGGGAGATCGCCGAAGGCCCTGAGGTCGAGGCCGAGTGGTTCACCTTCGACGCCTTGAACTTCGACGCCGACCACCCGGCCCGGCAGATGCAGGACACTTTTTACGTTGAACCGGCGGACGCCGGTCTGGTGCTTCGTACCCACACCTCTCCCGTGCAGGCGCGTTCGATGCTCGAACGTGGCGCGCCCCTCTACATTGCTGTGCCGGGTCGGGTTTTCCGCACCGATGAATTGGACGCGACCCACATGCCCGCCTTCCACCAGATGGAGGGCCTCGCCGTCGACGAAGGCCTGACGATGGCGCACCTGAAGGGCACCCTGGACAGGTTGGCGGCCGAACTCTTCGGTCCGTCGATCACCACGCGGTTGCGCCCCTCGTACTTCCCGTTCACCGAACCTTCAGCCGAGATGGATCTTCGTTGTTTCGTCTGCGAGGGCTCTGACCCCGACTGTCGAACCTGCAGCGGGACCGGATGGATCGAGTGGGGCGGCTGCGGGATGGTCAACCAGAACGTGTTGCGCGCCTGTGGGATCGATCCGGAGCGCTATACCGGTTTCGCCTTCGGAATGGGCATCGATCGGGCGCTGATGTTCCGCACCGGCGTCGCTGACATGCGAGAGATGATCGAGGGCGACGTGCGCTTCAACAGCCAGTTCGGGATGGAGATCTGATGCGGGTACCCGTGGAGTGGCTGCGCGAGTACGTCGAGGTTCCGGCCGATGCCAGCGGAGCCGAGATTGCGGCGTCCCTGGTGCAGGTCGGTCTTGAGGAAGAAGGACTGCACGGCGCCGACATCACCGGTCCACTCGTGGTGGGCCGGGTCGTCTCGGTGGAGCCGGAGCCTCAGAAGAACGGCAAGACGATCAACTGGTGTCAGGTTGATGTCGGCGATGCCAACGGAACCGGCGACCTGCAGGGCATTGTCTGCGGAGCCCACAACTTCACTGCTGGCGCCGTGCTCCCCGGCAACTTCGCCATCGCGGCTCGCAAGACCTACGGTCACGTCAGCGCCGGGATGATCTGTGCTGCTGACGAACTGGGGCTCCCCGACGATGGGTCCGGAGGCATCATCAGGCTGACCGACCTGGTGCCGCGCACCGAATTAACGCCGGGTCAGGACGCGATCTCGCTGCTCGGCCTCGACCGCGAAACTCTTGAGATCAACGTGACCCCCGACCGCGGGTACTGTTTCTGCCTGCGTGGAGTGGCCAGGGAGTACTCGCACGCGACCGGCGCGGTCTTTACCGATCCCGTCTCTCAGCTCGCCCGCCGCGCACCTGCCGGAAGCGACGCCGGTTTTCCCGTTCGTCTGCAGGACGACGCACCGCTGCGAGGGGAACAGGGCTGCCGCAGGTACGTCACCCGAGTCGTGCGCGGCATCGACCCCGACGCCCCGACGCCTGCTTGGATGGCGACCCGGCTCACCGAGGCCGGCATGCGACCGATCTCGCTCGCAGTGAACATCAGCAACTACGTGATGCTCGCCCTTGGTCAGCCCACCCACGTGTTCGATATCGCCACCGTCGCCGGCCCGATCGTGGTGCGTCGCGCCGCCCCCGGCGAGAGCCTGAAGACCCTCGATGGGCAGCAGCGTTCGCTGCTCGAGCAGGATCTGCTCATCACCGACGGCGGTGAACGGATCCTCGGGATCGCCGGCGTGATGGGCGGCGCCGACACCGAGGTCTCGAGTAGCACCCGCAACGTGCTGATCGAGTCCGCGAACTTCGACCCGGTGACCATCGCTCGATCGGCCCGGCACCACAAGTTGCCGTCAGAGGCTGCCAGGCGCTTCGAGCGAGGTGTGGACATCGAGCTCGCGCCCGCGGCGGCCCAGCTGATCGTCGATCTCATGGTCGAACTCGGTGGGGGCTGCGCCGACGAAGGATGCACCGATGTCGGCGAAGGAGTGCCACCGATCCACATCGATCTCGATCTGGGTCTGCCTACGCGACTGGTCGGTGTGGACTATGACCAGGACCAGGTCGTGGGCGTGCTGCGCAACATCGGATGCACGGTCCAGGTGGCTGACTCACGCGCCAAGGTCATACCCCCGAGCTGGCGCCCCGATCTGCGCACCGGACCCGATCTCGTCGAGGAGGTTGCCCGCATTCAGGGGTACACCGCAATCCCATCGGTAGTACCGCGCCCGCCCGGAGGTCGCGGACTGACGCGCGACCAGCGCACCCGACGAATGATCGCGAACCTGCTGGCTGCTCGCGGTCTGCAGGAGACCTGGAGTGCGCCGTTCATCAGCGAACAGGTGCTGGGCACGTTCGGTGTGGACAGTGCGGATCCGCGCCGTCGCGCGGTGCGCATCGCTAACCCGTTGTCGCAGGAAGCCAGCCTCTTTCGCACCACGTTGCTCCCCGGGTTGTTCGACACAGTGCGACGCAACGTGTCCCGCGGTGCCCGCGACGTGTCACTGTTCGAGGTCGGCCTCGTCGCCCTTGCGGACGGCGGAGCGCGCCGGGCGCCGACCGAGGAACCAGGGATCCGTCCGGACGACGCGACGTTGGCTCAGATCCGCGTGGCTGTCCCGCCGCAGCCCCGGCACCTCGGCTTCGCGCTCACCGGCGAGCGCGACCGGTCGGGGTGGTGGGCCTCAGGTCGTTCGGCCGACTGGACCGATGCCCTGGAGATCGTCGGCGACCTGGGTCGTGCACTGAGCTTGGAGGTCTCCACCGGCGCCGCCGGGTACGCGCCCTTCCATCCCGGGAGGTGCGCGGTGGTCACCGTGCCGGGCGGATTCGTGGCCGGACACGTCGGTGAGTTGCACCCGAAGGTGTGCGAAGCATTGGAGCTACCGAACCGGACGGTTGCGGGCGAACTTGATCTCGATGTGCTGTTGACCGCCAGCGCAGGTGACACGAGTTCCGCGCCGGTGTCGACCTATCCATTGGCCAGCAGCGACATCGCGCTGGTCGTTGACGAATCGGTGAGTGCCTCGACGCTCGAGGCAGCGGTACGGGAGGGGGCCGGGGAACTACTCGAGGCGGCGTCCCTGTTCGACCTGTACGTGGGTGACCAGGTCGGCCCGGGCAAGAAGTCGTTGGCATACCGGTTGCACTTCCGCGCGGCAGGTCGGACTCTGACCACCATCGAGGTGAACGAGGCGAGGGACCGGGCAGTGGCGCGCGCGCAGGAGAGGACCGGGGCGGTGCAGCGCTAGCCCGGTCGTATTTGTATGCGTAATTAGGTATAGTCATACAGATGCACAGAGTCGCAGTCGCAGGGGCGAGTGGTTATGCCGGGGGAGAAATCCTGCGGCTGTTGCTGGGTCATTCCGAGGTCGAGATCGGCGCACTCACGGCGTCGTCCAACGCCGGTCGCCCATTGGCGGAGCTGGCGCCGCATCTGACCCCGTTGGCGGCACGGGTGTTGATCGACACCACGCCGGCGAACCTGCACGGGCACGACGTGGTCTTCCTCGCGCTGCCGCACGGCACATCGGCGGCGCTCGTAGCGCAACTTGACCCGGACACGATCGTCATCGACTGCGGCGCCGACTTCCGACTGCAGGACGAACAGGATTGGACATCGTTCTACGACACGCCCCACGCCGGCAGTTGGCCTTATGGCTTGCCTGAGCTGAGGAATCGCGCCCGTGCGGCCCGCGATGACCTGATTGGTGCGCGCCGAATCGCGGTACCCGGTTGCTTTCCGACTGCGTGCACTCTGGCTCTCGCCCCGGCCTTTGCCGCAGGTCTGGTACAGCAGCGGGATGTCGTGATCGTCGCGGCGAGCGGGACGTCCGGGGCTGGACGCAGTCTGCGGCCGCACCTGTTCGGCTCGGAGGTGATGGGTTCGATGTCGCCCTACGGGGTCGGCGGCGGACACCGGCACACACCCGAGATCGAACAAAATTTGCAGTTCGCCGGGGGCTCGCCCGTACGGGTGTCCTTCACCCCGATGCTGGCGCCGATGCCGCGCGGCATCCTCGCTACCTGCACCGCTGTACTGGGCGAAGGCATTGATACGGCCCAGGTCAGAGATGCGTATTGCGCCGCCTACCGGGACGAACCATTTGTGCAGTTGCTCCCGGTAGGTTCGTGGCCCTCCACGGGAAATGTGCTCGGATCGAACGTCGTGCACCTGCAGGTTGCCGTCGACGAGCGGGTCGGCCGCCTGATCGCGGTCGCTGCGGTCGATAACCTCACCAAGGGCACCGCCGGAGCCGCGGTGCAGTGCATGAACCTCGCGCTCGGACTCGCCGAGACCACGGGACTACCGCTGGCCGGAACCGCTCCGTGACGACCTGCGCACTTCAACCGAACCGACCAACCGGAGGATGACGTCATGAGTGTCACCAACGCGCAGGGATTCCGGGCCGCCGGTGTTACCGCCGGGCTCAAGGCAAGCGGCACCCCCGACGTCGCCCTCGTCGTCAACGACGGCCCGGACCATCACGCGGCCGCGGTCTTCACCAGCAACCGCGTCCAGGCAGCTCCGGTCACCTGGAGCCGCCAGGTGGTCATGGACGGTCGCGCCGACGCTGTGGTTCTTAATTCCGGTGGAGCCAACGCCATCACCGGCGGTGCGGGTTTCGCTGACACCCACCGCACCGCTGAGGTAACGGCTGATGCACTGGGCATCTCAGCCGGTGACGTCGTGGTGTGCTCTACCGGACTGATCGGCGAACGACTGCCGATGCCGAAGCTGCTCGCCGGAGTTGCAGCCAGTGCCCACGAACTAAGCGAATCCGGCGGTGGTGCGGCTGCCACAGCGATCATGACCACCGATACCCGTTCGAAGGAAGCTGTCGCACAGCGCGACGGGTGGTCGGTCGGTGGGATGGCCAAGGGCGCGGGGATGCTTGCTCCCGCGCTAGCCACCATGTTGGTGGTCATGACCACCGACGCCGTGGTCGATGCGGCCGATCTGAACACCGCGTTGCGCGCGGCAACAGACATGACGTTCGACCGCATCGACTCCGACGGCTGCCAGTCGACCAACGACACGGTCGTGCTGATGGCCTCCGGAGCTTCCGGCAAGCAGGTGGGACTCGCTGATCTGACCGAGGCCGTGACGGCGTGCTGCGACGATCTCGCCGGGCAACTGATCGCGGATGCCGAAGGCGCGCACCACGACATCAGCATCGAGGTCCGCAACGCTGAGTCCGTCGCGGACGCGCTCGATGTCGCACGCGCGATCGCTCGCAACAACTTGTTCAAGTGCGCAATCTTCGGCGGCGATCCGAACTGGGGCCGGGTGCTCGCAGCCGTGGGCACCACCGAAGCGGCGTTCGAACCGGGTGACCTGGACGTCTGGATGAACGGGGTCCACGTCTGCCGGATGGGCGGCGTCGGAGACGACCGATCGGGGGTCGACCTGAGTGGTCGGAAGGCCGAGGTCGTCGTCGCGCTCCAGGCGGGGCAGGCTTCGGCGACAATCTGGACCAACGACCTCACCCACGACTACGTGCACGAGAACTCGGCGTACAGCACATGACGCTGCGGATACCGGCCGACCTGGGGGACGCTGCGGAGAAGGCGATGACGCTCGTCGAGGCGCTGCCGTGGTTGGAACGTTTCCGGGACGCCCTGGTGGTCATCAAGTACGGCGGCAATGCCATGACCGACGACGCCCTCAAAATGGCCTTCGCCCAGGACGTGGCCTTTCTGCGGTACGCCGGGTTGCGGCCCGTCGTCGTGCACGGCGGTGGCCCGCAGATCCAGGTCATGCTCGACCGGCTGGGTTTGGCGACCGAGTTCAAGGGTGGCCTACGTGTCACCACCCCCGAAGTGATGGACGTGGTGCGGATGGTGCTGACCGGGCAGGTCTCCCGCGAGCTCGTCGGTCTCATCAACCAGCACGGGTCGTTGGCGGTCGGCTTGTCCGGTGAGGACGGCGACTTGTTCGGCGCACGCCGTCGCGGCGCGCAGATCGACGGTCGGGAGGTCGACATCGGCCTCGTGGGCGACGTCGTCACCGTCAATCCGGCGGCTGTCCGCGACCTGCTGGCTGCAGGCCGGGTGCCGGTGGTGTCCTCCGTCGCTCCCGACCTCGCCGAGCCCGGCCAGGTGCTCAACGTCAACGCCGACACGGCCGCCTCCGCGCTGGCCGTCGCTCTCGGCGCGCGCAAGCTGGTGATGCTGACCGACGTCGACGGCATCTACGCGAACTGGCCCGACAGGGGCAGCCTGCTCAGCTCGCTGTCGTTGCATGACGCCGAGGAACTACTCGCCCAGGTCGATTCGGGCATGGTTCCCAAGCTGGAGGGGTGCATTCGCGCCATCCGGGGGGGAGTGCCACAGGCACACGTCATCGACGGTCGTCGCGCTCATTCATTACTGTTGGAAGTTTTCACCGACGAAGGGATCGGCACCATGGTGCTCCCGCAGGACCGCACATGAGCACCCAACAGGAGCTACTCGCACGGTACGAGGCGAGTCTGCTGAACGTGTTCGGCACGCCACCGCTGGTGATCTCCCACGGCGACGGGTGCTACGTATGGGACGCGGACGGTCGCCGCTACCTCGATCTGCTCGGTGGCATAGCGGTGAACGTCCTAGGGCACGGCCACCCGGCGCTCGTCTCGGCGGTCTCCAAGCAGGCTGCCGAGGTCATCCACATCTCCAACGTCTTCACCTCCCGCCCACAGATCGAGCTGGCCGAGCAGCTGTTGCGGATCGCCGCAGCCCCGACCGGATCACGGGTCTTCTTCGGCAACTCGGGTGCAGAGGCGATCGAGGCAGCCATTAAGCTGGCCCGTCGTACCGGGCGCACGGGCATCGTGGCCGCTCAGGGCGGGTTTCACGGACGCACGACGGGTGCGCTCGCCCTTACCTACAAAGAGGCCTACCGCACCCCGTTCGCGCCACTCATCCCGGGCGTCAGCCACGTGCCCTTCGGCGACGTCGACGCTCTCGCTGCTGCGGTCACTTCGGACACCGGCGCGGTGATCCTGGAGCCGATCCAGGGTGAGGCCGGCGTGATCGTGGCGGCTGCCGCATACCTGCGTACGGCCCGCGAGATCACCTCCGCGGCAGGCGCATTGCTGATCCTCGACGAGATCCAGAGCGGTATAGGTCGCACCGGCCGCTGGTTCGGACACCAGCACGCCGACATCGTGCCTGACGCAATCACAGTCGCCAAGGGGCTTGGCGGGGGAGTGCCGATCGGTGCGCTGATCACCTATGGCGAGAAGGTGTCCGGTCTGCTGCAACCTGGCCAGCACGGTTCCACCTTCGGCGGCAACCCGTTGGCCACCGCTGCCGGCCTCGCGGTCCTGGAGACCATCGAGGAGCAAGACCTGCTCGGTAACGCACTGAGTCTCGGGCAGCACCTGTCCGCGCGGCTCGGCGATGGTGGCGTCGCAGGAGTGACCGGGTCGCGGGGAGTGGGGCTGCTGCAGGCGGTGACGCTGACCGATCCCATCGCACCAGCCGTGGCGCTGGCTGCTCGCCTGGCGGGCTTCATCGTCAATGCCGTGGCGCCCGATGCCCTTCGACTGGCTCCACCATTGGTTTTGAGCGTCGACCAGCTCGATGAGTTCATCGACGCGCTACCGGACATCGTTGCGGAGGCAACCTCATGACGCGGCATTTTCTCCGCGACGACGACCTGAGCCCGTCCGAGCAGGCGCATATCGTCCACGAGGCGGCGCGGTTGAAGTCGGACCGCTTTGCAGCCCGTCCGCTTGCCGGCCCGCGTTCGGTTGCGCTCATCTTCGACAAGGCGACGCTGCGCACCCAGCTGTCCTTTTCGGCAGGAGTCAGCGAACTGGGTGGTTTCCCTGTTTCGATCGACGGCGCGATGGCCGGAATCGGGTCGAGGGAACCAATCGCAGACTGCGCCCGGGTGCTCGGTCGGCAGGTAGCCGCCATCGTCTGGCGCACCTACGGTCAGGACCGGGTCGAGGAGATGGCGCAGCACGCC
>JAABUM010005990.1_pt1 | contig 12280 bp, 13 predicted proteins | sample 5559161 | NCBI WGS metagenome assembly JAABUM01 (sample SAMN10711868, study PRJNA513369) | rock metagenome | isolation source: Antarctica rocks | place: Antarctica: Victoria Land, Siegfried Peak nord | reverse complement strand
CTCGTCTACTGGGCCTACGGCTACAAAAACAGCAAGGTCGGAAAAGGCGTCGCCGTCCAGACCAACGACGGCTAAGCAAGGCCCCGACCGAGCACGACGCCGCCAACCACCGGGATGGCGGCGTCCTCGCGTCCGCAGTGAATGGATCGCTCAGCAAGCGATGACACGCCGCCGAGATGCAGCGCGACCCGATCGTTCCCGTTGATTCAACGCCCGGCCGTCAAGCCCTTCTCGCGCAACTTGCCAACGACCGACGACCGACGACGGGGTCTGCATCGTCCTCGCGCGCCCGTGCAACGCCAGAATCATCTGCGCGAAGGCGCTGCCCTGCTTTGGCGGTGCGTGCGAATGTCGTCAGCAACAGCACGGGTTTCATCCGCCGCGCAGCGATCGAGTGCGCGTAGGTGAACTCGCGCAACCCGTCATACCGGACCGCAGCCGCCGGGCGATGGCCATACCGTTCGACTTTGAGAACACCGTCGAGCCGTGGCCGTACCAGGTGACGTTCACCAGCTCGACCGTCTCGTCCATGCAAGCAACCTTCTTCACCGTCACCGTCACCGTCACCGTCACTGTCACCAAAGGTCTCCCCGGTGTTCGCCGGACTGTCCTCAGGTACGTCGACCAGCACAGTCGGTTGCACGAAAACACTCACCGGCCGCACCGTCGCTCGCCCGCCGGAGGCCAGCGCGTCGTCGATGTGACCGCGGATGATGTCCACCTGCTTCGGCAGCACGCCCGGCGCCAACGAAGCGTCCGCGCCCCACCAGCGCGCACTTGTGATTTTGGACAAGCCGTTACGGTCGTGTCCGTGGTGGCTCGTTCCGAGGATCCCTGTTCCTGACCTGACAATTGCCAGGACAGGAAACAACAATCTCAGCGGTCCTTTACCGGCTCTTCACTATGTACTGGTGAGGCCGTTGTGGTCTGGCTCCCCCTTACGAGCGGTGGGCGAGGCCGGACGACATCAAGCGAGTGGTCTTCGGACAAGGGCGCAGGTTTTGCCTACTAGGCGAGTGATCGTCGTCGGCGTGCTCTGCGGTGGCACAGCCACACTTCCTCATCTCAGATACGACGAGTCCTAATACGCAGCGCTGCCAGTAGTCTGGGTGGAGGTTGACTTGATCGCATGCATAACTGGTCGGATCAGTGGTTGCATTTGCCGTACGCACACTCTTCATATCCCTGACACGGCAGGCATTGCGGTCCCGCTGTTCGATCGAAGATGGTGAACTGCTCGGATGCACGTGCTGATCGTTCATGCCCACCGAGAACCGCAATCGTTGAACGGGGACCTGACACGGCAAGCCGTCACCACACTGACCGGCAGCGGTCATACCGTCCACGTCAATGACCTGTACGCAATCGGGTTCGATCCCGTCGCAAACACCAGCGACTACACCACCTGCGAGGACCCGGCGCACCTGCGGACTGACAGTGAACAAACCTGGGCCCACCGCCACGACGCGGTTGCACCGGACATTGCTGCCGAACAGCACAAACTTGCAGCTGCTGACCTACTGATCTTGCAATACCCGACGTGGTGGTTCTCGATGCCCGCCATCCTCAAGACATGGGCGGACCGGGTACTCGCCTGTGGTTTCGCCTGCCAGTGCGGCCACCCGTATGACACCGGGCTGATGCCCGGAAAGAAAGCCATGGTGTCGGTCACCATCGAAACCTCCGCCGGTACCTCCGCGCACGACCTGATAGACGGCTCACTCCTTGATGTGCTCTGGCCGGTCCATAACGGGCTACTGCGATACAGCGGTTTCGAGGTACTGCAGCCGTTTGCCACCCACGCGCCCGGCGAAGCCGACGACGACACGCGCGCCCACGTCCTGCGCCGCTATGACCACCGCCTACGACACCTGGACGCGGTCCCGGCACTGGTCTTCCACCCCCACACCGACGCCGGGCAGGACGAACGACTCCTACCCGGTGTCACCCCTGCATCCGGATTCCAACACCGCCGGTGAACCCCGATCAACCACCAGGACCGATCCGCAAAGAAATCGTGATCGGTGAACGATCGGCGGTCTCAGGCAGCCGTCGCACCATGGCTACCCGCGCGACGACGAGCAACGGAATCCTGCTGGCGCGGTGACCTCTGCTGTTCGTCCCTCTATCGCCACCGGCGGTGCACCCCGCAACGCGGGCTTGTGTGACCTGCGGCGCCGGTTGCGACGGTTAGGGCGGTCGACCGGGCCTCCAGTGGGCATCACAACCTGTGCTGAGCGCGATCTCGCACGGTCAAGTCCCAGGGAGTGGATGCTCCTAACCCGTGTCCGGGAAACCGGGTCAGGCTCCAGAAGACCTCGTTCGCCGCCACTGGCACGTCGGCTAACTCCCAGCAGGCCAACCCAACCAAAGCAGGTGAAGTGGGGGGTCGACGTCTTCAGACAGTCCCAACGGTCAACCCGGTGACCCGTCTCAGGCACAGCTGAGTCACCACCGTCTTGCGACCCATGGGACACGAGAGGTTTCACCGCCTACTCCCCCGACGTGCGCGGAACAGCAGAATCCTGCCTGTCACTTTCTTCGTCGAATGGCGGTGTTCTAACGGCGGTCAATGCCAGGGTGCTGATCGCAAAGTTCCTCGTTTTCGGGTAGGTGCATCGTTCGTTGCGCTTTGCCCGGTTCGGGGATCAGTGGCTGGGTGTACACATCTGGCGGGGTGTGATCGGCGTGCTAGGCCTCACCTGGTCTGATTTCTGGGTGCCGCGCGGACTGGGTATTAGTTGATGCTGGGCGTGTTGTCGTCGCAGTTCTTGTTCTGGCAGGTGTCTTCAATTATGTCGCCGGCATGAGGTGGTGTCGGAGCGCAGCAGCCCTCACCTCGCCATGCTTGGATTCCTTCACGGGCGGCGAGGCTTGCGATGAGTAGTGCCGCCAGCGGGTCGGCCCATGTCCATCCGAGCCAGGTGTTCAACAGGAGCCCGGCGAGTAGCACTGCTGACAGGTAGGTGCACAACAGTGTTTGTTTTGAGTCTGCGACTGCTGAGGCGGACCCGAGCTCGCGTCCCGCGAGGCGTTCTGCCCAGGACAGGAACGGCATCACGGCAAGGCTGACCGCTGCCAGCACGATGCCCACGGTTGAAGGCTCGGCCTCGGAGGCCCCGAACAGGGTTCGAACGGCACTGATGGCGACGTAGATCGCGAGGCCGAAGAACGAGAAGGCGATAACGCGTAGCGCGGCGCGTTCGCGCCGTTCGTGGTCTGGTGCCGCGAATTGCCATGCCACGGCGGCGGCCGAGAGCACTTCGATGGTCGAGTCGAGCCCGAACCCGACCAGCGCGGAGGATGACGCGATACGCCCGGCCGTGATCGCTACGACTGCTTCGATCATGTTGTAGGCGATGGTCGCGGCGACGATCCACTGGATCCGTCGTTTAAGGACGGTACGGCGGGCGTTGGGATGTGGTTGTTCGCGTGTGGGGGTCGCGGTCATGAGCAGCTGCACCCCTGGGGTCCGCAGCACTGCGGGTCGACCACCACGACCAGTCGCAGCAGGTCATCCAGCGCGGGTGCGAGGTGCGGGTCGGCCAGGCGGTACCAGGTGTGACGACCGTCTGGAATCGATGCGACCAGGCCGCAGCCGCGCAGGCAGGCGAGCTGGTTGGACATGACTTGCCGGGACACGCCCATCGCCTCGGCCAGGTCGCTGGGGTAGGCGGGGGCCTCGCGCAGCGCGAGCAGGATTCGTGTCCGGGTCTCGTCTGCTAACGCGCTCCCGAGCCGGGCGATTGCCGCGGTGTGGGTCAGTGTCACCGTGTCGTTCACGACGCCACAATACAGCGATACATGAATTCAGTATTTCATGAAGCTGCCGGCATGGCCGCTGAGCATCCGAGCTGGGGTGTTCCTTTGCAGCCCGTCAGGTCTCGCTGGTCGTGGCAGATAGGTCCGGTTGGATTATTTCCGGACCTGGTTCAGCTGTGGGATCGCCCTCCTCACATCACCTGCCGGGCTAGTAAGAGGTGTCTCAGCCGTCAGGCGCCGGCCCTGCCGTGGGTGCGCAGTGCCCAACGACCCCGCCAGGGCCGTGGGTTACGCTACATGTGAACGAATGTTCAGATGTTCAAACGTGCAGGAGTCCTTGTGGTTGATTCGAACAACGTAATCGGGCTCGATGCTTGTACCGCGACGGTGGTTGACGACGACAGGGTTGCCGCGACGCGACCGCTGGTGGTCTCGCTGGAGGAGGCGTCGAGGATCGCGGAAGTCTTCGGGCTTTTGTCTGATCCCAGCCGGGTCAAGGTGTTGTTCGCGTTGCTGGAAGCGGGTGAGATGTGTGTGTGTGACCTGGCCGAAATGGTGGAGATGTCCCCGTCGGCTTTGTCTCACGCGCTTCGGTTGCTGCGAACCGCGGGGGTTGTCGTCAACCGCCGAGATGGGCGAATGGTGCGCTACCGGCTGGCGGACAGCCATGTGCGGTTATTGCTGGACGTCACCCGGGAGCACCTAGGCCACGACCCTGCGTGGGTTGGGCGGGAAGTCTGATGGGCCACGATCATGGGCATGCTGCTGCGGCGTCGGCCGGGGCCCGGCATCGCCGGCCGTTGCTGATCGCGTTTTGTTTGACGGCGGTGTACATGCTCGTTGAGTTGATCACCGGGGTGTGGACCGGGTCGCTGGCGCTGTTGTCCGATGCCGCCCATATGGGCACTGACGTCCTGGGGTTGGGGATGGCGCTGGCCGCGATCACCCTCGCTCAGCGCAAGGCCACCTCCCAGCGCACCTACGGGACTTACCGGTTGGAGGTTTTGGCGGCGTTGGCCAACGGTGTGCTGTTGTTCGGTGTTGGTGGGTATGTCCTGATCGAGGCGTGGCGCAGGTTCGCCTCACCGCCGGAAGTGCCCGGCCTGCCACTGCTTGCGGTCGCCACGGTGGGGTTGATCATCAACCTGATCAGCTTCCGGCTCTTGACAGCAGGGTCCAAGGAGAGCTTGAACCTCAGGGGTGCCTACCTCGAGGTGCTGGCGGATCTACTCGGCTCGGTGGGTGTCATCGTGGCTGCGATCATCATCTACACCACTGGTTGGCGCTATGCCGACCCACTGATCGGTGCCGGTATCGGCCTGTTCATTCTGCCGCGTACATACAAGCTGACCGCGCAAGCGGTGCGGATCTTGATGGAGGTTGCTCCGCCCGGACTGGACGTGGACCAGGTCCGCGCACGGATCCTGACTTTGCCGGGTGTGGCGGACGTGCACGACCTGCACATTTGGACTGTGACGTCGGGGATGGAGACCGCGACCGGCCACGTCGTCCTGACCGATGATGCCGAGCTGCACTCGGTCCTGGATCAGGTCACCGCGCTGCTGGCCACGGAATACCACGTCACCCACGCCACCATCCAGTGCGAACCAGAAAGCCATGAAGAGCATGCCAACCCGATCTGAGGACCCCGCGATCCTCACACCTTCGGTGAGTGGGGGTTGCTGGTGAGTGCGGTTGCTCAGGCTGCGGTCCTGGTCACCTTCCCGGTCACTGCCTCAGCTGTTGGCTCTGTCATCGCGGTGCTACACCGTCCTGGACCACGAACCGGATACGACCATCGAGTGGTCGAGACACACCTTGAGGCCGAGTTGCTCCGGAGAGGTCACCAATACGGGACGGCCTGCAACAGTCCACTGCAGGGTGACCGGACGACGATCGTCGTGCGGTACCTCGACGGGTGGATAGGTACTCGCGACGCCTGCGGGGCTACTTGGTCTGGTTCGGATGGCGCGTGTGTACATCGACGAGGTACACGCTTTGCCCGTCGACGTAGAACCAGATCCTGGCTCCTCCAGACAGTTTGTATTGCCAGCGCTCGTGGGTCTCGCCGGCATGGATCACCACTGCCAGCTCTCCCTTCAGCTGATAGTTGCTTGGGGATGGGTCGAGCGGACGACGGGTGAGGCGGTCCCATGCATCGACGACCGTGTTGCGTTGGGTAGCCAGTACGTCGCGCCAGCCGTCCTGGGCTTGCTTGGTGGCGAAGTGGATGGTGAACTCCGCGTTCTTGGTCGGCCGAGGGACTGCCTGACGCTTGCTCATGCGTGGGGGTCTGCCACGGCCTCAACCGGCTCAAGCCATTCCAGCTCGTCGTCCGGTGTGTAACCAGCCGCGACCTCCTCCGCTGTGGCCTTCCACGAGTGCAAGGTCAGCAACAGGCGGTCGAACTGGGATATCGACGCGCATGCGCGCGCGATGCTGACGACTTCTTGAGCGAATGCATCCTGGTCCGAAGAAGACAGCAGCGCCAGCCATGGAAAGGGCCCGCGTAGCCGCTCCACGAATGGAACGTCGTCTGGAGCCAGGGAGGCAGCCACCAGCGAGGCCGCGAGCTGGAGTCCCTTGCGCTCGTAGTTCGCCTGACTCGCCTTGGTCAGGACCAGGGCCTCACCGTCGCGGCGTGTGATGAGTACCGGCCCCTGATCGGCAGCTTCGAATACCTCACGGCTGTGCCGGGACAGTTCGGAAGACTGGATAGTGCGGGTGATCGCGGCCATGCACCAATCTTCCGAATATATTCAGAACTTGTCAAAGCGACCCCGCTGGATCCACCAACGACGAGGTGTCCGCACGCAACCGACTCACGGTGACCCCGCCCCGGGCTGTCTAGCCTCGTTCCGTCTGGTGGCATGACGGAGGACGATGGCCGTGCGGTCGTTGCCGTGGCCGCTGCGTTGTCTAGTGGCCGATAAGCAGGGCTGCCCAGGTGCCCAACAGCACCAACGGGACACCGCCGAGCCCGACGGCCGCGAAACGGCGTGCTGAGATCACAACCCCGCGGGCTGCGCATCGTTCACGCCACAAAATGGTCGCCAGCGAACCCCACAACAGCACTAGCGGCCCCGCGTTCGTACCGATCAGCACCGCGAACAACTGGGTGGGATGAGCCGGCGACACGACCGTTTCAGTGGCTAGGTAGGCGGGCAAGTTATTGACCGCGTTACTGCTGACGGCTGCGGTAGCGGTGGCAGCGAGGGTGGAATGCCCGATCAGCTCGCTCAGCAGAGTGCTGCCACCGTGGCGGGCGATGGTGGTGACCAGCAGGAACGGTCCCTCGGTGAAGATCACGATCCGCCACGGGACCAGCGACCAGGACAGCCCGCCGCGTTGCCGCCACCCGAACGCCGCAACGCAGATGGTGGCGCTGATCGTGGCGGCCGCCCACGGGGCCACCCCGATCAGGACCGCGGGCGCCAGGAGTGCGCACGTGGCGGCGCAAACCCAGAACAGGACCCGGTCGGTGATCGGTGACTGCTGCGGCAGCTCATACCGGCCCGTGAGGTCACGGCGGTACACCAACGCCAGATAGGACACGGTGATCACCACAGCCACCACTTCAGGGAGCACCATCCGGGACGCGAACCCGATCGTGGACAGGTGCAGGTGTTGGACAGCCAGCAGGTTGGTCAGGTTCGATACCGGCAACAACAGACTGGCGGTGTTGGCTAACCACACCACCAGGAATACGAACGGCATCGGGGACAACCCCAGGCGGAACGCCAACGCGAGCACGACCGGTGTCAACAACACCGCCGTGGTGTCCAAGCTCATCCCGATCGTGATGACCGTGGCCAGGGCCGCGACCAACAAAAAGAGCCGGAAGGTCGAACCCCGCGCTACGCGGGCACACACGCCTGCAGCGGCGTCGAAGACACCCGCGCGGTCGGCGAGTTCGGCCAGCACCGTGATCGCGACCAGGAACACCATGATCGGACCCCCGCGGGTGATCACGACCTGCCGCGCATCAGCAACCGGCAACAACCCCGTCAGGACCGCGATCCCGCCCAGTACTCCCAACGCTGCCCACATCAGCCACATCATCGCAGCCACGACCGGGAAGAACTCGGGAGCTTTAGGTCAACGCCCTGCTCACCGTGCTCCTGCCAACTGCCACTATCCGGGACCCGCCGAGGAAGGCCATCACAACCACCGAGCTGCGCGAAGCGCAGCCGACGTCACCAACGCAATCCAACACCAAAGACGGGACAAGATCGGACCGTCACCCTGGGCCCATCTGACCTTGGCACAGTCACGAGCCTGCGCGTCAGCACCACGACTGAAACACCCCGCCCAACGCCAGTGGAGCTACGCGAATCCACGGAAATCCACGACGACACCGATGCGGCGATCCCCGTCCCGTAAGCGGAACCGGATCCGGCCACAGCGGGCACAAACCTGGGGTCTGAGCTCACATCTGCGCGGCCGTTCCATATGGGTGTTGCATACGGGACGGTCACCTCACCCGTTCTGTACGCCGATCGGCATGCGGAATAGTCCAGATCATGAGTGATCCGTCCTACGAAGTGGTGCCGGCCAAAGACGCATCCTGGGAGCACCTGGTGGCCGTGTTCGGGGTTCGCGGGCCGGCTGCGCGGTGCTGGTGCCAGCGCTACAAGCTTGCCCGAGGTGAGGCCTTCGTGTCGTGTTCACAGGAGGACCTCGCGGACCGGTTGCGTGACCAGTCCGGTGCGGGCCATCCGAGGTCGGAACGTACGAGCGGCCTGGTGGCCTATGCAGAAGGCGAGCCGGTGGGCTGGTGCGCGGTCCAGCCGCGGACGGCGTACCGCGGGCTGGTCCGCAACACTGGCATGGCTGCCTGGACCGGGCGCAATGAGGACCGCGCCGATCCCAGGGTCTGGGCGGTCACTTGCGTGCTGGTGCGGGTGGGCCACCGACGGCGTGGGGTCAGCAGGGCATTGGTGCATGCCGCGGTCGAGCACGCCCGCGTTGGCGGGGCACAGGTGCTTGAGGGATACCCGCTGACCACCGGCTCGGCGGTCAGCGAGGAGCTGCACCCCGGGGTGCTGAGCACCTTTTTGGACGCGGGGTTCCTCGAGGTACACCGGCCCTCGGCTCGCCGGGCGATAGTGGCGATCACGTTCTGATCTACTGTATGGGCGGGGTCGGGATCTCGGCCTGGTCTCTCGGATCCTCGCCGGGCATTCGGGCGTCCCGACATGGCTTGCCATCGGCGAGCATCGCGCACCGGAGCGCGTCCGGTCACCGATCGATCATCGGGACCACCAGAAGCACTGGTCTTCCTCACTCACGCAGCACGACCAGCAGGCCGCGCCCCGTGCAGCAACGTCTGCGAAGGACATCTCGCTGTCTTTACCGGAGGAGGAGTCGCTGGTTCCAGGGGACGGGCAACGGGGCAGCCCGCACACTGACAGCTTCGCCACAGGGCTTCCCTGCTGGCGGTGCAGGTAGTGCCCCCACTCTGAAGCCTCCACTTGAACAGGCAGCCTGAGCAATGAGCTCGGCGGGACCCGAAAGGCATTACTCATGCTTCGCAAGACAAAAGTCATCGGCGGCACCACCCTCGTCGCCGCGGCCGCCGTCGGGATCGCTGTCCCCGCGTATGCCGCATCGTCCTCACCGTCCGCTCCTTCCACCACGGCTCCTTCCACCACGGCGCCCTCAACGACAGGTCCATCGACCAAGGCTCCGGTCAAGCATCATCCGAGGGCGCGGCGCGGCCTGGACGTGCTGGGCCTGACGCCAGCGGTCATCGCCAAGGCTGCGGGAACTGATGTGGCCGGGTTAAAGGCCGGACGCACAGCGAAGAAGTCGCTGACGCAGATCGCAGCGAGCCACGGTGTGTCCCGCGCGACGCTGCTCTCCGAGTTGAACACCACCGCCGATGCCAAGGTAGCGACGCTGATCAACACCCAGCTGCCCACGCGGCCTGCGATGGGCAAGGGCAAGAAGTGCAATGCGATGCCCCCGCGGGCCGGCGCCGACAAGCGTGCAGCTCGGGGACTGGGTGGCATCCCCGGTATCGGTGGGGACGTCAAGAGCTTGGCCCGCACCCTCAAGGTCACTCCGAACGTGCTGCGAACCGATCTGAAAAAGGGTCAGACCCTGCAACAGATCGCGACCGCGCACAAGGTCAGCACCGCAACTCTGCTGGCCGCCTTGGACAAGGACGTGAGCACCCATCTCGCCAAGACCGTGGACCGCGTACCGCAGGCCAAGATGGCTCCCCCTGCGTCCAGCAGTTCGATGACCAGCTGAGCGAGTATCAAGCAGCGACTCTGACGTAATCAACCATGAGTGGCGCGGGTCTACCTGCGTCACTCATGGTCTCTCAGCATGTCAAGAGCGTCCGCCGGGACGCCGGCCACGCCAGACCCCTCGTATGCCTCGCTTACGACGAAACACAAGAAGCCCTGTCAGCTGGCCGTCCCGATTGCCGAACGGTCACCGGCGACAGCAGGTGGGAAATCGAGCATCTGCGTTCAGATCTCCGGGACCGTCCCACACGGTGCCCTATAAGGGACAGGTACCCGACCCGTTCCGAATGCCGATCCTTATCTGACGTATGCGCACGGGATGTTTCGCCGGGTATGTGCCAGGTTCATTGAAGCTGCTGGGCTGGCCCCGCGTCGTGGATGACATGCTTGGGCGGTGGGTCGAGCAGAGCTCTGGTCATGGTTTCGCCACCGGTCGCGGCGGGTGGTCCGCCGCGTCTGGCCCGGTGCACCTCGGAGCTGGCCGGACGTCCCGGAGAGGTTGCGTCCAGCCACGGCTCAGGTCAGTAGGCTAACCGGCGCGGCTGTGCTGGCCTACCTTGCCTCAGCGTTGTTGCAGTCTCCCGTGGTAGACCTGACGGCGCCGTTAACGGCGCTGCTGGTGGTCCAGGCGTCGACCGTCAGCACCCTGCGGATTGGACTGGTGCGAGTCGGGGCGGTGCTGACTGGTGTGTTGTTGGCGATCGGGGTTTCTTCGCAGTTTGGGTTGGCCTGGTGGAGCCTAGGGGCGGTAGTGGCTATCGCGTTGGTGCTGGCGCGGGTTCTGCGATTGGGCCAGCAGTCCCTGGAGACGGCGATCAGCGCAATGCTCATCCTTGGTGTGGCGTCGCATAACCCGGCCGGACAGACCAGAGTGGTGAACACCCTCATCGGCGCGGGAGTGGGAATCGTGATTAGCGTGCTTGTGCCGGTCGTCATCCCGAACGCCCGCGCCCGTGATGCCGTCCGGGGTGTCGCCCGCTCCCAGGCGGCCCTGTTGCACCGGGTTGTTGATGCGCTCGAGGTGCGGCTGCCCGATGCGGGCGAGGCCGCCAGCTGGCTCAACTCCCTTGACTCCATCGGCCGGGACGTCGCCAATGCGTCGGAGGCCGTGGACGCGGTCGAGGAGCGGCGCAAACTCAACCCGCGGGCCCTAGCCGCGTTGCGCATCCACCCTGAGCTGCGAGTTGGGCTGCAGCGGCTGGATCAGTGCCGGTCCGCCGAGCGTGCGCTCATCGTAATATTCAAGCAGGAGACCACGACCCCGAGGGCGGGCGATGATCGGACGCGCGACCTACGGGTTGTGTTCTCAGTCGTGCTGGACTCATTGAGCCAAGGATTGGACGTCTTTGGTCATTTGATCGTGAGTGACCGTATCGAGTCTGCAGAACAAGCGCGCGACCGGCTGGCTGAGATTGTTTCCGAGACACGGGCCAGGCTGACCGGCCTCGCCACTATTGACGTTGACGCGCGGGCCGACGGCTCCACGTGGATGCTGCAGGGCTCGATACTCGCTTGCATTGATCACATCCTGCGGCAGCTTGACCTGGAACACCCTGAAGACGCGACGTCGGCATGGAACCCGCGCCCCGGCCTCGAATGGTTGCCGCGCACCGTTACACAGACCGGTCAAAGGCTCAGCCAACCCGTGCGAGGTCAGAGGCACTTGTTGCGACGTACCCGACGACGACACTAAGCAGCCTCGGCACAGCCGTCCGTAATCATCTGGGCCCACGCCAATACAAGACCAGTGACGCCCACTGCATCGTGAGGTTGACCCCGTTTAGTGGACCATCCTGTCCGCCAGGATTTTGATGCACTCGACTGCTCACGTATCCGCGTCAACACTAAGGAAAAGGCCAACCCCGACAGTTCCCGCTGGCGGAACCACAACCGGTGAGCGCGCCGCTCAAGGGGCGGCCCTGCTTCGGCGCGGCGGGGCACGTCCCGTATGACCCGTCCGCGTGACATCCCGGGACGGGGGCGTCTTATGAAGCAACGGGCAAGATAGTCAGCGGCCGGGGTCCACGGGCTATCATTGAAGGTAAGCCGCGTCCTGCTGGGGCGTTGGAAGTGAAGGCCGGGATCCCCGCCGTATGACGGGACCCGGCCTTCGCGGTTTCTACAAGGTGATGTCGATGCGGGTAACCCACTCGATCAGCGACACGGTCAACCACCGGGTATTGCCAGCCTCACCGTCGCCGATCATGCCCAGGACCTGGTCCGGCAGCCACAACATCGGCTCGGTCGATGGCAACCCGAAC
>JAABUM010005989.1_pt1 | contig 12280 bp, 13 predicted proteins | sample 5559161 | NCBI WGS metagenome assembly JAABUM01 (sample SAMN10711868, study PRJNA513369) | rock metagenome | isolation source: Antarctica rocks | place: Antarctica: Victoria Land, Siegfried Peak nord | reverse complement strand
ACCGATGCGATGATCTCGCCGGCCCTGGCGCGTCCGTCGCCCTCGATCACGATGAAGCGCCACGGAGCCAGCTTGCCATGGTCCGGCACGCGGGCCGCGATGCCCAGGATGGTCCCCATTTCGTCCGGGGTGGGCCCCGGTCCCGTCATGGTCATCGGCGCCACGGAACGACGGGTCTGTAGGAGTGCGATCGTCGGATTGGTCGTGCTATCGGTCATCGGGCTGGCAAAGCACGGATCTGCCGCGGCTTCAAGCCGACGATCCGCACGCCGCCGCCCGCCCGCACCGCCTTGATGCGGGCGGAATCGTCCGCCATCCCCGCAGCCGCGCTCGACATCTCCCGCCCCCGGCATCCGTTTGCTTCGATCCGCCCTGCTCCGCCGCATTGCCGTGCTCTTGGTGCTGGCGTCGGCACCGGTCGTCCGGGTCGAGGCCCAGCAGGCCGGGACGCAGGTGCAACCCGCCGCGCCGGGTCCCCCGACGTCGCCACCACCGCCCGCGCCAGGTCAGGGCGGTGCTGCGCCGTCGGCACAGAACGCCCCCCCGGCCTCGCCGAGCCCCCGCGCCCCCGGCGAGGTCCCGGAACCCGGCCATGGCATCCTTCATCTGTCGGCCACCCTCGCGGCCGATCCGCCGCTGGTCCGCACCGGCCTGCTGTGGCGCGTCTTCACCGATGCGGCCGCGCTCGACGGGACCCACAAGGTCGTGGCGCAATCGGCCGATCCGCAACCGACCTTCAACCTGCCTGACGGCACCTATATCGTCCACGCCACCTACGGATACGCCGCCGCCATGCGGCGGATCTCGGTCGCCGACAAGGTCACGAGCGAACGTTTCAGCCTCAATGCCGGCGCCATCGAGGTCAACGGCACGCTGGGCGACGCCCCGATCCCGCCCGACAGGCTGTCGCTGCGCATCTTCGTGCCGGACCACAGCAACCCCGAAGCCAAGCTGGTCGTCGCCAGCGCCAAGCCGGGCCAGGTGATCTGCCTGCCGGAGGGGAGCTACCACATCGTCTCGACCTACCTCGACACCGAGGGGGTGGGCTCGCTGACGCCGGTCAGCAACACCAATTCCATGGTCAGCGCGGACCTTCGCGTGCAGCCCGGCAAGCTCCTGCAGGCGACCGTGAAGCATCGGGCCGCCATGCTGACCCTGAAGCTCGTCAACGCGCCGGGTGGCGAGGCCCTGGCCAACACGAGCTTCACCATCCTGACGCCGGGCGGCGACGTGATCCGCGAACTGATCGGCGCCTTTCCGTCACTGGTGCTGGCCGAGGGCGACTACGTCGCGATCGCCCGCCACGCCGGCAAGACCTTCCAGTCCGAGTTCAAGGCGCAGTCCGCCGTCGACCGCGACGTGGAAGTGCTCGCACACTGACGGGCCGAGTCGATCGCCGGGAACAAACGTCCATGCAGACCTTCTTCGTCGAGATCAAATGCGCCCTCGGCAAGACCTATGCGGTGGCGAGCGCGCTCGCCGAGGCCGAGATCGCCTCGGAGATCTATTCCATCGCGGGCGACTACGATATCCTGGCCAAGTTCTACGTGTCGAAAGAGACCGACATCGGCCATTTCGTCGGCGACAAGGTGCAACCGATCCCCGGCATCGTCGACACGCGGACCATCATCACGTTCAAGGCGTTCTGAGGGGAGGCACCGCGGCCGGACCCACCGTGGTATCGAAGGTGTCCCAAACGCACGCCACTTGCATTCCGCGCTTGGCTGTATCCTGAAGACGCTTGGCGGCGCGGAGAGCTTGCTGACCGCGCCGTGCGCCGCCACACTCTTGGCTGGCCATCATTGCGTTCGCGAGAGTTCCCCATGCGATTCGTCCCGCTTGCCATCGTCATCTGCCTCGGTCTCGGAGGCGCGGCCCAGGCGGCCGAGCCGGAAACTTACGTCTTCGACGTGCTGGCGCTGCAACCCTATCGGGGGAACCTCGCGCGGCTCGTGAAGGCCAAGGATGCGCCGGATTGGGTGAAGGCGATCGTCAGCCAGGGCGAAGGCACGGCAGTGCCGTCGAAGAGCGTCGACGTCGGCGGCACGCCCTATCGTCTCGACCACGTCTGCAAGGTCCACGACTGCGCCGGCAACACGCTCGACATCTTGTGGGCGCCGCGCGGCGCCAAGGTCTGGGCCGCGCTGGTCGATGGCGGCAAGCCGGCCGTGATGCTGGGCGACCCGAAGCCGCCACAAGCCAGAGCCTTGGCGGCGGCCGTAGCGGTGGCGAAGGCCCCCATCGCGACACCCGCGGCGGCGACCTCCTCTGCCGCCCCCGAGGCGGCGCCGACGACGCCGAGCGCCCCCCCGACAGCGCCGTTGCCCGCTTCGTCTCCGACGGCGCCGACGACGATGCCGGCCGCCGAGGCGCCGAAATAAGGAGCCGCGCTACTCCGCGGCTTCCGCCACCACTGCCGACGCGATGGTCCGCCGCAGGTCGGGGGCGACCGCCTCATCGACGAGTGCGGCCAGCACGGCTTCGGCACTCCCGCCCGTCTGCTCCGGCGAGCCCAGCCGGCGCATCGACACGCTGCGATCCGCCGCTTCCTTGCGGCCCACCACGAGCAGCACCGGGATCTTGGCCATCGAGTGCTCGCGCACCTTGTACGGGATCTTCTCGTTGCGCAGGTCGCCCTCGACCCTGAGGCCCATGCGACGCGCCTCGGCGATCAACTGGAGCGCATAATCATCGGCGTCCTGGGTGATGGTCGCCACCACGATCTGCACGGGGGACAGCCACAGAGGCATATGCCCGGCGAAATGCTCGATCAGGATGCCGGTGAAGCGTTCGAGCGAGCCGAACATGGCCCGGTGCAGCATCACGGGCGTGACCTTGTCGCTCGCCTGGTCGATGTAGAAGGCGCCGAAACGGCCCGGCAGGTTGAAGTCGACCTGCAGCGTGCCGCATTGCCAGTCGCGGCTGATGGCGTCGCGCAGCACATATTCGAGCTTCGGCCCGTAGAATGCGCCCTCGCCGGGGTTGATCGAGGTCGCGACGCCGCGCGCCGCCACATTCTCCAGCACGCGCCCCAACGCCTCCTCGGCCTTATCCCAGACCTCGTCCGAGCCGACGCGCTTCTCGGGCCGCGTCGACAGCTTGATCGACACGTCGTCGAAGCCGAAATCCGCGTAGATCGACAGGATCAGGTCGTTGACCTTCAGGCATTCGGCCATGATCTGGTCGTCGGTGCAGAAGATATGCGCGTCGTCCTGGGTGAAGGCGCGCACCCGCATCACGCCGTGCAAGGCGCCCGACGGTTCGTAGCGATGCACGGTGCCGAACTCCGCAATCTTCAGAGGAAGATCGCGGTAGCTCTTCAGGCCATTCTTGAAGATCTGGACGTGGCCCGGGCAGTTCATCGGTTTCAAGGCGAAGACGCGGTCGTCCTCGGTCGTCGTGACGAACATGTTCTCGCGGTAGGTCTGCCAGTGGCCCGAGGTCTCCCACAGCGAGCGGTCGAGGATCATCGGCGTGTTGACCTCGATGTAGCCCGCCGCTTCCTGCCGGCGGCGCATGTAGCCGATCAGCGTCTGAAACAGGTTCCAGCCCTTGGGGTGCCAGAAGATCGTGCCGGGGCCCTCTTCCTGAAAGTGGAACAGGTTCATCTCGCGGCCGAGGCGGCGATGGTCGCGCCTGGCCGCCTCCTCCAGGCGCTTCAGGTGGGCGTCGAGGTCCTCCTGCTTGGCGAAGGCCGTGCCGTAGATGCGCGACAGCATGGGATTGTTTGAATCGCCACGCCAATAGGCGCCCGCGACCTTCATCAACTTGAAGGCCGTGCCGACCTTGCCGGTCGAAGTCATGTGGGGGCCGCGGCAGAGATCCAGCCAATCGCCCTGGCGGTAGATCTTGAGGTCCTGGTCGGCCGGGATCGCGTCCACGAGTTCGACCTTGAAAGCTTCCCCCTTGCTCTCGAAGTAGCGGCGCGCCTCGTCGCGGCTCCAGACCTCCTTCGTGAAGGGCCGGTCGCGCGCCACGATCTCGCGCATGCGCTTCTCGATCGCGGCAAAGTCCTCGGGCGTGAAGGGCTCGGCACAGAAGAAGTCGTAGTAGAAGCCGGCCTCGATGACCGGGCCGATCGTCACCTGCGTGCCGGGGAACAGCCCCTGAACGGCCTCGGCCAGAACGTGGGCGGCGTCGTGCCGAATCAACGCCAGAGCGCGGGGATCGTCGCGCGTCAGGAACTCGATCCCGGCGTCGGCGTCGATCGCGTCGCCGAGGTCCGACACCACGCCGTCGCGCGCCACGGCGACGACGCGCTTGGCCAACGAGGGCGAGATGGATTTCGCGACATCGAGGCCGGTCGTGCCGGCCGCATAGGAGCGGCGAGCCCCGTCAGGGAAGGTCAATTCGATCACGGCCGTACTCCTTCGTGCTCAGTCGCCGAAACGGATCGGCGTAAGCGTCTCTCGCGGTCGAGCTTTCTGCCGCATGGGCGGTCGCTCGTCAGGGCGCGACGAGGCGCTACAGCAAAGGCCGCGCGGGCGCAATCGCCTGGCACGTGGCTCACCTTTGCCAGGCGGGCCCGGGAACGACGGCTTCGAGCTTGTGGACTCGACATGGCCAAGCCAAATCGCTCCACCGACGTCCGAACCCCGCGACCTTGCCGGGCGTGGCGCTTCGGCTAAGGTGGTGCATCGAAATTGGCACCCACATCGATGAATGCGTTGCGTACCCTGTTCCTGGTGCTTGCCGTCGCCCTCTTGGGGCTGCTCGGTTGGCGCGTGATCGCAAATCACCGGTACGGGGCCGAGGGCGCTCCCGCGACGGCCGCCAAACCGCAGGCGGTCCCGCCGGCCCATGTCGCGACTACCGAGGAACGGCTCGCGGAAGTGCCCGAGTTCGCGAGCTTCTACGGCAAGCTGAGAAGCGATTTCCCGCGCGACTATGCCGCCCTCGTCGAACAGATGACGGCGCGCCCCGCAATGCCGACCGGCAATGCCGCAATCTGGGATGCCATGCGCGACCTCCAGCAATCGCAGGGCATTCTCGCGGCCGAGGCGGGACTCGCGGCCCTCGACGGCTATTTCGGCGCCCGTCACGCGGTGCTCGACGGGCTCGCGCCCCTGAACGCCCGGGAATGCGTGGATTTCCTCTACGGTTACACCAACCCGTCGATCGCGGATTTCACCGAGGCCCACCGCGGCCTCGTGGCTACTCTGGCTGACCGACAACTGGCCGCGATCGAGGATGGGCGATCCCGCCATCTCGATCGATCGTCCCCGACCAATGCCGACCTCGATGCGCTGTCGGCCGCCCTGACGAGCCGGCAGGTCTCGCCCCAGGAGATCGGCGTTCTCCTCGACGGCACCACGCCGGATCCACCCCTCACCGACACGCGGCTCTGTGCGCTGGGCCGCCTCTACCTCGACGCGCTGCACGGCCTGCCCGCCGATATGCGGCAGCGGATCTATGGATTGGCGGCGGAGTTGCTGGCGCGATCCTGATCGTCCCCACCGGCCGGCATTCGCCAGCGGCCGTAGCGCCAGGGACGCCAGGGCGCGATGGGGTCGCAGCGGAGCGGCACGGGGTCGTAGCCCCAGGCTCCCCAGGGCTGGCAGCGGCAGAGCCGCGCCGACGCCATCCACAGGCCGGGCCAGGGACCGTGCAGGCGAACGGCTTCGGCGGCATAGTCCGAACAACTCGGCAGATAGCGGCACTGGCGACCGATCAGCGCCGAGACGGTCAGCTGGTAGATGCGGATCGCGCCCACCGTCACGCGGACCGGCCAGGACGGCCGATCGGTGACTTGAGCGACCACGCGCTTCACGGGTCGTTGGAGCTCGCGCATGTCAGCGGCATCATGACATGCGCTAGCCGGCGAGACGTGCCGGACCAGCCGCCCGTGCCCTCGCGGCCTTGTCGACGGCGTCGACCACGGCTTCGAAGGTCAGCAGGGTCGAGGCATGGCGAGCCTTGTAGTCGCGGACGGGTTCGAGGACCGCGCAGTCCGCCCAACGCCCCGTCGGCGCCGCGCCGCCCGCCTTCAACATAGCCTGCATGGCGTCGCGAAGCGCCCGGAGTTCATCGGCGCTGCTGCCGACGACATTGCGGGCCATGATGGAGGACGACGCCTGGCCGAGCGCGCAGGCCTTAACGTCATGGGCGAAATCCGTCACAACGCCGTCAGGTCCCAGCGCGACGTCGACCGTCACGGTGGAGCCGCAGAGCTTCGAATGGGCGGTCGCGGTGGCGTCCGGAGATCCCAACCGCCCCACCCTCGGCAGGTTGGCCGCCAGTTCGAGGATGCGGTCGTTGTAGATGTCGCTCAACATGGTGATGGTTTCGCGTCATGGGTGCGGGTGGCTCCGCGTCCATATATGAAGCGGCTGAGGCTTTCGCGAGACCGTCGCGGCGAGCGGGTGAGACATGATGCACGAGAGCCGGCACCCGTCGATCGAGGAGACCACGCGATTCGAGCCGCGGTTCGACGCAGCGGGGCTGATCACCTGCGTGACGGTCGGGCCGCACGGCGAGGTCCTGATGGTGGCCCACATGAACCGGGACGCCCTGCGGCTGACGCTGCAGACCGGCACCGTCCACTACTGGTCGCGGTCGCGACAGGCCTTGTGGCGCAAGGGCGACACGTCGGGACAGGTGCAGACATTGGTCGAACTTCGGGTCGACTGCGACCAGGACGTGTTGATGGCGCGTGTCGCGGTCGGCGGCGATGGCGGCGCCTGCCACACGGGCCGGCCCACGTGCTTCTACCGCCGCGTCGAAGCCGATGGCGAAACGCTGTCCATCGCCGAACGAGCCTGAACCGGCGATACGGTCCGTCTTCTGCCGGGTGCGGCTCTCAGGCGGTCCCGATGTAGTCCAGCATGGCCTGGCGCTCGGTCTCGATCTCGGCGATGCGGAACTTGACGAGGTCGCCGATCGAGACGAGGCCCGTGAGGCGGCCGTTCTCGACGACGGGAATGTGGCGGAACCGGCCTTCGGTCATGCGCTCCATCAGTTGCAGCACGCCGGTGTCCTCGGTGGCCGTGACGACACGGGACGTCATGTGCTTGGACACCGAATCGTCGAGCGCCTTGACGCCGCCACTCGCCAGCGCCCGGATGACGTCGCGTTCGGAGAAGATGCCGAGCACGATCCCGTCGGCGCCCGTCACCACGACGGCCCCGATGGACTTGTCGTTCAGCATCCGGGCGACCTCGCTCACGGTCCGGTGCGGCGCCGAGGTCACCACGTCCCGGCCCTTGGTCGACAAAATCAGTGAAAGCGTCGTCATTCTCGCCTCCCTTGGTGGCGAGACCCTTCCCGAACCGGGCGGGTCCGCTTGAGGATGCCAACATGATCCTGTCCGGGACGGCCCGCAAGCCGGGAGTTTCGGGCCGTCCCGGGAAGCCATCGTCTCGACGCGCCGCTCACATCGCAGAGCCGCTCATGTCAATGAGCGGCCCACGTCAGTAGGCCGCTTAGCCTTAGTGAGCCAGGATGGCGAGCAGCAGCAGCGCCACGATGTTGGTGATCTTGATGGCCGGGTTGACGGCAGGACCGGCCGTATCCTTGTAGGGATCGCCGACGGTGTCGCCGGTGACCGACGCCTTGTGGGCCTCCGATCCCTTGAGGTGGCGAACGCCGAGCTTGTCGACGAAGCCGTCCTCGAAGCTCTTCTTGGCATTGTCCCAGGCGCCGCCGCCCGATGTCATCGAGACCGCCACGAAGAGCCCGTTGACGATGACGCCGAGCAGCATGGCGCCGAGTGCCGCGAAGGCCGAGGCCTTGGATCCCGAGAGGAACAGCACACCGAAATAGGCCACGAAAGGTGCCAGCACGGGCAGCAGTGACGGCACGATCATCTCGCGGATGGCCGCACGGGTCAGCATGTCGACGGCGCGGCCGTAGTCGGGCCGGTCGGTGCCCTCCATGATGCCGGGCTTCGTCTTGAACTGGCGGCGCACTTCCTCGACGACGGCGCCGGCCGCCCGGCCGACCGCCGTCATGGCGATGCCGCCGAACAGGTAGGGGATCATGCCGCCGAAAATCAGCCCGGCCACTACGTAGGGATTGGAGAGGTCGAACGATACAGGCCCGACGTCGCGGAAGTAGGGGATCGTATCGCCGTGGCTGGCGAAGTAATTGAGGTCGTTGGAATAGGCCGCGAACAGCACCAGCGCGCCGAGGCCCGCCGAACCGATCGCATAGCCCTTGGTCACGGCCTTCGTGGTGTTGCCGACGGCGTCGAGCGCATCGGTCGAATGTCGGACATCCTTGGGCAGACCGGCCATCTCGGCGATGCCGCCGGCATTGTCGGTGACGGGGCCGAAGGCGTCGAGCGCCACGATCATGCCGGCGAGGCCCAGCATGGTGGTGACCGCGATGGCGGTGCCGAAGAGGCCGGCCAGTTGGAACGTCGAGATGATGCCGGCAATGATGACCAGGGCCGGCAGGGCGGTCGCCTCGAGCGACACGGCGAGGCCCTGGATGACGTTGGTGCCGTGGCCCGTGACGGAAGCCTGCGCGATCGACACCACGGGGCGCTTGCCCGTGGCGGTGTAATATTCGGTGATCACCACGATCAGGCCGGTGACGACCAGCCCGACGATGCCGCAGTAGAAGAGGTTGAGACCGGTGACGTCTCGGCCCGCGACCGTGCCGACCAGCCCCCATCCGGTCACGAAGTGGGTCGCCACCGCGAGGCCGCCGATCGACAGCACGCCCGTCACGATGAGGCCCTTGTAGAGCGCCCCCATGATGGAGTTGTCGGCGCCCAGCCTGACGAAATAGGTCCCCACGATCGATGTCACGATGCAGGTGCCGCAGATCGCCAGAGGGTAGATCATGACCGAGCCGAGGACCGGCAGGCCGGCGAAGAAGATCGAGGCCAGCACCATGGTGGCCACCACGGTGACGGCGTAGGTCTCGAAGAGGTCGGCCGCCATGCCGGCGCAGTCCCCGACATTGTCACCGACATTGTCGGCGATGGTGGCTGGATTGCGTGGATCGTCCTCGGGAATGCCGGCTTCCACCTTGCCGACGAGATCGGCGCCGACATCGGCGCCCTTGGTGAAGATGCCGCCGCCGAGGCGGGCGAAGATCGAGATGAGCGAGGCCCCGAAGCCGAGCGCCACCAGCGCATCGATCACTTCGCGGTCGATCGTGTTGTCGGCCCCGATGCCGTGCCCCATGGGGCCGGTCAGCACGTAGTAGTAGCCCACCACCCCGAGCAGGGCGAGGCCCGCCACCAGCATGCCGGTAACGGCGCCGGCCTTGAACGCGATATCGAGCCCGCCCGACAGCGAACGGGCCGCCGCCTGGGCGGTGCGGACGTTGGCCCGCACCGACACGTTCATGCCGATGAACCCGGCCGCGCCCGACAGCACGGCGCCGATCAGGAACCCGACCGCGACCGCCCAGGAGAGCAGAAGCCCCAGCCCGACGAAGATCACGATGCCGACGATGCCGATGGTGATGTACTGGCGCCGCAGATAGGCCTGCGCGCCCTCGGCGATCGCGCCGGCGATCTCCTGCATGCGTGCCGTGCCGGGGTCGGCCGCCATGACCTGATTGACCGTAACGACGCCATAGGCGATCGCCAGTATGCCCGACAGAATGATCAGCCAGATCGGGTTCATCGTGCCTCAGCCTCCCCAGGAACGGCGCGACGCTGCCCTCGATCGGGTCTTGTCCGCAACCGCCATTGCTACGTTTCCGCTTCGTCTTGCCAGAACTCCCGAGCTTCCGCAATCGGAGGGGCTGCCGCGCGACGGCGCCCCGAAACCATTGTCCGGCCCGGCTCGTTCAGACCTGCACCGATCGATCGCGGCGGAACGCGCCGGGCGCCCGATCTCGATGTGTAGCCGGGAGCCGAATGACCTTGGATCCGTCCGCCTATCGCCTCTGCCTCGTCACGGACCGTGCCCTCGCCCATGGACGTCCCCTGGTCGAGGTCGTGTCGCGCGCCGTCATGGGGGGCGTCACCATGGTGCAGCTTCGGGAGAAGACTGCCACGACCCGCGCCTTTCTCGACGAAGCCCGCGCCCTGAAGGCGGTACTAGGTGGCAAGAACGTCCCGCTGATCGTCAACGACCGGGTCGACATCGCGCTGGCGATCGGGGCCGATGGCGTCCACCTCGGCCAGACCGACATGCCGGTCGAAGCCGTCCGGGCCCTGATCGGGCCCGGTAAGCTCATCGGCCTGTCGATCACGGACGCCGAGCAGATCGGCCGGGCCGATGCCGCGGCGGCCGACTATCTCGGGATCGGCCCCATCCACCCCCAAAAGACCAAGCCCGACGCCTCCACGCCGCTCGGCCTCGGCGGTTTCGCCAGGCTGCGGCGGCTGAGCGGCAAGCCGGTCCTGGCGATCGGCGGCGTCAAGGCGGCCGACGTACCGATGCTGGTCGAGGAGGGCGCCACCGGGGTCGCGGTGGTCAGCGCCATCATGGCGGCCGAGGATCCGGAGGCCGCGGCGCGGGCCTTCTTGGCGGCCTGGCAGGCGGAGACGGCCTGACGGATGGTGGCGCGACGTTTATTGGCTGAACAACTCTACGGTCGAACGCAGCCAGAACTCGTTCTTCTTAGGCCACGTCACGCATCCGACGACCGAGGGTCAACTCCCACCGCCGGCCGGAATGGCCGCGACGCGATCCCACAGGAAGCCCCCGAGAGATGCCGCCGGTCTCACTCGGGAGCGCCTACCTTCCCCGGCTGAACGACGCTGGGTGATGACCGCCCATGATCGCGTGCTTCGCACCGAAGCTTCCATGAGATCTGGACAGAACGAATGAGCCGTTTCTGGAGCAGCTTGACGCACGATCTGAGGCCCTATGTGCCAGGCGAGCAGCCTTGCAGGTCGGAGGTGGTCAAGCTCAACACCAATGAAAGCGCGATCGGTCCTTCCCCACGCGTGTTGGAAGCGATCCGCGCCGAGGCGGCCGACACGCTGCGCGTCTATCCGGATCCGCAGTCCACCGCGCTGCGCACGGCTTTGGCCGCCTACCATCAGGTGCGGCCCGAGCAGGTTTTCGTCGGCAACGGTTCGGACGAGGTGCTGGCCCACGCCTTCGCCGCGCTGCTCAAGCATGATGCGCCGTTGCTCTTCCCGGACATCACCTACAGCTTCTACCCAGTCTATTGCCACCTGTTCGGCATCGCCTACGAGACAGTGCCGCTCGATCGGGCGATGAAAGTCCGCGTTGCCGACTATCGCCGGCCGGCCCGATCATCATGCCCAATCCGAATGCGCCAACAGGGGTCGCACTGTCGCGGGCGCAGATCGCGACCCTGCTGGAGGAACATCCCGACGCGCCTTTAGTGATCGACGAAGCCTATGTCGATTTCGGCGCCGAGACCGCGATCCCGCTGGTCGCCTCCCACCCGAACCTTTTGGTCGTTCAGACCATGTCCAAGTCCCGGGCCCTAGCCGGGCTGCGCGTCGGCTATGCGATCGGTGATGTGGCCCTGATCGAGGCGCTGACGAGAGTGAAGGACAGTTTCAACTCCTACCCGCTCGGCCGCCCCGCTCAAGCAGGGGCCATCGCCGCGTTCGAGGACGAGGCTTATTTCCAAGATAGCCGGGCGCGGGTGATCGCTGGCCGCCGAAGGCTGAACGAGGGCTTGGCCCAGCTCGGCTTCGAGGTGCTACCGTCCGCTGCCAACTTCGTTTTCGGGCGTCATCCGGCGCAGGGGGGCGCCGCACTGCCGGCCGCGCTCCGCCGGCGAGCGGTGATCGTCCGTCACTTCGCCGCGCCTCGCATTTCCGACTATCTGCGGATCACCGTGGGCACCGACGGGCAAATCGACCGGTTGTTGTCGGCCTTATCGGACATCCTAGCCGGTAAGCTGGCAGCTTCCTGATTGCGCCGCCATCCATGCGATGCGGACCACGGACCGGTGCGGATGCCATAACCGTGGGGTTTACCGGAACGCCTATCCGAAATAGCGCGCGAAGACTACCCGGGGGAGCCAGAGGTCCAGGGCGATTGCATTTCAGCGGGGTGCGATGAGGCTTGACAAATAGGCCTCGTCCCATCCGGCACGTTTGAATTTGCCGCGCAGGGATCCTTTGGCTTTGTCCTTTTGCATCAGGTTGAGAACCATGTGCCGAAGGGTGGCGAGGTTGTTCGGGCCGTTGCCCAGGCGTGTTCGATCCTGATCCTCGTTCATCACGACGTCGAGGCGCCAATGCAGCCGGTTCTCGACATGCCAGTGCGAGCGGACGACCTCATTGAACCGATCAGGTGATAGGGCGCTGCTGAGGAGATAATAGGCTGTCTCGGTGGTGGTTCTTGCCGGGGTTTCGCGACTGCGGACGACCTTGCCGATGGCCTTC
>JAABUM010005984.1_pt1 | contig 12288 bp, 19 predicted proteins | sample 5559161 | NCBI WGS metagenome assembly JAABUM01 (sample SAMN10711868, study PRJNA513369) | rock metagenome | isolation source: Antarctica rocks | place: Antarctica: Victoria Land, Siegfried Peak nord | reverse complement strand
TGTGATGCGCTGATCTTCTCGCCGTGAGGCTGCCGCCACGCGTCCAGATCACACGATATCTTCAACAGAAGGAGAAGGGTTCTCAACCCACACAAAGACATGTTTGGCGCACCCGCGGCGTGCTCCTTGTCATTGTCCCCATGGTCCGCCGACTGCTCCGTCATGAGGTTGCCGCCGGGCGTACGCGCTGAAAGACATCGCGGAGCACGAAAAAGGCAAGTGCAGAGCAGCGCACCCGCGGCGTGCTCCATGTGACCCCGTGGTCCGTCGACTGTGACGTCATGAGGTTGCCGCCGGGCGTCCAGCGCTGCGTGCCATATCGCGTCTTCTCCGAAAAGGCGCACTGCTCCACGCTCACGCTGAAGAACAGGTGCACCGTGTCCCGCTGCGAGCCAGCAGTGAATCATTTGGGAACATCAAGCAGATACCTCCTAAATCTCCGGCCGAAGGAAAGGCCTGAGATGCGTGCCGTATGGCGGCTTCTCTAGGAGAGCACACTGTTCCACGCTCACGCTGAGGAACAGGTGCACCGTGTTCCCCTGCAGCAGGTGATGGCGATGTTGGTCGCTGAAAGAAATGGGCGAAAGGAAGGGCCGAGCTGCGCGCCTGATAAAGCTTCTACAGAAAGACGCACTGTAAGCAGTTTAAGGCTGGGAATCAGGAAGGTCAGGGAGGTCAGGAAGGTCAGGAAGGTCAAAGAACATTTCACTCGTTCTCCCTTTGAACCCTCGTGTACCTGCATTTACAGCACGGGGCTCCACATGGGCAGGCGCTGCCCAGAGTTCGAAGCCACAACTGAAGGCGCCAGGGTGGGGGCAGAAAGCCCCCATAAACACCTTTCATCAATCGTACCTTGCCTGTATGTGCAGCACGGGGCTCCACAGGGGCAGGCGCTGCCCTGACGGACCTGTGAACGGCAGAACAACGACCGCAGCCGAGAGATTAACAATCACGCAGCGGGAGAAAGGCTGCACGCACCTGCGTGTGCAGCACGGGGCTCCACATTGGCAGGCGCTGCCCTGAGGGACCGGTGACGGGCGGCAGCGGCGCGACCGGCGCGCTCCACGTCAGCCCCCGGTCAGCGGACGTCTGCCAGTACAGCGCCTGCTGCCCGTTGCCCTCTCCCGGCACCGTCGACGCCTGCCAAACAGAACTGGATCATCAGGGCGAGTCAATCATGGTCTCCAGACGCCTGCCATCACCGCGCTTGCTGCCCGCTGCGCTCGCCCGGCACCTTGAACGCCCTGCGCGATGTCACATCAGCAAACGAAATGGACATTGTGTTACTTGCGCCGCAGATGGAAAAGCCGCCTGCTGGTACGGTGCCTGACCTGGTTCAGCCGAATGCACCTGCATCAAGGTGCTGAGCCGTCGGGCAGCTGCGTGAAGAACGGCACGCGGCTGTGCTTGCACTCCCTTGCACCCTCCAGATTCACCTGGAGCATCTGATGGCGGGTCTGAAAACGCCCCAGAAACCCGGATGCGAGCCGGACCGACGATGAACAAAAAGGGCATACCTGCATGAAGGTGCCCAGCCGGCCGTCGGGCAGCTGCGTGATCATAGCCATGTGGCTGTAGGCGAGGTCGCCCGGCGCCGCCTGCTTTGTGTCATAATCCGCCTCTGTCCACGTATGCGGCAGCTTGTAGATCCACCTGCAGACCACATGCCAGCCAACATTGATCGAGGCTGATTGGATGTTATCAGACATGGACCGCCGAATTGCGTCATAGTCCACCACCGTCCACATGTGCAGCAGCTTGTAGATCCACCTGTAAGACGTCAAGAAGATTGATGAAGGTTGATCAAGGATGATTCGTGATGATTGAGAGATGAACCGCCTGGCGTGTCATAGCCGCCACCGTCCATGTGTGCGGTAGCTTGTAGATCCACCTGTGGGGCGCGTGACACCTTGTCCATGTACTTCAAAGCCGCTCATTGGCGAATGTTGCGCGGGCGCCAGCAAGCTGTTCTCTCCGCTGCATATGGTCGGTGTCGAATCTGAGCATGCCTTGAGTAGGGTTGTGTGGGGTCGCCGTCGCCAGTGTCCATCACACCGAACTCGTCCGCGGCGTCCGGCAAGAATTGCGAAGCGCCGCCTGCCGCCGGCGCCGGCGCGCCGCCTGCAGTGGGCGCTGGCGCCGTCGCCGGTGGAGCGCCGGCGGCTGTCTCGGCGCCGGCGGGCGGCGGCGCTGCGGCGGCGCCCGCCGCTGGGGCGCGGCTTGCGCCCGCCGCCGCCGCCGGCGCGCCCGTGGGAGCGGCCATCGGCTGCGCCATTGGCGCCGGCGTCGGCGCCGCGGTTGGCGCCAATGTGGGCGCCGGTGTGGGTGCTGGCGTGGGCTGCGGTGCTGGTACCGGTGTCGGCGCGGTCGTCACGGGCGTCGGCGTCAGGCCGGCGCCTCCGTCCATACCGGCGTCAATGATGTCGCCATAGCTGTGCTTTGCCTGGTCCCGCCACTGCATTTGCACGATCAACCACATCCTGCCGCTGGTGTTATGGGCGGACCATGCACATCAGGCTGGCTGCCACAGCCGAAGCCTCAGAAAGCCCTATGCCTTCTTCATGCAGGATGCGGTGCGTGTTTCAACTTCAGCATGGCGTCAAAGTCGCCGAAAACAAGGGCCGCCGCCAGCAGCACCGCTCGGCCGTCCGGATGTGGTCTTTGTTTGGGGTTCAGCTTGCAGTTCAACGCACAGGCCCACCTCAAAAAGGCCGAAGCCGCCGATGACTAGGACCGCCACCAGCAGCAGCGCCGCCATGACGGACAACACGGCAGCGCAGGCGCGGCGCCGGTCCGCTGGCGCATACGCTCCGCCGAGGATGCTGCTCCCGCCGGCGCCGGAAGAGCCGTTTGTGAATGCTGCCGAGTCGGAGTCGCCCTGGAAGCCCTGCAGTTCGAATGCCCGCCGCTCCCTGCATTGCGGGAGGAGACAACTCTTTTCGGGATTTGTACGTGCTGCCGCTGGAGCCATTATGGCCAGTTACGAAAGAATAGCTAAAGTTTTTACTTTCACTATCGGGTCAAGTTAACAAATAACCTAAAAGTGGCACTAAAATTGAAGGTAACTAGAAAGCAGCCAGAAAAAAGTGAAATATAATCGAACTTCCAGCATGAGTCCTAATCCATCTGAAAACCCTGGAGCTCAACGCCCTGCCGCTCCCTGCGTCGCGGCAGAGGTTGCTCTGCTCTCAGAACTCACTGGACTCGCTCTCAGAACTCTCTGTCGCCAGACTTTTCCGCCGCCGCTGGAGCCATTTGTGAAGACCTCCGAACTCGAAGCTTCTTCACACGGTCAAAGTTCTGCCGCTCCTTCCAGGGAAAAAGGTAAACCGAGTGTAATCTTAACGTCCCTGCTGCGCGATGCAGCTTGCTGTGCTGAGGCTCCTATGTTTGGTGCTGCGCTCCAGCCAAGCTCAGGGCGCATGGCAGAGCGGATGTCAGACAATGCACAGCCCGCAAGTGCCACCACATTATGTGGCGTCCCACAACGCGGAGAGCTCGGCCGAATTTTGGCAGAAAAAATGTAGCAAAAGCTCTAAATATTGTGGATACGCTGATCTGCTGGTCGCATGCCCGTCTCGACAACCTGCGTGGAACACGCCTGCTTTCTCCCGCTTGCTTCCTTCGAGTTGAATGTCAAAAGGTCAGATACCCACCTACTTGTTCAGCAGCGGCCTGCCCTCTAGATCCAGGCCATCGAGCAGGTCCGCCTCCTCGGTTTGGCCACTCGTTCTGACTTGGACTCCGGATCAAAAGCTACAGACAGAAAAACACCGGTTGAGCAACGGCCCATCCTCCAGGTCGAGGTCGTCCACCGGGTGTCTGGCTCCTCCTTCGCTCAGAATCATTTGGATGAAACAATGCAACAATATAAACATCCCCTGACCTATTCAGCAGCGGCCCATTCTCCACGTCCAGGTCATCCAGCGGGTCTGCCTCCTCTGGCTCAAGTCGCTGGCCGGGAGAGAGCCGCTCCAATTGCCGTCCGCCGCCACCGCCGCCGCCGCCGGCGCCGCCGCCGCCGCCATTGGCGTGGCCCGGGAGCCTGCGTGCAGGCAGGGAGCCGGGACTTGGTGTCGTTGCATCGTGTGGCCTGCGCTGAGCTGCCGCCATGCGCCATGCGCGCCCACGCACGCGGGGGCGGCATGCGGCGCTGCTGCCGAAATCACGGAGGTAACAGCTGGGGAGCACCCCTAGTACCACGAGTGCTGCACTGTCGTCCTCAAGTCTAAGACTCTGACAGTAGCATGTCGGCAGCTGGTGAGTTTTGAGGCCGCCTGATGAGTTTTGAGGCTGTCTGCACAGTATTCCATGGCATTAACCGTGATGCACGGTGTGACGCAGCTGTTAAACGGACCACATCACACTGAGCAACACGGGGCTCGCGTTCGATGCAAGATAGGTAACATAGCTTGACAAGCCAGCACAGGCGGTGTTGTCGTGCCAACGACGTGCAGCCCCCAGAAACCGGGATCGCGCGTCTACGCATACTACGCTTCAATTTGCGATGGACTGCTCAACATTTTGCAGCAGCAATCTGCAAGCATCTGCCAAGACAGAGCCCCCCAAGACTGATGCACCGGACATTCACCTGTCGCTCACGTCCCTGCCAGCCTTTGGCGACACCATTTCTTCGGTCTAATGCATCTGTTGGCGCTGGCTGTTCCAAAGAACTCCACAAAGCACGTCAAGCGGTCACGGACCCGTAAGCCTCTAACAGAGTGATCTGAGATACAACCGATTTTGCACGCGCACAAGCGAATCTGCCGCGAGGCAGAATAGGTGGAAGATGCAACAATTTCAACACCTCCTCTGACCGGCAAACGCGTTGTATAACGCGACCGTACGGTCACCGGCAACTGCCAAGTACAAGCCCCTTTCGAAGGCGCAAGCCGCTCGATCGAAAGGCATTCATATCTGCCCTTTCAGAAGCACTGCCACGACACGCACTTTCCAAGCACGCTCTGTCATTTACGCATTCGCAGAGCTGGAATATAGAGCGCTAGGTTTGGACAAGGCCGCGTGCTCGCCTATGCAGACGCAGCAGCTGGTTTTCGAAAGTCGCGCCAAGCATGACTGACAAGCACGTCAGCTCTGCTGATTCTGCGAACCTGCGAGGTATTCAGCTGCACTGACCAGCCAGTGCATACAAGCATCTTCATCAGCCATGCTTGTGCGCGCAGCATTCGCCGCTGCCGCACGGCACTGCCATGCATACAGGCGGGCAGTCCGCGGCACCACGCGACAGCCCTGGCCAGCCCAGGGCACCTCTCGCGCCCAGCCAGGGGCACTTTCATGCAGCACCCGCGGCTTTGCGGCTGCGGCGGCGGCGGCAGCGGCGCCGCATCTTGCAGAAATTGCGGCGGGCTCCTTGTGGCGGCGCCTCGCTCTGGCAGGTTCGGCGCACACCCCATGCAGCGCCTGCTTCCTGGAAGTGCCTACAAGAAGGACGCAAGTCCGCGTAGGGAACAGGCATATGTGACAGTCCAGCCTGGCGCATGCAAACCATGAATACGCCTCCCCTGCTGATTCATCGCCACGCGCTCTTTATCCCAAATTTGAATCACACCAATCGTGCGCCGCCCACACCCATGCAGGCGCGGCGGGCGCGGCGGGCGCCGGCGCCTGGACATGGCAGCGGCGGCAGCAGGAAGCAGTGGCGGGACTGCCGGAAGCGGACGACGGCGCGCACCTTGTCAACTGGTCCGCAACGCATGAGGTGCACCCGCGGCGGCTGTTCCAGCCGGAGAGCCTGGAGCAGTTGGAAGCACTGGTGGCGTCGCATCACCGAACAGGTGGGTACAGTTTAGAAGGTGCTCGTCGCGGCGCGTCAGGTGGGGTAATGTTATATTGGGCCATCCCTAGCGCACATGACGCGTTTGCGCTACGTTGGCGGCGAGCCGGCCAAGGATGAGACTTTCAGGCGGCACCGCCGCCGCCACAGAGCTCATTGGACGCGCGGCCTTCAGCATAGGATGCTGGCTCAGACGCAGGCCTATATCTTGCTGTGGGTCGGCTTTCACTGCGGCCGGTGGGCTCGGCGCTGTCGCCCAACGGGCTCGGCTGTGCTGTCGATGCCGGGTCCTACATCACATGTCGAATTTATGATCGAAAAAGTGGCGTGCGCAGGGCAGAAGCTGCGGCCCGTGGGCTCGGCGCTATCGCCCAATGGGCTCGGCTTTGCAGACGATGACAAATCCGATATGGTCAGCCTAGCGCTCATGGACAAGGTCGTCGAGGTGGACCGCGTCAGCGGCCGCGCCCGCGTGCAGGTGCCTCACACCGTTGCATTGCTGCTTGCATCCTGCGCTGCAGTCTTCCTTGGTCGAAAACAGGGTTCACCAAGGCCAGTCCTTTGTCTGACGAAATGACAAGAAACGACACGGTCAGCCTGGCGCTTATGGCCAATTCGTGGAGGTGCACCACGTCAGCGACCACGCCCGCGTGCAGGTGCCTCATCTGATCAGCGCTGTCTATGATACATGCCCTAAAACGAGTGCGAAACATTTGTGATCCGAGAACAGCATGGTCGTGTGACGGGACCATGGTCTGGCGCTGCAGGGTGGCTTCTGTGCTGCAGGGTGGCTTCTGTGCTGCACACTTCGGAGTTTTCACAACTGCACCGCCTGAAGTGTTTTCCCTGCATGACTACGCAGGGGGCGAGCGCGTCGCGGAGGTGGTGACTGCGCTGCGGGACCAGGAGAAGGGTCTGGCGCTATACAACATGTTTGTTGCAACTGGTTCGCAATAGAGCTCACTGTCGTTCACCTGAAAATGCTGATGCCGTTGTTGCGCAGGGCGGCACGCGCATAGCAGAGGTGGTGACTGCATTGCGAGAGGTGGTCGGGCGCTGCACAGTCATCACAACATGCAACCGCCTTGGCAACCATGAATGATCTTTGCAACGTCCTGCCCGCAGGGCGGCGCGCGTATAGCGGAGGTTGTGACTGCGCTGCGGGAGAATGGTCTGGCGCTGCAAAACATCGCCTCCATCCGCGAGCAGGCCATGGGCGGGTTCGTGCAGGTGCGCAAACCTTCACACCCGTCTTCTCAGCAACTGCAGCAACGCAAACACTGCATGCATGACGCTGGGGAGCGCCCTCCATTTCCTTCCTTACCAAGGTGCGTCTTGACTACAGCTGGCAGGCTGCAGCAAGCGGAGCGGTTGGTGGCTGCGCAGCGGACTCGGGCTGCATGCTGGAGTGCAGCATGGGGGTGGACAGAGCGTGCAGGCTGAAACTGCGCGCTCGCACGCGACGCATCCCCCGCTGAACGCCGGTGCACATGTGCATTCACAATGAACGGCGTGCTTCCAGTGCAGTCAGGGTCCAGGAATATGTATGTCACGTCAAGGAAGTTGCTCGGTTCACAACTTGTGAACTCGCCCTGCAGGTGGGTGCCCACGGCACCAGCCCCCGCACACCATTGTTGGACGAGGCGGGTGTCCACGCTGGCTTTAGGGTTTAGCACATTAGGGTATAGCGCATGTGACGCCCGGCCGCGCCATGCTGCACCCTTTCCAGGCTCAAACGTTGCTTGTTCATATCTTACTGCAGGCTGCGCACGGCACGGGCGTGCCGTTACCACCCATGGGCGAACAGGTGGTGGCGCTGACGCTGGTGACGCCGGCGCGCGGCACGCTGCGCCCTTCCAGGCTAGCAGTACATTGGAAAACATTATCTTTCAAACGTGTGCTTGCAGGTGGGCGCGCATGGGACCGGCGCCCAGATACCACCCATGGACGAGCAGGTGGTGGCGCTGACGCTGGTGACGCCGGGCCGCGGCACGCTGCGGCTGTCGGCGGAAGACGCTGACCCATCGCTGTTCTACTTGGCGCGCGTGGGGCTGGGGGCACTGGGCGTGGTGGCGGAAGTCACGCTGCAGGCCGTGCCGGCGCACCGGCTGCTGGAGCACACATATGTCAGCGATTTGAAGGTGCAACATCGCACCCGATCCGGCACAGCCACCTCGATCAAGTTTGAACCCATTTCCGATACCACTTCTACCGCGCGGGGGGCTTGGGACTCTGGGACTAGTGGCCGGAGTCATGCTGCAGGCGCCGGCGAAACCCTAAACACTAAACCCTAAACCCCGCTGCACCGGCTGCTGGAACACACCTCCGTCTCCAACGTGAAGGTGGGAACAGATTTTCATTCGTTGTCGAGCGTTTCAAGTTGATAAACGTATTGCACGGCGCAAAGCGCGCCGCCGCGCGCGCTGAGGTCACTCTGTCGATGGTCTCCGCAGACGCTCCTCCATTCTCTCGCACTCCCTGCTGTCGCAAGAGGTGAAGAGGCAGCATGCGCAGTGGCTGCGCGCCGACCGGCACCTGCGCGTCATGCAGAGATCGCAACGATCATCCGGCACGGATCTGCAAATTGAGATGCAAGTGGTCAAAACAGATCTTCACCTCAGTTGCATGGTCATTTACAAATGCTGCAGGTGAAGCGGCAGCACGCGCGGTTGCTTTCGGCCAACCGGCACATGCGCTACATGCGGAGGCGGCTTGATCGACTTTGATCATTCATCAAGGACTTGCGATTGAAACGCAACAGATCCTTGTCGTGACGCCTGCATCTCAAAACGCAGGAGGTGAAGAAGCGGCACGCGCAGTGGCTGCGGGCCAACCAGCACATGCGCTACATGTGGATCCCGCACACCGACGCAATCGTGGTTGTCACCGCCAACCCGCTGCCTGAGGGCGGCAAGGTGCCCAAGCAGCCAGGCAGCTACTCGGACGCTGAGAAAACGGCAGCCTTCCAGCAGTTGCTGCAGGTGACAATCCGACTTCGTCGCTTGTGTGGAATGCAAGCCGAGGCGCTTGTGTTTCTGCGCATGCATCGTCTCATTGAGGTGGAGCGCTAAAGCAGCAAGGCGACTGCTGCGCGGCCGGCAGAATGGCGGCGCCCTGATTCTTGCAATCCGAGATTGAGCTGCTGCCGGCTGCTGTCGCACCTCTCAATTCTGCATGCCCTGCAGCAGGTCAGCCTGGAAGCTGGAGCAGCTGTTCAACGATGAACTTTGCGCTGCGGGGCGGGCTGCTGGCACAGTACGTGGATGGCTTACATGTCATAAAGTTTGATTTTCTGTCGAAACTGCAGGAGGTCAGCCCTGATGCGACGCCAGAGCAGCTGTCCACGATGACTTTCGCGCAGCTGCGGGATGAACTGCTGGCGGCGGGTGACGGACCGCTGGACAGGACCTGGATCGGTCGTGTCAACGCCGCGGAAGCCGAGTTCTGGCGCCGCAACTCTGGGTGCGCCCGCAGGATTCGCTAAACTCGAACATGAACGGACGGCCTGCATATGCTAAGCTCACGCGTCAACGCCGCCAAGGACAACTCCTGGTGCTGCGTCTCCAGGTGATGCAGGGCGCGCCTCTCTCAATTCAGGAACACGACAACCAATGACGGCAGAGTTCTGGCGCTCCAACGTATCCTGGCGTGTTTTCGATCAACCCCCTGCAAGGTCATATCCGTTTGCGAATATGAACTACGAGTCACGTCGCCTGCAGCCACTGAACGGGCTGGCTGCTGGCCTTCGACTGTGGCGGCCAGCAGCGGCTCCTGCTTCATGATCCTGGCCTGCCACCTTGTGAAGCATTGAGCGTTGAATCCACAACGGAACGTGAGCTGTGAACCCTGCAGGTGTCTGTCGGGCCGCTGGCGTTCCAACTGCGAGGGGCAGCAGTGGGTGCCCTTTCGTTGGTTCGGCCTTTCACCTCGCGAAACCTGACGCGAGACAACGTGGCCAGCAGGTACCGGGTGGGCTGGTCCGACGAGCTGCTGGCATTCGACTGCGGCGGGCAGCAGTGGGTGCTGGAGAACGCATTCCCCGCCGGCTCGCTGCGGTGCGCACCCTTCCCTCAACGGCGGCCTGCACCTGCGGAATAACGGGTGGAATGACGAGGTAGAGCTGTCATGAAAGTGCCTCCCTGGTACGCTGCGGTGCGCCTGGGAGGACATGGGGAGCGTGGGCACAGCAGCTGCTCGCGAGCTCATTGCTGGAATTCAGGAGCATATGGGATTGTCAGGTCAGTTCTCGACTTGCAGTACGTATGACCCCCTACTGCCCGCTTAATCGCAACCAAATTAGCTGCTGCAGTGGGAAGGGTCCCTAGGCAGCCGCTCGTCGTTTGCCGCACTCTGTGCGACATGGGTGTTGGTCTACATTTTGGAGCCTAAACTTCGCAGCGGGGCGCGCTTTGCTGTATTGGAGTAGCTGCTGGGCGTGGGCCGCCTCGATTGCGCGATCGAGGCGGCCGGAACCAAGCACACATCCTGGGATCTGCGTGTGTCTAATGATCAAAACCTTTCAAAGTCAAATAGACATGTTTGAAAATTGTGCCAACCCCAGCGGCGTGGACCACACGAATATGGCGCCTCTGTTGGCGGCAATCGAAGACGCTGGCTCCTGCGTGCCCTTTCAAGTTCTATTTTCAACACAAAGGATGTCCGGACTATCTTGTTAGGAAGCTTAGCGGCGCGGACACCTCGTACAGGGAGCAGCTTCTCGGCGCGATCGAGGCGGCCGGGATCGTCTCCCTGTGACAGAAAATGACTCTTGATAGGCTGAAATCTGGTCGCGCCGATGCATCAGGAACCCCAGCGGCGCGGACATCGCCTACATGAGCAGCTGCTGGCGGCGGTCGAGCCGGCCGGCGCTGGCGCACCATCACGTGTCGTGGACCACAAATTGTGTTTGGATCTGATGATGGAACAACAAAATTCCGATTCGCTGAAGGTGCTGTTCACAGGAACCCCAGCGGCGCGGACATCGCATACATGGAGCAGCTGCTGGCGGCAATTGAGGCCGCCGGCGTCGGCGCCCCGGCGCCCATCGAGCAGCGCTGGTGCGGGCGCAGCAGGAGCGCGCTCAGCCCGGCTGCGTCTACAGATGGAGACGCGCTGACCAGCTGGGTCGGCATCATCATGTACCTGCCGGAGGAGGGCGACGAACAACGCAAGGCCGTCACCGACAAGTGGGAGTCGCTGCAAGTGTCTGCTTGAACTCGATCCAGAAAGTGGAATGCACACGGTGGGCGGGCGTCATTGTGTACCTGGAGGAGTGAGACGAACAGCGCAAGGCCGTCAAAAAGTGGGCGGTAGGGTTGTTATAAAATCTTCCTTGTCACATGTAAAATACGATTTTCTTTATTTAAATTAATTATTTTGAAAAAAATGTGTGGCTCCATCATGTGCCTGCCGGAAGGATTGCAATGACAGCGCAGTTCAGCAGGAAGGCTGGGCGTCGTCATGTGCATCCATGAACGTGACATGACAATTGAAGATAAGCGTGTGTGTCCTTGTACTCCGGGAGTGGTGCGGCGATGTTGGACGCTGACACCGGCCTCGATACATTGATGTACACCTTCCAGAAGTCTGTAAAACTCCTGAATTTCTCATCTCGATGGCCAGGTTCTAGTGAGTGTGCAGCGATATGGTGGACACTGACGCACAGCGTTTTCTCGGGCAACAAAATCAAAGCACGCTCCTACCTCAATCATTTCCACTGAAAGGCCCTGGTGTTACCTGCCAGGTTCCGGGAGTATGCGGCTATGGTGGACGCGGATGTCGCGGCGCGTTTCGGCGCTGTGCCGCACTGGGCCAAGGTGGAGCTGCCGCAGCACCCGGGTATGTGCCTTCCACATTTCCGTGATCAAGCATGTGTGTGCCTTTCCACGTTTCCGTAAATGCGCATGTGAGTGTCTTCCAGCCGCCAGTGGAATGCGTCGCTGGGCAAGCTGCAGCCGTCTGTCCAGCCATGGCGCATTTCCATTCTCTCTGCCGGGGCCCTGCAACCTGCGTGAGTCCTGGAGCCGGTCTCGAAACAGAAACTGAGGCCTTGTTTCGTGCGATGCTGGCGAGCTGCGGGACCTGCAAGCGCAGCTGGCGGCGCGCTACCGCGCTCAACCGCGGCGTGCAGGACGCATGTAGGAAATAGGATATCAAACTCATTTGTTTGTTGATTCATAGGATATCAAATGATGATAATAGAAATTTGGAACATGCCTATCGATTCAAATCATTAAGTGCAAACAGGAACCGAAGAGAGGTGTGTCCGCTCCCGCAGGCGAGCTGCGGGACATGCAGACGTGGCTGGCGGCGCGCAACTCACCCGCGCGCTGCGCCGCAGCACGGAAGCTGCTTGGAACCCGAAACCGAGTCCGACAACGAGGAAGAACACTTTTCTGACGCCTGCAGGCGAGCTGCGGGATCTGCAGGCGCGTCTGGCGGCGCGCTACCCGGTCGCGCGCTTCGCCGCGGCGCGCCGAGCGCTCGACCCCCAC
>JAABUM010005983.1_pt1 | contig 12294 bp, 11 predicted proteins | sample 5559161 | NCBI WGS metagenome assembly JAABUM01 (sample SAMN10711868, study PRJNA513369) | rock metagenome | isolation source: Antarctica rocks | place: Antarctica: Victoria Land, Siegfried Peak nord | reverse complement strand
CGAGCGCACCGTCGAAGCCACCTGGAAGCGCATCGGCACCCTGCTCAAGAAGTTCAGCGCCACAGAGTGCGCCAATTACGTCAGGAACTCAGGATACGTCTTCACCTGATCCAAACATGCTCTAGCTGTTGTTTTTGCGAGCATTCGTTCAGCCCAAACGAAGCCGTTTGGTCCGAACATGCTCTAGGCGCGGCTGGCGAAGTAGGCGGCTGCCGGGCCGGACAGGGCCAGGCCGGGCAGTTCGGCGGGTGCGAACAGCCGCGCCGCGACCACCTCCCGGTTGTCCAGGCGCAGCGGCGGCAGTTGGTCCAGCGGCAGCTCGAAGATGTGGACCTCGTCACGCCGGCCATCCCATATGCCGTGCAGGACGGCGCCTGGATGCAGGACGGGTGCGGGCAGGCCCAACTCCTCCAGCAGCTCGCGCCGGGCGGCGGCCTCAGGCGATTCGCCGGGTCGGACGCCGCCGCCGGGCAGGGTCCAGCAGCGCCGGTAGGACTGGCGCACCAGCAGCACGGCGCCGCCGATGCGCAGGCAGACCAGCGCGCCCCGGTGCCGCGGCCGGCGCAGCGCCCACCAGGCGCAGGCTACGGGATAGCCCAGGCGATAGGCCGCCTGCCAGGCGCGGTCCATCCGGGTTGCCGGCCGTCCTGCCGTCATGCCGCCCCCTCCCGCCAGTTTCCGCGCCGCCCCATGTGCCACCTGTTGCGAGGAGAAAGCCATGCAAGGACCTGAGATCGAAGCCGTCATCATCCCGCGCGCCCATGACCTCGGCGGCTTCGAGGTGCGCCGCGCCCTGCCCTCGCAGCAGCGGCAGATGGTCGGGCCGTTCGTGTTCTTCGACCAGATGGGACCGGGCGAGTTCCTCACCGGGCGCGGCCTGGACGTGCGCCCGCACCCGCACATCGGGTTGGCCACCGTCACCTACCTGTTCGACGGCGCCATCCTGCACCGCGACAGCCTGGGCACAGAGCAGAGCATCACGCCCGGCGACGTGAACTGGATGACCGCCGGCCGCGGCATCGCCCACAGCGAGCGCACCGATACCACCCAGCGCACGCACAGCAACCGCCTGTTCGGCATCCAGTCCTGGGTCGCCCTGCCGCGCGACGCGGAAGAAGCTGAGCCGGACTTCGCCCACCACGCCGCCGCGGCGCTGCCGGTGCTGGACGATGCCGGCGTGCGCCTCCGCCTGGTCTCAGGCGAGGGCTGGGGCCTGCGGGCGCCGGTCGCCACCCGCTCCAGCCTGTTCTACGCCGACGCGCAGCTTGCCCCCGGTGCGTCCGTGCCGCTGCCGGACGCGCACGAGGAGCGAGCGGCCTACGTCCTCGATGGCGAGGTCGAGGTCGCAGGCGACCGCTTCGGCCCCGGCCGGATGCTGGTGTTCCGCCAGGGCGACCGGCTGGCGCTGCGGGCCGGGCCTACCGGAGCGCGGATGCTGCTACTGGGCGGCGCGGTAATGGACGGGCCGCGCCACCTGTTCTGGAACTTCGTGTCGTCCCGGCCCGAGCGGATCGAGCAGGCCAAGGCCGACTGGCGGGCCGGGCGCTTCGCCACGGTGCCCGGCGACGACAAGGAGTTCATCCCGCTGCCATAGGCCAAGCTGCTGCAACCCGGCGAGGCGGCCGGCTTCCGCGGACGCCCCTGACCCGGCGCCGCGTTGCCCGCCGCCCCGATCTGTGACAAGCCCGGACCATGGATCAGCATCACGCAGCAGGTGCGCCGGACGGGCACGCGGGCGCCGCGCCCGGGTTCCGCGTCGGGGTGGACGGCTTCAACCTCGCCATGCCGCGCGGCACCGGGGTCGCCACCTATGGCCGCGTGCTGACGCAGGCGCTGGCCGGCATGGGGCATCCGGTAGACGTGCTTTATGGCCTCAACATCACCCCGCGCACCTCGGAGCTGTTGCGCGAGGTCATCTTCTTCGACAACCTGGACCAGGAGGGCGGGCGCAAGCGCCCCGGCGTGATGACGCCACGCTGGGTGCGGGAGGCGCTGGGGGACTGGACGCCCAGCGGGGCCATGACGGTGCCGATCACCGGGAGGGTACTGTCCGAGCCGTTCCGCAGCCGGATGCCGGCCTTTGACCGCATCCTGAACGTCTGCGACCTGTGGAGCCGGGCGGAGCGGCACTTCAAGCTGTGGGGCCGCTTCATGCAGGTCCGCGTCCCCGACCCGCCGGCGGTGATGCACTGGACCTACCCGCTGCCGGTGCTGCTGCAAGGGGCGCGCAATGTCTATACCCTGCACGACCTGGTGCCGCTGCGGATGCCTTACACGACGCTGGACAACAAGGGGGCCTACCTCCGGCTGATCCGCGGCTGCCTGCGCTGGGGGGACCACGTCTGCACCGTGTCCGAGTCGTCGCGGCGGGACATCATGGACCTGTTCGGGGCGCCGGGGAGCCGCGTCACCAACACCTACCAGTCCGCCGTGCCTGCCGTGGCGCCGGTGGACGACGCCGGGCTGGCCGGCTGGCTGGCGGGCCTGTTCGGGCTGCGGCGGGACGGCTACTTCCTGTTCTTCGGGGCGCTGGAGCCGAAGAAGAACATCGGGCGGCTGCTGGAAGCCTACCTGGCGTCCGGCATCGCGGCGCCGCTGGTGGTGGTCGGCGGACGGGCCTGGAAGTCGGAAGGGGAGATGCGGCTGATCCAGGGCGCCGGGGCCGGCCTGGCTGCCGTCCAAAGCGTGCGGCAGTTCGAGTATATGCCCCGCTCCTGGCTGACGGCGCTGATCCAGGGCGCCCGCGCCGTGGTGTTCCCGTCCCTGTACGAGGGCTTCGGCCTGCCGGTGCTGGAGGCGATGCAGCTCGGCACCCCGGTCGTCACCAGCACGGAAAGCAGCCTTCCAGAGGTTGCGGGCGATGCGGCGCTGCTGGTGAACCCCTACGACACCGGCGCCATCGCCGGGGCGATGCGGGCGCTGGACGAGGACCCGGCGCTGCGTGCCCGGCTGTCTGCGGCGGGCCTGCGGCAGGCCGGGCGGTTCGCGATGCCGGAGTACCAGGCAAGGCTGCGCGGCCTGTATGCGTCGGTGCTGGCCGGACCGCCCAGGGGGGCGCACGCCGCCGCACCGGCAAGGGGGGCCTGACCCCGACGGTCCGTTGCTCCGGCCGCTTCCAGCATCGCAAGGAGCGCAGCGGCACGGCAACCCGGGGGTACCCAGGACGGCGCTTGCGGTTCCTGGATCGCCACGCGGCAAGCGCGGCCCGCAACGGCAATGCGCCAGCGCAAGGGTCAAGGCAGACGACCATGGCGTGACAAGCCCGGCCGCTACAGGCTGTTGTAGAGGCCCACTGCCTCTTCGACGCTGCCGCACATCTCAAGCTGGCTGTTGTGGATGACGGCGGCGGTGTCGCACACGTCGCGGATAAAGGTCATGTCGTGCGACACGATCACCAGGGCGCGGTCGGCCCGCTTCTCGAACAGCTCGTTCTGGCAGCGCCGGAAGAAGCGTTGGTCGCCGACCATGATGACCTCGTCAATCAGGTAGCAGTCGAACTCGATGGCGATGGTCAGCGCGAACGCCAGGCGCGCGCGCATCCCGGACGAGTAGGTCTTGACCGGCTCCGTCAACTGGCTGCCCAGCTCGGCGAAGTCGTCCACGAACTCCCGGGTGTCGTGGTAGTCCAGGCCATAGATGCGGGTGATGAACTTCAGGTTGTCCAGGCCGGTCAGGCTGCCCTGGAACGCGCCGCCGAACGCCAGCGGCCAGGACACCGACATGGTGCGGTCCACCCGCCCGGCCGTCGCCAGCTCCACCCCGCCAATGATCTTTATCAGCGTGGACTTGCCCGCGCCATTGCGGCCCAGGACGGCCATCTTCTGGCCCGGCGTCACGTCCAGGTTCACGCCGTCCAGCACCCGCCGGACGCCGCGCCCGGCGACGTGATACTCCTTTACAATGTCAATGCAATGGATCATGGGCAGAGGGTCATGGGCGGCACGTCATGTCATGCCGGCTGCAAGCCGCTCGGCACCCGCACAGTCGGGGCAGCCAGGCTACATCGTCCGATGCTCGCGCGCCCCAGCCGCCAGCAGCGTGCCGATGACGTAGAGGCCGAACAGCGTGGCGAACACGATGGCCACGTCGGCGAACCGCTTGGGATACACCGGGTAGTCCGCCTCGTTCGGCTTCACGATCTCGTCGAGGTAGAGCTGCTGCCGCTCGGCGCTCAGCCGCGCCGTGTCCAGGAACGAGACGGCAGAGGACAACTGCCGCTCCGCGAAGTCGCGCTGCAGGGTCAGCGAGTCGAACTCGGTGATCTGCGGCACCATGCTCTTGTCGGCTCCGGTGATGCGGGTCCGCGCCTGGTCAATCTGGCCTTGCAGCGTGTCGATGCGGGTCTGCATGTCCTTTATCAGCGGGCTTTGCGGCGAGTTCCGCATATACATGCCGAGCTGGGTCTTGGCAGCCGTCACGCGGTTGGTCATGTCCTGGATAGCGGCCAGCAGGGAAACGGACTGCTTGTTGGGGTCCAGCAGCGATTCGCGGTTACGGTAGCTGGCCAGGTCCGCGGCCACGCGCTGCATCCGGGCCTCGGCGTCGCCGACCTCGCGCCGGGCTTCCCTCATGGTGGTGCCGCGCTGGCGGTCGTTCATGCGGTTGACCAGGTGCTCGCCGCCCGTCAGCAGGGCGCGGGCGATAGCGGCGGCGTCCCCGGGACGGAACGCCTTGACGGTCAGCGAAGTGACGCCGGTGGTGCTGTCGTAGGCGACGTCAACGTGCCGCAGGTAGTGCTTGAACAAGTGCTCGTTGGTGTCGCCCATAAAGGGGAGCGGGAAGGCGGACAGCGGGTCCGCCTCGGGCCGGGCGAACAGGCCGCGCACGTCCACGATGCCGCCCAGCTCCTGCAGGCCATCGCGGGACAGGATGTAGTCCTGGACGGCGAAGGTGTCGTCCTGCGCGCGGCTCACGCCGGCACCTTGCAACAGGCTGCTGAGCACGCCCGGCGACGGGCCTGCCGCACCGCGGACGACGAACTTCGCCTCGGACACATACTGTTCGGCTGCGAATCCGAACTCATAGACGGTAGCCAGCAGGGTCGGGACGATCACGAACAGCCACAAGGGCATGCGGCGGCGCAGACGCGACCAGATGCTCGGCCGCGGCGGCGGCGCACGGCGCGACGTGAAGCGTTGGAATTGCGGCTCGACGTGGGAAGCCGGCGCGTTCAATCCATCCATACCGTTCCTATAGAGCGTGCAGTGCGACAAAATCAACCGGAGCCTGACAAGAGGGCATGGCGGCGCGGCCGTACGTTGCAGGATGCACACGGACTGTGTCCCCTTTGCACTCCGGCCCGGGTCCGGCCTGTTCGCGCGGGGCAAGGTGGATTACAAGCGAATCGTGACACGCCCTTGTGAATGCAGCTTCCCGCCTGGCGCCCGGTCCCATGCCGCGGCGTGCCGCGCCAGGCCGGGCCGCGCTCCCGACCACACCACCGGCCCCGTCGCGCGCGCCGGGCGGCATGGACCAGGAACCACCTCATGACCGCATGCCGCACCGGACGCCATCCGCGCCGCAGCCGGGCCGCCGCGCTGCTGCTGTGCGCCGCCGCCCAGGCGTGCAGCGCCCTGCCCACCAGCACACCGGCGGAGCGGGACGTGTTCAAGGCGGAGCAGTCCGCCGCCAACAGCATCGGCTTCCATATCGTGGACCTGCGGCCCGAGACGGTGGCGGCGATCAACCTCGCGCCGGTGGACAACCTCCGTGCGCTGGACGCCCTGGGCCGCCCGCGCCGGGCCGACGCCATCGGCGTGGGCGACATGCTGAGCATCGCGGTGTTCGAGGTCGGCACCAGCCTGTTCGGCGCTGCGTCCGGCGCCGAGTCCTCTGCCGACGCCGGCGGGGCCGCGACTAACCCCATCACCCCCGGCGCCGCGCGCCACACCATCCCCGGCCTGCAGGTGGACGCGGGCGGCAGCATCAGCTTCCCCTATGTCGGGCGCGTCCGCGCGTCCGGCCGCACGCCGTCCGAGCTGGCGCGGGTCATCGAGGGCGGGCTGAAGAGCAAGAGCACTGACCCGCAGGTGGTCGTGACGGTCGCCACCAACCTGAGCAGCACCCTGTACGTGTCCGGCGACGTGGAGAGGCCCGGCCGGGTGCCGCTGACCCTGGGCCATGAGCGCCTGCTGGACGTGATCGCGGTGGCGGGCGGCCCTAAGAAGCCGGACTACGACACCTACGTCCAGGTCACGCGGCGCAACGCCACGGCGCGCATCCTGCTGCAGACGCTAACGCAGCAGCCGCAGCAGGACATCACCCTGATGCCCGGGGACCGCGTGCAGCTCATCTACAAGCCCCGCAGTTTCACCGCCTTCGGTGCCACGCAGAAGGTGGAGCAGGTGCCGCTGAACACCGCCAGCGTGTCGTTGGCCGAGGGCATCGCCCGCACCGGCGGCCCGCTGAACGACCGCGCCGACGCCAATGCGGTGTTCCTGGTCCGCTACGAGGGGCCGGCGGTGGCCCGGCGCCTGGGGCTGGTGGTGCAGCCGGCCGGGACGCCGGTGATGTATCGCGTGGACATGCTGAACCCCACCAACTATTTCCTGACGACCAAGGTGGCGATGCGGGACCAGGACGTGCTGCTGATCGCCTCGGCGCGGACGGACCAGATTAACAAGCTGTTCGGTCTGGTCAGCCAGCTCGTGCTGCCGCTCCTGGTCGGGCGGCAGGTCGCGCAGTAGCGGCGGCAGGGCGGGCGGGGTGCCGCCGCCGCCTGCCTTGGCCCCGCCAGCCGCCGCGCCTCCTGCATGGGCGCCGTCCAGCGCTGCGCCCGCCATCGCAGCCATCGCCATGCTCGCGCTGGTGCTGTTCGTGCCGGGGGTGCTCAACGACGGCGACACCTTCTGGCACATCAAGGCCGGCGAGTGGATCATCGGCAACGGGGCGGTGCCGCACACCGACCCGTTCTCCTACACCAAGGCCGGCGCACCCTGGGTCGCGCACGAATGGCTGGCGGAGGTCGCGCTGGCGCTGGCCTTCCGCGCAGGGGGGTGGGGCGGCGTCGTCGCGCTGACCGGGGTGGCGACGGCGGCGGCGTTCTCCCAGCTTGCCCGGCACCTCGGCCGCTGGCTGCCGATGGGCGCGGTGCTGCTGCTGACGCTGCTTGCGGCGGGGTGCGTCACGCCGGGGATATTGGCGCGTCCGCACATCCTGGCGCTGCCGTTCTTCGAGGCGTGGGTGGCCGGGCTGTTCATCGCGCGCAAGGAGGGGCGGGCGCCGTCCTGGTGGCTGCTGCCGGTGATGTGTATCTGGGCCAACCTGCATGGCGGCTACATGCTCGGGCTGCTGCTGGTGCCGCCCTTGGCGCTGGAGGCGCTGCTGGCCGCCCCGGCGGACACGCGCGGCGTCGTGCTGCGATGGGGCGGCTTTGGGCTGGCCGCCCTCGCCGCCGCGGCGCTGACGCCGCACGGGCCTGCCGGGCTGCTGTTCCCGTTCCAGCTCGTGGGCATGGCCGAGCTTGGCATGATCGTGGAATGGCGGCCGACCGATTTCAGCACGGTGCAGTCATTGGAGCTGGTGCTGGTGGCCGGGCTGTATGTCGCGCTGACCCGCGGGGCCAGGCTGCCGCCGCTGCGGCTGCTGATCCTGCTCGGACTGCTGCACATGGCGCTGACGCACACGCGGCACCAGGCGCTGGTCGGCGTAATCGTGCCGCTGCTGCTGGCCGGGCCGCTGGCCGCCGCGCTGCCGGCGCTGCGCCCGGGGCGGCGCGACGCCAGGTGGGCCGCGAGAGGGCTGGGCCTAGCCGGCGTCCTGGTCGTTCTGCGGCTGCTGCTGCCGGTGGCGCCGGGGGGCAAGACCCCGGTGCCGGCGGCGGCCGTGGCCCATGTGCCGACGGTCCTAGCGGCGCAGCCGGTGTTTAACGAGTACTCGTTCGGCGGCTACCTAATCTATGCGGGCATCCGGCCCTTCATTGACGGGCGGGCGGACCTATACGGCCCGGCGTTCATGCAGGACTACGCTGCCGCAACGGCCCCGAACAGGGTGGCGCTGGAGAGGGTGCTGCAAACCTATGGCGTCCGCTGGACCCTGCTGTCGCCGCAGAACCCGACGGTCGAGCTGCTGGATCTGATGCCGCACTGGTGCCGGCTGTATTCGGATGAGATCGCCGTGGTCCATGCGCTGTCCTGCTGAGGCTCGCTGCGGACGCCCCTGGCCGGATCGCCTGGATGCGGTCACACTTGTCCCGCAATCAACCGCGCGCCCCAGCGCGGCCGGGACAGGGAGCATCCGATGCGGGACGGGACAGGGCTGACACGGCGGGCGTTGGGCGGGCTGGCTGCCGGGGCGGCGGCGGGCGCCCTGGCCCGGCCGGCGCTGGCGCAGGGTGCGCCGCTGCGGGTCGGGCTGATGCTGCCCTATTCCGGCACCTTCGCGCAGTTGGGCGAGAACATCACCACGGCGTTCGAGATGCACCTGGCCGAGCGCGGCGGCAAGCTGGGCGGACGCAGCGTGACGGTCATGAAGCTGGACGACGGCTCGGACCCGGCAGCGGCGCCGCAGAACGTCAACCGGCTGCTCAACCGCGATAAGGCGGACGTGCTGGTCGGCACCGTGCATTCCGGCGTGGTGATGGCGCTGGTGCAGGCGGCGCGGGAGAAGGGGGTGCCGCTCATCATCCCCAACGCCGGCAACGTCGCGGCGTCGCGGGAGCTGTGCTCGGAGAGCGTGTTCCGCACCTCGTTCAGCAACTGGCAGCCGGCCTATGGCATGGGCAAGGCGCTGGCGGCGACGGGGGTGAAGAAGGCGGTGTGGGTGACGTGGGACTATGCCGCGGGCAAGGAGTCGGCGGAGGGGTTCCGCGATGGCCTGAAGGCCGGCGGGGCGGAGCTGGTGCAGATCCTGACCTTGCCGTTCCCGGAGACCAACTTCCAGCCGATCCTGGCGCAGTTGCCGGGGCTGGGGGTGGAAGCGGTGGGGTCGTTCTTTGCAGGCGGCGGGGCGGTGCAGTTCGTGCGGGACTACGCGGCGGCGGGGCTGCGGGACAAGCTGCCGCTGTGCGGGTCGGGGTTCCTGACGGAGGGGACGCTGGCCGCCCAGGGCGCCGCGGCGGAGGGCGTGCGTACGGCCCTGCACTACGGCGACGGGCTGGACGTTCCGAAGAACACGGCGTTCCGCAAGGCGTTCAAGGAGAAGGCCGGGCGGGAGGCGGACGTCTATGCCGTCCAGGGCTATGACGCCGCGCAGTTGCTGGCGGCGGGGGTGGACGCCGTGAAGGGCGACATGGACGCGGACAAGGCGCTGTTCGCCGCCATGCGCGGGGCGCGGATAGATAGCCCGCGCGGCGCGTTCACGCTGTCGGCGTCGCACAACCCGGTGCAGAACATCTACCTGCGCGAGGCGCGCGGCGGCGACAACAAGGTGATCGGCATCGCCGCCGAGGCGCTGGCCGACCCCGGCACCGGCTGCAAGCTGGCATGACGGCAGGCGTGCTGCGGTGCCGCCTGGGAGCCAGGCGTGCGCTGCTTCTCCCTCCGGGAGAGGGTCGGGGTGAGGGAGGCCGCACGCGCATCGTGTTCCGACGGCAGGCTGGTTCGCGCCGGGTTCGGCGCGTTCAGCTCTGGCGGCTTCCCTCACCCCGGCCCTCTCCCGGAGGGAGAGGGAGCAGCAAGCGCCGTTCGTGACCGCCGCTGGCGTCCTCGTGCAGGTGCTGAACGGCGTCCAGTACGGCTTGTTGCTGTTCCTTATCAGCAGCGGCCTGACCCTGGTGTTCGGCGTGCTGGGCGTCATCAACCTGGCGCATGGCAGCCTGTTCATGGTCGGTGCCTATGTCACGTTCCTCGTGGCGCAGGCGGGCGTCGGGCTGTGGCTGTCGCTGCCCCTGGCCGTGCTGGGCGGCGCTGCGCTGGGCGTGCTGCTGGAGCGGTTCCTGTTCCGCCGGTTCTACCACCGGGAGCACCTGGACCAGGTGCTGCTGACCTTCGCGCTGATCCTGCTGTTCGAGGAGGCGCGGTCCATCATCGCCGGCAACGGCTTTCATGGCGTTGCCGTGCCGGCGTGGCTGGACGTGCCGGTGCCGGTCGCGGCCGGGTTCTCCTACAGCGCCTATCGCCTGGCGGTGCTGGCGGCGTGCCTTGTGGTGGCCGGGCTGATGTTCTGGACCATCGAGCGCACCAAGGCCGGGGCGGCGATCCGGGCGTCCGCCGAGAAGCCGGAGATGGTGGACCTGCTGGGCATGGATGCGCGGCGCGTCCACATGCTGGTGTTCGGCGCCGGAACGGCGCTGGCGATGCTGGCCGGGGCGTTGGCGGCGCCGCTTTACTCGGTGTATCCCGGCATGGGCGACGGCTTCCTGATCGTGTCCTTCGTCGTGGTCGTGGTCGGCGGGCTGGGATCGGTTGCCGGCGCGTTCTGGGCGGCGCTGCTGGTGGGGCTGGTGGACACGCTGGCAAAGGTGTTCGTGCCGGTGGGGGCCGGGGCGGCGGTTTACGTGCTGATGGCGGTGGTGCTGCTGGTGCGTCCGGCGGGCCTGTTCGCTTCCTCAAGCACCGGCGCGCGGGCGTAGATGCAGGTCGCCGGCCGCACCGGGACCCTGCTGCTGCTGGCGGGAGCCGCCGGCGTGGCCTGCCTGCCGCTGTTCGCCTCGCAGTATCACGTCGAGTTCGCCTCCGCGTCGCTGGTGGCGGCGCTGTTCGCGCTGTCCCTGCAACTGCTGGTGGGCGGCGTCGGCATGATAAGCCTGGGGCACGCGGCGTTCTTTGGCCTGGGCGCCTATGCCGTCTGGTTCCTGGCGCCTGCCGGCGGCACGGCGCCCGGCATCCTGCTGACCCTGCCTGCGGCGGCGCTGGCCGGGGCGGCGGCGTCGCTGGCCGTGGGCGCCCTGGCGCTGCGGACGCGCGGGTTCTTCTTCCTGATGGTGACGCTGGCTTTCGGGCAGATGCTGTTCTTCGTGTTCCACGACACGCCGCTGGGGGGCGGGGCGGACGGGGTCTATATCACCCGTCCGGCGCTCGGCGCGTTCGGCTGGGTGTGGGACGTGCCCCGGCGGCAGCGGCCCGCCGTGCTGCTGTGGATCAACCTCGGAATGCTGATGCTGGCGTACGCCGGGCTGGCCGGGCTGTTCCGCACGCTGTTCGGACGCGCCCTGCTGGGCATACGCGCCAACGAGCATCGCATGACCGCGCTGGGCCTGCCGGCGCTGCGATACAAGCTGGCGGCCTTCGTGCTGGGGGGCGCGCTGGCCGGGGTGGCGGGGCACGGGCTGGCGATGACGCTGCCGTTCGTCAGCCCGGAGCTGCTGGGCTGGCACCGCTCCGCGCTGGGTCTGCTGGCCATCGTGCTGGGCGGCGTCGGCTGGCTGCACGGGCCGGTCCTGGGGGCGCTGGCGTTCGCCGTGCTGGGGGAGGTGGCCGGGCTGGTGACGAAGCGGCAGCACCTGGTCGAGGGCCTCGTCATCCTGGGCGTCGTCCTGGCCCTGCCGCAGGGGCTGAGCGGGCTGCGGTTCCGCCGTCCGGCGCCGGCGCCCGTTGCGGTCGAGGACCCGGCATGATCGCGCCCTTGCTGGAGGCGGACGGCCTGGTGCGCCGCTTCGGCGGGCTGGCGGCGGTGGACGGCGTGTCGCTGGCGCTGCGCCGCGGCTGCCTCCATGCGGTGATCGGGCCGAACGGGGCGGGCAAGAGCACGCTGACCAACCTGCTGTCCGGGGAGCTGCCGCCGACCAGGGGCCGCATACGCATCGGCGGCGTGGACGCGACGGGCTGGCCCAACTGGCGCTTTGCCCGCGCCGGGGTCGGCCGCAGCTTCCAGCGGACCAACGTGCTGCGCGAGATGACGGTGATGGAGAACGTGCGCTTGGCGGCGCAGGTGCGCTGCACGCCGCCGGGCCGGCTGCTGCGCCGGGCTGCGCGGGAGGCGCCGCCGGTGCAGGCGGCGGGGCGGGCGCTGGAGCGCGTGGGGTTGCAGGCTCATGCCGGGCGCCTTGCCGCATCGCTGAGCCACGGCGGGCTGCGGCAGTTGGAGATCGCGATGGTGCTGGCGACGGACCCGCAGGTGCTGCTGCTGGACGAGCCGCTGGCCGGCATGGGGCCGGAGGAGGCGGAGCGCATCGTGCTGCTGCTGCGCGCCCTGGCCGCGGACCATGCGGTGCTGCTGATCGAGCATGACATGGATGTCGTGTTCGCCGTGGCGGACACGCTGACGGTGATGGTGGACGGCCGCGTGCTGGACGAGGGGCCGCCGGAGCATATCCGGGCGTCGGCGCGCGTGCAGGACGCCTATCTGGGGCACGCGGCCTGATGGCCGCGGCAAGCCGCCTGCTCCTGCTCCCTCTCCCTCCGGGAGAGGGTCGGG
>JAABUM010005980.1_pt1 | contig 12298 bp, 13 predicted proteins | sample 5559161 | NCBI WGS metagenome assembly JAABUM01 (sample SAMN10711868, study PRJNA513369) | rock metagenome | isolation source: Antarctica rocks | place: Antarctica: Victoria Land, Siegfried Peak nord | reverse complement strand
GGCGCGAGGGTGGTAAGGTCGCCGTCTCGCCGCATCGCTCGTTGTCTTCCCGCGTCCGTACTGGCGTAGCCGATGGGGCGTGCGGCAGCAGGCCGTTCTCTGGCCCTTTATCAGACAGTTTCTGAAGCCATATGGCCTTGTGGTGTAGCATAAACGGATACCTACCCCTGTTTCTCCGTGATTACACGCCTGTGAGCGCACACAAACAAGGCGGACCCCTATGGCCCGCCCTTTCCTCGTTGAACTGAAAGATGTCACGGTAGGGCTATAACCTTGTGATGTAACCACGCGAACAACCGCACGGATTGTATGAACCGGTGCGGGAACGCGCTATCAGCCTGAAGGAGGCGTCAGGCGGCTTTCTTGATGGTCGGGTGGCGCGGCGCAGGCCCCGAGCGACGGCCTTTCGGGCGCCCTGGGGAACGGCCGCAGGGTTGTGGCACGCGGGCGGGCGAGCCGAGCGCGAGCAGCAGTGCCGGAACCGCCCGGCGGACGCGATTCGGGGTGAGGCGACCGGGCGGGTGTCGTCGCTCCCAGGGCAGACGGCGGTCGGCGACCAGGGTGCGGGCGAGGCGCAGCTGGGTGTAGGCGGCGAGGACGAGCCAAGTCCAGCGGTCGACCTGCTCGGGGTGCCGGACGCGCAGGGTGTGCCAGCCGAGGGTCTGTTTCAGGAAGCGGAACGTCTGCTCCAGCGCCCAGCGGGCACCCGACCGCCGGACATACGCGCGCCAGCGCAGGTCGCGATCGCGGGCATAGCCGTCGGGGGCGTGCCGCCAGCGCCAGCGCACCTGCGGCGGGTAGGGCCGCCCGGGCAACCGACGCACCTCGACGAGCACCAGGGTCATCGGCACGATGGGCGACGGCCCCTTGGTGCCATGCCCCGTCCGGTCTTGCAACTTCGGGTGGCGCCCGGACCACGCGCGGATCCGCACCGTGCCGTATTGCGCGTCCTCGACCGTGCGCTCCTCCGTCGGTACCGGCCACGTCGCCCGGTCGGCGCACACGCGCGGGCACTGTCAACTAAAGTCATATTGGAGGGTTCACGAGCGCACGGAGGCGTGCCAGTACGCGGGGCGGGGGCGAGTCAGGCCATGGCGGGGGTGCCAGTCACCGCGCGCCAGGTGGCGCAGCGTTGGTCGCGAGTCTCACGGTAGCTGGCGGCGGTGAGGCGGTGGCGGCGCGGACGGAAGTGCGTGGCGATGGGGCCGTAGGCGGCGAGGAAGCGCTGCGCGTGGCCCGGGTCCTTGAACCGCCGCATCCGCCGCTCGCGCTCCCGCATGGGCTGGTGCGAATTCTCGGCCCGATTGTTCAGCCCTCTGTGCCGCCGGTGCTCCACGCTCGGCAGGACCTCCCGCAGGGCAGCCCCGTCGCTGGCGAGCTTGTCGGTGATCACCACCTGCGGCACATACGTGAGCCCCTTGAGCAGCTTGCGCAAGAACTTCGTGGCCGCCCGCTTGTCGCGCCGGGACTGCACGAGGATGTCGAGGACGTGCCCATCCTGATCGACGGCGCGCCAGAGGTACTGCTGCACCCCGTTGATGCTGATGAACACCTCATCCAGGTGCCACGTGTCGCCAGGCCGCGACCATCGGCGGCGTAGCTCGTTCGCGTAGACCTGGCCGAACTTGCGGCACCATTGGCGCACGGTCTCGTACGTCACGATCACCCCGCGCTCGGCCAGCAGCTCCTCGACATCGCGGTAGCTGAGCGCGAAGCGGCAGTACAGCCAGACCGCGTGGGCGATAATCTCCGGCGGGAACCGATGGCGCTTGCAGGTGGGGGCAGATACTTGATCATTCATGCGCCGAGTCTCGCACACCCGCCCGTCCGCAAGGCCAGCCAGTTACCTTGACAGTACCTACGCGAGCGTCGTGTCGGCGTCGTAGCCCCGGTCCGCGAGCACTCCCGGCGTTTGCCGCCCCTCCAGCAGCGGGATCGCCTGCGGATTGTCGCCTGCGGCCCCACTCGTCAGGATGAGCTTCAGCGGGTTGCCCAGCGCATCGACCAGCACATGGCGCTTCGTGCCGAAGCCCCCGCGTGACCGGCCTAACCCTTGCGCCGCCTGATCGCCGTTTTTTTGGGTGCGCCCGCCGCACAGGCGTGCGCCCGCCCCGCCGTCGCGTCGATCATCACGCGCTGCATGTCCGGATCGGCGGCCACCTGGTCGAATAGCCGCGCCCACACGCCCAGGTTATCCCAGCCGACGGGCATCCCTCACCGCCCGCTGAGGAGTCTAGCTGTACTCGTCAACAGAACCTAGCTCGCGACCTTTGGATATTGCAACGAACCCGGATAGGATGGCGCTTCGGGATGTCGCGTGGCGACGTATCTTCGACGAGAGCGAGAATACGTTGCGGCATCAGTTCGCCCTGGATTACCCGGAGTTGCGGGTCGCAGATTTTGGGTCGCCGCTGCGCATCTGGGAAGACGAATGGACGCACCAACACAAGCGCCGTCCAACACCCGAGGAGCGGTTGGCGATTCCTCGCGCTCATGGCATCGAGCCGTGGCATGACCGCCCAAATCACTTCATCCTCTGGGCCTGGGAACAGCATCGAGTCGTGGAGCATGAGGATCTTCTGCCCTACGAACTCGATCAGGCACATTGGCAATTGCTGACGGGCGAGAGCGACCAAACGTGCGATAAGATGAGCTTGTCTGAAGAGAGCTAATACTGGGCGTCGCACAGCGATGTGGCGGCGCTCCGGGCAGCGGTGGCGGGCGGGACGGCCTGACAACGCACCGATGCCCGATTGCCCACTACCATAACTGGGGCATCGGGCATCGGTGCCTAAATAAAGGATCGCGCTCCGTCGCTACCGGATCACCGACTTCGCTGTCGCCTCGATGCGCGTGATCACCATGCGGGGGCGATCGAGCAGCTCCCCGACTTTCGGCGCGACATCGTTCTTCCAGAAGTCCGACTCGTAGACGGCTTTGTAGAGGGCGACGCGCTCCTCCTCACTGGCGAAGCGCCGCATCCAGATGTAGAGGTCGTCTTCCTCCTGGCCGACGAAGCTCCCAACGATGACCATGCCCTTGGAAACCTGGAAGGGGATGATGACCTCCTCCATGAAGGTGACCCAGGCATCGCGCTTGCCGGGTAGGGTGCGGTACTGGCGCAGTTCGAAGAACATGCAGCACTCCTTCTTTATCGTTTCAACATTCATGCCGAGATTCTATCAGAGAGCTTAACTCTTCGGTCAATGGGGCTGGAGTTTAGTCCTTCAGGTCGTTCTTGGCTCTGTTGGCTGCCGGGCGGAATGTGCGCTACCACGACCATAGCCGCCACCCACCTTGATACGAGCCATCCAGAATGGACTACACTTATCCAAATGCCTGCTCCTCTGATTTTCCGACATATTGTGAAGGGGCACCACCGATGGAATGTGCGAAGGTCGGGAAGCGCGGGACTGTGGTCATCCCCGCTGAAATGCGGCGACATCATCGTCTCGAAGAGGGCACACCGGTGATCATCGAAGATCGACCGGGTGATCCCTCGTATCCTGCGAGACCCGCAGACGGTGGGGGAGCGCAAATCAGGTCAGCTCAAAGAATGCTTCGGGTTCGTGCTGTCGGCCTCGGAGGCCGGGCTCCACTTGGTGTATACCATCAGGGGCGACACGGTGGTATTCATCGCGCTTGGTCGACACGACTCGGTCTATCAAACCGCGACAAGGCGCAGCTAAACGCGCAGCAACGCCCCCGGCTTTGTAAGCCGGGGACGTTGTCATATGGGTTGCGGACTGCTACGCCGCGCGCTTCTTCGCCCGACGGAGCGCCACCAAATATACGCGTTGTTGCCGAGGGAGACACGATCGTTTGGCGGTTTGTTCCATCAATGGGTGATGTTCAGCGTGCGGCAGCGTCCCAATAGGTCGTATCGACGTTGTCGGTGCGGCTGGCGGCGATGAGCCGCGCGTTGCTGTCGAGCCAGGCGTTGAGGTCACGGCTGGTCCAGTCGTCGGCGTTGCGGATCAGGAAGATCTGCTGGTGGTCGCGCGCGATCGCGGCCATCTGCGTCTGGCGGCCCTCCGGGGTCAGCTGGGGATTCTTCAGCACCTCGTCCCCCGTCCCCTCCGGGCGCAGCAGGTAGAAATCGGCGCGCGAGGCGAAGTAGGGATAGAACGCCTCGTAGAGCGCGCGGTCGGCGAAGATGTACGCTGCCCGCCCACCCGGTGCCGGGTCGTGGCGCGTGGCGAAGTCGAACGCCGGGCGTAGCGGGCTCCCCTCGTACATCCGCGCGGTCCAGATCTGCCAGGTGAAGATGCCGAAGGCGAGCGCCGCTACAAGCGCCACCGTGCCCCCGATCAGGGCGAGGCGGCGACTCGGGCGGAAGGCCAGCAGCGGATTCGGCCAGCCCCACAACTCGGTCAACCATTCGTACATCAGCGCCAGGAAGAGGAGGGTACGCCCGACGATCGCGATGCCGAGCACCCAGGAGACCGAGCCGAACCACTCGAAGAACAACGGCCATTCGAGCAGATTGAAGAAGCTGAGCGCGGCGGTATAGCCGAGCGCGCGTCGCCAGGGGAGGAGGATCATCGTGAAGGGGAGGGCGTAGGCGATGAACTGCGGACTGTACCCCTTCGAGTAGACGAGGAAGCCGAGCATCGCGATCCCGGTGAAGAGGACCGCGTTGCGGGCGGTGCGCGGCACCGGGCGGAGCAGGAGGATCACGAAGAGGACCGCGCAGAGGAGCGTCAGCGGCAGGGTCGGCACACGCGAGGGGTAGGCGACATAATCTGCGGTCGTCGGGTCGAACCGTGTGCCGAGCGGCGCGACCTTGCCGAAGCTGTAGTAGCCATCGACCATCGCCCAGATCGTCTCCCAGGCGGAGCGCTCGAAGACGACGCGGTAGGAGGCGATGAAGTAGGTCGCGTTGAGGAGGAGGTGGGGGATAGCGATCAGGGCGGTGACGACACCCGCGCCGAGCAGGGTGGCGATCCGGTCGCGGCGACCGGGCAGGAATTTCCAGGCGATCGGCACGAGGATCGCGGGGAAGACCTTGGTCATGAAGCCGAGCCCTGCCAGCGTGCCCGCCCGCCCCGCCTGCCCGCGCAGGATCAGCCAGATGCCGAAGAGGAGCATCGTGCAGGGGAGGGTGTCGTACCAGCCGAGCGCGACGATGATCGGCCAGAAGAGGGTGGCGTAGACGAGCGTGCGCCGCTGCGCCTCGGCGCGCGACCATACGTGCCGACAGATCTGCCAGACGAGGCCGATCCCGATGAGATCGGCCGCGATCAGCACCAAGCCGAGATTGAAGTGGAAGATCCCGGCCAGCGCGTCGGGCAGGAGTGGATAGAAGGCGGGCGCGGGCATCAGCAGGGTGAGCCGGTAGGCCGCGACGACGATCCAGGGGAAGACCGGCGGGTATTCGAGCCAGAAGTCGCGGAAGGGGAGGAAGCCGAGGCTGCTGAGGCGCCCGAGTTCGAGGTAGAAGGGGTAATCGACGCCGGTGGTGACGAGCAGCAGCGGGATCCGTAGCGCCGCCGCCAGGGCGATGATCAGCCAGGGGCCGATACGTATGCCCGTGGCGCCCTGCGGATCGTCGCGCGTGCTCTCGGCTGGCGCTGGTAATGGGGCCGTGCGCGTCAATCGTGTCCGTCTCCCGCGATCGATGAGGCCCGTTGGGGGGGGAGATAGGCGGGCTGCCCGGCGCGCGGCACGGCGGTCGGCAGGCAGCGCAGGCGCTCGTAGACGTCGAGCAATTCATCGAGCCGCGCCGACCAGGAGAGGTGCTGGATTGCCCGTTCGCGGAGTGCCTGCCCCGCGCGTCGCGCCCCGCTCGGGTGCGCGATCAGCCGGAGGAGTTCGTCCGCCAGGGCGTCGGCGCTCTGCTCGCGCGGGTAGAGTCCCAGGTCGCCCAAAATCTCCCGGTTGGCCGGGGTATCGAACGCGACGGTCGGCAGGCCCATCGCGGCGTAGTTGTAGAGCTTGCCGTTCCCCTCGGTCTCCGAGATTTTGGGGCTGATCGCGATGTCGCCGAGCGCCAGGAAGCGTTCGGCGTCCTCGTAGGGGATCCGCCCGGGGAAGCTGGTATGTGCGCCGAGGCCCGATTGCTCCGCCTGCTGGCGATAGGCTTCGTTGCCGGGGAAGCCGCCGATCAGGAAGAAGGCGCGCGGCTCGCGCGCGACGACCCGCCGCGCCGCCTCCAGCAGCAGCCCGGTCCCCTGATGCGGGGCGAGCAACCCCAGGTAGACGATCACCGTGCGGTCGGGGCCGATGCCGTACGTGGCGCGTCCGGCATCGCGCTCGCTCGCGCTGAGCAGGCCCGGCCGGAAGCGCTCCGTGTCGACCCCGTCGGCGACGGTGCTGATCCGCGCGTCGGCGATGTGGAACTCGCGCGATAGCACGGCGGCGGCGTTGCTGGTGCTGGTCACGATCGCGTCGGCGGCGCGGTTGGCGAGTCCTTCCAGCACGCGGGTCGGGCCGTGGATGAGGCTGCCGCGCCGCAGGAAACCGTGATCGATCATCTCAGCCGTGAGGCTCCCCTGATAGTCGAAGAGGAGCGGGCGGCGCAGCAAGCGTGCCAGCACCCCGCCGATGATCGCCCCTTCGTGCAGATGGGCGTGGATGATGTCTGGGCGGAAGGAGAGCGCGGTCCCCAGCGTGCGGAGCGAGAGGGCGACATCGAGGTAGAGTTTGTGCCGCGAGGAGCCGACGACCGCGCGGCGCGGGCCCGGCGGGCCGAAGCTGCGCCGGATCGTGAGATCGGGGACATCGCCGCCATTGTGATAGGTGCAGATGGCGACGCGATAGCCGCGCGCCTGGAGGCCGCGCACCTCTTCGAGGATGCGGACATGGCAGCCGTAATCGGAGAAGAACGAGGTGGGGGCGACCATCAGCACGCGCGTTGGCCCGCGTCCTCGCACGTCTCGCCCCCCTTCGCGTCGCCGCGTTCGTCCCTCTCACTGCCCTGCGGATGGCTCGATTGTACCTGAACGGACACCCGGTGGCAAGCGTTTTTCGCTGTATGGGCGCGAGAATCGCCCCCAATACGCGCTCGCGTGTGGAGCAATAAGTCCGCGCCGCACCCGCATGGCGTAAACAGCCCGACCGTGGATAATAGGCAACGGCGCGAGGCGCAGCCCGGTTGTATCCTGGCGGTGGCGGCCCCGCCGTCGCTCGCGTCGCGGTCCGGAGGGCGGGTTTCGTGGCACTGCTCGCGATGAGGAGGACGCGATGCCGACACACGAGGAATTGGCCGCCTGGTTCGATGAGCGCGAGGAGCGTTTCGTCGCCATCGCGCACGACATCTGGGCGCGGCCCGCATTGCCGCTGAGCGAGCATTATGCCTGCGCGCGGCAGGCGGACGACCTCGCCGCCGACGGCTTCACCATCACGCGCAACGTCGGCGATCTGCCGACCGCCTTCATGGCCGAGTGGGGGAGCGGCGTGCCGCTCATCGGCTTCCTGGGGAGTACGACGCGCTGCCGAACCTCTCGCAGCAGGCCGAGCTGGGGCAGGCCGCGATCGTCCCCGGCGGGCCGGGGCATGGCTGCGGCCACAATCTCCTCGGGACCGCCGCGCTGGCTGCGGCGAGCGCACTGAAGGCGTGGTTGTAAGAGACGGGCCGACCCGGCACCGTGCGCTACTACGGCTGCCCGGCGCAGGAGATCGGCGCGGGCAAGGTCTTCATGGCGCGCGCCGGGGCGTTCGATGACCTCGACCTGGCCATCACCTGGCATCCGGGCGAGAAGAACACCGTCTGGATGGGCAGTAGCCTCGCGATCGACCACATCAAGTTCCGCTTCCACGGCAAGACCGCGCACGCGGCCGCAGCCCCCGAGCACGGTCGCTCGGCGCTCGACGCGGTGGAGTTGACCAATATCGGCGTCAACTTCATGCGCGAGCACATCATCGAGCAGGCGCGGATCCACTACGTGATCACCAATGGCGGTGGTACGCCGAACGTGGTGCCGGACGATGCCAAGGTCTGGTACTACGTCCGCGCGCCGCGCCGCGATCAGGTGCAGGAACTCACCGACCGCGTGCGGAAGGTGGTGCAGGGCGCGGCGCTGATGACCGAGACGACGGTCGAAGGGCGCGACGTCCACGGCCTGCATAACTACCTGCCGAATATGGCGCTCGGCGGGGTGGCGCGGGTGGCGCTCGAAGAGCTCGGCGCGATCGACTTCACGGAGGGTGAGCGGGCGTTCGCGCACACCCTGGCGCTGGGGTACCCGGAGACGACACGCGCCGCCTCCCTCGCCGCGCTCGAAATCCCCGCCAGCCATCGCGGTCAGCCGTTGCTGGCCGATTTCCTGCCGCCGACCGACATCGGCAAGACGATGTCCGGCTCGACCGATGTCGCCGAGGTGAGCCGGCTCGCCCCGACCGTGCAGATCACCACGACCTGCTGGGCACCGGGCGTCCCCGGCCACAGCTGGGGGATCACCGCCTCCGGCGGGATGTCGATCGGCCACAAGGGGATGCTTCACGCCGCCAAAGCGATGGCGCTGACGGCGACCATGCTGCACGACGATCCGGCGACGATCGCGCGCGCCAGGGACGAGCATCGCGAGTCGCTCGACGGTCAGTCCTACCAGGCACCGCTCCCCGTTGGCGCGGTGCCGCCGCTGCCGCGTCCCTGATCGCGAAGTATCCCTCGGCTATCCTGTGTTCGTCGCTGTCGGGATTTTCCCGACAGCGACGTGCTTTTCTTCCCGACTCACCAATCATCCTGTCCCTGGCTTACCACTCTCCCTGTTAGTATTACACTACCGATCATGCATCGATCTCGTAAGGTCATAGCATCTCCGGTCGATGTGCGGCATGGGACGTGGTTACCGATCGTTTACGTGCTGTAATGCTGTTCGTAATGGTGGGCTGCCACGATGACCCCGGCGCGATAGGGTCCACGGGATAGCGGAGGTTGTATGGTTGATGGGACGACGATGTCACGCTTGCAGTTCGCCTTCACGGCGGGCTATCACTATCTCTTCCCGCAGTTCACGATGGGCCTGGCGCTGTTGCTCTTCATCCTCAAGACGACGTACATGGTGACCAGGGATGAACGCTATAACATCGCGACCCGCTTCGGGACCAAGATCTTCTCTGTCAGCTTCATCATGGGCGTGGTCACCGGCATCCCGATGGAGTTCCAGTTCGGGACCAACTGGGCCGAGTTCTCCACCTATGCGGGGAACGTGATCGCGCAGCTGCTGGCGATGGAAGGGGCCTTCGCCTTTTTCCTGGAGTCGGCCTTCCTGGGTCTGCTCCTCTTCGGGGAGCGGCGTTTCGGACAGCGCCTCCATTGGTTCGCCGCGCTGATGGTCTTCGCCGGTACCTGGGCGTCCGGCTTCTTCATCGTCGCCGCCAATTCTTGGTTGCAACACCCGGTCGGCTATCAGCTGCGCAACGGCGGCGGGGTGGAGATCACCAACTATTGGGCGATCCTCTTCAATAGCTGGATCGGGCCACAATACCTCCACACGATGACCGGCGCGACGATCACCGGGGCCTTCACGATGGCCGGGCTGGGCGCGTTCTACCTGCTGCTGAACAAGCATCAGGAGTACGGGCGGATGTTCCTGCGGCTCGGCGTGATCGTCGGCGTGATCGCCAGCAGCTTCGCGCTCTTGATCAGCGGCGACCTTGCCGGATCGCAGGTGGCGCGCTATCAGCCGGCCAAGCTGGCGGCGATGGAGGGGGTGTTCACCACGTCGCAGGGAACCGGTATCACGTTGATCGGCCAGCCGGACGTGGAGAATCAACGGCTCGATAACGAGATCACCGTGCCCTATGTTCTCAGTTTTCTGACCTTCCGGCGCTGGAACGCGGAGGTGATCGGCCTCGATCGGATCCCTGTCGATCAGCAACCGGACAACATCCCGCTCCTCTACTACGCCTATCACATCATGGTCGGGCTCGGCACCTTCTTCGCGGCGATCATGGCGCTGGCGGCCTTCCTCCTCTGGCGGCGGAAGCTCTATACCTTCCGTCCGATGCTCTGGCTCCTGGTGTTGGCCCTCCCTTTCCCCTTCATCGCCAATACCGCCGGGTGGTTTACCGCCGAGTTGGGGCGGCAGCCCTGGGTGATCTATGGCCTCCTCCGCACCTCGCAAGGTGCCTCCACGGTGGTCTCCTCCGGGAACGTCCTCTTCACGCTGCTCGGTTTCATGGGGATGTACGCGATCATGTGGTTGCTCTACATGATGCTCTTGCTGCGCGAGGTATCGCACGGCCCGGAGGCGACCGACGAGACCGGGACGCACGGGCAAAGCGCCGAACCTGATCCGCTCGATGTCGCGGGCTTGCGCCTGGGTGGCGCGCAACCGGCGAGCGCCGATTAAGCGAGAAGAAAGGGGGTACGCCGATGGAAGCGCTCTGGTTCATCCTCGTCGGCTTCATGCTGACGATGTACGTCATCCTCGATGGGTTCGATCTCGGTGCCGGTTTCCTTGCCCCATTCGTCGCGAAAGACGAGCGCGAGCGTCGGGCGATCCTCAAGGCGATCGGCCCGGTCTGGGATGGCAATGAAGTCTGGTTGATCGCCGCCGGTGGGACGCTCTTCTTCACCTTCCCCCTGCTCTACGCCTCGAGCTTCAGCGGTTTCTACCTGCCGCTGATGGTGGTCCTCTGGCTGCTGATGATCCGGGGCCTGGCGATCGAGCTGCGCGGCCACATCGATCAACCGATGTGGGGGCAGTTCTGGGATGCGTTCTTCTTCCTCGGGAGTTCGCTGCTCGCAATTTTTCTCGGTGCGGCGGTTGGGAACGTGGTGCGCGGGGTGGCCCTCAACGAGACCGGACACTTCTTTGCCCCTCTTTGGACCGATTTCAACCCGCGTGGCGCACAGCCCGGCATCCTCGATCCGTACACGATCCTGATCGGCGTGCTGGCGCTGGCGACGCTGGCGCTGCATGGGGCCAACTATCTCGCGCACAAGACCGAAGGGGCGTTGCAACTCCGCGCGCGGCGCGCCGGGCAAATCGCCTGGGTGGCAACGCTGATCCTTACGGCGGTCGCCACGATCTTTACCTTCTGGCTGCGGCCAGGGATGCTGGCGCGCTTCGGTGAGCAGCCGCTCGGGCTGCTCCTGCCGGTGATCGCCCTTGGGGGCCTCGCGGTCGCCGGGTATACTCAAAGACAGGGCCGTGACGGTCGTGCCTTGATCGCCTCGGGTGCGTATATCGTCGGGATGATGGCGAGCACCGCCTTCGCCTTGTTTCCGACGATCCTCCCGGCGGTGAATCCGGCGTATAGCCTGACGATCTACAATGCCGCCGCGCCGCGCTATGGCCTGGTCGTCGGGCTGGTCTGGTGGAGCATCGGCATGGTGCTGGCAGCGGTCTACTTCATCATGATCTATCGGCTCTTCCGTGGGAAGGTCCGGCTCGACGAGTTGAGCTACTAGCATAACCCCGCCGCCGCGCGCCCGCGCCCCTCATCGGGCGCGAGTGCGGCGACGCGAGCTATCCCCGAAGGATACTGTGATGGGCCGTCGTCTCATGCGTGTCGCCCGCCCCGGTCTGCTCTTCCTCGTCCTCGCGGTCGGCTGCGGCCTGCTCGGCGGGATCGCCACGATCGTCCAGTGGTCCGCCTTCGCTGCGATCGTCGCGCGCGCGTTCCTGGGCGGCGAGAGGCTGGGGGCGTTGCGAACGCCCTTCTTCCTCTTCCTCGGGGCGGTCGCTATCCGCGCGCTGCTCGCCTGGGCGCGCGAGGTGCTGGCGCAGATCGGGGCGACGCGCGCGACGGATGCCCTGCGCGCGCAATTCGTCGCGCAGATGCAGCGCCTCGGCCCCGCGCGCCTGCGCGGGGAGCAAACCGGCGCGATCGTCGCCTCGGCGACCGGCGGGATCGATCGCCTGGAGCCGTACTTCGCCCGTTTCCTGCCGCAATCAGCGCTGAGCCAGCTCGTGCCGCTGATCATCGCGGCGGCGGTCTGGCCGCGCGACTGGGCGAGCGCGATCCTGCTGCTGGCGACCGCGCCGGTCCTGCCGATCCTGATGATCCTGGTCGGCACGTACACCGAGGAGCGGATCAATCGGCAATGGCTCGCGCTGACGCGCCTGAAAGCGGCCTTCCTCGACGCGATCCAGGGGCTGCCGACGATCCGCACGCTCGGACAGACCGCGATCGGGCAGGAGCGGGTCGCGCGGCAGAGCGAGACCTTTCGGGGACGGACGATGCGCGCCCTGCGCTACGCCTTCCTCTCCAGCTTCGTCCTCGAATTCATCACCAGCGTGGCGATCGCGCTGGTCGCCGTGACGTTGGGGCTGCGTCTCATCTCGGGCGGGCTGGCCTTCGAGCCCGCCTTTCTCGTCCTGCTCCTCGCCCCGGAGTTCTATCG
>JAABUM010005978.1_pt1 | contig 12299 bp, 12 predicted proteins | sample 5559161 | NCBI WGS metagenome assembly JAABUM01 (sample SAMN10711868, study PRJNA513369) | rock metagenome | isolation source: Antarctica rocks | place: Antarctica: Victoria Land, Siegfried Peak nord | reverse complement strand
TTTCACATCACGCAGCGACGACGCCCAAAGCTCCAGCATCGTCTCCATCGAGGCAGTCATCATCCATACACTCCCGGTCGCACAGGAATGCAGCACTACTCCATCAATCGTGCAACTGTAATGCTAGCATATATTCGTCTCGAAAGGCTACCATCTGCTGCCATAGCAGCCCTTTGCCTTTCGGCCAGCCCAAGCAGTTCCATGAATGTCCGCTGTCTGACGTTCCTCGTGCCTAAGCGGACCAGCCGCTTTCCACCAAGTCCGGGCATAGCTCGATGTTGATCCTCGGCGTTCCCTTGTGGCGTTGGGGGTCGCACAGGTGCCTGCCCGTCAAACGACCATTGAACGATCACTCCAAATGTGTCCGCCAATGCTGACCTACGTACGAGGAAACGGACACCTCGATTGATGGACGGGAAACGGACATCGACAGCATTCGCCCGGGCTTGCTTGCGCCGCCAAATGGCGGCTCGTGACAGGGATGTCGGATCGAAGCCAAAGTCTTGGCATGCCACTTGCGTTAACTTTTTACGAACGCGCGAGCCTCAGGGAGAAAACAGTGGGTTTTGTTATGCATAGACGCCGGTTCACCCACCTAATCGGCGCCGGAGCAGCGGCCTCGGCGCTGCCGTCCATCATTCCTTCGGCGCAGGCAGCCGATCCGTTGAAGGTGGGCTTCGTCTATCTCGGCCCCGTCGGCGACTTCGGATGGACCTACCAGCACGACCAGGCGCGCCGTGCGGCGGTCGAGCATTTCGGCGACAAGATCAAGACGACCTTCGTCGAGAACGTGCCCGAAGGACCAGACTCCGAGAAGGTCATGAACGACCTCGCCAACTCTGGCCACCAACTGATCTTCGCGACGTCGTTCGGCTATATGAACTATGCGCTGAACTCGGCCAAACGCCATCCGGGCGTGTTCTATGAGCACTGCACCGGCTATAAGCGCGCTGCCAATGTCGCCACCTACAACATCCGGTTCTATCAAGCCCGGTTCGTGCAGGGCGTGATCGCGGGCAAGCTGAGCAAGGCCGGGCTGGCGGGCTACGTGGGGTCGGTGCCGGTGCCAGAGGTGGTGCAGGGGCTGAATGCGTTCATGCTGGGCATGCAGTCGGTGAACCCAAAGGCGCGGATGAAGTTCGTGCTGATCAATTCCTGGTATGACCCGCCGAAGGAGGGCGACGCGGCCAAGGCGCTGATCGACCAGGGCTGCGACATCATCACCCAGCACACCGACAGCCCGGCGCCGCTGCAGGCCGCCGCCAGCCGGGGCGTCAAGGCGTTCGGCCAGTCGACCGACATGTCGAAGTTCGCGGCGACGACGCAGCTGACGGCCAGCACCGACGTGTGGGAGCCCTACTACCTCGCCCGCATCCAGGCCGCGCTGGACAAGACCTGGAAGAGCACGGACGTTTGGGGCGGCTTCGACAGCGGCCTGCTCGGCATGGCGCCGTTCGCCAACATGCCGCCCGACGTCGAGGCGCTGGCCAACGCCACGGTCGCCGAGATCACGTCGGGCAAGAACAAGGTGTTCGTCGCCCCGCTGCTGGACCAGGGCGGCGCGATCAAGGTTCCTGCCGGCACCGCGATGGACGACGGCGCGCTGTCCGGCATGCAGTGGCTGGTGCAGGGCGTGGACGGGAAGCTGACCTGAGCCAGGCCCGCGCGATCGAGGCCGGCATGATCAAGGCTGGGCCTGTCGCGGCGACGGACCCGGCGACGACGGGGCCGCTGCTGGCGATGACCGGCATCACCAAGCAGTATCCGGGGTGCCTGGCCAACGACCACGTTTCTCTGATGGTCGAGCGCAAGCAGATTCATGCGCTGCTGGGCGAGAACGGCGCGGGCAAGAGCACGTTGGTCAAAATTATCTATGGCGTGATCCGGCCCGACGAGGGCGAGATCGCATGGGAGGGCCGGAAGGTCGCGATCACCAGCCCGGGCCAGGCGCAGCGCCTGGGCATCGGCATGGTGTTCCAGCATTTCTCGCTGTTCGAAGCGCTGACGGTGACCGAGAACATCGCCCTTGGCCTTGCCACCGCGCGGGAGCGGCAGGGCTTGCGCGGGCGCATCGTGCGCATCTCGGCCGAGTATGGCCTGCCGCTGGACCCGGACCGCGTCGTGCACGACCTTTCGGTGGGGGAGCGGCAGCGCGTCGAGATCGTGCGCTGCCTGCTGCAGGACCCCAAGCTGCTGATCATGGACGAGCCGACCTCCGTGCTGACGCCCGGCGAGGTGCAGTCGCTGTTCGCGACGCTGCGCCGGCTGGCGGCGGAAGGCTGTTCGATCCTGTATATCAGCCACAAGCTGGAGGAGGTGCGGGCCCTATGCTCGGCCGCGACCGTCATGCGGCTGGGGCGCAACGTCGCCCGGTGCAAGCCTGCGGAGAAGACGGTCAAGGAGCTGGCCGAGATCATGATCAGCGCCGCGCTGCCGGCGCCGACGCCGCGGCCGCCGCGCTCCGCGGCCGTGCGCCCGCGCCTTGTGCTCGACCGGCTGACGGTGCGCTCGCCGCATCTGTTCGGAACCGATCTGCGGGACGTGTCGCTGAGCCTGGCCGGGGGCGAGATCCTGGGCATCGCGGGGATCGCCGGCAACGGGCAGAACGAGCTGATGGACGCGCTGTCCGGCGAGATCCTGGCCGGCACGCCGGCGAACGTCGTCATCGACGGCATCCCGGCCGGGCACATGGCGCCGCAGGACCGGCGGCGTCTCCGCGGATGCTTCGTGCCGGAGGAGCGTAACGGGCATGGTGCGGTGGGCGCCATGTCGCTGTCGGAAAATGCGTTCCTTTCAAGCTTCCTGCGCGCTGCCCTGGTCCGCTATGGGGTGATCGACCGGCGGCGTACGGCGGCCTTCGCGGAGGACATCATCCGGCGGTTCGATGTGCGCACCACCGGCCCGGCGGCGCAGGCGCGGTCGCTGTCGGGCGGCAACCTGCAGAAATTCCTGGTCGGCCGCGAGATCATGCAGGACCCGGTCGTGCTGGTCATCAACCAGCCGACCTGGGGCGTGGACGCCGGCGCCGCGCTGGCCATCCACGAGGCGATCCGTGCGCTGACGAACGCCGGGGCGGCGACGATCGTCATATCGCAAGACCTCGACGAGATATTCGCCCTGGCGGACCAGGTGGCCGTCATCGCGGGCGGCCGGCTGTCGCAGCCAGTGCCGACGCAGCAGGCGACGGTCGAGTCGATCGGGCGGCTGATGGGCGGGGCCGGTGAACCGGCGCATGCTTGAGCCGGCGCATGCTTGAAATCGTGCCGCGTGGCGAGGAGTCGCGTTTCTGGCGCTATGGCTCGCCGATGCTGGCGGTGGCGCTGACCGGGCTGACGGCCGGGCTGATCTTCTTGGCCATGGGGCGGCCGCCGGGGCTGACGGTTTATACGCTGCTGGTGGCGCCGCTGGTGCAGCAGGACGGGCTGGCGGCGTTGGCGGTTAAGGCGGCGCCGCTGATCATGATGGGGGCCGGGCTGTCGCTGGCGTACCGGGCGAACCTGTGGAACATCGGCGCCGAGGGGCAGTTCACCCTGGGCGCCATCTGCGGCGGCGGGATTGCGCTGCTGCTGCCCGAGGCTCCGGCGGCCGTGGTGTTCCCGGCGATGATGCTGGCGGGGCTGCTGGGCGGTGCGGCAGGGGGCGGGCTGGTCGCCTGGCTGCGCATCCGCTTCAACGCGAACGAGATCCTGACCAGCCTCATGCTGACATACATCATCCAATACCTGCTGCTGTTCCTGGTGACCGGACCCTGGCGCGACCCGATGGGGTTCGGATTCCCGCAAACGGCGCTGTTCTCCGACGCGGCCCTCGCCCCGCGGCTGATCGAGGACAGCAACGTCCATGTCGGCGTGGCGCTTGCGCCGCTGGTGGCGATCGGGTTGTGGTTCATGCTGGAGCGGTCGGTGCTCGGTTTCCAGTTCCGGGTGCTGGGCCAGGCGCCGCGGGCGGCGCGATTTGCCGGTTTCAACGAGAACCGGCTGATTTGGGTGGCGCTGCTGGTGAGCGGCGGGCTGGCCGGGCTCGCAGGCTTGCTGGAGGTATCGGGGACGATGGGCCAGCTCACGACGACGATCTCGCCGGGCTACGGGTTCACCGCGATCATCGTGGCGTTCCTCGGCCGGCTCAACCCGCTGGGCGCGATCCCGGCTGGGCTGCTGCTGGCGCTGTCTTACCTGGGCGGCGACGCGGCACAGATCAACCTCGGTTTGCCGAACGCCGTGACCGGCATCTTCCAGGGCATCCTGCTGTTCTGCCTGCTGGGCTGCGACCTGCTGCTGCTGCATCGGGTCCGTTGGCGCCGGGTGAGGGCGACGGTGTGACGAGCCTTATCGCGCCGTTGCTGGTCAGCGTCATCGCGGCTTCTACGCCGCTGCTGCTGGCGGCGGTGGGCGAGTTGGTGGCCGAGCGCGCCGGGGTGTTGAACCTGGGTGTCGAGGGCATGATGCTGGCCGGCGCAATCGCCGCGTTCGCGGCCGCGCATCAGACTGGGATGACATCGCTAGGGCTGCTGGCGGCGCTGCTGGCGGGGATCGCGCTGTCGCTGGTGTTCGCGGTCCTCACCCTGACGCTGCAGGCGAACCAGACGGCGACGGGCCTGGCGCTGACGATCTTCGGGCGGGGTTTCAGCGCTTTGGTGGGCGCTGGCTACGTTGGGATCGCGGCGCCGACGCTGCCCAAGCTTGCGGTGCCGGGCTTGTCGGACCTGCCGTTCGCCGGGCCGGTGCTGTTCGCCCACGATGCGCTGGTCTACTTCGCGCTGGCGATCTTGGCCGCCGTGGCCTGGATGATCCGCTCGACCCATGCGGGCCTGGTGCTGCGGGCGGTTGGCGACAGTCACGATGCCGCGCACGCGCTGGGCTATCCGGTCGTGGTCATCCGCTATTGCGCCGTGACGCTCGGCGGCGCACTGGCCGGCTTGGCAGGGGCCTACATGTCGCTCGCCTACACGCCGTTATGGGCTCAGGACATGACGGCGGGGCGCGGCTGGGTGGCGCTGGCGCTGGTCACGTTCTCGGCGTGGCGGCCGATCTGGCTGCTGGCCGGCGCCTGGTTCTTCGGAGGGCTGATGTATCTTTCGCTCTATGTTCAGGCGCTGGGCGTGGCGGTGTCCTCGGCGCTGTTATCGGCGCTGCCGTATATCGGCACCATCGTCGTGCTCGTGCTGATCTCCCGCGACCGCCGGCGCATTCGGCTCAACCAGCCGGCGATGCTCGGACGGCCTTTCCAGGCGCGCGTTTGATGGTCAGCCTGGACGATCTGAACGCGGCCAGCCGCCATCGCTTCGTCGAAGTGCTGGGCGGCGTGTTCGAGGACGCGTCCTGGGTAGCCGAACGCGCGTGGGGATCGCGGCCGTTTCCCACGGTGACGGCGCTGCACCAGGCGCTCTACGACGTGCTGTTGGAGGCTGGCGAGGACCGGCAGACCGAGTTCCTGAATGGCCACCCGGACCTGGCCGGCGCTGCAGCGCAGCAGCGGACGATGGGGGAGCATTCGACGGCCGAGCAGGCGGCTTTGGGGCTGGACCGGCTGGACGCTGCCGGGTTCGATCGGTTCTCGGCCATGAACCTGGCCTACCGCGAGCGCTTCGGCTTCCCGTTCCTGATCTGCGTGCGGCGGCACACGCGGGCGTCGATCCTGCGGGAGTTCGCGCGGCGGTCGGTCAACAGCGCGGCGGCGGAACGGGCGGCGGCGCTTGCCGAGGTTTTCCGCATCACCCGGCTGCGGATCGCCGGGCTGGTGCAGGGGCCGGGGATGCCGGCGGTTGGCGGTGGGCTGTCAACCCATGTTCTCGACACCGCCCGGGGCCAGCCGGGGGCCGGGGTGCGGGTCGAGCTGTTCGTGCTGGAGCCAGAGGGCGCCGAGCTGGTGTCGGTCGGAACGACTGATCGGGATGGGCGGGTGCCGGGAGGACTGGTCCCCGACGGGGAGCCGCTGCGGATCGGACTGTACGAGATCCGGTTCTACATCGGCGCCTATTTCGCGGACAGCGGATTGCCGGTGTCCGACCCGCCGTTCCTGGATGTCGTGCCGCTGCGGATCGGGATCGCAGAGGCTGAGGCGCACTATCATGTGCCGTTGCTGGCCAGCCCATGGACGTTCGCCACCTACCGGGGAAGCTGAGCCTCGCCAAAGCGGCGGCGCTTATTGCGAGAGGGGCTATTGCGAAAGGGTTGGCACCTGCACCTTTTGTCGCGAGTCACGCACCCGCGGCGCCGATGGGTCCGTGTCGACAGCCTTGTCGCGATAACGGAAATGAGGCGGCGCTACCGCCAGCGGCGCTTGCTCGACCTATTTCGGGCGCCGACGGCTGCCATTTGGACCGGGTTGCGTCAGCGGCCGACGACGCATTCGATCTGACCGTGCGGCTCATCCGTCGGCACGAAGACCATGTTGTCCGCGGACATGCCGAACGGTTCCAGCCTCATGGGCAGATAGTGCTTGTTCGGACAGGCCATGCGGATCGTACCGAGCTCGGGCACCGCCGCCAGCGCCGCCTCGCCCATTCGATACAGGCTGTCCTGGACGCCATGGCTGTAGGTGGTGGCGAACACCTCGAGCATCGTCGCCAGGATGCGTGCGTTCGTGGCGTCGTAGTCCGCTGGCGGCCGCAGCCAGGTCCAGCTCGCATCCATCGCCGTCGCGGCGATGCGGTCCTCCGTCGGCGGCAGCGTGGTGTAGTCGTCCATCACGTAGTCGACCCAGCCCGAACCGGTGGTTTTCATGAAGGTGTAGCCTGCAATGCCGGAAACGACGGTCGTCGCCTCGCGCGTGGCGACCACCTCCGCCGTCGGCTTGCCGTTGCCATCCAGCACGAAGCTGTGTGGATGCGCCGCGCCGCCAAAGCTCACACGGGTCCAGCGCGTCTCGTGCATCGTCACCCGCACCCGGTCCACTTGCGGGTAACGCGCGAGGAAACGGGCGGCCAGCGCTTCGCCGAACACCTCCGAGCAGGCCGTCATGTTCTCGCGCGCGACGATGTAGGCAATATTCTTGATCGTGTCGGTCGCGACCACGGTCCGGTTGTCGCCCGCGGTGTATGCGGCGGCGAAGTCCCCGTCGAGCATGGTCTGCACGCTCAACTCGCGCACGGCGTTGCGGTCGCCGTCGCGGTGGACGCGCATCACCCGGACGCGGCCCTTGCCGTAGGTGTTCTGGATCAGCGGCATCGGAAAGCCCTCCTCAGGCGTGGTCTGCAATCACCAGCGGCGCAGCCTGCGCACCGTCGGCGAGCTGGTCCGGGTTGAAGAACGCGTTCAGCGCGACAGCCGTCACCGAGGCGAGCAGGATGCCGCTGTCCAGCATCGTCTTGAGCACGTCCGGGGCCGACTTGAATAGCGTGGGCGCCACCAGCGGGATCATGCCGAAGCCGATCGAGATCGCCACGATGAAGACATTGCCGCGCCGCGCCTCATAATCGACGGTCGCGAGGATGCAGATGCCGGTCGCCGCCACCATGCCGAACATGACCACCCCGGCGCCGCCCAGCACGCATTGCGGCACCGAGGCGGCGATGAACGCGAGCTTGGGCAGCAGCCCCAGCAGCAGCATGATCGCCCCGCCTGCGACGCACACCATGGGGCTGGTCACTCCGGTCACGCCCACCAGCCCGACGTTCTGCGAGAACGAGGTGTAGGGGAACGTGTTGAAGATGCCGCCGATCAGGGTGCCCACCCCGTCGGCGCGCAGCCCGCGGGCGAGGTCGTCCTGCGACACCGGCTTGCCCACCATGACGCCGAGCGCCAGGAACATCCCCGTGCTCTCGATCATGACGACGACCATCACCAGGCACATCGACAGGCACGTCACGAGGTCGAAGCGCAGGATGCCGAACTGGAACGGCATGACGATGTCGAACCAGGGCTGCGCGCCCAGCCCATCGAGGCTGCCCCATCCCAGCGCGGCCCCGAGGATCAACGGCACGGCGACCGCCCCGGCATACATCACCAGCACATGCTGGATCGCCAGGATGATCAGGCGGACCGGCGGCGGCGTTGCAGAGGATAAAGGGGCAGACGATAGAACAGGCTGTGTCACGTCGCTCTCCTTCGGCTGCACCGGCGCCAAACGGAGCAAAACCTATGCCAATGCGCACCACTCCGCGGCGCCCGCCGTAGCCGCCCCGCCATGCGCCCCCTCGATCAGATGCGGCGTCACCGTCGCGTATCTGTGGCAAGCGAACAGCATCACCGCGACCGCCAGGTAGGCTAAGGCGACCTCGGGCGACCGGCCGAACCCGATGCCCTCGCCATGGATGAAGCCGAAGAAGGTCAGGATCGCGCCGGCCGCGGCAAAAGCCGCCGCCTTGTCCAGCTCGCGGTCGATGATGAACACCGTCACCGCGCCCCGAGCGCCGGCAGGATGCGTCCAGAGACCATGGCGTCGGGCATCTTCAGCACGAAGCGCAGCAGGCTGGTCAGCACCAGGACGTTGGTGCCGAACCCGAACAGCGCGTTCCAGTCGCCGGGCACCCACAGCTTCGGGCGAAAACCGGTGACCACGAGCTGGATGATGCCGCGGTTCTGCAGGATGGCGTGCAGGTCGGTGGCGAAGAAGGCGCCCTTGCCGGGTTTGTCGACGACCGGTTCCCCGGGCGCCGGGTAAAGCTCCGGGATGATGTCGTGGCCCGGCTCGCCGCGGACCAGGATGCGCCCCATGGGACCTGCGTCGCCGATGGTGACAGCCGCTGATCCTGTCTATGGAGCACAAAATCCTGGTGCCGACCTGCTTTTCGCCGATCCGCTGACCCGGTCATGGTAGCAGGATCAGCGAGTCGGTGCTGCGCCGCGCCTCAAGCATGCGGTGGACCTCGGCCACCTTGGCCAGCGGAAAGCTGCCGGCGATGTCGATTTCCAGGATGCCCCTCGCCAGCGCCTTGAACAACGCGCCGGCTGCCGTCTCCAATGCCGCGCGCTGGGCCACGTGGTGGAACACGACCGGCCGGGTGATGCTGTTCGACTTGGCGCCGAGGCAGGACACTGCGAAGGGCTCGACCGGACCGGATGACTGGCCGAAGTTCACCAGGTGGCCGAGTAGGCCGAGGCACTCGAGCGAACCGGCGAGGGTGTCTTGGCCGACGGAGTCGTAGACAACGTCCACGCCCAGACCCGCCGTGATCTCCGCGACCCGGGCCACTAAGTCCTCCTCGTGGTAGAGGACCGTGTGCTCACAGCCCGACTGTCGCGCCAGGATCGCCTTTTCTGCGTTGCCCACCGTGCCGATCACCTGGGCGCCGAGGTGGTCCCCCGGCGCGAATCCGGTTATATCCGGCTCGACCGCATCGACCACCCCGGCCGCCTCCACGCCGGGAATGCCGGGCAGCTCCATCCAGCCTTTGTACAAACCAGTGCGGATGTAGACGTCGTGGTAGTCCACGCCGATCGCAGTCTGTCGCAGCCGCACGGCGCCGGGGCCGGGCGCGCCGACCTCCACGAACTCTGCGACGGTAACTGCTCACCCCTCTTGGCGGTCTGACCATTGGCGGCATGAGGGTTCGGCTTGACAGGGTGACGGTCGGGTTGGTTCATCGCATCCTGTGAACAGCGAAGTCTTCAAGGCTTTTTCCAAGGACGACGTGGTTGCGCTGATCCTGGCGCAAGCTGTGCAGATCGGTGTATTGACTGCGCGGATTGCGGAGCTGGAAACCAGGCTCGACGCGTTGCGCAAGACGCCGGACAACACGAGCACGCTGCCGTCCAAGGGCCAGAAACCAAACCGTCCGGAGCGCCCGAAAAAACCTCGCCGCGGTCGCCCCGGCGTTTGCCCGTGCTGCCGCAAGCGCGTGGCCGCGCCGGCGCCGGAAAGGTTTCAGCCTGGCTCGCCGTTCGGGCCAAGGCTGTGTGCGCTGATCATCCATTTGCACGTGACCCAGGCGATCGGCTTTGAGCGCCTGGTTTGCCTGCTGTCTGAGGTATTCGGCTTGACCCTCAGCGAGGGCGCGATCGCCAACATTCTGGCCCGTGCCGAGACGCCGTTGCTCGCTGCTGCCGCGCCGATCGCGGCGGCGGTGCGCGAAAGCCCGGTCATGGGCTCGGACGGAACCTCGGCGCGGGTCAGGGGCAAGACCTGGTGGCAATGGGTGCTGCTGGGTTCGACGGCGATCTGCCACGTGATCGCCAACACCCGGGCGGCATCTGTCGTGGCCACGTTCCTGAACGGTGCGCAGCCGGATGTCTGGGTGGCGGACCGTTACGGCGGCCAGTTGGGCCATGGCGCGACACGGCAGATGTGCCTGGCCCACCTGCTGCGCGATGCGATCGACGCAAGCGAGGACGGGGATGGCGGGTTCGCACCAGGCTTTCGCCTGCTGCTGTTGCAGGCCATGGCGATCGGCAAGCGACGGGCAGGGCTGAAGGACAGCACCTTGGCGCAATACCGCGCTGGCCTGGAGCGACGACTGGACCGGCTGCTGTCAGGGCCGATGCCGGAACGGCCCGCCGCACGCCGCCTGTTCCGCGCCATGCGCCGCGACCGCGACGATCTGTTCCGCTTCGTCACCCGACGCGACGTGCCCTATACCAACAACGATTGCGAGCGTGCGCTGCGGCCCTCGGTGATCTTCTGCAAAGTGACGGGCGGGTTCCGCGCCGAGTGGGGCGCCAAGGTTTATGCCGCAGCCGCCAGCGTCATCGCCACCGGGCGTTTGCATGGGCTGACCGCGTTCGATGCGCTACGGGCCGCGCTGGCCGGAAAGGCTGTTATGCAACCCGCCTGAGCAAAGGGAGGTGAGCAGTTACTCCAATGACGACTCCACTAGGTCTCTTAGCGATGGGCCGGATGCTCCAAAAGCAGCGCGCGGGGTGGCGATGGTGCAAACGCTGCGCGACGTTTGGCGGGTGCATTATGCCCGTGAGGAGGACGGGCGGCCACGCTGGCGGACTGTCGCGGAACTGCCTCCGATGGGAAAGCGCCTGCGGTCGCCCTATGACCCGGAGATGCACTACAGCACAAAACGGCAGATGGAGTGGTCGGGCTACAAGGTGCACGTCACCGAAACCTGCGACGACGATGCGGCGCACCTGGTCACGCAGGTGAAAACGTGCCCGGCCATGGAGCAGGACATGACGAGCACGGCCGAGATCCACGATTGCCTGGCCGCCAAGGACCTGCTGCCCGCTGAGCACTTTGTGGACCCGGCCTATGTCGATGCAGGCTTGCTGATCGAAAGCCAGCGCGACCACGGCGTTTCGCTTGAAGGACCGGTCCGGGGCGTGGCGAACCAGTATGCCCGGGCAAAAGGCTACGAGCAGCACCACTTCACCGTCGACTGGGAGCGCGAACAAGCCACCTGCCCACAGGGCAAAACGTCGGTGACCTGGCGCGCAGGACGCGCCAACGCCAATGCCCCGCGCATCCAGGCCATACTCAGCCGCACCGACTGCGGCGCCTGCGCCGACCGGGCGCTGTGCACGCCATCAAAGGACGCGCGCCGGTCCCTTCACTTCCACCCGCGCCCTGAATACGAGGCGCTGACTGCGGCACGGGCGCGGATGCATGATCCCGCATGGAAGCGGCGCCACCGCGTGCGCGCCGGGATCGAGGGCACGCTTTCGCAAAGCGTGCGCGCGTTCGGCATGCGCCGGAGCCGATATGTCGGCTTGGCCAAAACTGGGCTGCAGCAGGTCTGCACGGCCGCCGCAATGAACATCCCGCGGATCGTGAACTGGCTGGACGGGCGGCCCCGGGCCAAAACGCGTGATTCCGGGCCACCAAGTCCGGCGCTGGGCGTGCTGCTTTGTCCCGTTTTGTGGTGGCTACCCCGGCCCGACGGCGGCGCGCGCCCACCAGTCCGGACGCGCGCATCAAGCGTGCGACGCGCTTGCGTCCGTGCTTCCCCCGTCCGCCCGCAACGCGGCATGCACACGCGGCGCTCCATACGTTTCGCGCGAGCTGGCATGAATGGTCCGCACCCGCTTCAGCAGCGCTGTGTCCGCCAGGGCGTGGGCAGACGGGAAGCGGTTACGCCAGGCGTAGTAGCCAGCCTCCGACACGCTAAGAACACGGGCCATGGTGGCGATCGGGAAAAGGGCCTGGTTCGCGCTCATGAACCCAAGGAGCCGGACGGCACGGCGCCGGTTTCGCGTGCAAACCAGGCCGCCGCTCGAGAAAGGATGTCGCGCTCCACGCGCAACTGCTTGTTCTCACGACGCAGCCGGGCCAGCTCCTCACGCTCGGCCTGACCTGCCCCCCGTTTTTCATCCAACGGCGACCAGGGACCGGCGTGTGTTGTCGCCATCATCGGCGACGGTTGCAACTGGCTGCGATGCGGCCAGTCTGAGCCCGGCCGCATGTGCTGCCGGGGT
>JAABUM010005976.1_pt1 | contig 12300 bp, 10 predicted proteins | sample 5559161 | NCBI WGS metagenome assembly JAABUM01 (sample SAMN10711868, study PRJNA513369) | rock metagenome | isolation source: Antarctica rocks | place: Antarctica: Victoria Land, Siegfried Peak nord | reverse complement strand
TGGACTCGTCGATCCAGGCGCGGCTGGTGCACTCGCTGGACGCCACGTCCGTCATCGGCTGGAGGTCGCCCATGGCCTGCTCTCGTGTCGCTCGCTCGGGTGGGAACCGGCCCACCGTAGCGTCGGACGAGCCCGCCGGCCGCGAGGCTCAGGGCTGACAAGAAGCCGCGACGCGAGGATGCTCAGCCGGATGACTCGAGCCATCGAGGACAAGACACTGGTCCTGCTGCGGCACGCGAAGGCGGAGCAGGCCCTCGGAGAGCCCGACCACGACCGGGCCCTCACCGCCAGGGGACGCCGGGATGCCGCCGCCGCGGGAGCGTGGCTGCACCGACAGGGCATCGTCGCGGAGCTCGTCATCTGCTCGACGGCAGTCCGGACGCGCGAGACATGGGACCAGGCGGCACGCGGCGGGGCGCACACCGAGTTCGTCGAGTACCGGCGAGCGGTCTACCAGGGCAACGCCCAGGCGATGCTGGACTCCGTCCGGGAGGACGCCGGTGAGGCGGACACCGTTCTCCTCGTCGGCCATGCCCCGACGCTCCCCGCTCTGGCCAGCATGCTCTGCGACGGCGCTGGCTCTAGGGAGGCCCACCAGGCGCTCGCCGAGGGCTACCCACCGTGTGGCCTGGCCATCCTGCGCTTCAACGGCGAGTGGGGGGAGCTGGACCACGGCGATGCCTCCCTCGAGCGGTTCCACGTGGCGCGGGGGTGACCCCGGGTCGGGCCTGGCGGCCTCCCGGCATACCGAAGCCTCGGACAGACAGCGGTGGGACGACGGGTCCGCGACATGGACGCCGTCCTATGCTCGTGGCATGACGCAGACTCCCGACATCAAGCCGCGCAGCCGCGACGTCACGGACGGCCTCGAGAAGACGGCCGCCCGGGGCATGCTTCGGGCGGTCGGCCTCGGCGACGACGACTTCGCCAAGCCGCAGATCGGGGTCGCCAGCTCGTGGAACGAGATCACTCCATGCAACCTGTCGCTCGACCGCCTGGCGAAGGCGGCCAAGGACGGCGTCCACGCGGCAGGCGGCTACCCCCTCGAGTTCGCGACGATCTCCGTGTCCGACGGCATCTCCATGGGACACGAGGGGATGCACTTCTCGCTCGTGTCGCGCGAGATCATCGCCGACTCGGTGGAGACCGTCATGCAGGCCGAACGCCTTGACGGCTCAGTGCTGCTCGCGGGATGCGACAAGTCTCTGCCCGGCATGCTGATGGCCGCGGCGCGCCTGGACCTCGCCTCCGTCTTCCTGTATGCCGGCTCGATCCTGCCCGGCATCGCCAAGATGTCCGACGGGTCGGAGAGGCAGGTCACGATCATCGACGCGTTCGAGGCGGTGGGGGCCTGCGCAGCCGGCAAGATGTCGCGCGCCGACGTCGACGCCATTGAGCGGGCGATCTGTCCGGGCGAGGGCGCCTGCGGGGGCATGTACACCGCCAACACCATGGCTTGCGTGGCGGAGGCCCTCGGGATGTCGCTGCCGGGCTCGGCGGCGCCGCCGGCGACCGACCGGCGCCGGGACGGCTTCGCGCGGAAGTCCGGCGAGGCTGCGGTGGATCTGCTCCGGCGGGGCATCAGCGCTCGTCAGATCCTGACCAAGGAGGCGTTCGAGAACGCCATCGCCGTGGTCATGGCCTTCGGTGGCTCGACCAACGCCGTGCTGCATCTCCTCGCGATCGCGCACGAGGCAGACGTCGACCTCACCATCGACGACTTCAAGCGGGTCGGCGCCAAGGTGCCCCACCTGGCTGACGTCAAGCCGTTCGGGCAGTACGTCATGACGGACGTCGACCGGGTCGGCGGCGTGCCGGTCGTCATGAAGGCGCTGCTCGACGCCGGGCTGCTGCACGGCGACTGCCTCACCGTCACCGGCAAGACCCTCGCCGAGAACCTCGCCGGCATCAACCCGCCTGACCCGGACGGCAAGGTCGTCCGCGCGCTCCATGCCCCGATCCACAAGACGGGCGGTATCACCATCCTCACCGGCTCGCTCGCACCCGAGGGCGCGGTCGTCAAGTCGGCCGGCTTCGACTCGGACGTCTTCACCGGTTCGGCTCGCGTGTTCGACGGCGAGCGGGCCGCCATGGACGCGGTCGAGGAGGGAAGGCTGGCGGCGGGCGACGTCGTGGTCATCCGCTACGAAGGCCCCAAGGGTGGGCCGGGGATGCGCGAGATGCTCGCCGTGACCGGGGCGATCAAGGGGGCCGGCCTCGGCAAGAATGTCCTGCTCCTCACCGACGGCCGGTTCTCGGGTGGCACGACGGGCCTCTGTGTCGGACACGTCGCCCCGGAGGCCGTCGACGACGGGCCGATCGCCTTCGTCCGCGACGGCGACCAGATTCGGCTGGACGTCGCCGGGGGGACGCTCGACCTGCTCGTCGAGGAGGACGAGCTCGAGCGGCGCCGCGCCGAAGGTGTCACCCACCCCGAGGCGAAGTACTCCCGAGGGGTCCTCGCGAAGTACCGCAAGCTTGTCGGCAGCGCCTCCCGGGGCGCCGTCTGCGACTGAGGCCCCGCGGGGAACCTACGGTGCCGTAACCTCGAACCATGACGGCACAGACGTGGAGCCAGACCGACCTCCTGCGCGAGCTCAGCCCCGTGGTCGAGGGGGAGCTCAACCGGCACATCGACGTGGCCAAGGAGTGGTTCCCCCACGACTACATCCCGTGGACCGACGGCCGCAACTTCGACGGGCTCATGGGTGGCGACGCATGGAGCCCGGAGGACTCCCCGATGTCCGACGTCGCCCGCTCCGCCCTGATCGTCAACCTGCTCACCGAGGACAACCTCCCGAGCTACCACCACGAGATCGCGCTGATCTTCGGGCGGGACGACGCGTGGGGGGAGTGGGTGCATCGCTGGACCGCCGAGGAGGGCCGGCACGGGATCGCGATGCGCGACTATCTCCTCGTGAAGCGGTCGGTCGACCCGGTGGAGCTCGAGCGGTTCCGGATGACGCACATGTCCCAGGGCTACGAGTCGGCGCACTCCGGCGAGCTGATCCACTCGCTCGCCTACGTCTCGTTCCAGGAGCTCGCGACCCGGGTCAGCCACCGCAACACCGGCAAGTACACCAACGACCCGATGGCCGAGCGGCTCCTCGCCCGCATCGCCGCCGACGAGAACCTCCACATGATCTTCTACCGCAACCTGCTCGGAGCCGCCCTGCAGATCGCGCCGGACCAGACCATGCAGGCGGTCCTCGAGGTGGTCAAGGGCTTCCAGATGCCCGGCGCCGACATCCCGGGCTTCCAGCGCAAGGCGGTCGAGATGGCCGTTGCCGGCATCTACGACCTGCGCTCGCACCGCGACGAGGTGGTCATGCCGGTGCTGCGGTTCTGGAAGATCTTCGAGATCGAGGGGCTCTCCGCCGAGGGGGAGGCCGCCCGCACCGAGCTGGCCAACTTCATGGACGCACTCGACAAGCAGGCGGCCCGCTTCGAGGACAAGCGGGACACCCTGAAGTCGCGGATGAACATCGACTGAGCATCTCGGCGTGTCCGAGACGTGAAACGAGCGCCCGGATGGTGAGACGAAGTGGTGGCTGGTTGACACCGGCCCCAGCGGGGGAGCACCGTTGGCCCGTGGCACGAATCCTCGTACTTCCCGAGCGCGTCTGAGCCGGCATCCCCGCCGCTCGACGCGCAACCCCTTCTGTCCCATGAGGACCGGAGGGTTTTTTTGTGGACTGCACCGTGCCGAGGACCTGACCGATGGAGAGTGGGAGATCGTGAGCGACAGCGCGACGCCGGTGAGGCCGTCCCCGGCAGACCTCGCCCAGCACGCCCAGCACGCCCGGCCGCGGCCCTCGATGCCGCCGACGCCGGCGCCCGCCCAGGTCACGGGCGCCCAGGCGCTCGTCAAGTCCCTCGAGGCGCTTGGCGTCGACACGGTCTTCGGCATCCCGGGGGGCGCGATCCTGCCGGCATACGACCCGCTCATGGACTCCACCTCTGTCCGCCACATCCTCGTCCGTCACGAGCAGGGCGCGGGGCACGCGGCTGAGGGGTATGCCGCGGCCACCGGCCGGGTGGGCGTCTGCATGGCCACCTCCGGCCCCGGTGCGACGAACCTCGTCACACCGCTCTCCGACGCCTACATGGACTCCATCCCGATCGTCGCTATCACCGGGCAGGTCTCGTCCAAGGCCATCGGGACGGACGCCTTCCAGGAGGCCGACATCCGCGGCATCACCCTCCCGATCACCAAGCACAACTACCTCGTCACGGACGCGGCCGAGATCGCCAAGGCGCTGGCCGAGGCGTTCCACATCGCCAGCACCGGTCGCCCCGGTCCGGTGCTCGTCGACATCAGCAAGGACGCCCTCCAGGCGATCACGGCATTCTCGTGGCCGCCGAAGATCGACCTCCCGGGGTACCGGCCTGTCACCCGCCCGCACAGCAAGCAGATCCGGGAGGCGGCCAAGCTCATCGTGGCGGCCAGGCGACCGGTCCTCTACATCGGGGGCGGCGTGATCCGGGCGCAGGCCTGCGAGGCGCTGCGTCGTCTCGTCGACCTCACCGAGATCCCGGTCGTGACGACCCTCATGGCGCGCGGCGCCGTGCCCGACACCCACCCGCTCAACCTCGGCATGCCGGGAATGCACGGGACGGTCGCCGCCGTCACGGCCCTACAGAAGTCGGACCTGCTGATCACCATCGGCGCCCGCTTCGACGACCGGGTGACCGGGCAGCTCTCGACGTTCGCGCCGGACGCCAAGGTCATCCACGCGGACATCGACCCTGCCGAGATCTCCAAGAACCGCACTGCGGACGTCCCGATCGTCGGGGACGCCAAGGAGGTCATCACCGACCTCATCGAGGCGATCACCGCTGACCGGGCGAATGAGCACGCCGAGGCCAGGGCCGACTACACCGAGTGGCGGGCGCGCACCAAGGGCTGGCAGGAGACCTTCCCCCTCGGCTACGCGACGCACGAGGACGGGCTCTCGCCGCAGTACGTCATCCAGCGGATCGGCGAGCTGTCGGGGCCGGAGGCCACCTACGCCGCCGGTGTCGGCCAGCACCAGATGTGGGCTGCGCAGTTCGTGCGCTACGAGCGCCCGAACGCGTGGCTGAACTCGGGAGGGGCCGGGACGATGGGGTATGCCGTCCCCGCGGCGATGGGCGCGAAGGTGGCCGAGCCGGACCGGGTCGTCTGGGCCATCGACGGAGACGGCTGCTTCCAGATGACGAACCAGGAGCTGGCCACCTGCGTCATCAACGACATCCCGATCAAGGTGGCCATCATCAACAACTCCAGCCTCGGCATGGTGCGCCAGTGGCAGACGCTCTTCTACAACGAGCGCTACTCCAACACCGACCTGCACACCAGCCACGAGCGGCGCATCCCGGACTTCGTCAAGCTCGCCGAGGCGTACGGGTGCCTGGGCCTTCGAGCCGAGACCGAGGGCGAGGTCGACGAGGTCATCGAGCAGGCCCTGGCGGTCAACGACCGACCGGTCGTCATCGACTTCGTCGTGCACCGTGACGCGATGGTGTGGCCGATGGTCCCCGTCGGCGTGAGCAACGACATGATCCTCAACGCTCGGGGCGAGGCCCCCGTGTGGGACCGCGAAGACTGACCCGAGGGCAACGGAGAAGCAGCCATGTCAAAGCACACGTTGTCCGTCCTCGTGGAGAACAAGCCGGGCGTCCTCGCGCGGATCGCCGGGCTGTTCTCGCGCCGTGGCTTCAACATCGACTCGCTCGCGGTCGGACCGACCGAGCACTCCGACATCTCGAGGATGACCGTCGTCGTCGACGTCGAGGCACTGCCCTTGGAGCAGGTGACCAAGCAGCTGAACAAGCTGGTCGAGGTCCTCAAGGTGGTCGAGCTGGACCCGGTCGCGTCGGTCCAGCGACAGGTCGTCCTCGTCAAGGTCCGGGCCGACGCGGTGACCCGCACCCACGTCCTCGAGACCGTCGGGCTGTTCCGCGCGAAGGTGATCGACGTGGCCCAGGACACCCTGACCATCGAGTGCACCGGCAAGGCGGAGAAGGTCCAGGCCCTCCTCGGTGTCCTGGAGCCGTTCGGCGTCCGCGAGCTGGTCCAGTCCGGTGTCGTGGCCGTCGGCCGCGGACCGCGCTCGATCACCGACCGCAGCCTGCGGACCGCCTGACGGACGTGAGCCAGCGCGTCGCGGCCACCCGGCATACGGTGTCCCGCGGGCACCGACGCACCAGCTGGACCCACAACACACGAAGTCACCGCACCTGAACAGAGACGAAGGAGCTGGCCACATGGCTGAGATGTTCTACGACGACGACGCAGACCTGTCCGCGATCCAGGGCAAGAAGGTCGCCGTCATCGGATACGGCAGCCAGGGGCATGCCCACGCCCTCAACCTGCGCGACTCCGGCGTGGACGTCCGCGTCGGCCTGCAGGAGGGAAGCCGCTCTCGGGCGAAGGCGGAGGCCGAGGGCCTGACCGTCCGCAGCGTCGCCGACGCGGTCAAGGAGGCCGACCTCGTCGTCATCCTCACCCCCGACCAGGTCCAGCGCACGGTCTATGCCAACGACATCAAGCCGAACCTCAAGGACGGTGCCGGCCTGCTCTTCGGCCACGGCTTCAACATCCGCTTCGGCTACATCAAGCCGGAAGCCGGATCAGACGTCCTCATGGTTGCCCCCAAGGGTCCCGGTCACCTTGTGCGGCGCGAGTTCGCCGACGGCCGTGGGGTCCCGGTGCTCCTTGCCGTCGAGCAGGACCCGTCCGGCGAGGCGTGGGACGTCGCCAAGGCCTACGCCAAGGCGATCGGTGGGCTGCGGGCCGGCGGCATCAGGACGACGTTCACCGAGGAGACCGAGACCGACCTCTTCGGAGAGCAGGCAGTCCTGTGCGGTGGCGCCTCGCAGCTGGTCCAGTACGGCTTCGAGACGCTCGTCGAGGCGGGCTACCAGCCCGAGGTCGCCTACTTCGAGTGCCTCCACGAGCTCAAGCTCATCGTCGACCTCATGGTCGAGGGAGGGATCGCCAAGCAGCGCTGGTCGATCTCGGACACCGCCGAGTACGGCGACTACGTCTCCGGGCCGCGGGTCATCGACCCGCACGTCAAGGAGAACATGCAAGCCGTCCTGGTCGACATCAAGAGCGGCGCCTTCGCTCAGCGGTTCATCGACGACCAGGACGCGGGTGCCCCGGAGTTCAAGGCGTTGCGGGAGAAGGGCGCCAAGCACCCGATCGAGGCGACGGGCAAGGAGCTGCGCGGCCTGATGAGCTGGATCAAGGACGATGCTGCCAGCGACTCCGACTATGTGGAGGGTTCCGCCGGGCGCTGACGAAGCCGGAGGCGCCGGCAACCTCGTCGCGGCGCTGGGACGCAGGGGGTGCGCGCGCGACTATGCCCTGCCCCACCCAGTGGGGCAGGGCAGAAGCTTCTTCATACGGTGCGTGAGTCGGGAACCACCCAGCACCTAGACTCCTGGTGTGGTCAACCAGACGTCGAGACCGTGGCAGTCCTGGCTCGTCCTCATCGGTGCCGTCGCCGTCGGGTGCTTCCTCGTGGCGTCGCGGTTCAGGCCCGCGGTCATCGTCGGAGTGGTCGTCATCGTCATCTCGCTGCTCATCGTGCTGCGCATGTCCATCGAGGTCTTCGGCGGAAACCGCCGCCGCTGAGCGGTCGCGACCCACATCGTGGGCGCGTCCGGAAACACCGTCGTAAGCCGCCGTACACTCGGGCCTGGCACAGCGCGGTGCCGAGCTCAGCTCCCCGCAGCGGCCGACAGCGGCCAACTCGCCCAGGACATCTCGATAGGACTGCCACGTGACGAAGCCCGTCGTGCTCATCGCCGAGGAACTCTCGCCGGCCACCATCGACGCCCTCGGACCCGATTTCGAGGTCCGCACCGTCGACGGCGCCAACCGTGACGAGCTCATCCCGGCGCTCGCCGACGTCGACGCGGTCCTCATCCGGTCGGCCACGAAGATGGACGCTGCGGCCATCGGTGCGGCAAAGCGGCTCAAGGTCATCGCCCGTGCGGGAGTCGGCTTGGACAACGTCGACGTCCCTGCGGCGACCCAGGCCGGCATCATGGTCGTCAATGCCCCGACCTCCAACATCACGTCGGCCGCCGAGCTCGCGGTCGGCCTGCTCCTTGCGACGGCCCGCAACATCGCTCCCGCCAACGAGGCACTGAAGAACGGGGCGTGGAAGCGGAGCAAGTACGGCGGTGTCGAGCTGCTCGAGAAGACGGTCGGCATCGTCGGTCTCGGCCGGATCGGTGCGCTCGTGGCGGAGCGGCTCAAGGGGTTCGGGATGGAGATCATCGCCTACGACCCCTACACGACTCCGGCCCGCGCGGCCCAGATCGGGGCGAAGCTCGTCGGCCTCGACGAGCTGCTGACCGAGTCGGACTTCATCACCGTGCACCTGCCCAAGACTCCCGAGACCCTGGGGCTGATCGGAGCCGACGCCCTGAAGAAGGTCAAGCCGACAGTGCGGATCATCAACGCGGCCCGGGGCGGCATCGTCGACGAGCAGGCCCTCGCCGACGCCCTTCGTGACGGTCGGGTGGCCGGAGCGGGTATCGACGTCTTCGCCAAGGAGCCGACGACTGAGTCACCCCTCTTCGAGTTCGAGTCGGTCGTCGTCACCCCCCACCTCGGCGCCTCGACCGACGAGGCACAGGAGAAGGCTGGTGTCGCCGTCGCCAGGTCGGTGCGGCTGGCCCTGGGCGGCGACCTCGTCCCGGACGCGGTCAACGTCTCCGGCGGCGCCATCGACGAGGAGGTGCGCCCGGGGATCGCCCTGGTCGAGAAGCTGGGGCGGATCTTCACGGCGATCGCTGGTCAGGTGCCGGTGCAGATCGACGTCGACGTCAAGGGCGAGATCACCGAGCACGACGTGAGCGTCTGGAAGCTGTCGGCCCTCAAGGGCCTCTTCCAGGACGTCGTGGAGGAGCAGGTCTCGTATGTCAACGCCCCGGTCATCGCCGAGCAGCGCGGCTGTGAGGTCCGCCTGCTGACCGACCTGGCCAGCGAGGACTTCCGCAACGTCACCACCCTGCGCGGCACGCTCAAGGACGGCACCGTCGTGTCGGTCGCCGGCACGCTCACCGGACCCCGGATGGTCGAGAAGATCGTCGGGATCAACGGGTACGACCTCGAGGTGCCGCTGACCGACCACCTGGCGGTGTTCTCCTACTCCGACCGGCCGGGCGTCGTGGGCCAGGTCGGCCAGGTGCTCGGCGACGAGGGGATCAACATCGGAGGGATGCAGGTCGCCCGCAGCGAGAAGAAGGACTCGGCGCTCGTGCTGCTCAACGTCGATGTCGCGCTGCCTGCGGCCGTCGCCGCCAGGATCGCCGAGCTGGTGGGTGCGGACTCGTTCTCGGTCGTCAACCTGTGACTCCCTTCGGCTGGCTTCCCCGGCTACGGTCCGGATGGTGGGATCACGGTTTCAGATAGTTGGACGTCCACGTAGTGTCGACGCATGACGCGGCGCGTGGTCACCATCCCCCGCCGCGGCGAGTTTCGCCAGTCAGCTCACTCGACGCGGAGATCCCGCTGCTCCAGGGTCACCCGCTACCGGCATACGGTTCGAGCGGAAGCCCCGAACCACAGACGAACTCGAAGGACTGGACACATGAGCGAAGAGGCTGAGCAGGCTCGACGGGCAGTGCAGGAGTCCATGGACCTGCGCGACCAGGGCCATTCGGACGAGTGAGCACCGCGGGCAGGACGCCCGCACCCGACGAACGGCCCAGCCCGCACCCGGGTGGGCCGTTCGTCAGCTGAGACGCCGGTCCCAACCAGCAAGACGCAACCTACGCTGAGTGCCATGGCGACGCAGCTGACACCAGGCTCTGAGACCACGTCTGGGAGCCCGAGGCTGAACCTCGCCGTCATCGGCGGGGACGGCATCGGCCCCGAGGTCGTGGCCGAAGGCCTGAAGGTCCTCGAGGCGGTCACCGCCGGCTCCGGCTTGAAGATCGCCACGACCGACTACGACCTCGGCGCCCGCCGCTGGCACGCCACCGGGGAGACCCTCCCGGCCAGCGTCCTGGAGGAGGTCCGCGGCCACGACGCGATCCTGCTGGGCGCCATCGGGGACCCGTCCGTGCCGAGCGGCGTCCTCGAGCGCGGGGTGCTCCTGCCGATCCGGTTCACCCTCGAGCACTACGTCAACCTCCGCCCGGCCAAGCTCTTTCCGGGCGTGCAGAGCCCTCTCGCCGTCGAGCGGGTCGCCCCGGACGGGATCGACCTCGTCGTCGTCCGCGAGGGCACCGAGGGTCCCTACATCGGCAACGGCGGGTCGCTGCGGACGGGCACCCCCAACGAGGTCGCCACCGAGGTCAGCGTCAACACGCGGTTCGGTGTCGAACGGGTCGTCCGAGATGCCTTTTCCCGAGCCCAGGCGCGCCCGCGCAAGCACCTGACCCTGGTGCACAAGCACAACGTGCTCACCCACGCCGGTCATCTCTGGCGGCGAACCGTCGAGGAGGTCGGGCAGGACTTCCCCGAGGTGCAGACCGCATACCAGCACGTCGACGCCGCGACGATCTTCCTGACGACCGACCCGGGCCGCTTCGACGTCATCGTGACCGACAACCTCTTCGGCGACATCATCACGGACATCGCCGCAGCCATCGCTGGCGGGATCGGCCTCGCAGCGAGTGCGAACATCAACCCCGAGCGCATCTACCCGAGCATGTTCGAACCGGTCCACGGCTCCGCGCCCGACATCGCCGGTCAGGCCAAGGCCGACCCGACAGCCACCATCCTTTCGGTCGCCATGCTTCTGCAGCACGTCGGCCGCACCGACGACGCGCGTGCCGTCGAGACCGCGGTAGCGGCCGACCTCGCCGAGCGCGGCGGCTTGGCACGCAGGACGACCGCCGTCGGCGACGCCATCGCATCCCGCCTCGCCTGAGCGGACCGCTCCACCCCCGTCCGGAGCGCACCCCTTGGCCTTCCGCGAGGTCCGGCGGGTACCCTGCGAGAGCAGCACCAGACACGTTGGTCCGCACTGCTGCGGACGGATCCGGAGGCTTCCCATGAGCACGCAGACGGCCGGCTCGACCGGGTTGACCTTCGACCTGACCCGCAGAGCCGACCCACTCCCCGTGGCAGAGCGCGACGCCATCCTCGCCAACCCGGGCTTCGGCAAGAAGTTCACCGACCACATGGTCCTCGCGACGTGGACGGCAGACGAGGGCTGGCACGACGCCAAGGTGACGGCATACGGGCCGCTCCTGATCGACCCTGCCTCCGCCGTCCTGCACTACGCGCAGGAGATCTTCGAAGGGATGAAGGCCTACCGGCACGCGGACGGGTCGATCTGGGCCTTCCGCCCGGAAGCCAACGCGGCGCGCTTCAACCGCAGCGCCCGCCGGCTCGCCCTTCCCCAGCTGCCGGAGGAGGACTTCGTCGAGTCCCTCCGGGCCCTGGTCGGGGTCGACGCCGACTGGGTGCCTGAGCCTGGCGAGTCCGGCGAGAAGAGCCTCTATCTGCGCCCGTTCATGTTCGCCTCGGAGGTCTTCCTCGGGGTGCGGCCCGCCGCAGAGGTCACCTACTCCGTCATCGCGTCCCCGGCCGGCGCGTACTTCTCCGGCGGCGTCTCACCGATCTCGCTGTGGATCTCGACGGACTACGCCCGCGCCGGCGCCGGTGGCACCGGCGCAGCGAAGTGCGGTGGCAACTACGCCTCCAGCCTGGCCGGTCAGCTCGAGGGCATGCAGCACGGCTGCGACCAGGCCGTCTTCCTCGACTCCTCGACGCAGACGCACATCGAGGAGCTCGGGGGGATGAACCTCTTCCTGGTCTACCGGGACGGCCGGATCGTCACACCCGAGCTGTCCGGGTCGATTCTCGAAGGGGTCACCCGCTCGTCCATCCTCGAGCTCGCCCAGGACCTGGGACTCACCCCCGAAGAACGGCCGATCCCCATCCAGGAGTGGAAGGACGCTGCGGCGTCGGGCGAGCTCTCCGAGGTCTTCGCGTGTGGCACGGCCGCGGTCATCACCCCCGTCGGCGAGCTGCTTTGGGATGGCGGCGGAGTCGACCACCGCAGGGAAGGGTTCACCGGGGAGGTCGCCCTGGGCATCCGCAAGCAGCTCCTCGACGTCCAGTACGGCCGGACCGAGGACACTCGCGGCTGGCTCACCCGGCTCGCCTGAGGCCCGGACGAGCGACGCCCGGTATGCCGTCCGCGCCCGCCCGCCGGGAAGGTGCGCCACGGGCGCGGCCACCGCGACTGGTGGCCACCGACCTCGACGGCACCCTGCTGCGCTCGGACGGGTCGGTGTCCGAGCGGACCCGTTCGGTCCTCGCCGCGGTGGAGGCGTCCGGCA
>JAABUM010005975.1_pt1 | contig 12303 bp, 9 predicted proteins | sample 5559161 | NCBI WGS metagenome assembly JAABUM01 (sample SAMN10711868, study PRJNA513369) | rock metagenome | isolation source: Antarctica rocks | place: Antarctica: Victoria Land, Siegfried Peak nord | reverse complement strand
TCTCGGACCGCTCGAAGATCGAGCCGCGCCGCAAGACCGGCACGAGCGCGAAGAATCAGCGCGCCCTGACGGTGGCGATCAAGCGCGCGCGCCACATGGCGCTGCTGCCCTTCACGTCGTCGCAGGGTCGATAACGAGTAGTCAGTGGTCAGTAGTCAGTAGTCAGTAGTGGTGTGCCGATAAGAGGCGACGCTGGATGGCGGGCCTCCGATGGCTTTTCCTGCCCCCGGCCATGTCGGTAGCAGCACCGTCACTGACTACTGACTACTGACCGCTGACTACCCTTCATAAGGATGGGGTCGGTGATCGAGCGGATCAGGGGGATGCTGCCGGGTTCGCGCGGCCAGCAGGGACGGCAGAGTGGGTCGGCGCGGTACCTGTCGCAGCAGCGGCAGTCGCGCCGTGATCGCGAGTTACGGCAGCGGCGCATCCTCTTCATCACAATGGGCGTGGTGACGGCGGCGGTGGTGTTGCTGCTGGTCGGTGGCGCGCTGCGGGAGTTCGTGCTGTTGCCGCGCGAGTCGCTGGCGGCGGTGAACGGGACGACGATCACGCGCGGGGACTACTGGAAGTACCGGCGCTATTCGCTCCTCCAGCAGATCCAGCAATACCAGTTCTTCGCGGCGCAGGATCCGCAGTATCAGACCTACGTGCAGCAGTTGCAGACGCAGCTGACGACGGTCAAGACGGCGGTGGTCGATCCGACGACGCTGAGCACGATGGTGGACGATCAACTGACGGTCCAGCGGTTGAGCACTCTTGGCCTCGCGATCACCGATGCGGACATCGCCCGGTACAACACGGAGACGTTCGCCCCGGTGGCCCTCTCCTCGCCGACCGCGACGCCGCCGGTCAATCCGACGGCGGCGGTGTGGGCGACACAGACGGCCTCGGCGCAGGCGGTGACGGCGACCCCGCCCGGGACACCCGGCACGCCGGGCGCGGCGACCCCCGACACGTCCGGTAGCCCGACGGCCGCCCGGGTCACGCCCTCCGCGACGGCGGGGACGCCGACCTCCTCGGCGACGGTGCCGGCCTCGGTCACGCCGAACCGCGAGGAGGCGTTGGCGACCTCGACGGCGGGGTATGGGACGTTCGTCAAGAATTTGCAGACCTCGACCGGGATGACGCAGGAGGATTACGTCCGCCTGATCGCGCGACCGGAGCTGGCGAAGCAGCGGGCGACGACGCAGCTGAATGAGGGCATCAAGGACGTGCAGCCGCAGGTCCATGCGTATCACATCCTGGTGGCGACGAAGGATGGCGCGGACCAGCTCTATAGCCAGGTGAATGCGGGCGGCAAGGTCGACCAGCAGAAGTTCCAGGATCTGGCGCGCACGCAGAGCACCGATACCTCGACCGCGCCGAATGGCGGCGACCTCGGCTGGTTCCCGAAGGGGATCATGGTGGAGGCGTTCGAGAACGCGGCGTTCGCATTGCAAGCGGGCCAGGTGAGCCAGCCGGTGCAGACGAAGTTCGGCTGGCACGTCATCCTGGTGACGGAGCGCGCGGACGATCGCCCGCTGACGCTGTCGACGCTGAGCGCGCTGAAGGATTCGGCGTTCACGAAGTGGCTCGATGGGCAGCGCGCCACGGCCACGATCACCTCGACCGCCGCCGCGACGCCGACCCCCGCCGCCGCGCCGTTCGAGGCACCGCCCGGTGCGCCGCCGACCGCTGTGCCGACGGTCATCCCGACGCCGGTGCGGACGCCGGGCGCGAGCACGGTGCCGAGTGCGGTGCCGAGTGCGGCACCATAGGGGCGAGTGGGCCAGTGGGTCAGCGGGCCAGGGGACGAAGTAGGCGGTCCCCTCAAGGGGAGACTCTCGTCGGTGGCGGTGCCGCTGGTGACGCATGGTCCACTGCCAGACCTCTTTCGCTCGCTACTTGCTACTGACTCATCACCGCTCCCCACCACTGACGAAAGGCTCCCCCTGAGGGGACTGCCTACTCGCTCCCACGAAAGAAGCCCCTCGCTCAGCATCGAGTGGGGGGCTTCTCTATCTTTGTGAAGCGTTGGCGTGGCGATAGCGCAAAGGGGCAGCATGGACGGCTTCGAGGAATTGACGATCCGGGCGAACGGGCTCGTGCTGTTCGCGGTGGCGGCGGGGCCGCCCGACGGGCCGCTGGTGCTGCTGTTGCACGGCTTCCCGGAGGGCTGGTACGGCTGGCGGGCGCAGCTCGGGGCGCTGGCGGCGGCGGGGTATCGGGTCGTCGCGCCGGACGGGCGGGGGTACGGGCGGAGCGCGAAGCCCCAGGGGGTGCGCGCGTACGGGCTGGACCATCTGGCGGGGGACGTGATCGGGATCATCGCGGCGCTGGGGCGGGACCGCGCGGCGCTCGTGGGGCACGATTGGGGGGCGCTCGTGGCGTGGACGGTCGCGGCGCGGCAGCCGTCGTGGGTGACGCGGCTGGCGATCCTCAATGTGCCGCACCCGGCGACGATCGGGGCGTTCCTGCGCGCGCACCGGGGCCAGCGGTTGCGGAGCTGGTACATCGCGTTCTTCCAGTTGCCGTGGCTGCCGGAGGTGCTGTTGCGCGCGCACGACTGGGCGTTCCTGGCGCGGTCGCTGACGGGGACGAGCAGGCCGGGGACGTTCACGGACGCCGAGCTGGCGCGCTATCGGGCGGCGTGGGCGGAACCGGGGGCGCTGACGGCGATGCTCAATTGGTATCGGGCGCTGGTGCGCTTCGGGAGGACATCGACCACGCCGCGCGTGACGGTGCCGACGCTGATCCTCTGGGGCGTCCACGATCGGTTCCTCGACCGGCGGCTGGCGGCGGCGAGCCTCGATTGGTGCGACGATGGGCGGCTGATCGAGTTGGACGCGAGCCATTGGGTGCAGCACGAGGAGGGGGCGCGGGTGAATGAGGCTTTGGTGGGGTGGTTGGGGGGTAGGGATTAAGCCCGCACCCCGGCTCGCAATTGCTCGCCACCCGCCGCCCAGCGGGCACCCGCCAATCTGGGAGAGGGGATTGCTGGGTGACGCCGCGGCATCTCGACAGGGTTGGTTTCAGTCCGCGCAGGCGGGCTTCGCCGGTGCCGCCAGGCACCCGCAGCCGGGGCAGTGTGCCCTTCGATATGATCTGCCGCGCGCGCTACACCACGCCGCCCCGCAAAGGTGTCGGGGTGACGGCTGCTTCACCGATCGCCGCCGCGCAGTTGCACGATGGCGGGGACGCCGTGCCGCCGCCAATGATCGCCGCCCCAGGCGAGGAGCAGGAGCACAAGCAGGGCGAGGATGGCGCGCCGGCAGTCGGCGGTGAAGGCTTGCATCGGTGGGAGGGCGATGGCGATCGTGCTGGCCGCGAATCGTTCCTCGGTGGCGGCGTGCTGGTAATCGCTGGTGATGCTGCTTTGATTGAGGCTGACCGCGCCGAGCGCGCCGAAGAGCAGCATGGCGAGGGTGGGCCAAAGGGCAGGCCGGGAGGGAAACGCGCTCCATTGCCACCAGCCGTTGACAAGCATGGTGCTCCCGATGAGGCAGGCGAAGAATACGTAGCCACAGAAACCGAGCAGATAGAAAAGTATGCCTGCGCCGATACCCTCACCGACCGTTTTGACATAGAAACCGAAGCTACTCTGCCCGGCGGCGATTAGCGCAGCGCCGCCGACATCGCCGAGAAACCACAGGTGGGCGCAGCCGCCGAGGAGGAAGCCGAGGATCAGGGCCGCAATGATTTGCCAGGGCTTCATGGCGTTCTCCGTGTAGCGTTGTCAGATAGTGGGCGAATGTAGCCCGAGGAGCGACTTGTGCCTATGGGTGCGACGCTGGCGCAGCCAACGCTCGCCGCCCCAGGCGAGGAGGGCGAGCAGGAGGGCGAGCAGGAGGGCGCGCTGGCAGTCGGCGGTGAAGGCTTGCATGGCGGGGAGGGCGATGGCGATCGTGCGGGACTCGAACCATTCGCCAAGATCGGCAGCGTAGACGTAGTTTTCGGTGATCTTGTGCTGGTCGAGGCTGACCGCGCCGAGCGCGCCGAGTAGGGCGACGATAAGACAGGAGAGGCAGGCCCATAGGCGTGGGCGTCGGAAGGGGAACCTGCGCCGATACCACCATTCACCGATGATCATGGTGACGATGATCGTGCAGGCGATGAAAGCGTAGAGCAGCAAGCCGAGCAGATAGAAGATCGTGCCGACCGCGATACCGTCCCCGACCGATTTGGTATTCCAGCCGAAGCCGCTATCGCCCGCGCCGATCAGCGCACCATCGCCGACATCGTTGACGAACCAGATATGGGCGCAGCCGCCGAGGAGGAAGCCGAGGGCGAGGGCTGCGGCGATCTGCCAGGGTTTCATCGGCCCCTCCGTCTGTCGCTGTCGAGGTATGGGCGAAGTGTAGCACTGTGGACCGTTGCGCCGTCGCGTATGCGCGCGCGGGCGCTCTACCGATGTGAACTGTGGGGTGGCTGCCCCGCGCCGTGCCACCTGCGGCGCGAGAGGAGCGGTGCTGGGAACGTGGCGCTCGGGGTGGATGAGGGGTGAAAGCAGCGCCGCGTGCGCCTCCTGGCCGGGATGGCCCTTGCGCGCGGGGCGCTCTTAGCGTGGGGGGATGGAGGGACTTGCGATAATAGGACTTGTTGGATGCAGTGATCCTTCAGGAAAACTGGTACGTTCGTACTTGCGTCTGCCCTATGGACATGGTACTGATCGAGTACACTTACAATACACGGTAACAATTCTCACGCCTCTTGATTGGAGGTTGCCTTGGGCAGTTCGCTCGACGCCTGTACAGGACCTGCCACCACCATCCTGGCCGACCCGCGCAGCCCCGTCCTCCTGGCCGCCCTGGAGCACATCGTCGAGGCGGTCTTCATCGTCGATACCGCGTGGCGTTTCATGTACGTGAGACCCTGCCGAGACGCTGCTCGGGCGACCGCGCGCCGCGCTGCTCGGTGCGGTCGTGTGGGGTGCCTGCCCGGAGATTGGCGGGACGCGCTTCGAGGAGGAATATCGGCGGGCGGTCGCCACCGGCAGCCCGGCCACGTTCGAGGCGCCGTATCCGGGTGCCACCGTGTGGTACGTGGTCCGGGTCTACCCCTCCCTGGTCGGCCTGGTGGTCTACTGCCGCGAGCGACTCCCGCGTCAGGCGCGTGTGGCGGAGGACCGGCTGCTGGAGCCGTTGCTCGATCAACTGGAGGTCGCGGTGATCGCCACCGACGTGACCGGGAACGTGACCCACTGGAACGCGCACGCCGCCCTGCTGTACGGCTGGTCGCGCGCGGAGGCCCTCGGGCACCGGATCGATGAGCTGACCGTTGGCCCGCGCGAGGCGGCGCTCGAGGCGGCGACCATGCGGCGGTTACGCGAAGGCCGCTCCTGGTCCGGTGACTTCATCGCGCGGCGCAAGGACGGGACCACCTTCCCCGGCCACGTCATCGACGCGCCATTGCACGACCATGCGGGGCGGTTGCAGGGGGCGGTGGGCGTCTCGGTGGACATCACCGCGCGAACCGGGCGGGAGGCGGCGTTGACCCACCGCGCCAACCACGATCCGCTGACCGGGCTGCCCAACCGCGCGCTCTTCCTCGATCGGCTCGGCGCGGCGCTCGACCGCCTCCACCACGATGGGACCGCCTGCGCCATCCTCTTCCTCGATCTAAACCACTTCAAGCAGGTCAACGACCGGTACGGGCATGGCGTGGGCGATCAGTTGCTCGTGGCGGTCGCGGGGCGTCTGCGGCGGGCGGTGCGGCCCGGCGACATGCTGGCCCGGCTGAGCGGGGATGAGTTCGTCGTGTTGCTGGCGGCGGTCGAGGATCCGGGCGTTGCGGCGGTGATCGCGGGGCGACTGGCGGCGGCGTTGGCCGACCCGTTCGCGATCGATGGGCGGCTGCACACGGTCACGGCGAGCATCGGTATGGCGAGCGGCAATGCGGGACATCTGCGGCCCGAGGATCTGTTGCGCGATGCGGATGCGGTCCTCTACCAGGCGAAAGCGGCGGGCCGGTTTGTCGGTGACGATGCCTGAGCGCCGTCGCATTGGTGCGCGTGGGCGCGCGCGTTGAGGCGCGGCGACACTGCCCCTCTCCCGCTCAGGGAGAGGGGCAGTGCTCTATGACGCTGCGGCGTAAGGAGACGGACCCCCCAGGTCGTGCAGATAAGGAATTTCTTCGGCTGCGCTTGGGGGATTCGTGGGTAGTGACTGTCATCTCACGGGTGCTGCATCCCTGTAGCTCCCGCGCCACTGATACGGGGGCCGACCAGGTGCCGCGTGCGCCCGGGCTGCCTCGATACCGGCGATGAGCGCACCAGGAAGGGTTGGCCCGCCCCGCCGCGATAGGCGAGGCCATTCGCGCCCCGGCGGATGCAGCCGTGCCGCCGATTCTCCGGCCAGAATGGCGGGCCAGCGCGCGGTCAGAAGTCGAAGACCTCCTCGTGGAGCTGGCGGCGGGGGAGGCCCGCGCCCGCGAGCGCCGCCCGTACGGCGGTCGCCAGTCCCGGCGACGCGCAGAGGTAGACGTCGTGCTCGCGCAGTCCGGGGACGAGCGTGCTGAGGGTCGCGGGGGTCAGCGCGTTGGCCGGGTCGGATGAGCGGCCAACGAGATAGATTACCCGTGCGCCGCGCCGCCGCGCGATGGCGTCGAGTTCGGGGCGGAAGATGACGTCGCGCTCGCCGGACGCCCGGTAGAGGAGGGTCAGGCGCTCGCCGGGGACGTCGAGCGTCTCGAACAGCGCCCGCATCGGGGTGATGCCGATACCCCCGGCGATCAGCAGCACCGCGCGTTGGGTGCGGCGACGCGCGGTCAGCGCCCCGTAGGGCCCCTCGGCCAGGATCGGGGTGCCCGGACGCAGCCCGTGCAGTCGTCGGCTCCCCTCACCGAGCGCCTTGACGGTGATCCGCAGGGTCTCGTCCTGGGGCGGGGCGGAGAGGGAGAAGGGGTGCGCCGACCGCCAGGTCCCGACGGACAGGAAGCGCCAGCGGAAGAATTGCCCTGCCTCCGCCGCCAACTCGTCCAGATGCCGCCCGTCGATGACGATGCTGACCACGCCCTCGCCCTCGGGGATGACCTGCCGCACCCGCAGGCGATGCCGGAACGCCTGGTGCAGCGGGGCCACGAGCCGATAGCGCAGCACGAGGCCGAACGCGTAGGTGTAGAGGAGGCCCCACGCGATCTGCGCGGCGCGCGCGCCCGCCAGGTCGGGACCGGCCAGTTGGTGGCCGAACGCCAGCCCGGCGGCGAGGTAGGTGCCCAGGTGCAGCGCGTGCCACTGTTCGTAGGAGAGCCGCCGCCGGGCCGCCCGCGCCGACACCAACCCAATGCCGAGGAAGATCGCGGTGCCGACAGTCGCGGTCAGCAGCCCCGGAAGCGACAGCAGATCGCGCAGCGCCACCGGGACGCCCTGCCCGCTTGCATGCACCCAGGCTCCTGTCGCGGCGACGGCGTGGACGACGATCAGGGCGAAGATCGCGCGGCCACCGACGCCGTGCCAGCGGGCCAGCCGGTCTGCGCCCACCCCGCGTTCGAGCGCCGGGGTGCGAGACATCAACACCAGCATGACCGCCACGCCGTACCCGGCGAGCAGGCCGGTGACGTGGGCCAGGAGGGGCGGGTCGAGCCGCAGCGGGAGGGGTACGGCAAAGAAGGCCAGGAGCGTCACCAGGAGCGCACCGTAGCCGATGAGCGCCTTGAGTTCGGTCGGGCGCAGCGCGAAGCCCCCGACGTGGGGGAGAGGGCGACGCGCGCCCGCTGTGGGATGCAGCTCACTCATGGCCGCCCCCGTCGTGCTGGCCGCGCTCGTGCCCGTGCTCCAGCGCCGCCATGACGATCTGCGAGGCCCTGGTCGTTGCGCCGCCCCTCGTGGCAGCGGCGACCGACGGCGTTGTGGCGGCGGCTGACGGGGCCGTCGTGGCGGTTGACGGCGCAATGGTGGTCGATGAGGTGCTGCCGTCGGTTGATGACGGCGCAATGGCGGCGGCTGACGCTGTGGCGGTGGCGGTCGCGGGTGCGGCAGTGGTCGAGGGTGCGGCGGTCACTTCGGCTGCGGCGGGTGGCGCGGCGGGCTCGGCGGGTGGCGCGGCGGCCATTTCGGACGGTGGGGCGGGCGCGCCGCCGGGCGGTGGCCCGTAGCGCGCGGCGATGGCGACCGGCGATACCGGCGAGACGGCGGGGCCGTCGAGGCCGAGGTGTACGCCCAGGACGGTCGCCGCGACCAGCAGTCCGACCGAAACGGCCTGCGGCACGCGGCGAACCCGTCGCGCGGTCTGCCGCCGGGGCTGGCTGATCGCCCCCGATCGGGCATCGATATCATCGTTCACGGCTCGCTCCGTACCTTCTCCTGCGCGCATCGCTGCGCGACATCACTCACGCCGGAGGGGTGCCTCGCCCCTGCCCGTGGCGACACAGGCAGGGGTGGGGGCGGCTTCCTCACTGCTGTCGAGTGTAGGGGCAGATCCTGAAGCCTGGGTCGGGCTGGGATGAACATTTCCTGAAGAGATGACGGACGCGGCAAATCGGCACCGTCGCTGAAAGAGGGACGGCGCCGGTGTGGTCGTGTTGTCGGTGTCCTTGCGCGTGGACGTAGCTTGCCGTCTCACGCCCGCCGCGATGTCGTCGGCCCGGTGGCGATCGGGGTTGCGCTACCCCTTGCAGGGCGACCGCCTCCGGCGCAGGGCTGCGGCCACGAAGCCCCAAGACCCGGCTTGGGATAACACCCCAAGACCTGGCCTGGGCGTACCTTCTCTCCGGTGATGGGGCCTGTTGGCGGGTCAGCCCTGCTGCATGGCGCTGTAGCGCGAGATTGGTCGGGCCGTCGTAGTAGGCGGGCGACGACCCGACCGCGCGGGAGGCGGGGTCAGCCCGGCGCTTTTTCTTCGTGGTAGCGGAGGAGGGCCAGCTCGGTGGGGGTGTTGCGCGGGTGCTGCACGGCGAGGACCACCTCCACGTCGCCGAGCGGGTCGTGGCCATAGCGGCGGGTGTAGTCGTCGTGCAGGGCCTGTTCGCCGGCGGTGAGGGCGGTGAGCGGGAGATCGAGCCACGCGCCGCCGCGCCGCGCCGACTCGCGCAGGGCGAGCAGCACCTCCTGGTCGTTGCGGGCGAGGGCCGCGCCGTAGGCCGGTGCGCCGCCCTCCTGGATCGCCTGGCGCGTCCCGGCCAGGATGTCCGTGCGGCCGATGTCGTCCGCCCCGGCCCCGATCGGCAGGTCGCGATACGGATTCTCCCAGACGAGCGGCGGGTCGGTCTCGACGAAGACGCGCACCAGCGCCTCGCCGTCGCCGAGCGGCACCTTCTCCTGCTGGAGGGGGTAGACGTGGCGTTCCCCGTCGCGGTAGAGGACGAGGTCGTTGCCGATGAGCGCGCCGGTCGTGCCCAGGACATCCCAATAGTTGCGGTGGAGGGGGTGCAGCGGGTACTGGTAGACGCAGAGGGCGCCGTTCGCGAACTCGATCAGGCCGTGCTCGTATGGCCCGACCGTGTAGGTGCGGTCGACGCGGTCGCGGTGGGGGGGGACAGGCGTCTCGCGCGTGTAGCCCTGGACGCGCGTGGGGGTGCTGCCGATCAGGGTGCGGGCGATGCTGACGCCGTGATAGGAGCCGGAGTAGTACCAGAGGTGGACCTGCGTCACCTCGCCGATCAGCCCGGCGTCGATGATCCGCTTCTTCAGGCGCTCCAGCGGCCAGCGCCAGACGTTTTCCGACACCTCGAGCGTGATGCGGTGCCGGGCGGCGGAGGCGATCATCGCGTCGGCCAGGGGGAGGGTCGTGGCGATCGGGGTCTCGGAGACGACGTGGACGCCGTGCCGCCCGGCCAGTTCGACGGCGGCGTGGTGCCCGTCCGGGGGGATGATCACGTAGAGGAGATCGGGGCGGGCCTCGGTCAGCATCGTCGCGAGGTCGTTGAAGTGGGGGCAGCCGAAGCGCGCCCCGGCGGCGCTCGCGCGGGATTCGTCGGGATCGGCGACGCCGACGAGGGTGCAGAGGGGCGCGAGGCGACTCAGGGTGGACAGGTGATCCTGCGCGCGGTTGCCGGCCCCGAGCACGGCGACGTTCAACACCGTCATGCGGCACCCCCTTCGTGCGTGGCGACCGCCTCGGCGGCGGCGCGCTCCAGATAGACACGCGCCCGCGCCAGTTCGCGATCGACCTCCTCTGGCGACGCGAGCCCGTCGATCCGCTCGATCAGGCACGGCCCGGCGAAGCCGACGGCGTGGAGGGCGCGGAAGATCGCGACGTGGTCGATCTCGCCATCGCCCGGCGTCGGGAAATCGTCGACGGCCATGCCGCCCCGGTGATCCTTGATGCAGACGGCGCGGACGAGATCGGCGACGCCCGGCAGGTCCGGCTCGGGCGGGGTGCCTTCGTAGTAGGCGACGTTGCCGGGGTCGTAGCAGACGCGCACGGCGGGGGAGCCGATCCGCTCGGTCAGCAGCGCCAGATCCTCGCCGGTCCCGGCGATCCCGCCGTGCGGCTTCAGCAGGAGGGTGATGCCGCGACGCTCGGCGCGGCGGACGGCGGGCTCGATCATCCGCAGCCACGCCTCCACGCGGAGGAACCAGCGCATCTCCCCCGGACGCTCGCCTGCCGGGCGCTCCTTGGGGAACTTGGGCGCGGGGGAGACGGGGATGACGAGGAGGTGCGGGATCTCCAGGGCGAGGGCGGTGTCCACGTCGTTGCGCAGGCGCTCCGCCGGGTCGCCATCGCCGCGCGAGGCGAAGATCAGCGCGGCGGTCAGCCCGTGCGCCGCGACCTTCTGCCGCACGGCGGCGTAGTCGGTCGCCGTGGGCCGGTCCGGTAGGAGGGGGCCGTCGAGGCGGGCGGCCTGGATGCCGACTTGCGTCAGGCCCGCCCCGGCTATTCCGGCGAGGGCGCGGTCGAAGGACCAGCGCGCGTAGGGGATCGTCATCGCGCCGAATTGGATGGGGAGTGCGGGGGTGTTCGACATGGGCTACCTCCTGTGTGGTTGTGGCGGCGTTGGTACGGGCGGTGTTGATGTAGGTTGCCGAGGGGTTGAAATACCTATGAAGGGCACAATGCCCCCGGCTATTGGTGCCTCGCGGCACCGGCGAAGTCCCCCTTCGGGGACTGGTATCCGTGCGTGGCGCTCAGTCGGGCAGGGGGAGCGTGACGGGTTTGCCCCCGGCTTTGCTGGACTGGTCGGCGGCGAAGCAGGCTTCGTGGGTGTTGACGGCGTTGTGGAGGCTGGCGTGCGACTCGACGCCGTTGCGGACGCAGTCGATGAAGTGGGCGACCTCCGCCGGGAAGGGGTGGTGCGCCACCGCGCCGCTGTTCGGCAGGACGGTGGGGAAGGTCGCCCAGCCGAGCGTGGCCGGCAGCTTCCGGCTGTAGAAGCGGTCGTCGCGCAGCGTGCCGTCGGTGCCGAGGAGATCGATGTTGAACTGGTAGGGCATCCACGGCTCGGTGAGGGCGGAGACTTTCCCGGCCATGCCGTTGGCGAAGCGGACGAGCGCGGCCTGATTCAGCGGCGCGGCGGCGTCGGGGAAGGCGGTGAACTCGAGCGCGGTGACCTCGACGATGTCGCTCCCCATCAGGTAGCGCGCCAGATCCATCGCGTGGCAGCCGCCGCTGACCATCGCGCTCACCGGCCTCCGTCCCTGGCGTTCCTGCGCCCCCGGATAGCCCCCCTGGATCGCGTTGTGCCAGTAATCGGTCTGCACGTAGAGGGGCTGGCCGAACGCACCGTCGTCCAGCAGCGCCTTCGCGGTGACGACGAGCGGGTTCCAGCGGAGGACGAAGCTGACGGTCGTCCGCACCCCGGCGGCGACCACGGCGGCGTCCATCGCGCGGAGGTCCGCCGGGTTCAGCGCGACCGGCTTCTCGATCAGGATGTGCTTCCCGGCCTGGGCCGCCGCGATCGTCTCCGCCGCGTGGCGGGCATCTGGGGTGCAGATGGAGAGGGCGTGCAGGCCGGGATGGGCCAGCAGCGCGTCGAAGTCGTCGTAGATGCCGATCGTGTCGGGGTCGAGGCCGACCTGTCGGGCCTTCGCGGCCGCCCCGGCTCTGGTCCGCCCGCCGATCGCGACGACGGTGCAGTGGGGGTTGGCGAGGTACGCTTTGAGGTGCTCGGTGGCGACGTTGCCCGCGCCCTGCACCGCGACGCCAAGCTGCTCCGGTCCATTCATCGGCTGCCTCCTCTCGCTGTGGTTGCGCGGCAGAACGCCCGCCGAGCGATCGTCATCGGTGAGATACTTTTGCGCTCGGTGGTGGTGTAAACAGCGCCCGACCTCGACGTCGCGCGCATCATAGCACGGTCGGCCCGGCCAGACGGGGGACGCTGGCAAAGGCTGTGAGATGGTGGCCTTGGCTGCGGCGCGTGGCGCGGGATAGTCGCGGTGGGGCGCGG
>JAABUM010005974.1_pt1 | contig 12304 bp, 23 predicted proteins | sample 5559161 | NCBI WGS metagenome assembly JAABUM01 (sample SAMN10711868, study PRJNA513369) | rock metagenome | isolation source: Antarctica rocks | place: Antarctica: Victoria Land, Siegfried Peak nord | reverse complement strand
GCCGCCAAACAGGCAGCGCGGGCTGCTGGGCAGCCTGCAGGCGGCGGCCGCAATGGCCGGCTCGCGGCAGCAGGCGCCCAGGCCGGACGGGCCACTTGAACAAAATACAACAACCTGGGTCTGCGACCTTGGCAGCAGCGGCGACCTGGCGGGGCGATTCACCTCCCAGGCATCCAGCGGCAGCCGCCGCAGCAGCGGCAGCGGCTCGGTGCGGCGCGCCTCGCACTATGCCGGCATGCGCGCGGCGCCGCCGCCGCCGCCGCTGGCGGCGCGACCGATGGCGGGCGCCGGCAGCGCGTCACCCGACGATTCCCGCAGCAAGAGAGAAGAAGCGCTCGGCGGCATGGGCGGCGTCTACGCCGGCCGCCCGGCGGCAAGACCGGTGGCGATGCTGGCGGCATCTCCCTTTGCCGCTGTGCAGCACGCCGCTGCTGCAGCAGCCAGCAGCGCCCCGCAGTGATGAGCGGCCAGGATGAGCAATTCCGCGTATCAATGAAGAGCATGCAGGCGTCCATTGCGCCGGCGACGCTTTGAGACTGAAGACCACACCTTATCTTTTCTCACTCGAAGAATCATGTGAAGCCAGTCACATTGGGGAAGGATAGCCGCTGAAAGAATGGGCTCAGTAATGCTGGAATTGCTGAGATGACGCTGCGGCGCCGGCCCGTCAAATTTAGCCACCCCTAAACCACGCCAAGAAGCGATGCAGGATAGATTTCGAATTTGATGCATTTACACATGATTTCATAGACAGTTCTCACCTTCCCTGCCCGTGCAGCAGTACTAGCCTCGTGGACCAGCACATTCCCTGCCGCTTCATGTGCCGCACTGATGATACCTTATAGTTGTATCCTACCTCTTTAGTCGCCTACAGTTTGGTGTTGCGCATGCCCGCCATACTTTCATGGCCTTGTAGTATGGATTGGGAGAAGTACCTGTGCTTTTATGTCTCGTCGATGTAACGAACTGGCATTCGATACCAATGGAACTCATCTACGACACCAAGTTAACTTTTTTCTATGTTTGGAAAAAAGTTTGCAATCAGAGATTGCTGTTGCTGCGGTAGTGGTGGTAGCCGCGGCAGCAGCTACTGTGCCAAGCGCCTGCACGCGATTGCCATACCAAGGAGGACAACGATGTCACTTGTTGTGAGGGAAGAAGAATAATGACAAGGAAGACCTCGCTGCAGGCGGCAGTCGAAGGCTGCACATATTTACTCCTGGCACCTGACCCACTCTTGTTGGACAACATATGGTGTGAAACGGACAGCTGGCTGCAAGCGCCACACCAACATGTTTCAAACACATAGGCTTCGTGGTTTCAGGCCCGTTCCTGCCGCAGACAGAACACGGTTGTCACCAGCAGCTCGCCCAGCATCACATTTAAACCATTACACCTCCTCCTCTCGGGGAACGCCACTGACCAGTCACCAAAGGGTCGCAGGTTCAAATCACCGGCCAATGAACTTTCTTCCCTCTCGATGAAAATCGATCCAGTTGCGGCGCCGGCAATCCCGGTCGGTCCTTGGCGGTGGGGGTCGCGGTGGGGTGGGAAGTTAGCGGCAATCACAGCAGCGGCATAGGAGACGTTCGCTAGCTGGTGTCAAAGCCCACCTCTTCAATCAGAAGCGCCTTCATGGCAGCCTCTGCTTGCGCAACCTCTGCGACGCGCCGCTGTGCCTCAAGGAAGCCTCGCTCCTCAGCAGCTTTCCACTCTGCTGCCGCTGCCGCAACAGCATGCAATACTTTGGCGGAGGAGCCGTCCACAGCTGCCGCCCTGGCAGGTGGAGTCTGCAGCGTTCAATACATCCGACCAATTACATTGACCTCCCGGCGCCAGAAGCGGTGCAGCCGCCGAGGAGTAGGCCTCGACTTAAGTGACGAGTGTGGCGCACACTGAGGCTGCTGCACCGAATGACTTTCCGTCTTGCCTCCATCATCCAGTGCAGTCGCGGCAGGCAGCAGCGCTGTCAGTGTGAGGATTTTCAACAGTGCAGCCGGAGCCGCGATGTGGCGGGGCACAGAGCCAGCCGCAGTCGCACTGCCGGCTGAGGCAGCTCTTCGAAAGCTGAGCGGCAACTGCTGCGACTGCTGCCGCCGCCTGCGCGCATGTACTCAGGAAACCGGCCGGCAGCCGCGCGCCTTTTGACAGAAGAGGCGTGACTCGGCACATTGGCGACTGCCATTAGGGCGTTGACTGCAAAATCGCCGGCCTGCTGCCGCTCTGTTTCTGTGCTGACGTCAATGTGTCGCGTCCAGTCGATGAGGGACGCGATTGCGCCGCATCGACAAGCTCCCGAGCACAGTCCAGAAGCTTCAGCCTGCCCACGTCGTCATGGATCCAGCGCCTGTTGATCTGGCTCTGCACAAAGCATCCGATGCCGCCTGCAAGCCAGGTGGCGGTAGCACCAAAGTATGCCATGCTACCATTAATCGGATGGATGGCAGCAAAGGTCGAGTCTAGCTGTGAAACCGCCACATCTCCTAGTTGACACTGGCATGTGTGCAAGCACTCAGCCATGTGAGGTGACCAGCCGGCGTGTATGGCTGGCTGTCAACTTCCAGCGGATCGCCGTCAACCGCCATGCCTGCCCGCAACAGGTCTCTGACATCTTCCCTTCTCATTTGTCGCGAGGTTCTCCACATTATTATCAGCGCAAGCTCTGCACCGCTGTCGTAAAGAGAAACTGACAGATCATGTGGCAGATCTGGCTGAACGAGCAGCTGCCGGGAGCTGGAAATTGCGCAGGCGAGGGCATAAGTGACCGCCAGCTATCAGTCCCGCCCCTGAACCGCATGACAACAGCATCAGCTAATGTTCAGCAGCAATAATTCCAGCGGCATCGTTAGCCTCCACCGCCAGCGGCTGGCAGCGGCGGCAGCGGCAGGCAGCAGGCATCGTCGCCAGAGCCGGTGGCGGCCGCAGCAATGGCTGCAGCAGGCTATTGCACTCACCATAGTGTGCTGCAGCAGACAGAGATTGTGCATCTGCAATGTGCTACACACCATCAGTATATACATGTTACCGCCCTACAGTGGCAGCCACCGCCGCGACAGCAGCAGGATTTCACAGCGACATATTGATCCCTGCGCAGTGTCAGGCTTAGCAAATTGGATTTCACTTTGAGAAGAAAGTGTGCTCTGTCGTGGCCAAATAGGTTGTTGCCCCGACATGATTACATTCCGATTGCATCCAAATTGTAATGCTCCTGAACACCAAAGGCGAACAAAGACAGTTTCAAGAAAGGAACTGGGCGCATCGCTCATCATCCTCGTCCCGGGATCGTCCGAGCGACTTCCTCAAAGAGGACCTTGGCCATGGTGCCATCGGACATGACAAGCGCGCTGTGCAAGCTCAGGAAGCTTGCCATGGTCACCGCGGACACCATTTCCAGACTGCCGTCATGCCGCCAGCCCAGCCGCTTCAGGCGCGTGCAGTACACGAGTACCTCCTCAGCCCTATAGGCGTCATGCAGCAGCAGCTCGTCATTGAGGCTCAGATCCAAAATTTCGCTGTCCTCTAGGCATATGAAACTCTCTGGGAAGTCTTGCAGGTTGTTGTCGCTGAGGTCCAGGACCCTGAGCCTGGCAAGAATCTGCTCAGGCATCTGCTTCCTGGAGCCAGTTGCGATCCAAGCGCAGGTCCACCAGCGCGGTGCATGCCGCCAGCGCCGGCAGCGCCGCCGCCAGGGTCGCGCCGGTCGCAGAGGCGCAGGCGGCTCAGCTGCGCCAAGTTGCTGAGCTGGCGGATGTCCGCCGCTGTGGGCGGCGATTGGTCCGCTACCAGCTCCCTGCGCGAAGAGTGGAGCGGCAGTGTGGAGCGGCAGTACTTACAGGGCTTTGTTTGTGGGCATTGTGAAGCAGGAGTTCAGCAGTTCATCAGCTTCACATGGTCGGATCAAGATGCAGGCACACGAAGGACACTGTGAGAAACAACCAGATGCTGCAAGCGGGATGATATCGACAGCAACACCGGCACACGCGTTACAGAGGCCGCCAGAGACGCCGTCACTTCTCACCGCAGGCCCGGCGGTAGCGCGGGCGGCCACGCAGACACGCCGCTGAAGCGCAGGACTGACAGACCCGTGAGACTACTCAGGCTCGGCGGAAGCTGCAGCTGAGCTGCCGTCGCCGTCTTGGACGCCCGCACATCCAGATCCTGCAGCACCGTGAGGCGGCTGATGGACTCCGGCAGCGATGTCGCGTGAATATTGATGAGCCTGTAAGAGGAAATCAGTATGTGGTCGGAAGTGCCACATTGCAATGTTCTGCCAGCTCGCTCTGCAAGTGCTGGCGTCTATGCGGGTGAGATCAGACAGTGCTGGCTCTGCAATCGATTCATACCAGCCATGGTAATGCCAGCCAAAAAGCATGAGACAGGAGAAGAGCAGAGCCTTGCCTCAGTTTCAGCACGTGTTGCAGGTCGCCCAGCTGCTGCGGAACGGCGCCAAAGGTGAACGGCGAAGCGCCCTTGGGCACCAGGATCTGCAGGCTGCGCAGCTGCCGCAGCCCAAAGACCGCCTGCGGTGCGGCCGCCGTGAGCAAAGGAGGCGTCACTGGCGGATGCCAGGCGCAGGCTCGTCAGGGCGGTGGCGCCGCGGACTGCCGCTCGTGCACGGGGCCGCTGATGCCGTTTAGGAGCAGGTCGCGCAGGCTCCTGAAACTGTGCACCGCCACGAGACTCTCGCTGGCGATGCTGCCTCCGAAAACGACAAGCTTCTGCAGCCTCGGAGCCATGGCCAGCGTCGCCAAGACCATTGGCAGCCGGGAAGCCTGTTGAGATGAGTCTGTTGCCTGCATTGTTCATTGCGAGCAGGCCTATGAATATATAGTGGTGATTGCATTCCTACCGACTGCTCATACAGGAAGCCTGTGGCAGCCGGAAAGTGCGTGCACATGCCTCACCGCCAAGCACTGCAGGACTGCCACATGCAAGAGCAGTTCAGCAAGCGCGGCTGATCAGCAGACATGCGTCATAGAGACACAGTGCGCCCTTGAACAGGTTGAATCCAGGTATGTCACGAGCTGCTCACCGGATACTACAAGTGGCCGAAGTACGTCAGGCACTCGGCGGCGGGTGCGCGGCGCAGCAGCCAGGGCAGACAGTTTGCGCCTGGCCAGTCGTAGAACCCCCGTGCGTGTATATCAACTGTGTTCCAGATCCGGGACGGCTGCGCCAGCAGGGCGTTCCAGCGGCGACAGACCATGGCACACTTCCTGCACCCAAGCCATCCAGCGTGACTGAAAAAGGAAGACCAGGTTGAATTCCAGCCCTACTTGAAAGGATTGAGCTCTCATAAATGTCAAAGCTGGCACATGGTGACACACATGCGGCAGGAACAAGACGATGCCTGTTTGATAAGCATGCATACCTGGCTGTGTCTAACAACAGAAGGCACATGATGCTCTTTAGCACTTCATCTGGAAGGGCCTGAATGGACATGCTGGTGCTCGACCGGTCCGTCATGATTCGAGGTGATCGAAGATATAGCTGCCAGCGCAAGAGTGCGTGTCTGCGCGTGAAGATCTATTACGCATCAGCGATGCAAGCTCTGCCAATGGAGATAAACTATATGCGCAACACTGACTGAGATGCAAGCTTCGGGAGTTGAAGGGCATTGTTGGACGATGGTGTTCATCAGCACATCACAATTTCGCATGCACATTTCCACAGTCTGCAGATGTTTGTGACGCTCAGATCAGTAACGGGATTGCTTCAGTGCGACTGCAGGCTCGAAGTTGTCCTCATTCAGATCGGACCTGCTGTGTAACTTCGCTCTTGATAGAGCCCTTTCCGTGTGATTGAGCCAGGGCTTCTGGTGTGGGTGTCTCAGTTCATCCAGCAGCGATGGCGGCTGCGCTCCTGCGGCTGCAGCGGCTTCGCGCATGCTCCGCCCGCGCAACCGCAAACCTTCTTGGTGAAGCGCTCAAGGTTCGTGCAGGCAGCAGGCTGATGCACCGAAGGCAGTGCATTTGCTATCGGTAGCATGCGGCTCTCACAAAAAGCGGCCTGGTGCAGGCTTCCTCAGGGCAGATGCGCCGCGCCACAACAGGCTCCGGCGCTGTCAGCAAGGCCAGCGGGACACCGGACGGCAGCGGCACTGTCTTCAACACGGTGTGTACATCACCCCGTGGCAAAAATCGCCTTCCCCAGAAGGCAGATTCCTGACTGTGGCTGGGTTTTGGACTTCCGAACATGCATCTCACTGGTGCAGTCGCGGCCCAAGCTGCTTGGCCAGCCTGACACTGCAGCGTCTTGCAAGGTGCTGCCAGTCCACTATCCCGAATGTGCCATCGTGTTTCCGAATCTCTCATCGGCAATTCAAGGCGGCACACCACCTGCAGGCCGGGGAGCAAGCGCTGGCGGCGGACCCCGGCGTCCCGGCACCTGACGCGGAGGCTGCCGCCGCACCGCGAGGCGACCCCGCCGCCGCCACTTTCGAGCCGGCAGCCGGCGTCAGCCCTGCCGCGGTCGCCGCGGCGCAGGCGGCGGCGGCCGAGGAGGCGCAGGCGGCGGCGGCGGATGCCGCCGTGGCAGGTGCCGCCGCTGAGCGGAAGCATGCAGGCGCTGCTGGGGCGGAAGCGGCGGCGGAAGCGGATGCGGCGGCGGACAGCTGGGCGAATGAGCTGAGCGACGAGCAGCGGGAGGTGCTGTCCACCATCGTGCGGGAGGCGCTGGCGGCCGAGGTGGGTGTTGGCTGGGAAATTAGAGTCCGGCGGCCTTGCTGGCGCATGATGGCTGCTGCTGCTGCTGCTGCTGCTGCTGCTGCTGCTGCTGCTGCTGCTGCTGCTGCTGCTGCTGCTGCTGCTGCACGGTCGCGACTGCGTCCCACCCTGACAGCTCCGCATACGTTTCTGCCGTGTTTCCCTCCAGGCCGCAGCGGAGCAGCTGGTGCGGGCGCAGGACTGTTGATACAATAGACGCCTGGCTGAAGCCACCATCGCTCAGCAACCAGCTTTGTTGTTGTTATTTCGCCAGGTGGCTGCGGAGCAGCTGGTCCGGGCGCAATGCGCGGCGATGGGTGCCTCCCGCCGGGACCTGGCCAGGACGCCCAACGACGACTGCGAGTCTCTAATCCACCCCACCCTTCTGTGACAACTATGTCATGCTTCCCTCCAGGCGGCTGCGGAGCAGCTGGTGCGGGCGCAGCGCGCGGTGATGGGCCGATCCCGGCCGGACCTCGCGGCAGCCGCCGACGACCAAAAGGCGGCGGCAGAGGCCATTAAGACCCTGGCCCCGGGGCTGCGCTCGCGCCCTTCGCTGCTCGGGCCGCTGTGGGGGGCCGCGGGCGCCGCGGCGGGCGCGGTCGCGGGCGTCGCGCCGCGCAACTTTGCGGACGCAATCCGGAGTGAGTTTCAAAACAAAACCTTGGAATCGTTGCCGCAACGCACAGCAGTGCCTGGGTCAAAAGGAATGATTCACTTCAGCAGCGGCGGGCGTTGCGCCGCGCAGCATTGCAGACGCCATCCGAAGTGAGTTGCGGCTCCACGTAGCAGATGAGATCACTGCTTGCTGCTTGCTTTCGTGTTTGCACGCTCCACATGCTGGCGGCTGAATCTCGGCCACACAATAGATTCTTTGTGGTTGCTAGCGCACAATGTACAGCGGCACGATTCTGTGCAGCGTAGTCATCAGCAACATTTCTCTGAGCTTGCCATACTGGGTTGTTAGCATAACAGCAGCAGCTGCAGCTGTGCGCAGACGTGTTGCGCAACGAGCTCGATGATAGATCGTGGCTGCATCCATCGGGATTGGCAGCCGTCGTGTAGCTGGCAGCTCATTCTTTTCATCCCATGCAGACAGTACCGCGGAGTCGGTGACGGTGCGGCACACGGTGCATCTGCGGCGGTGTCCAGCGCAGGGCTGACAGCAAGGACCAATGTTATACGCCAAGTACATACATGTAGTGACAATCACCTCCTGTCTCGCAACGCACAGGCGGCGCCGCAGAGGCGCTGACGGAGCGCTACACGGCGCACCTGCGGCGGCTGTCCAGCGCGGGCCTGGCCGGCAGCCCCGCGGCGGAGTCGCTGCGCAAGGCGCTGCGCACGTTGCGGGATGTGTCGCGCGCGCCCGACGGCGCCAAGCCGGTGCGCAGAAAGACAGCAAACGTATTCAAAAGAGTGGTGTACATCTAAAAACAGGCGCTGCGCACGCTGCGGGATGTGTCGCGAGCCCCTGACGGCGCCAAGCCGGTGCGCGGTGTTTTGATGGGTTTCCAGGGTCTATCATCTAGAAGATGGAATTATCTGCCGCTGCAAGAGGCGCTGCGCACGCTGCCGGATGTGTCCCGCGCCCCGAATGGCGCTGAGCCTGTGCGTGGAAACATCGAATAGCTCACGAAGCGTGGCGTTGCTGTTGAGTCAACTACCAACACGGGTGCATCTGCATGGGCGCGAGGCGCGGCTGGGTGTGCTTCGTGGTTGTGCAAGAATCTCGCTCGGGTAGCATGCTTCCACAGACCCCCTACATGTTCTGGCTGCTGAGGACACTGCCTGACGCGTTTGCGCAGGTGCCGGACCTGGTGTCCTTCGCCATGAATCAGCAGCTGCCGAAGGACATGACGGCGGCGGAGGGCGTCGGCGGCCTCACCAAGCTGGCCTTCCAGGGCATGTTTTCCGTCGCCTCACACCTCTGAAGCGATGCGCATTGGATGCGGGGGCAAAGAGCCGATCATGCTGGCGTCCCAGGGCATGTTTGCAGTCGCTTGGCACGTTGCAAATGGCGACACAATGTCAATGAAGGTGGCCTTCCAGTGCATGGTTGCATTGGCCTCCCACGTGAGGCGGCGGCATGGCCTCAGCAGACTTGCGCTACAGGGCACATGGTTGCTGTCGTCTCACACACGTGAGGCAGCGATGGAAGCTGGACCAGGACCGCGCGTGTTGCTTTGCGTCTCACGGCACTGGCGGTCATTGGCGTGATGTATCGTAGACGTTCGATGTATCGTAGACGTTATTGAAGGTGGTTATGCATGCGATGTGATGTGTGAGGCTCAATCATTGTGCACGAGTGTAATTGACATGACGCAGGCGTCAAGAAACACTTACAATTGCCCACAACATATGACACGATACAACGAAGAAGAAGAAGCCCCAATCCAGGTCAATGTCCACAAGGAAGGTCAAGAAGTTCAGATGTTTGCACTAATAAACCGTGATCGCGTCAGTGCCAAAGAGCGGTAAGCAACGCATGCTATGACGACCTCGTCGTGAGGGCTGCTCACCAGTAGATCCGCCATGCTGCCGTCACTCCGCACGAGCGCCTGCTGCAGCCGCACGGCGTCGGACAGGGCGGTCACGCACACCGTGCCGCGGCAGCCGCCACCCTGCTGCCAGCCCAGCCGCCGCAGCCGTGTGCAGCCACGCAGCAGCCGCGAGGCGGCCTCCGCGGCGCTGCCCTGCAGGACCGGGTTACGGCTCGCGTCCAGCACCTCGCAGGCCCGCAGGCTGCCGAGGTGCTCCGGCAGCGCCCGCAACTGGTTGCAGCGCAGGTCCAGGAGCGTCAGCCGGGAGAGCGTCTCGGCGGGCAGCGGCGCGGCCTTGAGCTGATTGCCATCGAGGCAGAGATCCGCTAGTGCGCTGCATGCCGCCAGTTCCGGCAGCAGCAGTCGCCGCTGCTGTTGCAGAGGCAGAGCGCGCTTAATGCTGGCAGGGTACCGAGGCTCTTGATGTTCGCTGCCGATGGAGCAGAATGGTCTGTCAGCTCCCTGCACCGCCAACGCATCATGGTCTGGAGCTGGGGACTCTCGAAACGGCTGGGAGGTCGTGCAGCAGCCACAAAACTTGATGACTCAGCATGTAATGAACTAATTGATCAGCCTTGACAATGATCACTTCAGAGGGACAGAACAGGTTTGCCACGCATGCCAAACGCCATGCTGTGACCCACCTCAAGCCCTCGGGCAGCGCCGGCGGCCAGGGGTGCATGTCGCTGAAGCGCAGGCCAGTCAGGCCCGTGAGACTGGTCAGGATGCCCGGCAGCTTCAGCGCGGAGTGCGGCTCGTGCGCAACCCTAGACGCCAACACTTTCAGTCGCGTCAGCGCGGTGAGGCGGCTGACTGAGTCCGGCAGGATTTTCAGCCTCGCATTGACGAGCCTGCACGCCAGCACAGTGGTGGACGTGGAGTCTCTGCAGAATATCTCGTGATGCAACTCGTCGTTCCCTACGAGCCGCTGTCAGCATGATGCAGCAGTGCACTTCCGTGGGAGCCGACAGCGACCTGTTGACAGCCACTGTGAGCAATGGCGATTGCGCGGCTTCTTGAAACCCAGGCAGCTCGAGGGAAAGGGCGACAGCTTGCCTGAGGAGCTGCAGCTGCTGCAGGAGCGCCTCCGGAACGGCGCAAAAGGCCACCGCCCGGGCGCGCTTGGGCACCAACACCGCCAGACTGCGCAGCTGGCGCAGACCAAACAGCGCGCTGGGCATGCGGCATTGAGAGTGGGCGGCTGGCACGGCGGGGGCCGAGGTGGCCTGGGTGATCGGCCATGCAAGCAGCACTTGGTGTACGGCCATGAAGCCGTCGATCAGTCATGGTCGTACACAGGCCGCCTGCAGGTGCATCCTTGATGCTCATTGTTTGCTTGCGCATCCCTTGACAGCACTTTGGCTGCTCAGTTGATCGGCCATGCAAGCAGCATAGCATCGCCGTCTTGAGCGGATCATGTGTGTATTGGAGACGCCAGGTATGGAGCGGCCTGTGATGCAACACTATCGCAGCCTTAAAGTCATGCAGTGCAGGGTAATCTTAGGCGCACTTTTGACAGTGGCCATCCTGCGCAGGGTGTGCGCAAGCGTCTGCAGACGCTGGAATGACCTGTTGGCGCCACCTTCACGCATCTGGAATTCGGTCGACATTCACGCATGCTGCAGACCAAAAGCACCAGGCAGCAACATTGTGCCGTTTCTGCAGCGCCACACCTCACGAGCTTCACATATTTCCACAGCTCGGTGAGGGTAGAAAACATGTCGCGAAACGGGTATCGCAGGTGAGTGTGCTGACTTTTGGCATATGAGGGCCGTCGCAGTCAGCACCGCATGCCGCCGCCCAGGCTGCCGCGCGACATGGTGTCTCAGCAGCATGCATACCATGTTGCAGATGCGCACAAGGCAACTGCGCCTCCATGCTGTGCACAGACGGGATCGAAAGCAGACATGTCTTATGACTGACCCACCATGCTCACCGGGCTCAGAAGATTTCTACCAGTCGGATGCGCGCCTGGCGATGGTCCTAGCGACGCTGGCGTTCGCTCCACACCTGCAGGAGCTGAAACTCGAGAAATGCGCTGTGGCCAGCCACAGCGTCGCATTGGTGCAGAATTTTTGCAGCCTGCGCGCCCTGTACCTCGACGGCGTGTCCGGGCTTGTGCACGACGCGCATCTGGCGCATCTCAACGCGGCATTCCGCGGCGCGACTGCCCTCACGAGCGTGTACTTGGGCTTCCTCTGTTGTTCTGCGCGCAAACGTAATTCTCGTGCACACATGAACTCTTTCAAGTGGCGACGAACTGCAATGAGTCTCGCAGTAATTCGAATTCAGTTTGAATCACAAGCCACGAGCAACAAACATGATATGAGCGTGTCCGTTCATGCTTTACCAGATGAGGTTCTGGAGAGTATCACGTGCCTGCTGGAGACGTCAGATGCCAGGTGTTTCATTTGGCGATGACTTTGTCCCTGGTCAATGCGCTGCGCAACATTCTTCATGCTGGCCGCCATGTTTGCGCAGGATGTGTGCCAGCGTGTGTTGCCGCTAGAATGCTCTGCTGGCGCGCCCTTTCCGCGTCTGGAGCTCGCTCGAGATAGACGTACGTGCTGCATCTGACGGGGCCAGCCACATGGACTCGGCGCCGCGCTTCGGCTGTCACCAGGCTGGTATACAGCGGCCCCTGCAGCCACAGGTGAGATACAGGCATCACGAACACACGAAATCCCTTCAGTCAGCTACAATGCATGCGCATCAACCATGCTCGGCCAGGCCGGTGGTACTGCTGGCACTTGCTTGCTATGCCATGTGTGATCTGCTATGCCATGCCTGATACAATCTGCCATGGCACACATTCTACCGTCCTGGATCGGTGATGGACCCCGGACAAATGCTTTTCGCGGAAATAATGGACACCTCTTTTGCTGAACTGCTGTGCATTAGGCTGGGCTGTTTAGCCATTAGAAGTTGGCCTGTAAGGATTGAAGGCTCCATTGTAGGCTTTGCACTGGTCATGCGCCTGGCGATGAGGCAGCCCTGCCCACTTGGCATCGCGGGAGGAGCGCCACGCGGCTGGACCACATTCTAGTGTCGCCTGCC
>JAABUM010005972.1_pt1 | contig 12305 bp, 12 predicted proteins | sample 5559161 | NCBI WGS metagenome assembly JAABUM01 (sample SAMN10711868, study PRJNA513369) | rock metagenome | isolation source: Antarctica rocks | place: Antarctica: Victoria Land, Siegfried Peak nord | reverse complement strand
TCGTGCCATATTAATAATAGCCCGCACAAAGTCGTGCGCGGGCTCCGCACAGGGACTATCGCCCTTGTTGACCCGTCCGTTTGTGCCTGGGCCAGATAGGGCAATATGGCTAACCTACCCCTGAGAGCTCCCCCCCTCCCCCCATAGCATATACCATGATGTGTCGGGGACAATTCTGTTGCCGCGCCCGATCCATGGATAGAATGGGGACAACTAACACGGCTTCCGCGGGGCGAAAGAGGGGTGTTCGTCATGGGGCGTATCCGCCAGGTCGTGCCTATCTCCGTCTTCCTGGTGTGGGCGGCCCTCATCGGGGCAGGGCTGCTTGCCGCGACGGTGCGCGGGCGTATCGAGCCGGTGGACTACCAGACGTATCACCGGGCGGCAGTGGCCCTCGCGCGCGGGGCGAGCCCCTACCAGACGCCGGCGCAGAGCCGCGCCCTCTGGCGCTCCTACCACCGCCTCGACGCGGCGATCCGGGCGGCCCATACCCTCCGTGCGGCGGGGAGCGACCCCTCCGCGCGGACGCCGCCCGGCCCGTATCTCTACCTGCCCACGCTGGCGCTGCTCGTGTGGCAGCTCCATCTCACGGCCGCGCCGTGGGAGATCCTGGACCTCGCGTGCGTCGCCGCCTTCCCCCTGCTCTGGCTGCGCAGGGCGCGCACCTCCTGGTGGTGGCTGCTGCTCGTCGCGGGGTCGTGGGACGTGTGGGCCACGTACAGCGGCGGGAACGTCGAGGGGATGCTGCTCGCCGCCGTGCTCGTCGCGTTCGTCGTGCTGGCCAAGCCATTCTATGTCCTGTTCTTCGTCGCGTTCGGCGTCGTGCTCCTGCTCGCCGCCGGCGAGCCGCGCCGCGCGACGCTGCGCACTCTTGGCGCCGTCGCCGGCCTGGCTGTGCTGCTGCTCGCGGGGGAGGTCATCCGCTGGGGGCCGGCGCTGCGCGGGGACGCCGTGGGCTACCTGGCGCACACCCTCGACGCGCAGTGGGTCGTGCTGCCCGTCACGCAGCAGACGCCGATGAGCGCGTGGAACCGCACGCCGCTGCAGGCGCTGATCGCGCTCGGGCTGCCGGCCGCGCCGGCGCAGCTCGTCGCCGGCCTGGTGTGGCTGGCCGCGCTCACCGCCTCGGCCTGGGTCGTGCGTGATCGGCGGCCGTCGTTTGCGCAGGCGTTCGCGCTCGCCTTCGCGCTGCTCTACCTGGGGCGGCCCGTGGGCTGGACGCTGGTGGGCCTCGATCTGGTGGTGTGTGTCGCGGCGTGGCCAGCCCTGCCTCGCGCCGGCCGCGCCCTCCTGCTCGTGGGGGTCCTGGCGTTGCTCGCGTCGCATTGGGCGGCGCTCGTGCTGACGGGCCTGGGCGACGGACTGCCGCTGCTGACGCTCCAACCGGCCGATCGGCCCTGGGAAACGTGGCTTGTGTTGCCCCTCGCTTGGGCGCTTGGCGTGTGGGCGGCACGGCGGTTGAGCGTTGGTCGAGAGATAGCTAGCACCAACGCTGCCCGGATTATCGTTATCGAACGGTAGGGTCGGGGTGGTAGCAAGCTATCACGGTGACTGTACTGTGGGCACAGGTCAAGGAAGCGTTCCCATCTCATGATGGACCGCACTTATTGACAAGATGCCATGGCTTAGCGTGGTGCTAGCTTGCCTCATCCGAGCTGTTTCATTGCTTGATGAGGCAAGCCTGTATAGGAGCGTGCGTGCGTGCGGGAGGTCAGGATGGTGATCTGCTAGCTCGGCGCCGCCCGGTTGGCTGTCGTTGGGGGAGGCGCCGCGCGTCCGACGCCACCCCCGGCCAGCTCACTCGTCACGCGGGCTGCAACGCGCACCACGAGAGGGCGTGGTACGACGCGCGGTAGCTGGGCCAGCAGGTAGTTCTGCCACCCGTCGATCACATAGCCCTGTCCGCGCTCCAAGGCGCGCAGGCCGCTGGCCACGACCTGCGCGGGACGGCGCAACCTCCCCGCCGGGCTCTGCCGGGCGGTATCAAAGAAGGCGGTGGAGGTCTCCCCGGGACAGAGCGCGAGCACACGCACACCGTGTCCGCGCACCTCGACGCCCAGCGCCTCGGAGAACGAGAGCACGAACGCTTTCGTGGCCGCATAGAGGGCGATGTAGGGCATAGGCTGGAAGGCCGCGAGCGAGACCACATTGATGATGCCGCCACTGCCGCGCTCCAGCATGGGCGCGACCAGTGAGCGGCTGAGCTCGACGAGCGTCGTCATGTTCACCGCCATCATGTCACGGACGCTCGACGGCGGTTGGTCGGCCACCACGCCGTGATAGCCGAATCCCGCGTTGTTCACCAACAGATCGACCGTCAGCCCCCGGGCACGCACCGCCTCCACGACCTCCTGCCCCGCCCCGGCGCGACTGAGGTCGGCGGCGATCACCGCCGCCCGCACCCCATGGCTGCGCGCCAGGGTGTCGGCCAGTTCGCGCAGGCGCTCCTCCGACCGGGCGACGAGGACCACGTCCATGCCCCGCCCGGCCAGCTCATGCGCGAACGCGCGGCCGATCCCCGACGAGGCCCCGGTGATAAGAGCGGTCTTCCCGCGATAGGTCCAGCGTTCCCCGTGTGCCATCGTCCTGCTCCTCCCGTACACCTAACCCCTGTCACCGGCCAATCTTTACGATGCCAAGATGACACTGCCAGGATATGCTATAATCTTGCTGTTGTCAAGATCAAGGGGCGGACGATGGCGCAGGCGCGCAAAGGGGAGCACTATCACCATGGAGACCTGCGGCGGGCGCTGCTCGACGCGGGGTTCCGTGTGGCCGACGAGCGCGGCGTCGAGGCGGTGACGCTGCGCGAGGTGGCGCGGCAGGCGGGCGTCAGTCACGCGGCGCCGTATCATCACTTTGCCGATAAAGCGGCCTTGCTCGACGCGCTGACGGTCCAGGCCTACGGTGCGTTGACCGCGGCGCTGCGTGCCCCCCGTGAGACGACGCCGGGCAATGCGCTCGACGGTCTACGCGCGATCGGGGTGGCTTATGTTCGCTTTGCGCTCGAGCGCCCAACGGCCTTCCACTTCCTCTATCGCCCGGGCCTGGGGGAGGATGAGTCCTCTGGCGCGGGCTGTAGCGCGGAGATCCAGGCGGCGGCCCACGCCGCTTACGCCGTGGTGCTCGACGCGATCAAGGGAGGGCAGGAGGCGGGCCTGGTCGTGAGCGGCGACCCGGAAACGCTCGCGTTGACCGTCTGGGCCACGGCGCACGGGCTGGCGGTCCTGCTGCGCGACGGCGCGTACGACCAGCACGCGCGAGCAGCAGTCGAGGTGGACGACCTGGCAGCCCTGGTGTTCGCACCGCTGATCGCCGGCCTGAGTGCGTGATGTCCTCGCGCGCCCTAAAAGTGACACCACGGTGAGATCGACAGACATCGCTACGCTGCGAGCAGCGATCAACCAACGTCTTGTGTACAACGTCGTCCCGTGCGGTTGGGCGGGGCATCTATGCGGGGGATCGGGGGAGGGGGACACGATGGTCCAGTATCAGTATCAGGGTAAGACCGCGCTCGTCACGGGCGCCTCGGCGGGGATCGGCGCCGCGTTCGCTCGCGCGCTCGCCGCGCGCGGGACGAACGTGATCCTGGTGGCGCGCTCGGAGGACCGGCTGCGGGCGTTGGCGGACGAGTTGGCGCGGGACCACGGGGTGCGCGCCGAGGTGGTCGCGGCCGACCTGACGCGCGCGGGCGCCGCGCGCGGGCTCTACGACGAGGTCGGCCGGCGCTCCTTGGCCGTCGACCTGCTGGTCAACAACGCGGGCTTCGGCACGTACGGCCCCTTCGAGACGCTCGCGCCGGAGCGCGATCACGACGAGGTGGCGCTCAACGTGGCGGCGGTGGTCGACTTGACGCACCTGTTCCTGCCGGCCATGCTCGCCAAGGGTGACGGCGCGGTGGTCAACGTGGCCTCGGTGGCCGCCTTCATGCCCGGCCCCTATAGCGCCGTCTACGGCGCGACCAAGGCCTTCGCGCTCTCGTTCTCGGAGGCGCTGTGGGCGGAGTGCCGCGGGCGCGGCGTGCGCGTGCTGGCCCTCTGTCCAGGCGCAACCGCGACGGAGTTCTTCGATGTGCTGGGGACCGACGCCGGGGCGCGCGGCGCCAAGCGCGCCCCGGCGCAGGTCGTGGAGACTGGCCTGCGCGCCCTGGAGCGTGGCCGCCCCTACGCCGTCGACGGCCGGGCCAACTACTTGATGGTACAAGTGCCGCGCGTCGTGCCGCGCGGCCTTGCCGCACGCCTCGTGGCGCGCGCGACGCGACCGCGGCAGGCCGTCCCCCGGCAAGACGCCGTGGCGCAGCATCGGTAGCCCCGCGCAGCCGCGCGGGTGAGGTGAACTAAAAGGCGCATGACGACAAGAAAAGGGGTCCGCGCTGTCAAGGACGACCTCTAAATATCTTAGCCTACTCTCTCGCGCACGTGCGAGGCGCTGTGACGCGCCAGGAGAGGCAAAGGGAGTCACAACTCTATGCCCTTTAGACGGTCGTGTAGCGCCCCTGAGCGCCTGCTGGCTAGCGATCTGGCACGGCGACGGAGAACAGGGCATCGGCCGCGTCCGCGTCGGGCTCCTCCGTCAGGTCGTCGGTCCCCTCCCCGGACCCAGTGGGCGGGGCGACGACGGGCGGCCGCACGACCGTCACGTTCCGCGATCGGCCGTGAGGGCGTCCGCCTGGCCCGTACCCTGTGCCCCGTCGCTGCGCGCGGGGCTACCCGTCCGCGCGGCCTGTGTGGGGCGTCTAGCGCAGCGATGGTACTAACGCGGCGATGGTACTAGAGCTATGGATGGTGACTCACCCAGGATAAAGAGTAGCTCCATAGGCGCGCAAACCCCCCGTTTTCCTGTGTGAAACAGGGCTCGGGCGTAGCTCCATGCCTGTGGTACTAGAACCACCGATGGTACCACATTTTAAGAGAGTGCGTACTTGACGTTGGTGGACGATCGAGGAGACCTACACAGCCGCACACGGCGGGGCGGACAGACGTGTATCGACGGGAAGCCAGTGCCCTTGGTGTCGTGCAGAGGTATGGTGACGCAGCCTACCAACGTCAAGTACGCACTCTCCATTTTAAGGCCCGTTGGAGCTATGATAGTACGACGATAGTACCAAGATAGCTCCCTGTCGTGTGGCCCCTCCAAGGGCCTGTCGCACCACGCCGGGCGGCGCTGTGGCGCGTCCAGGAGGGTTAGCGGTGGCCGTCTGGACGAGGCCGCACGATGCGTCGGACGGCGACGATGAGCAGGACGGCGAGGGCCACATAGGCGCCGACGAGGGCGGCGGCGAGGAGCGAGGCCACGACGTGGAGGGCCGGCGAGGAGGCATGGGCGAGCGGGGCGAGGAGGCCGACGACGGGGCCGGTGAGGGCGCAGAGGATGAGGACGCAGAGGCAGAGCGTCCAGACGCGGGCGCGGGCCTGAGCGTCGGTCATGCGTGAGCTCCCACGGCTCGCCTGCCCCTCCGACGATGCCGCGTGTGTCTGTCGTGTGCCATGGCCCTTTCTTTCACCGCGGGTAATCCCTGCCCTGTGTCGTTACCCCCGCCCCGAAGGCTCTCACCACAAGACACACATATAAAGAGCGGCAAGTCTACGTATCTACTGCATCTTTAGCAGGTCAGCCCCTGCCGTGCGAGGTTCGCGGTGAGGTCATCGGCCTGATCTTGATCTTGATCACGGTGAAGCCACGAGAACCGTCTTCGCTGTTACGGGCGGCGCGTTGAGGCGGTGCTGCCGCCGCTGGGAGTGGATAGCGGCTGTCCGCGGACAAACTGCCTGTGTACGGCGACCAAGGCTCCCACCGATAACACGCACAGAAGAGAGGGGATGGCAAAGACGTGCGGGACGCCGAGGAGGCGCACGCCATAGCTCCCCAGCAGGCCCCCCAGCGGCGTGGACAGGCCCTGCGCCCCGAAGAACACCGAACTGGCAAGCCCCGCGCGGTCGTGGCTCAGGCGCTGCGCGTAGGTGACGCCCAGGCCCAGCAGCGCCGCGATCACGGCGACGTGCAGCACTTGGACGACGTAGAGTTGCCACAGCGCCGTGCTCCCCGCCAGGATGCCATAATCGAGGGCACCGATGACCACCCCGCCCGTGATGACCCGCGCCAGACCGAACCGGTCGGCCAGGACGCCGGTCAGGGGCATGACCACCAGTTCGACGATGGCCGAGACAGATAGCAGGGACCCAAAGGCCGCGACGTTCTGCTTGAGGCCGCCGACGAGGTAGACGGGGAGGTAGGCCAGCTTGATGGCGTCGCCGCTCAACACGAGCACGCACACCAGCGCGAAGAGGACCAGGGGCAGGTTCGCGCGGGCGCACGGGCGCCGATCCGCCGGCGTCCCCCCGGCACCGTGCCCCTGCATGGGCGCGGCGATGCGCCAGAGCGGGAGCAGACTGGCGAGGTAGAGGGCGGCGGTGGCGACAAATGTGGCGCGCACATCCAGCGCGCCGGCCAGCCACCCCCCGACGACGGGGCCGATGATCCAGCCCAACGAGTAGGCGGTGCGTATCGTGCTCGTGACCGTCGCCTCGCGCCGCTCCCCCTCGCGCGCGAGGACATCGCGCAGCGCGGCGAAGACCTGCGCCGAGAGCGTGCCGATCGCGCAGAAGAAGACGAGGCCGACCGTGTAGGCGAGCCAGGGCTCTCGCGCGACGGCCATGAGCGCCCAGCCCACTGCCAGCCACAGGGCGCTGCCCCGGATGAGCGGGGCGCGCGACGGCAGACGGTCCGAGAGCCGGCCGGTCGCGACGCTGACGACGGGGCTGGCCAGGGCGGTGAGGAAGAACAAGCCGGCGACGGAGGTGCCGAGGTGCAGATCCCTGATCAGGAACAGGGTGACCAGAGGCAGGCCCGACGAGATGGCCAGGCCGATGAGGAAGAGGCCCACGGCGCAGGCGCGATACGCCGGTGTCCGCCACACCACGGGGACGACGAGGGCGGGGCCGAGGGGGAGGCGACGCGTCATCCCTACCGCCCCTCCGGTCCCGTGATCGGCCGTTGTCGGCGCTCCCGCGCCCACGCGAGGGCCTCCCGCGTCTCACGGCCGGCGCGTGTCCAGGAGAACAACTGGGCGCGCGCCCGCCCGCGCGCGGCCAAATCGGCGCGCAGCGGTGCGTCGGTCAGCAGACGCGCCATGGCCGCGGCGATGTCCCCAACGTCCGTCGGGTCGATGAGCACCGCGGCGTCGCCGACAACCTCGGGGAGGGACGAGGCGCGCGAGCAGACAACCGGGGTGCCGCAGGCCAACGCCTCTAGCGCCGGCAAGCCGAAGCCCTCGAAGAGCGACGGGAAAACGAGCAGCTCGGCGGCCGCGTAGATATGCGGCAGGAGATCGGCGGCGCAGTACCCGGTGACGACGGTGCGTGCGGCCACGTCGTGGCGCGCCAGGACGGCATCGAGCTGCGGGTCGGGGGTTGTTACGAGCACCAGGCGCGTCGATCGGCGCAGGTTCTCGTCCAGGTGGCCGTAGGCGGCGACCAAGCGCTCGACGTTCTTGCGAGGGAAGGTGTTGCCGACGTACAGGATGTACGGCTCGTCGATATGCAGGGCCGCGCGGACCTGGGCCGCCGCCGTGGCGCGGTCGCGGGGGACGAACGGGAGGGTCGAGGCGAGGGGGATCGTCCACAGCGGGACATCGCCCAGGCCCCAGAGGTCGCGCACGTCGGCGGCCGTCGTGTGCGAGATGGCCACGATGGCGTCGGACGCCTCCGCGCAGCGCCGCGCCCACGCGCGATAGTAGGCGGTGCTCGGCGCGGGGTTGTAGCGGTCCGACCGCTCGAAGAGCAGGTCGTGGACGGTGACGACGCGCGGCCCCGGCCAGTCCAGAGGCGCCATGAACGCGGGGCCGAAGAACACGTCGATGGCGTGGCGGTCCAGCGCGGTGGGAAGGACCGTTTGCTCCCAATGGACGCGGAAGGCGAAGAAGTCCGCCGGCGCGCGTCCATCAGCGGCGATGGCGGCGACGGTGAAACGCTCCGACGGCGGCGGGAGGTGGAGGTTGTACCCCCAACTCTCCGGCGCGAACGCGATGATGTCGTCACGGCCGAGGTCCACGAGCGCCTTGATGATAGCGATGGTATAGGTGCCCAGGCCACCGTACCGGGGGGACGCGAACTTCGCATCGATACCAATTCTCATACGGCTTTACCTCCTTGTATTGGACAGGGATGACAGCCGGGGTCGCGGATTGACCGTGAGACGTCATCAGGAATCGTCCTCATCATAGAAACCTGCCCCCCATCCGTCCACCGATCGGCCTGTCCCCGCGATCGACGCGCCCTCCTGTAGGGGAAAAAGACCCTCGCTCCCGTGGATGCCTTTTGTCGCCCAGGGCTGCGTTGATCGCACGGCCTTCCCCCGACGTGCCCGCACATGGGGGCGAGCCGCAAGTAGGCACGGACATCTCGGATGATAAGGTGGGTAGGGGTGTTCATGATAGCCTGTTCCCCGTTTGTGGTTGTTGGCTGGCTACATCCCCATTGGGTTAATGGGGCAGGGGGTACCCGTGATCCTTGCGCCCGAGGGTCTCGCCAGTGGCTCGACGCGATCATTGCCCTGATGCATTACCCGCGCTCCAAAGTATCATGCATCGGTCTTATTTAGGCAGAGTGATGCCACGCTCCGTCATGAGGGTGGTTAGTGCGGCCGCGATCCGCGCCCGCACTTCGCCGTGACGGTCCTCCGCATACTCGTGTTCCTTCGCGTACCGCTGCTCGCGCGGGTAGCGCCACACCGAGCCGCGCCGATACTCGTCCGGTTCCCACTCGTAGCGTGGCCACACATGGGCGTGGAGGAACGGGTCGGCGTTGCCGAGGATTTCGTAATTAACGCGTCGGGGCTGACACACAGCGGCAACGGCCTCGCCCAAGACGCTCATATCGAGCAAGTAATCGCCCCGCGCCTCAAACGACAGGTCACTCAAATGGTTCGCTCGCGGAGACGCTATCAACAGACAATAGCCAGGGATGAACTGATGGTCCCCGATCACAGCAAACCCGCGACGCATGCGGGTTAGGACCATCGGGTTCTCTCCACGCTCGGCCGCGCCAACGCGGTCCTGCCTCCAGTCCTCCATGTCATTTTCCCCTCGCTATAATTGTTGCGCCCAATGCTTGTAATCCTCGGGCTCGTGCGTTACCCCTGCCCCGAAGGATTCCATTAGTGTTTCGCCGCGCGCGACACCAGCGCCTACAGGGGCTCCCGCTCGTTGGCTAGCGCGTGGGAGCCTCAGGCGAACATATTCGCCCATTCGCGGATGTGCCAGGCGCTGACCTGCCCTTTGCGCACAAACGGATCGCCCTGGATATAGTCGTCGGCGGCTTCACGCGAGGTGCAGACAACCATCGTACTCAACGGTTCGTCCGGCCGATCGAGGAACGCCCCCGCCATGACGACCACCCCTTGCTCATGGAGCCGCTTGGACCGCGCCAGATGGGCCGCGATATCCTCGGGCGCGTGCTCCTGCGCGTCGGCAAGCGACGTGTAGGTCGTCGTCAGGAAGATCACATAGTACAGCGGTTGCGTCGTCGGCCCTGCCATTGGTGCCTCCCCCAGCCATCGCCGTACGCGTGGCCTCCGTTCCCTATTCCTCACCCTTAGCGTAGCGACCGGCGCTCCGCGCTGCCCTCGCGCGTGGGGCGGCGCGAGGACGTCGCCATATCCCGAAAAGCCTGCCCCGATGCCTTACTCTTGCGTCAGGAGCGTACGCCGGGCTTCCACCGTCGGGTGCTACACGCCGGTCGCGCCGTCGGTCAGCTCGCGCAGGATGTCGGCATGGCCGCAGTGGCGGGCCAGCTCCTCGATCATGTGGAGGTAGATCCAGCGCAAGCTAGCTGTCGGTCCCGCCCGCCGCGATACGTCGTCGAGGCTATAGCGCGCCACGGCGCGGGCACACGCCGCCGCTTCCGCGCGATAGGCGGCCACGAGCGAGTCCACGGTCTCGCCCGGCTCGATCCGCCACGTCGAGAGCGGGTCGAACTCCTCCTCGGGCGGCGCCTCCTCGCCATTCATCACCGCGCGGAACCACCACCACTCCACGTCCATGCAATGCTTGACCAGGCCGAGCAGCGTAGTCGCGGACGGCACCAGGCGACGGGTCGCCTGCTCCGTGTCCAGTCCGTCGAGCTTGCGGAGCAGTGCGGCGCGCTGGCTGTCGAGGGATGCTTGGAGCATTGCGCGCTCGGGGACATGGCGCGGGGAATCCGGGGGCGTGTCGTTATCCATGACGTTCTCCTCTCACCACATTGCGCACGTCGCGTCTAAAAGTAATCCTATTGGGCTCGTGCGTTACCGGGGCCGCGCGTCGGGCGCGCGGCCCTCACGGTGTCGTCACCGATTGGGCGGCGCGCTTGGCCGCTTGCAGGCGCTTGGTGGTGGCGCTGGTGGCGTAGACGGCGATGCCCTCCACGCGCGGGTCAAGGGCGGCGTAGCCCTCGATGATGGCCGCGTCCTCGGGGTCGGCGGCCAGGGCCTCGGCGACCTTGTTCCACGACTTGCGGGCGACGAAGACGGTGTAGCGGGTGCCGGCGGGCGGCTCCGGCAGCCCCTTGGGCAGGTCCGGCACTTTCTCGCTGACGAGGGCGAGGGCGACGGCCTGGCCCTGCTCGATGGCCGTACCGGGCCGGCCGATGACGGTGATCTTCACGGTGGTTGCCCTCCCTGGCTCTTGCTGTAGTGCGGCCATCATCTCTCGGTAGATGTCGTCGGTCCAGGCCGCCGGCGTGGGGGCGGTCGCCCCTGCCAGCGCGGGCGTGGCCGACGCGTTACCCCCCGCTGTTTTCTTCGGGCGCTTGGACAGCGGCGGGAAGATGGACGTGCGGTCTTCGCGGCTCACCTCATCGCTCGTGCGCACGAGGTGGAAGAAGGTGCCGCCGGGCGTGCGGCGGCGGCTGCCGTCGGGAAGCATCAACCCCCCGGCGGCCTCGATGTCCTGGGTCCGTGCGAGGAAGGCGCGCGCCCGCTCCGCGCCGAGCCGGCCGACGACACGACCGACCTGGCCGAGCGGGCCGCGCTCCGTCTCGCCGAGTCCGGTGGCGATCTCCTGGGTGGCCCGCCACTCCTCCGGTCCCAGGCGTGGGCGGCTGGGGCCGACCGGCCCTGGACCAAGCGGCGTGTCCGTCGGCCCGTCGCCGTCAGCGGGCAGGCGAGGTTGCCCCTGCTCATGTGTTATGTCGCGTGTCGTCGGCGTGGTGTCATCAGTCATGCGCGGATGCCTCCCTGGGCGCGCGGCGGTCGCTGTCCTCCAGCCAGGCGAGGTCGGCGCGCAGGACGCGGAGCACGGTGGCGCGATCGGCGGTGTCGAGCGGGCTGGGACCGGCGCGCCCCTCGCGGAGCTGGATGAGGCGGAGATTGCGGAGATCAACCCGACCCCGCGCGTCGGGGGTCGGCGCGTCCGGTGTTGGCGCGTCCGGTGTCAGCGCGTCCGCTGCGCCGGCCGGCGGCGGGGGCACGGCGGCGCGGGCGGGACCGCCGGGGAGGTCGCCCAACGCGACGCGGAGCAGGTCGGCGACGTAGCGGCTGTGCGGGACGCCGCGCGCGGCCGCCTCGGCGCGCAGGCGGCGCGCCAGGGCCAGCGGCAGGCGGAGGCTGAAGCCGCGCTCCGTCTCTTCGGCGTAGCGCCGGCGCCATGTGCGTAACTGCGCGTCGTCGCCGGGCTGCGGCGTCCCGTAGGATGTCGGCATCCTCCACGTCCTCTCTGCGGTTCGGTGTATCGTGTCCCTCTAGCGTCTAGTATCGCTCACCATCCCCCACGCGTGGATGGCGCGGGACGCGTCAGGAGGCGGCGGGGGTGTCGTCGTCGGCGTCGGCGTCGTCGGCGAGCCAGCGGCGTAGGGCGGGGTGCTGCAACTGACGGAGGGCGCGGGCCTCGATCTGGCGCACGCGCTCGCGGGTGAGGCCGAGGTGCTGGCCGATCTCCTGCAAGGTGCGCGGGGGCTCTCCGTCGAGGCCGTGGCGGGCAGCGAGGATGGCCCGCTCGCGGGGGGGCAGCGTGGCCAGGGCGGCACGCACGGCGGCGGCGAGTTCCTGTGCCTCGGCCTCGTCGTGGGGCCGCAGGGCGGCGGGATCGGGGAGGAGGTCGCCCAGGGTGCTGGTCTCGGCGTCGCCCACGGTCTGATCGAGGGGGACGGGCGCGGGCAGGGGCGCGCTTAGGGCGTCCACGCGGGCGCGGGGGAGGCCCAGGGCGGCGGCAAGGTCGGCACGGGACGGCGGATGGCCCAGGGTGGCGTGGAGGGCATGGGCCTGGCGGGCGAGGTGGGCGCGCTCCTGCTGCACGTTCTCGGGGACGTGGGCGAGGGGAACCTGCGTGGCCA
>JAABUM010005971.1_pt1 | contig 12311 bp, 19 predicted proteins | sample 5559161 | NCBI WGS metagenome assembly JAABUM01 (sample SAMN10711868, study PRJNA513369) | rock metagenome | isolation source: Antarctica rocks | place: Antarctica: Victoria Land, Siegfried Peak nord | reverse complement strand
CCACGAAAACAGGCCATTCGTGCGGCGCAAGCGGCGCTCCCACCTCAACACGCGCAAGGCTGGTTCAGAAAGTGTGGACTCACGCTACCCCTCTCGGATTAGCTATATCATGCTGTTGATTATGGTTTTGAGGCAGATGAAGCTGTCTTGCGCGTGGTTGCCTTCAATGGCACTCTGGACTTATATTGTGGAAAATGCGGACGAGACACGGTTTTTATAAGTGAGGCAGCTGATTCATTACGGCGTGCGATTCCTTATGCTGCTGGACCAGCAGAGAAACCAAGGCCACGCATTAGTGGCGGCATCAAAACGACTACTTTTAGATGCTCGTTGAACAAGCATCATGAAATATGCTTCTTGTTTCTTGTAGAAAAAGACCAAGTTATGGGGTTATTAAGATTGACGAAGATTGGCCAGTATCCCAGCTTGGCTGACTTAACTTCAGGTCAGCTAAAGAAGTATCGAAAGATATTATCCCCATCAGATTTCGCTGAGTTCAACAGAGCTATAGGATTAGCTATGCATGGTGTAGGAATCGGTTCGTTCGTTTATCTGCGGAGAATATTCGAGAGACTCATTGAGGAGGCGCATCAAGCTGCGACGACAGACGCCTCGTGGGACGAGAATGTCTACGTTAGAAGCCGAATGGAAGAGAAAATCAAAATCCTTAGTCCTTCTCTGCCTTCATTCTTAAGTCAGAATTGGCAAATCTACAGCATCTTGAGCAAAGGCATCCACGAACTGTCCGAGCAGGAGTGTGCAAAGTATTTCGATGTTGTAAAGGGTGGTGTTGAGCTGATTTTGGATCAAAAGATAGAAGAAAAAGAGCGCAAGGAAAAAGCTGCGGCACTCCAATCATCTATTCAAAAGATTCACACTTCCATGAAGTCAACTACCCCTTAGCAAGCTAAGGGGCTTGTCCCTAAACCCAACGGGTTTGAAACAATAGGCCGATTGACTGCGGCCCTGAGGGTATCCCCTCTTTGTGCGATATTCTGCGATGCGTTGAAGTCTGCGTTTTCTTCGTATCCACAAGCGAGACACTTAAAATGCTTCTGACTTTTCCGATTCGCCTTCTCGCAATGCCCGCACTTATGACACGTGCGACTGGTATTTCTGGCATCCACGATAACCAAACTGACGCCTTCCTTTTTGGCTTTGTAGGTCAGGAACGCCCGCAACTGGAAGAACGACCAGTTGCCCATCTGCCAACGCATTTCTCGATTGAAAGAGCCGGTTCTTTCTTTGATACCTGTCAGGTCTTCAATAGAAAGTGCCTTTCGAGATTTTTGGGCATCACGCACAATCTCTTTGCTAATGCAATGGTTCGAGTTACGAACGAACCGCTCCTGACGCTTCGATGCTTTCTTGAGCCGCCGTTTGGCGCTCTTCGTGCCGCACTTTTGAAGCCGTCTGCGATGTTCGCGCAACTTCTTCCGAAGTGCTTTGACTTTCTCGCCAGAGTAGGATTTACCTTCGCTCGTAACCGCGATTTCACAGATTCCCAAATCAATCCCAATTACTCCACCTTTGGAATCCGTTGGCGGCTCCTCTACATTGCACGTCGCAAGCAGAAACCATTTGCCCTTCACAACGCACAAGTCGCTTTCGCCCTGACGGGTTTCAAGAAGCTGACGTTGATGCTCGCCGCAAACAAAGGGGATTCTAATTCGCCCCGCCGTTGTCCAGATGTTGACCTGCCCTTTGTCCAATTGGTAAGTCAAGATGCGGTCGTCGTAAGAGATAGCACCAAGCGGCTTAAAGGTGCGCCTGACCTTCTTATCCAACTTGTAAGAATCGGCCACCTTGGACACGCAACGCACAATGACTTGAGAGGACAAGTTGAACTGCTCCCGTGCGCCGCTATATCCGATTTTGTGAAGGGCAAATTGCCCGAAGGTTTGATTGTCCCAAGCCAGAGCCGACAGGAAATCACAAGCGGCGTTAGCGACTTGAAGAGTGTTCTTCAGCGCCTTGGCTTGCTCCTCTGTGGGCTTGAGTTGGAGTTGGGCAATCAACTTCATAATTTCAAGTATAGCAGGAAGTATGCCGTAACCCCTACGCCCAAAGTCGAACTTCGTTCGACACTCTTTTTCCTCCCCCAAGACGAGCTTGGGGGTTTCCAAAGAGCATCTTTATGAACACATCCAGCCCGCCGAGCAACTTCGGCGGGCTTTGGTTTGGGTGGCAGTTGGGTTTTTGCTGGGGGCTTTGTCGTGGGTGTGTTCGCGCCGAACTGCCGGAAGTGCGCCGAGGTTGCGGCTTGTGATGGGCGCGCGAAGCGTTAGACAACTTCGGCAAAACAACGCACCAATTGTTTGTGTGCTTCCAGCGTTTGGACGAAATGGTTTGCTTCCCGAAGGCGAACATCTTTGTCAGTGGCCCGAATTTGCGCTGCGATTCGGCGGAACGCCGGATAATGGGCGACGGCGCACACAGACCTTGGGATTAGCGCGGATGCTGCTTTTGCTGACAGAAGCCGGATGTCGCGTCGCTTTTGTGGACGGCTCGTTCGTCACGCGCGAGCGCTGGCCGAAAGATTTCGATGTTTGTTACGAGGAAGAGGACATGGATTTGGATTTGTTGCATCCCATTTTGAAGGATGTTTCGTTGGGGCGTGCGGCGCAAAAACGGTTTTTCGCGGGCGAGGCTTTACCTGCCAATTATCCCTTTGACCGAAGTGGTCGAACGATGCGCGAAGCGTTTGCTCGCACACGAGAAGGAAACGCGAAAGGTTTGGTGCGAATGGAACTCGAAACCGTTCAAACTCAAATGGCTGAGTGGTTAGAACAAGGGGAACAAGGAGGCACTCATGGCGCAACTGGTGGATAAACCGAAACCGAAGTCGAAGTGGCAATTTGAATCGCTGGAATACGAAGTGTTAGAACCCGATCCCATCACAACAGAAAAGGAGTATCGGCACACGCTCGAAACGGTCGCGGGACTGCAACTCACGCTCGATGAAATGCGAAAGCAGGGCGGGCCTCCTCTGCAACCGGGAATGCGCCAGCTGATGATGGACTCGCTGCAATCGCTCATTGACGAGTGGGGCCAGCAAGCCCGCGATTATGAAGCGCTGAAAAGTGGTTCGGCTTCGCTGTCGTTATCTTCTTTGCGTGATTTGCCGAATTTGCTCGTGCGCGCGCGCATTGCGGCGGGACTGACGCAAAAGCAACTCGCCGAGAAACTGGGTCTCAAGCCGCAGCAAATCCAACGCTACGAAGCCACGCGCTATCGCACAATCACGCTCGAACGGATGCTCGAGATTGCTGAGGCGTTGGGTTTGAAGTTGAATGCACCTGTTTCGCTGAGTCGGTGATCAGTTGTTTCCGGTTTCGTCCGCCAAAAGTTGTTCCCATTGTTCCGGCGCGGGCAAAGCATTTTCAAAGCGATAATCGGCGACGGCGAGGGGTTGATTGTGGTTCTTCAAAGCGTATTCTACGACAACATGATTGCGGTTCTTACACAACAAAATTCCAATGGTTGGGCCGTCTTGCGGATGCTTCACGAGGTCGTCCAACACTGCCGCATAAAAGCCGATTTGACCGACGAACGACGGGGCGAAGTCTTCGATTTTTAAATCAATCGCTACCAGACAGCGTAGTTTGTGGTGATAGAACAGCAAGTCCACATAGAAGTCTTGTCCGCCGACTTCGAGATGATATTGGCTGCCCATGAACGCGAAACCTTGACCGAGTTCTAAAAGGAAATCGCGGATTTTTTGAAGCAACGCCGTTTCCAAATCGCGCTCTTTGGTGTTCTCGGCGAGTGAGAGGAAATCGAACACATATTCGTCTTTGAGCAAAGCCGCCGCGAGGTCGGGGCGCAGTGGCGGCAACGTGTGGTCGAAGTTGTGCGATTTTCGCTCGCTCGTTTGCCGCGCGTGCAAATCGGTTTCGAGTTGATGCGTCAAAACCGCGCGCGACCAGCCGTTCTCGATAGTTTTTTCGGCATACCACAACCGCTTTTGCGAGTCTTTTTCTTTCTCCATCAGCCGCACGTTGTGGCCCCAGGGAATTTGTCCAACAGCTTGTTGGACAATTGGCCCGCCATCTCGATAAGCGAGATAAAACCCGCGCATCGAAAACAGGTTCGCGCGTCCAAACCCGGTCATGCCGGGAAATTCGCTTTTCAAATCGCGGGCGATTTGCGAGATAACCGCATCGCCCCACTTCAGCGTTTCCTGCTTTTCCACGAGCAAGCGCCCGATGTCGAAGTAAAGCGCGATTAACTCGCGGTTGACCGACAACGCGGCTCTGGTTTGCGCGGTGCGAATGCGCGTTTTCAAGTCGGCGAGGAAACCCGCGTAATCTGTTGAGACTAAATCGGCCATACGAAGATTTTAGCGGAGGTTGAGTGGGTTGTTGGTTCGCCCGCACGTGGGTTTTTGCGGCGCCTTGTTCGTCGCGCGGCGGCGCCAGTTTGAACTTCGGGCGAGACGCGGGGAATTCTTCGGCGCGAGGACGGATGGGGAAACTTGAGCCAATGGAACAGCAAATGACCATCGAGCAAATCGAAACTCAGTTCGAGTCCGAGTGGGTTTTGGTAAAAGACCCGCAGACGAACGAGGATTTGGAAGTGTTGAGTGGCCAAGTGCGGCATCACTCGAAAGACCGCGATGAGGTGTATCGCACGGCGGTGGCACTTCGACCTAAACGAAGCGCCATTCTTTATACGGGCGAGATTCCCGAAGACACGGCGGTTGTTTTGTGAGTGCGCCCTCAACGCCAAACGCGGGTTAATCGCCGTTCCGACAGAATTGTTCGGGCCATCGGGAAGCATCATCGTTCGGTTGGCGCTCGACACGGGCGCGACGGGACAATGGTGAACGTAGGGCTGCTTGCGGCCATTGGTTATGATCCGGCGCTTGCTCCCGACCGCGTGCAAGTCACAACGGGAAGCGGCGGCGCATACGTTCCGCGTTTGCCCAATTCTCGCTTGAAGGCGTTGGGACAAGAGCGCGCCGATTTTCCGGTTTTGGGCCACACGCTTCCGCCGAGCGCCAGCATTGATGGGTTGCTTGGATTGGATTTCTTGCGTGGTCGGATTTTGAACCTCGACTTCGTTCAGGGAATCATTACGTTGAGTTGAACGCGGGGCGAGCGGTAAAATCACAAGGAAGATAATCATGCCCGTTCTCACCAAAGATCAAGTGTTTGAAGCCGTGATGGAACTCGAACATTCCGAGCGCGAAGAAGTTCTCGACCGTCTGGCGCGCGAACAATCGCCCGCGCCACTTTCGCCCGAACAAGAGTGCGAACTGCGTGAGGCCCTTTCCAATCAGCCGGTGAAGGCCATACCCATCCCATGAACCCAATCAACCCCGGCGTTCGCATCGGCCACGTTCATCTTAAAGTCGCCGATTTGCAACGCTCGCTCGGCTTTTATTGCGGCGTCCTCGGCTTCGAGTTAACCCAGCGATTCGGCGATCAAGCCGCGTTCATCTCGGCGGGCGGCTATCATCATCACATCGGCCTCAACACCTGGGAAAGCGAGGGCGGCTCGCCTCCGCCAATGGGCACAACTGGACTGTATCACCTGGCGATTCTCTATCCGACACGCGCCGCTCTCGCCGATGCTTTGCGGCGTTTGATGGGCGCCCGCATTCAACTCGACGGCGCGAGCGATCACGGCGTGAGCGAAGCGTTGTATTTGCGCGACCCCGACGAAAATGGCGTTGAACTTTACTGGGATCGCCCCCGCGAAGAGTGGCCGCGCGGGGTTGATGGCGGCGTCGAAATGTTCACGCGGCGGTTGGATTTAGAAGGATTGCTGCGCGAACCGACGCCTGAAGAGCCAGTTTGAAAATGAACCGTAGAGGCGCAAAGACGCAGATGTTTTTGAAGTTCTCTGCATCTTTGCGCCTCTACGGTTCATCAAAAATCTGGGTTCAGTCGCGTATAATGAGAAAGTAGTCTCACCATGAAACAAGCTTCGCCCGTTGTGTTCGACAAAGAGCGCGCCGCTTCCTACGACAAGCAAACCGATTTGTGGGCTTCTGGCCGCGAGGCGCTGTTCACCTTCATGCGCCTCATCCTCGCCGGCTTGCCGCCCGAAGCGCACGTTTTGTGCGTCGGCGTGGGAACGGGAACCGAACTGATCGCGCTCGCCCAAGCCTTCCCGGACTGGCGATTCACAGCAGTTGAACCGGCGCCAGCGATGCTCGACGTGTGCCGCCAAAAAGTCGAAGAAAATGGCTTAACAGCGCGTTGCACATTCCACGAAGGCTTCCTCGATTCGCTTCCCCCAACGGAGCCATTCGATGCCGCAACGTGCCTTTTGGTGTCTCACTTCTTCAACCAAAGCGACGAGCGGAGCGACTTTTTCTGCCAAATCGCGGCACGTTTGAAGCCCGCCGCGTTCTTGATTTCTTCCGATCTGGTTTTGGGCCAGTCGTCGCCCGTCTTTCAAAGCCTGTTCGGAGTGTGGGTGAAGATGTTGCGCAGTTCCGGCTGGAGCGAAGAGGACATCGAGAGAATGCGCGCCGCTTATGGCCGCGATGTCGCCAAGTTGACTGCGCCGCAAGTCGAGTCCATCATCGAAGCGGGCGGCTTCGAGACGCCCGTGTTGTTTTTCCAAACGCTGTTCATTCACGCCTGGTATTCAAAACGAGTGTGAGCGAACTAATCTTCTTCCGGCGCAACAGGAAAACTTAACAGCGCTTCCGGCAAATCCAACTCGTCGTAGAGTTCATCAAGTGAGATTTCGATTCCCACGCTTTCGAGTTTCAAAACATCGCTTCGTTGAATGTAAGAACGATGAACCCAATCATCTCCACGTTTCGAGAAATGATCAACCCAAACCCGCTCTTGTTCGATTAACACGTATTCTTCAAACGTCGAAATGGTTTTGTATAAGTTGAACTTGCCCGTCCAATCACATCTGTAAGTTGAATCGGACAACACCTCGAACACAACTTTGGGCGTGAGCAGCGTCGAATCGCCTTTAGCGACGAAGCGCGACGGCGGACAAAAAATCACGGCATCGGGATAAACCTCTTGCCCGTTCGACTCCGCTTTGATGCGCAGTTCCAAACCGCGCGCCTTGCACGGTTTGCCACGCAGAGCGGCTTTGGCAGCAGCAAAGGCATTTCCGCAAATGGTCGCGTGATTGAAAGTCCCGCCCGCCACCGCGTAAACCTGCCCATCGAGCCATTCGTGTTTGACGGTCGAGACTTCCTCGCCAGCGCGGTATTCCTCTTCGGTGATGTAGCGAAATTGCGGCTGAGCGTTCATAACAACAGTTTGACGTTTCGAGCGCGCCGAAATCGAGTCTCATCGGCGCGATTTTCAACCGCGACTTCGCGTGAAAGCGTGTCTTGAATCGTTTGAGTAAAATTCTATCGAAGGCATCTTATGCTTACAACTATCGAAGGCACCTTTCGCAATGGTCAAGTAGAACTAAAAGAACTTCCTACTGGGTTTGGGAACGAAACGCCAGTCATTGTTACTTTCATGGCTTCAAGCGATGTCGACTTGCGCTCGCAAGGCATCAATCAAACTCAAGCCGCCGAACTTCGCGCGGCCTTGACGACATTTGAAGATTGGAACGAACCGGAAATGGATGCCTACGACAACTATGACGCCACCAAGTCCAGTTCCTAAACGCGGCGATGTGGTATTAGTTTTGTTCCCCAACTCCAACCTGCGCACCGCAAAAACTCGTCCGGCGCTGGTTGTGCAGGCCGACCAACTTCAAACCGGTTTGTCCCAAATGGTTGTCGCCATGATTTCCAGCCAGATGTCGCGCGCCAATCATCCCAGTCGCGTCGCTGTTTGGTTGTCCTCTCCCGAAGGTCAATCGTCGGGCCTTCTTTCCGATTCCATCGTCCTGACCGACAACCTCGCTACGGTTATTGAAACCGCCGTTTATCGCGTAATCGGCTCGTTGCCGATGAACGATGTGGAAGCCGCGCTCCGTCACACATTGGGTTTGTGAGTCGCATCGGCGCGAAGACAACCGCGACTTCGCGCGAAGAGACTTCCGCGAAAACGCGGCCCAAAGCGCAGGGTGTTCCAGTCGAACAACAAAGCGCGCCGTTCGCAAGGATGGCGCGCTTTTGGTTTTGGCGTGTCACCTTAAACTGCCGTTCGTCATGGGCTACATTCCAGAGAATGCTCGATGGTATCTTGCAGACATCGTTGTAGAGCATAAAATTGAAGACGATGACCGCAATGTGATCCATATCAACACGATTTTGGTTCGTGCTAATTCACCGGAGCGAGCTTACGAACGCGCGCTAAAATTTGGGCAGGAATCAGAAATGGAGTATTTGAATCCGAACGACAAAATGGTTCGAGTTGTGTTTCGTGGCCTGCGCGATTTGAATGTCATACATGATGGGCTGAGGTCTGGTTCTGAGTTGAATTACGAAGAGCGAATCGGATTAACAGAAGCACGAGTAGCCAAACTCATCTCGCCGAAGAAAGAACTTGGTGTGTTTGCGGATAGAGTTCCGCCTTCAAGGGACAAGCCAAACTATATGCCCAAGAATGTAATGGAAGGCTTGAGAGAGTTTGGCTTCGACGATGATGACATATACGAGAAGCCTTGAACAATGGCCTATGTTTTCTGGAAAGAAGTTAACAGCCCGCCGAACACCCTCGGCGGGCTGTTTCGTTTGACGCCCTGCCTTCATCGCCTCACAATATAACGCCGTGTCGTTGCGCTGAACTAAGCGCGACTGAGGGCCACCCTTGGCACCCGCACGCAAAGCAGACACACATTTGCGCTTGTTGCCATGCAAAACCAAACCAATTCGCCCGTTTCCGATTTTCTCAAGCACCATTACCGGCACTTCAACGCCGCCACGCTCATTGACGCGGCCACTGCCTACTCCGCGCACCTTGAACAAGGCGGCGAAATGATGATCACGCTCGCGGGCGCGATGTCAACCGCCGAACTGGGGCTGTCGCTCGCCGAGATGATCCGGCAGGACAAAGTGCATTGCATCACCTGCACCGGCGCCAACCTCGAAGAAGATATTTTCAACCTCGTCGCGCACGATTTTTATGTGCGCGTGCCCCACTACCGCGAACTGTCGGCCCAGGATGAACTCGATTTGCGCGCGCGCGATTTGTATCGCGTCACCGACACCTGCATCCCCGAAGACGAGGCGATGAAGCGCATCGAAGGCCGCATGATCGACCTGTGGAACGCCGCCGATGCGTCGGGCGAACGCCTGTTTCCGCACGAGTTCTTTTATCGCTTGCTCGGACAAGAGGGCTTTTCCGACTTGTTCCAGATAGACCCGAAAAACTCGTGGATGTTGGCGGCCAAAGAAAAGAATCTGCCGATTTTCGTGCCCGGCTGGGAAGATTCGACGCTGGGGAATATGTATGCGGCGCACGTCATTCGCGGCGAAGTCAAAGTGCATACGGTGCGAACCGGCGTCGAATATATGATCGAACTCGCCGACTACTACACGCGCGCGACCAAGGACAAACAGTTGGGCTTTTTCCAGATCGGCGGTGGCATCGCGGGCGACTTCCCGATTTGCGTCGTCCCGATGCTCCACCTCGATTTGAAGCGCACCGAAGCGCCGGTGTGGGGCTACTTCTGCCAGATTTCCGACTCCACGACTTCGTATGGCTCGTATTCCGGCGCCGTGCCGAACGAGAAAATCACCTGGGACAAACTCAAGCCCGAAACACCCAAATTCGTCATCGAATCCGACGCAACCATCGTCGCGCCGCTCGTGTTCGCGTTGGTGTTGGGGTTGTGAGTTGTTGAAATGAAAAAGCGCGCCGCTTGGATGAACGGCGCGCTTTTTGTTTGTTCAAGTGAGCTACTTTTGTAGTGTAGAAGAATTTGTAGCGGGTGCTGAAGTGGAGTAAGAGGTGTTCTTCTCGAACGTGGCAACCCCATCTTCCACAGAAATCCGCAACAGGCTTTTCTTTCCCTGCACAACCTCGGCAGAGAACTTACCCTTGATTATCGCAACGCCTTTGTGGTCGTCGTAGTTAACAGTCGCTTTAGGATCGCTCGTGATTGAGAAGTGAGCGCCTTTGGGTTGGTCGGCAAGCGAAATGGCCGCAATAGTTTTTCCTGCGACTTGGATTGTTAGAAAACCTTTGTTGGATTGTTCTCCGGCGAATGCGCTTGTGCTGAGTAGCAACGAAGCAACTGCTAACATTTTGAATTTCGACTTCATCTTTGTTCTCCTGTGCCGGTTTCAATTTAGATGTCACGAGCCGCTATGACAACTCCAAAACGTGAAGTTGTTCTCCTGCGAATTCTCAATTCATCACAAAGTCTTTGTGTTCAAGCCGCCTGTCACTTCGAGTTCAACCGCAACACTCCACAAAGTCAGTTTTGCCACGCGATTCGAGCGCGGTGTGCGGGCATCGTCGCCTTGGAACATCAAGGGCCGGAGTGACGGAGCAGGGCGGCTGTCAAGAAGGACGCGAACATCCCGACCGCCAGAGCGACGCCGATGATGTGGAAGCGTTCGGCGCGCGTTATAACTCTCGTGGTATAATTTCGCTATGGCTTGGGAGGTGTTCTACTATCAATCGGAGCGGGGAGAATCACCCATTGAAGAGTTTTTGAACGGGTTGTCGCTCAAGACGCGCGCCAAGTGTTTGGCTTACATCGAACAGTTGGAGCAGTTCGGCAATCGGCTTCCATCCAATTTCGCTTCCAAAGTTCAAGGCGATGTCTGGGAATTGCGGCCCGAATGGGGCGGCGGCGAACACCGCTTTTTCTACTTCAGCTTCGTTGAGCGGCGCATCGTGATCGTTCATGCCTTTGCGAAAAAGTCGCAAAAGCTCAAAGCGCAGGACATCAACATCGCGTTAGTGCGCGTTGAGGAAGTGCGAAGGCGTGAAAAGGCGAGGCAGGACGCGCGAAAAAGCGGAACAGAAGACGAAGACTCCCAATGGAACACCCAAAAACGATGAACCTGAAATCACACCGGCAATACGTCCAAGAACAAAGTGAAGACGAAGAGTTCGCACGCGAACTTGAACAGGCGCGGGCGCAGGCTCGTTTTGCGGTCGAGTTGGCAATGGCGCGCGAGCGGCAGGGTTTGACGCAAGAGCAAGTCGCGCAGAAAGCGCGCATCCGGCAACCAATGCTGGCGCGCTACGAGCGCGGTCAACTGCCCAGCGCCCCCACGCTTTTGCGTTTGGCAAGTGCGCTCAACGCCGAAATCATCTTTTCGCCCGGTCAAGTCACGATTCGCACGGTGAAAACCGAAAAAGGCGGCGTGGTAAGGCGAACACGCACGAAAAGCGCCGCGACATAAACCTCTCGGACTCGACGACCTCGTATGGCTCGTATTCCGGCGCCGTGCCGAACGAGAAAATCACCTGGGACAAACTCAAGCCCGAAACACCCAAATTCGTCATCGAATCGGATGCGACAATTGTCGCGCCGCTTATGTTTGCGCTGGTGTTGGGGTTGTAAGAAGAGGTTGAAGAAGCGCGCCGTTCGATGGACGGCGCGCTTTTTTGTATCCAATTTCTGGCTATAATTTCTAATATGAAATTTCAACCGAAGCCAATTTTAGCGTTACTTCTTCTGGTCGCCCCACCCATAGGGTTGTTCGTTGCTGCACGCGAAGCGGCGAGTTGGAGACCGCAGAAGTTGTGCTCGATTCCAGAAACTGGAGGAGCAGATTTTGGCGCTGCTTTAGAAATTTCTCCTGATGGCCGGGTTCTTACCTCTTCCTTTGATCTTGGAAACTTGGGCAATGCGAGCCTTCGGCGTTCCGCCACCATCGTGACAACTTACGATCTTCAAAAAGGCGCCGTTGTCTCCCACAAAGAGATTCCCAACGCCCGCTACAAGCTACCTCAGGTTAAATGCACGGATTCAGAAGGTGATGTTGCTGGATTGATATTCAACGACCCGGAGAAAAAAGCATCACTTCAAGTTCGATACGCGAATGGTCTTCTACGGACGTATCGCGTTGCAGAGCCACTGGAAAGTTACGCGGCGTTGATGGAGTTTTCTGCAGACGAAACACAAGTTGTTGTGTGTTCTGGCTCGCAAACTGTTTGGCTTGATGTAAGGGACGGGCACACAGTCAGGCGCGTGAAGTGGTCTTTGAGGTTCGATGCCGATAATTTCAGCGCCTCACTTCTGCCAAAAGGGGAAATAGTCGCTGTCGCCAACAAAAAATCCATCAGCCTCTACTCGATTGACGGGAAAATCATCCGCCGTTTGCGCGCTGTTACTCCTGAGGATGAAGGCGAATCGGGGGTTTGGCATTCGCCCGATGGAACTCTTGTTGCTGCCACCAATTCGCAGGGCATCACCGATTTTTGGCGTGTAAGCGACGGGCAAAAACTCTGGACTGGTGACAT
>JAABUM010005968.1_pt1 | contig 12321 bp, 10 predicted proteins | sample 5559161 | NCBI WGS metagenome assembly JAABUM01 (sample SAMN10711868, study PRJNA513369) | rock metagenome | isolation source: Antarctica rocks | place: Antarctica: Victoria Land, Siegfried Peak nord | reverse complement strand
CGACGCTGGACTCGGCGCAGGTGTTGCTCCCCGGAATCTTCATGGTGGTGGTGACCTGGCTCGGCGCTCGTGCAGTGCACGCCGGGTCGCTCACGCCCGGCCAGCTCGTGGCCTTCTACGGTTATTCGACCTTCCTGGTCATTCCGTTGTCGACGGCTACCGAGATGACGAGCAAGTTCCTCGCTACCCGGGTGGCCGCATCCCGCATCATCCGGGTGTTGCAGATCGAGGGTGACCAGGTCGTTGCGACGACGGCCCGGCAGCTGCCCGCAGGTCCGCAGATGTTGTGTGATCCGTCGACGCAGGCAACCTTCGAGCCGGGCCTTCTCACCGCGGTCGTCAGTGAGACTCCGGGCGACACCGCTGGGCTGGCTGATCGCCTCGGTCGCTTCGGCCGGGCGGGAACCGACGTCACGTTCGGCGGTGTTGCCATCACAGACGCCGCCCTGTCCGAGGTACGTTCGCGCATCGTGATCTCCCACATCGACCCTCAGCTGTTCGCGGGGACGTTGCACTCCGAGCTGGACCCGACCTCGGCCAACAGTGTCGACCAGATCGCGGCAGCCCTGGACGCCGCAGACGCGCACGACGTCCTGCTGGCTCTGGAGGACGGACTGGACTCGAGGGTCGAGGAGCGGGGCCGGTCCTTCTCCGGTGGCGGGCGCCAACGGCTGGCACTGGTCCGGGCTCTCCTGACGAATGCAGAGACCCTGGTCCTGGTTGAGCCCACCAGCGCTGTCGACGCGCATACCGAGGCCCGTATCGCCTCGCGGCTGCGCGAGATCCGAGCAGGTCGGACGACGATCGTGATGGCTACCAGTCCGCTCCTGTTGGACCGGGCAGACCGGGTCCTGTTGTTACAGGACGGCCGGGTTGTCGCATCGGGCACGCACACCGAACTGAACCAGTCCAGCACCGCCTACCGGCGCGTCGTCCTGCGCGGAGAGGAGGATGCCGATGAGCCAGCTCGCAGCTGAGCAGCAGACGCCACAGTCTGCTGCGCTGCCGGTCGCGGATTCCGCGACGGTCCGTCGTCACGCAGCGACGATGGTGCGCCACCACCGGGGCGCCCTCGTCGTGACCGTGACGCTACATGCGCTGGCCGCCGTGGTCGGACTCGTCGCGCCGCGCCTCTTCGGCGAGCTGATCGAGCAGTTGTCACAAGGCCTGGACAACGCGGTGATCGACCGATTCGGAATGGCGTTGCTGGTCGTCGTCCTGGTTCAGACGGCCCTGACCTGGTGGGCCCGACGTTCGGCGTACGTCCTCGGCGAAACAGTCTTCGCGGACCTTCGGGAGCGATTCGTCGATCGGGTGCTGGCACTGCCACTGTCCACTGTCGAGCGGGCCGGTACCGGTGAGCTGGTGTCGCGCACCACCAACGATGTAGACGCTCTGTCGTACGCGGTGCGGTTCGGTGTGCCGGCGACCCTGGTCGCCGCGGTGACCTCGTTGCTGACTTTGGCAGCCGCGTTCCTGGTGAACCCGTTGGTCGCCCTCGCGCTGCTGGTCACCGTACCGATGTTGTCGCTGACGACTCGGCGCTACCTGCGCTTCGCGGGGCCCGGATATGCACGGGAGCGGGCGTCGTACGCGGTGACCAACGCGGTGGTGGCCGAGAACGTCGAGGGCGCGCGCACCATCGACGCGCTGTCCCTGCAACAAGTCCGTCGCGGCCGGCTGCACCGCGCCATCCGCGGCATGTGGGACGCCGAGCTCTACACCCTCAGACTGCGGATGTGGTGGTTCCCGGCGGTCGACCTCGGCGCCGTCCTCCCGGTCGGCGTCAGCCTGTTGTGGGGTGGATACCTCGTCGCGCAGGGCCACGCCAGCCTCGGTCAGGTCATCACGATTGTGCTCTACGCGCTCGCTCTCGGCGATCCGGTCGATGAACTGCTGACGTGGTTGGATGAAATCCAGGTAGGCGCGAGCGCACTCGCTCGGATCATCGGCATCGAGCAACTGCCGCCCGACCGCACAGCGGGAGAGGCGCGCCCCACCGACTCCCACGTCGTCGCACGCGACGTGCGGTACTCCTACCGGGCTGGGCGCGAGGTGCTGCACGGAATCGACCTGGATCTGCGACCCGGTGAGCGGCTGGCCGTGGTCGGTCCTTCGGGGGCCGGCAAGTCGACGTTGGGCCGGTTGTTGGCGGGCATCGACGGACCGACGTCCGGCGCCATCACCGTCGGCGGGGTCCCGCTCACCGCTCTGCCGCTGGATGATCTGCGCGGCGAGGTCGCCCTAGTGACCCAGGAACACCATGTCTTTGTCGGGACATTGCGCGACAACCTGGCACTGGCCGACCCCGATGCCACCGACGAGCAGCTGTGGTCGGCGCTGCGGTCAGTCGATGCGCTGCCCTGGGTCTCCCGGCTTTCCGGCGGTCTCGACGCTCGCATCGGACAGGGTGGCAGCACGCTGACCGACGCGGCCGCTCAACAACTTTCGCTGGCCCGCCTTATCCTGGCCGACCCGCATACGTTGGTGTTGGACGAAGCGACGTCGCTGCTGGACCCGCGAGCCGCCCGCCACCTGGAGCGGTCGATGAACGCGGTGCTGGCCGACCGCACCGTCGTCGCGATCGCGCACCGCTTGCACACTGCCCACGACGCCGACCGGGTGGCCGTGGTGCAGAACGGGATGATCACCGAGATAGGGCCGCATGCAGACCTGGTCGCCGCCGATGGCGCATACGCCGCGTTGTGGCGCACTTGGCACGACGAGTGACGTGATGAGGCTTTCCTACCGCGGTTGTCCGCAAAGTCGTGCACCCGTACACACGACCTTGCGGACAGTGCGTGGGATCGACTCGTCGGAGCTCAGCTAGCTGCGCTGGTAGGGCGCCACGACGACCTCGACGCGCTGGAACTCCTTGAGGTCGGAGTACCCAGTGGTCGCCATGGCCCGTCGAAGTGCGCCGACCAGGTTGGTGGTGCCGTCCGCCGACTGGCCCGGCCCGGTCAGCACCTGCTGCAGGGTGCCGACCGTGCCGACCTCGACCCGCTCACCGCGGGGCAGGTCCTGGTGATGCGCCTCAGACCCCCAGTGGAAACCCCGACCCGGGGCTTCAGTGGAGCGCGCCAGCGCCGCGCCGAGCATCACCGCGTCTGCGCCACAGGCGATCGCCTTGACGACATCGCCGCTGCAGCCCATTCCGCCGTCGGCGATCACATGCACGTAGCGTCCGCCCGTCTCGTCCATGTAGTCCCGTCGGGCCGCCGCGATGTCGGCAATGGCCGACGCGAGAGGCGCGTGGATACCGAGGGTACGACGGGTTGTCTGCGCCGCTCCCCCGCCGAATCCGACGAGCACTCCGGCCGCGCCGGTTCGCATCAGGTGCAGCCCTGCGGTGTACGTGGCGACGCCGCCGACGATCACCGGCACGTCGAGCTCGTAGATGAAGCGTTTGAGGTTCAGCGGCTCGGCCCGACCGGAGACGTGCTCAGCCGACACCGTGGTGCCGCGGATGACGAACAGGTCGACTCCGGCGTCGACGACCGTGCGCCAGTGTTCCTGGGTGCGCTGCGGGGACAGGGCTCCAGCGACGGTGCATCCGGAAGCGCGCACCTCTTTCAGGCGCAGCTCGATCAGATCGCTGCGGATGGGCGCCGCGTAGATCTCGCGCATCCGCGCCGTCGCATTGGCGGGATCGAGGGAGGCGATCTCCGCCAGCAGCGGCTCCGGTGACTCATACCGGGTCCACAGACCCTCCAGGTCGAGCACGGGCAACCCACCGAGCTGACCGAACGCGATCGCCGACGCCGGGGACATCACCGAATCCATCGGGGCAGCCATCACCGGCAACCCGAAGTGATAGGCGTCGATCTGCCAGGAGACCGAGACCTCCTCGGGATCACGGGTGCGCCGCGAGGGCACCACCGCGATGTCGTCGAAGGAATAGGCCCGCCGCCCGCGTTTGCCTCGGCCGATCTCGATCTCAGTCACGGGCAGAAGAGTATCCGCCGCGTGTCGTCAGTGGTCGATGACGACCGCCGATCGGTGTACCGAGCATCAGCGACCGGAGTAGTTCGGTGCTTCAACGATGCCCTGGATGTCGTGCGGGTGCGACTCTTTCAGACCTGCCGCCGTGATGCGTACGAACCGGCCGCGCTCCTGCAACTGCGGGACGGTGCGCGCGCCGACGTAGAACATCGACTGGTGCAGCCCGCCGATCAACTGGCGGGTGACCGCGCCGAGCGGGCCGCGATAGGCGACCCGTCCCTCGATGCCCTCCGGAACCAACTCGTCGTCGCTGGTCACGTCGGCCTGGAAGTAGCGGTCCTTGGAGAACGAGGTCTTGCCGCGCGAGGCCATCGCGCCCATCGAGCCCATCCCGCGATACGTCTTGAACTGCTTGCCGCTGATCAGGATCAAATCACCGGGCGACTCCTCGCACCCGGCGAGCAATGACCCCACCATCACCGAACTGGCCCCGGCGACCAAAGCTTTGGCGATGTCGCCGGAGTGCTGCAAGCCACCGTCGGCGATGACCGGCACACCGGCGGGCGTCGCTGCCTGAGCTGCCTCGTAGACCGCCGTGATCTGCGGGACGCCGACACCGGCGACCACGCGGGTGGTGCAGATAGATCCGGGCCCCACCCCCACCTTGACAGCGTCCACACCGGCCTCGACCAGCGTCTTCGCGCCCTCGTAGGTAGCCACGTTGCCGCCGATGATCTGCACGTGGCGCGTCGCGGGATCGGACTTCAACTTCCGGATCATGTCGAGCATCAGGCGCGCGTGGCCATTGGCCACGTCGGGCACCAGCACGTCGACCCCAGCCTCGACGAGGGTGGTGGCCCGTTCCCATGCGTCGCCGAAGTACCCGATCGCGGCTGCCACCAGAAGGCGACCGTGTTCATCGTTGGACGCCATAGGGAACTGTTCGGACTTCACGAAGTCCTTGACCGTGATCAAACCCGCGAGAGTGCCGTCGGCATGTATCAGCGGCAGACGCTCACGCTTGTGCTGGCGCAGCAGCGTGGCGGCGGCATCTCGGGTGATGTCTGCGGGGCCGGTGACCAGCGGGGGGCGCGTCATCATCTCGTGCACCTTCGTGGTTGCCCACTCAGCCAGCGGAGTGAACCGAAGATCGCGGTTGGTGATGATGCCGATGAGGCGACCGACCGTGTCGACCACGGGCAGTCCCGACACGCGGTAGCGCCCGCAGATCTCATCCAACTGCTCCAGCGTCGCGTCCGGGCCGATGGTTACCGGGCGGTCGATGATTCCTGTCTGGGTGCGCTTGACCAGGTCCACCTGATCGGCTTGGTCGACGATCGACAGGTTGCGGTGCAGCACTCCGATCCCGCCCTGGCGGGCCATTGCGATCGCCATCCGCGACTCGGTGACCGTGTCCATTGCGGCCGAGACAAGCGGCACCCGCAGATCGATTTTCCGGGTCAGTGCGCTGGTGGTGTCGACCTCGCTCGGAATGACATCGGTCTCGTTGGGCAGCAGAAGTACGTCGTCATAGGTGAGCCCGAGCTGTCCGAAGATCGCGGGCATGGACGTGTCTTCGGATCTGCGTTGGGCCATTACCGAATTGTAAGCTCGACCTCACCGTGACCCACCGGCTGTCCGAGCGCCGGTCCGGGCAGTTGTCAGGACGGGCTGGGCGTCGTAGAACCGGTGCCCCTGTTCGTGGGGCGGTCGGTGATAGGGGGTGCTGTCGGCTGCGGAGGGTTCCTCGAACTCGAGGCGCTGGGTGGAGCTGTGATACCCGGCGGGGTCGAGGAGAAAGGCATCGGAGACGGCCGGGTCCTCGAACTCGGAGGCGTCGTCGAGGTGGGAGGCGTCGTCGAGGTGGGAGGCGTCGTCGAGGTGGGAGGCGTCGTCGACGTGGGAGGCGTGGGAGGCCTGGTCGGCGTCGAAGACGGCGGGGTCGTCGAACGTGCAGGTGTCGTCGAACGTGCAGGTGTCGTCGAACGTGCAGGTGTCGCCGAACTTGAAGGTTTTGTCGAGGTCGGCGGGCGGGATCTGCGTAGCGTCGATCGGGTGGTTGCGTGAGGCACGGAGGTCACCGGAGCCGGTCGGGTCGACGACCGACGCGACGCACGCGGCGCAGCTGGTACGCGGAATACCGAAGATGGCGAGGCCTCGGGAAGCGATGCCGGGTGACGAGTCAAGCGCCTGTCGCTCGCCGGCGCAATCGGGGGTGCACCAGTGGGAATGCCCGCGTTGGACCGCCCGCCCGCTCCGGGTTCCTGATGCTGGGCGGGTGCGTCGAAGATGAGCCCGCCGGTGACCTTTCCGAGCTCACGCAGCCCCGGCACGTCCGTGCTGGTCATCGCAGCCGCCATTCCGCTTACCGACAATGTCGCGACCAGCACGACGGCGGCAGCTCCAGCACGGAATCCGGTGCGCCGGGTGCGCGCGTACCTGCCGGGCACTTTGACGGCGCCGCTCATATCGGCGTCGTCCACCTGTGCAGCCCAACCGGTGAGCAGAACGGCGAGCTGAACGTCGATGCCGCCCAGCGGGTGTTCGGGCTGCTTCGTGCGGGCACCGATGCTGTCGAGCAGTTCGTCATCGCTCTGGATCCGGTGGATCGAAGCAGGGGTCACAGTGCCTCCCCCGTCGTCGGCACCATCGTGCGCAATCGAGCCAACGCGCGGTGCTGAGCCACCCGTACTGCACCCGCCGTCATGCCGAGTGCCTGCGCGGTCTCCTCGGCGCTCAGACCGACTGCCACTCGAAGAGTGAGGATCTCGCGATGCTGAGCGGACAGTCTGTTCAACAGCCGCCAGAGCCGATCGGCCTGCTCGTCAGCCAGCGCGGTTGCTTCCGGCCCGGGAGCGACATCGACCGACTCAGGCAGATCATCGGTCGGTTGCGGTCCGCGCATCACCGATCGCTGCACATCGGCGACCTTGTTGGCTGCAATCCGGTACACGAACGCCTCGAAGGGCAGCCCGCGTTCGACATACCGCGGCAGTGCAGTCAGCACAGCTACACATACCTCCTGCGCCGCGTCGGCGGCCGCATCGGTGGCAGCCGAATGCCTACCGAGTCGGCCCCGCGCATAGCGCAGGGCGACCCGATGCACGGTTGCCATCAATTGATCGGTGGCTGCCTCGTCCCCATCGCAGGCTGGAACCACCAGGTCGCACAGGGGAATCTGTGCTTCCAGTGGCTCCATCGACGCCGGGTTCGATTTCGTTACTCCAGCGCTCGAGGTGGGGTTCTCGCGGGTCACCGGATCGGCCCATCCTCGACGGGGCACAGGCTGAATCTCGCCGAAACTCATCCACTTCTCCAACCCCGCGGGTTTTCCCGACGATGATTACCGTACCCAGCTTTACCTGTGAAGCGTCAAGCCCAGGCCCCAACGCCAAGGCTGGGAGCATGGTGGTATGTCCATCGACCCCCTGCAGGTTTCCATCCGCGACCAGTCGATCCGGCTGGGTCAGCTACTGAAACTGGCAGGGGTGGTCGAGGACGGCGGGCAAGCCCGGGAACTCATCCAGGCGGGTGCGGTCCTCGTCGATGGTCAGGTCGAGACCCGCCGCGCCAGAGCGGTGCCCGTAGGTGCCATCGTCCAGCTGGGTGACCAGCGAATCAAGGTCACGAACTGCTGACCCCGCCTTCCCACGTTTTGGGGCGAGAAGGCCCAAACGTGGCCTCCCCGCCCCTTTCTCCCACGTTTGGGGGCGAGAAGGCCCAAACGTGGCCTCCCCGCGACCCTTTCTCTTACGTTTGGGGGCGAGAAGGCCCAAACGTGGGAAGCGAAAAGGGCCTCCGACCGTTTCCGGTCGGGGGCCCTTCTCATGCGGGAGTGTCAGTGCGAGTGACCGTGGCCACCGGCGGCCGGCTCCTCTTCTTCCTTCTTCTCCACGACGAGCGTGTCGGTGGTCAGCACCATCGACGCGATCGATGCAGCGTTGCGCAGTGCCGATCGGGTGACCTTGACCGGGTCGATGACGCCGGCCTTGATCAGGTCGCCGTACTCGCCGGTCGCGGCGTTCAGACCGCTGCCGGCCTGCAGCTCACGGACCTTGGACACTGCGACGTAGCCCTCCAGGCCTGCGTTCTCAGCGATCCAACGCAGCGGCTCGGCAACTGCCTTGCCGATGATTGCCGCACCGGTTGCCTCGTCACCTTCGAGGTCGAGGTCGTCCATCGCTGCGGACGCGTGCACCAGAGCAGAGCCGCCACCGGCGACGATGCCCTCTTCGATGGCCGCGCGGGTCGCGGAGATCGCGTCCTCGATGCGGTGCTTCTTCTCCTTCAGCTCCACCTCGGTGTGCGCGCCGACCTTGATGACGCAGACGCCACCGGCGAGCTTGGCGAGACGCTCCTGCAGCTTCTCGCGGTCCCAGTCGGAGTCGGACCGCTCGATCTCGGCCTTGAGCTCCTTGACGCGACCGTCGACGTCAGCGGAGTCACCCTGGCCTTCGATGATCGTGGTGTTGTCCTTGGTGACCACGGTGCGACGGGCCTGACCCAGCACCTCCAGGCCGACCGTGTCCAACTTGAGGCCGATCTCCTCGGCGACGACCTGTCCACCGGTGAGGATCGCGATGTCCTGCAGCATGGCCTTGCGGCGATCTCCGAAGCCGGGGGCCTTGACCGCGACGACGTTGAAGGTGCCACGGATCTTGTTGACCACCAGGGTCGACAGCGCTTCACCGTCGATGTCCTCGGCGATGATCAGCAGCGGCTTGCCGGCCTGCACGACCTTCTCCAGCAGCGGCAGGATGTCCGCGACCGAGGAGATCTTGCCCTGGTTGATCAGGACGTAGGCATCCTCCAGCACAGCTTCCATCCGCTCGGGGTCCGAGACGAAGTACGGGCTGATGTATCCCTTGTCGAACTGCATTCCCTCGGTGAAGTCGAGCTCGGTGATCGCGGTCGAGGATTCCTCGACGGTGATGACACCGTCCTTGCCGACCTTGTCAAACGCCTCGGCAATGAGCTCACCGACCGTGCCGTCCTGCGCGGAGAGCGTGGCGACCTGGGCGATCTCGTCCTTGCCCTCCAGCTCGCGCGCGGTCTCGAGCAGGCGGTCGTTGATAGCGGTCACGGCCTGGTCGATGCCGCGCTTCAACGCAGCCGGGGCAGCGCCCGCGGCGACATTGCGCAGGCCTTCGCGGACCATTGCCTGTGCGAGGACGGTGGCGGTGGTGGTGCCGTCACCGGCGACGTCGTTGGTCTTGGTGGCGACCTCCTTGGCGAGCTGCGCGCCGAGGTTCTCGTACGGGTCGTCCAGCTCGATCTCGCGGGCGATGGTCACGCCGTCGTTGGTGATCGTGGGTGCGCCCCACTTCTTGTCGATGACGACGTTGCGACCCTTGGGGCCGAGCGTCACCTTGACTGCGTTCGCCAGCGCGTCGACGCCGCGTTCCAGTGACTTGCGGGCTGCGTCGTTGAACTCAAGCGTCTTAGCCATGAATCGTCCTAACGTGTTGAAAATGCGAGGGGTGGTGCGGTGGGTACGACGACGCCCCGGCGAGGTGCCCGGCATGGGCCCAGCGCCGGGGCGTGCGTTCGAACCAGAAGTTCGCGGGTGTTACTTGACGACCGCGAGGATGTCGCGGGCCGAAAGGATCAGCAGCTCCTGGCCGGAGTACTTGACCTCGGTGCCGCCGTACTTGCTGTAGATGACCTTGTCGCCGACGGCGACGTCCAGCGGGACACGGTTGCCGTTGTCGTCGACCCGACCCGGGCCGACTGCCAGGACCTCGCCCTCCTGGGGCTTCTCCTTGGCGGTGTCCGGGATGACGAGACCGGAGGCAGTGGTCTGCTCGGCTTCGATGGACTTGACGACAACGCGGTCTTCGAGCGGCGTGATGTTGACCGACACGGTGGTGACCTTCCTTTAGGGCCTGCCGTTGGCAGGGAGTTGAGGGCCTGGTGTCCAGAGGCCAACGACGGCGAGGTGAGACCGCCGTCGCGGGGTCGGTCTCGGGTGCTGACGCTGGCACTGTCACAGGTTGAGTGCCAACGATGAATCTATGCCGGTGTTAGCACTCGTGCAACTCGAGTGCCAGCCACCTCGATTCGCGTCGGCCCGCTACACCACCCGCCCTGGTGAGCGGATGGGTACCTGTCCCCACGTGCGCCAGACTGTCGCCCATGGATCCAGCCCTGGTGCATCGACTCGCATCGGGCGAAGGGTGGGGACTGTTGCAAGCGCTACCCCCCTACGACGCGTCGAAGGTGATGTCCCTGGGCACCCGGTTACGCGATGAGGGATTCGCCCCCGACCTCGTCGCCGCCGCGCTGACCCAATCCGAACTCCGCGCTCGTGCAGAGGTCAAGTTCGGTGCCGCCGCAGGCGAGATGCTCTTCACCCGGGACGGTCTTGAACAAGCTACGCGGGCCGTCATCGCCGAACGTCACGCGGCCAGGTTCGTCCAAGCCGGCATCCACCACGTCTATGACCTCGGGTGCGGTATCGGCGCCGATTCCGCAGCTATCGCCGCGGCGGGTTTGCGGCTGACCGCCGTCGACGCGGACGAGGCAACCGCCGCGATCGCGGCCGCCAACCTGCGAGCCTGGCCCACAGCCCAGGTGCTGCATGCGGACGCACATCAGGTCGATCTGCCGACCGGTCAGGACCGCAGGTCAAGCGGCGTATGGGTGGATCCAGCGCGACGGACGCCGGGTGTCGCGGACGCGAGCGGGCGTACCCGCCGACTCTTCCGACTGGAGGACCTCAGCCCATCCTGGGAGGACGTCCGCGGCTGGCTCATCGCAGCTCCTGCAGCCGGGGCGAAGTTGAGCCCGGCCTTTCCGCATTCCAAAATCCCCCTCGGTACGGAGGCAGAGTGGACCTCGTACAACGGCGAGGTACTGGAGTGCGCGCTCTGGGCCGGCGATGCGGTTCGCACCACTGGTCGCAGCGCGTGTGTCCTGCGAGACGGGCACGTTCCCGCCCGTGTCGTCGAGCAGGATGCCGCCGGCGCGCAGCTGCAGCCGACGGAGCTGAACCGCCTGGGGCCCTACCTGTACGAACCGGATCGCGCGGTGATCCGCGCAGGATTGGTCGGCGCGCTGATCAACGCAACGGGCGGTCGCGAACTGTCTCCGGGCGTCGGATACGTCACCGGCCCGGGAGACGTGGAGGTGACGTGGGCCCGCAAGTACGCGATCACCGACGCGATGCCTTACAACCTCAAGCGACTTCGCGCCCTCCTACGCGATCGCGACACGGGAACGCTGACTATCAAGAAGCGTGGCGTGTCGATCGATATCGAGCAGCTGCGTCGTCACCTGCGGACCCAGGGTTCTCGTCCCACCACCATCGTGGTCACCAGAGTCGGTGCAGCACAGGTCGTACTGATAGTAACTGCGCTGTGAACCGTCCCCACCTTCTCATCGGCACCACGTTGCCGACCCTGCTGATCCTCGCCGGGTGCTCGACGGGTTCGAGCGAGACCGCGGCGCCATCGCCGGGTAAGGCAGGCTCGCCTTCCGGCTCGGTTTCGAAAGGTACCGCCGCAGCGCAGCCGACGGCGGGGTCAACGCGGACACCCCGATCTCCCGCCCTCAGTCAGCCCAGCGCCTCTGCGTCCTGCGTGGACGCCACCGTGGCCCGGATGAGTCCGGAACAACGCGCCGGTCAGTTGGTCATGGTCGGGATGACGCAGAGCGGCATCGCGACGGTGAGCTCATCGCTGCAGAAGTACTCCGTAGGGGCCGTCTATTACGCGGGCGGGTGGAAGGGCGCAGGCACAGTCCGATCAGCATCCGAAAAGCTGCAGAGCACAGTTGGTCGAGACGGCATGCCAGGTCTGTTGATCGCTGCTGATCAAGAGGGTGGCCAGGTTCAGCAGGTGCGCGGTGAGGGTTTTCCCTCGCTCGTGTCGGCGACCGCTCAAGGCCATATGACGCCGAGCGCCCGAACGGCGTATGCCGCGGCGTTCGCAGGTCAGTTGCGCAAAGCAGGTGTGAACCTGGATCTGGCACCGGTCGCCGACACGGTTCCGGCTGACATCGGCGCGAAGAACGCTCCGATAGGCGCCTTCCGGCGCGAGTACGGCAGCGATCCGAAAAATGTTGCGGCAGCCGTCTCGGACGTGCTGCGCGGGTTCAAGACCGTGAACCTCGCCGCCACCCTCAAACACTTCCCGGGAATCGGCCGGATCCGCCAGAACACCGACTACAGCTCGGCCGGCATCACCGATAGCGTCACGACGGCCACCGATCCCCACCTCGCGCCGTTCCAGGCAGGGATTCGCGACGGGGCGCGCGTCGTGATGATGTCGTCCGCGCGGTACCCGAAACTCGACGCCGAGCAGCCCGCGACGTTCTCTTCCGCGATCATCACCGACCTGCTGCGGGAGAAGCTCGGATTCGAGGGAGTCGTGATCT
>JAABUM010005967.1_pt1 | contig 12321 bp, 13 predicted proteins | sample 5559161 | NCBI WGS metagenome assembly JAABUM01 (sample SAMN10711868, study PRJNA513369) | rock metagenome | isolation source: Antarctica rocks | place: Antarctica: Victoria Land, Siegfried Peak nord | reverse complement strand
GTGACCTCATCGCGCGTCGCCATGCTGACCTGCCTCATACCCCGCTCCCCAGCTCGCACCGCCAAGGGAGCATGTCGGCTGAGGCAACGGGGGACTACTCCGGCAACATTTCAGGCGACGCAATGCGCCCCTTTGCGTCACGAGGATCTGACCCCCATGCCGGTCGCCCTCGTCAGGCGGGTGTAGGGTGGCTTTTCGCGGAGCCGATAGCTATCTCCCCTGATCGTGATCACGTGGCTGTGGTGGAGAAGGCGATCGAGGATGGCCGTGGCCACCACGGCGTCGCCGAACACGGTGCCCCATTCCCCGACGGCTCGGTTGGACGTCACGAGCATGGCGCCACGCTCGTAGCGTCGACTGACGAGCTGGAAGAACAGGTGCGCGGCGTCGGGCTCGAACGGCAGGTAGCCGAGTTCGTCGATGATCAGGAGCTTGGGCTTGGCGTAGTGCGTCAGGCGATCCTCGAGCCGTCCTTCGGCATGCGCTTTGGCGAGCTGCGCCACCAGCGTGGTGGCCGGCGTGAACAGCACCGTGTAGCCGGCCACGATGGCTTCTCGGCCGAGCGCCACGGCCAGGTGGGTCTTGCCCACGCCGGGCGGCCCCAGCAGCAGAACGGCCTCGCCATTGGCGATGAACCTCCCCGTCGCGATCTCCCGGACCTGCGCCTTGTCGAGCGAGGGCTGGGAGCCGAAGTCGAACCCGGTGAGATCGCGGACGAAGGGGAAGCGGGCCAGGCTAAAGGCCATGTCGATGCGGCGCTGGTCCCGGCGGGCGACCTCCCGTTCGCAAAACAGCGTCAGGGCCTCGCGGATGGTCAGGTCGCGGCGGCCTGCTTCGTCGATGAGGCTGTCGAGTTGATCGCGCAGGACGGTCAGCTTCAGGCGGCCGAGCAGTGCCGTGAGGTGGTCATGGGCGTCCATCAGAAGCCTCCTCCGGCGACGGCTTCGTATTCGGCCAGGGATCGCAGCAAGGCCGAGGACGGTGGCGTCACAGGCGTGGGCAGCACGAGATGCACCGGCCTCTCGTTCGTGCCGACCAAGCCGGCGAGGTGCGCATCGTCGACCGCACGGCCGTAGCGGCCCTTCAGCTCGGCATGAACGGCGATCTCCCGGCCGCCATGGTGGACGCGGATGATATCGTTGCCGACCGTGACCCGGACCCGCTCGCCGATCAGCCGCCAGGGCACCGAATAGGCATTGCCATCCACCGCGACCGCGCAGTCCGCGCCGACGGATCGCACGAGGTCGCGCGCCGTCGTGAACGGGGGCGTGCCGCCGAGCGGCCGCAGCGCCCGGGCCTCGTCGCGATCGAAGCGGTCCCTGGGCGCCTCGCCGGTCGTGCCATGGACACGGCCGTCGGCGATGTCCCGTGTCCAGGCCTCCAGGTGCGCTTCCATCGCAGACCAGGTCTCGAAGCGTCGTCCGGCGATCGCGTTCTTCTTGACATAACCCACGCCGCGCTCGTCCTTGCCCTTCGTGCGAGCCCGGTAGGGCGCACAGGCGCGAATGCGGAACGCCCAGTGCTTGGCGAAGGCGTGCAGCTTGGGGTGGAGCACCACCTCCCGGCTCGATGGGTCGTGATGCAGGATCAGCGCCCGGGCATTGTCGAGCAGGACCTCGCGGGGAATGCCGCCGAACGCCGCGAAGGCGCTCTCCAGACCCGTGAACCAGCTATCCTGCTTCTCGTGTTCGAAGGCCCGGACATGCAGCCGGCGCGAGTAGCCGAGCGTCGCCACGAAGAAGAACACCTTGGTCGGCATGCCGCCAATCTCGACCCGGCGCTCGCCGAAATCGATCTGCAGCTGCTCGCCCGGCCGCGTTTCGAACCGAACCGTCGCCCGAGCCTCGGCCACAAGCTCACGGCGAAGCGGCGCCACGGTCCGCTCCACCGTACGCAGGCTGACGTGGATGTTCTTCTCGTGCGCCAGCTCTTGGCGGATCACGTCGGCGTTGCCAGCGTGGCGGCGAAAGCGATCGGCCAGCCAGTCCGCCAGACCATCCAGCTTCCTGGATCGCGACGGCGTCACACACGGCCGCCAATCGCCATACTGAAGCCAGCGCTTCACCGTGTTCTTCGAACAACCAAGCTCGGCTGCGATCCGCTTCGCTCCCCAACCGAGCGCCTTCAATCGCACCATCGCCGACACGTCGTCCGGCGTCTTCATCTCGTCCCTCCGCGGATTGCCCCACCGCGGTGAACCTTGACCCTCTTGCATCATCATCCAGACCTCCTCGCTCAGGAGGGGTCAGATCCTCATGGCGTCAGGGGGTCAGTTTGACGTGTCGCCTGACACGCGCACCGCGAGGCGCTCGGGCGCGGTCCGGCCAAGAATGGTGCGTTCGATGGTAAAGATCTCGTCGATGCGGCGCAACGCCTCGGCGGCGACCGGCCGCCTTGGTGAGCTTGGTGAGGTCGAACAGGCGACGGCGGCCCTGGGACCAGCACGCCGCTTCGATCACAGGGGCTGGCTTGCGCTTGCCGTCGCAGAGGTCGTTGTAGCCCGCATAGGCGTCGACCTGCATGATGCCGGCGTAGGCGGCCAGATGCTCTCGCGGGTACTCGCCTGAGCGACTGCCCGAGTAGTGAAAGGCTGCCGTCGGCGGGTCGACGCCACCAAACGGCCGATCGTCCCGCACGTAGGTCCACAACCGCTCCGTAGCGGTCTTCTCTTTGGCCAGCACCGGCGCCGTGGTGTCGTCGGCGTGGATCGTTTGGCCGGCAACACGTGACGCCCAATCGCCTCCACGATGGGGGCGAGTGCCGCGCAGGCCCCGACGCGATCGCCAAGGTCGAGGTGTCGATCGCGATCCCCTCGCGGGCGAAGGTGTCGCTCTGTCGGTTCAGCGGCTGGTGCAGCATGAATTTCGACACCAGCACGCTCGCCTGCAGGTTCGGGCCGGCGAAGCTGCGCGGGATCGGAATATAGAACTATTGCGAAGGCGATATTTGGCGTTGCACAAAGCTACTACTCACTCCTCTCCTGGCCGACCCTAGCCAGAACCGCCCCAACCTGCGTGGCGGCCCACCGACCTCCTCGGGCAGTGCGCACTCCGCGGGCGTTGAGGGCGGCGGCGATGCCGCGAAGGCTCATCACCCCACTTCCTTTGATCTGTAGGACGACGGGCGCGACGTTCTCGGCGAAGCGTCGCGCCTCCTCTGTCGTGCTCGCGGCACCCTTTATTCCCGCCTCGGGCAGGTTCGTGGGATTGCCGAGCTTGGCCCCCTGCTTTTTACGCGCTTGCAGGGCTGCGCGGGTCCGCTCGGATATCATACGCCGCTCCTTTTCGGCCAACGCCGCGTAGATGTGGAGCATAAAGGGGTCGACGTCAGTCCCGAGTTCGGCCACGAGGAACGGCACGCGCTGCACCATCAGACCAGCGATAAAATGGACGTCGCGACTCAAACGGTCGAGCTTGGCGACCAGCACCTGGCAGCGAAGGCGCCGTGCTGCACTGAGCGCAGCGGCAAGCTGCGGCCGCCGATCGAGCGCGTCGGATCCCTTGCCGGTCTCGACCTCGACGAAGCTGTCGACGACGTGGAACCCGTTCGCCGCCGCGAAGGCCAGACACCGTTCGCGCTGAGCTTCGAGGCCGAGGCCGGAGCGGCCCTGCCGTTCGGTCGAGACTCTGCAATAGCAAATGATAGGGATGGCGCTCATGTGCCCATTTGGGCTATTTTCCCCGTTGTAGCAAGATGCCAAACGGACGTATGGCCTCTTGACGAGCCGTTCCGGGCGAGTCACGCCTGCCTAAAGCGAAGGCGACGACCTCCGTGCTAATCACGCATCTAGCTAATCACAATACGCTTGCAGATCACCGCTCGCGCTGCCACGCTGCTAGCACTGCAGCGGTGCTGTGAGCGAGCCTCTTATGAACGACGTCCGATTACCCGCGAGATCCGGCGCTGCGGTCACCATACGCGGGCTCGCACCAGAGCTGAAGTCCAAGCTACGGATCCGCGCGGCCCACAATGCTCGCTCGATGGAGGCCGAGGCCCGGGCCATTCTGGAAGCTGCCCTGTCGGCGCCCGACGAGGACGCGACGGATTTCGGGGCCTTTGCCCGCGGCCTCTTCGCCCCCCTCGGCGGCGTCGAGTTGAAGCTACCGGCCCGCGGTCCCGCCCGTGAGCCTCCGACGCTTGACCCGGAGCAGGGCCAGGCCGTCGAGGTGTCGCCGGCGGCTACTGAGTCGGCACCGACCTCGGAGGTCTCGCCCGAGCAGGAGCATTCACCCGTTACGGTGAAAGCGAGGGCCACCGCGGCCAAACCGAAGGGACGCCGATCGTGATCGTACTCGACACCGACGTCCTGTCGGAACTGCTGCGGCCCGAGCCGGACGCCAACGTACTGGCCTGGCTGGCCGGGCACCGCCGGGCCGAGCTCTACACCACGACGATCAGCGAGGGTGAGATCGCTTCCGGCCTCGCGCTGCTGCCGAAGGGACGTCGCCGGGATGCCCTTACTCAGGCTGTGGCACGCCTCCTCGGCGAAGGCCTGGGCGGGCGCGTGCTACCCTTTGACCGTGCAGCCGCCGCGGCCTATGGCGAGATCACTGCCAAACGCAGGACCACCGACGGGCCAGTCGCGACCGCCTCCGGGCAGATCGCCGCCGTTGCGCGGGCCCGGGGCGCACGATTGGTCGCGACGCGTGACACGGCGTCATTCGCGAACTCTGGCCTAAAATGTGGCGACCCCTGGGTGCGCTGACCGTGCTTGAGCCGAGCTCGTCGGAGCCCGTTCAGGGCAGGGCGCATCGGCTGATGTCGACGTCGTCGGTCGACTCGGCCGTGATCTCGACGATTTGATTGTAGGGCTCGGCTCCCCCGAGTTCCGAACCTCGCGGAAGATGACGGAGGGTCTCAGGCCGCGCTCGCACCCACTGTTTGTTGGTGGCACGTCCGATTACGTTTCATGATGCATCCTTTCCGTCAGAAACCCGGGAGCATGGGCGCGCTAAACTCCTGCGCACTCTTCACATTTTTGGGGCGACGCTCGACGACGTCCCGGACACCTATCCGAACAGCCTCGGATGACAGTGCCGCCACGGGTGTCAACGCCGGTCTGATTCTAGGCCAGCGGGGCGGAGTAAAACCAGGCCAGTGGATCAGGCTCGACGACATGGAAAGGGCCGGGGCCCTTTCCATGTCGTCGAGAGGTTTCGGATCAGGCGGCGGTGATCTCGCCGGTGTCGGGATCGACGGTCTCGGAGGTGGCCGGCTTTTGCTCCGCCCTGGCCGATGTCCGGCGGCTTCCGACCGACTGCTTGAGGGGGTAGCTGTCGCCGTTCATGGTCAGGATGCTGACGTGATGGGTGAGCCTGTCGAGCAGGGCGCTCCAGACGCACCACCATCTCGATCAACTCGTCCTTGCTCAATCGCTCGAGGTCACCGCGGCTCATCCCCCTATGGATTCAGAGATCCACGCCGCGCACAAGGGGGTGGGTAGTTACGGTTCGCCATAATGACTTACTGTCGAACAAGCTGTGGTTCCAGGGTGTCCCACGTCGAAGATCTAAAACAAACGATGTCTGGACTAAAAGAAGTCGCTCGCGCATTACAGTGAGACGCTTTTGTGCTCACGGTTATCGTACGGCCCCCCGCTTCTCGACCAGAGCCACGATGTCCCTAATCTCCCAAAGCCGATCCGACATGCCAGCAGCCATGGCAGGCGTCACCCGAAGCGTTTTGTGGATCCGGACGAAGTTGTAATAGGTCGTGAAAAGCGCGTGAGCGTGGTTGGGGTCACCTCACCGTTTGCGCAAAATTGCACGTTAAGGCGGGCCGATCCCATACTGAGCCACGATCCGTGACACGGTTGGCTGGCTGACATTGTAGAGGCGCGCCATATCGGCGCCGGACTTACGGCCAGTGATGACGCTTTCGGCGATCTCGCGCCGCTTGGTGGCGTCCAGCTTCTTGCGCCGGCCGCCCACACGGCCTTCGGCCCGAGCGACCGCCAAGCCGGCTGAGGTGCGCTCGCGGATCATGGCACGTTCGAACTCGGCGAAGCTGCCGACCATCTGCATCATCATACGACCTGCAGGGGTGGTGGTGTCGATGTTCTCGGTCACCGAGCGGAAGCCGGCGCCGGCCTCGGCGATCCGCTCCATGATGTGCAGCACGTCCTTCAGCGAGCGCGACAGCCGGTCGAGCTTCCAGACCACCACGGTGTCGCCCTCGCGCAATTGGTCGAGCATCCGATGTAGTTCCGGGCGATCCCAGCGACCGCCCGACGCGGACTCCTCGAACAGCTTGCGGCAGCCGGCCGCCCGTAGCGCTTTCGCCTGGAGGGCGTTGTTCTGCTCGTCGCCCTTGGACACCCGGGCGTAGCCGAGCAGCATCCCGCCGCCTCCGCCTGTCCCGATGCCGCTGGCCGGTTCGAGGGCTTTCAAAGACGGTCGTTTGCGCACGGGTTTGATGGCCACGGTGAAGCCTGATGTTTTCGCTTTCAATATCCTGTTGCAGAACGGTATTGAAAGGCAAGCAGGTTATGAACGGCCTCCCTATCCAGCCGAGGCCCTCATGCCCCGCCGCACCCTGCTGTCACCCGAGCAACGCGCCCGCCTGTTCGCGATCCCGACCTCACCGGCCGAGATGGCGCGGCATTATGTGCTCAACCCCGAGGACCTGACGCTCGTCTAGGCGAAGCGCCGAGCCTTCAACCGGCTGGGATTCGCCGTGCAACTCTGTCTGCTGCGGCATCCCGGCCAAGGCCTCGGACCCGGCGAGCAGCCGCCCGCGGCCGTCTTGGGCTTCGTGGCCGGCCAGATCGGCACCTCACCCGAGGTCTTCACCGATTACGCCCGGCGCGACCAGACCCGCCGCGAGCACGCCGCCGAGCTGCAGACGGTCCTGGGCCTGCGCAGCTTTCGGCTCAGCGACTGGCGCGACTGCCTGCGGATCGGCGCGGAGGCGGCCTGGGCGACGGACCGCGGCGAGCCGATCGTGCAAGCTATCCTCGCCCACCTGCACGCCGAACGCGTGCTGATCCCAGACGCCGCAGTGCTGGAGCGGATCGGGCTGGCCGCGAGGGCCCGGGCGCGCAAGCGGACATTCCAAGCCCTGGTGGACGGCCTGACCGACGCCCAACAGGCGGCGCTTGATGGCTTGCTCGTAACGGACCCCGCGCTGCGCCGCTCCCGTCTCGCCTGGCTGCGCGACGCCCCGGAGGCGCCGGCGCCGACCAATATGGTGGCACTGCTCGACAGGCTGGACTGGGTGCGCGCTGTCGGGATCGGACCGGAGCGGGCCAGACGCATCCATGCTGTCCGCCTGACGCGGCTGGTAGAGGAGGGCGACATCATGACCACCCAGCACCTCGCGGGCGTCGAACCCCTGCGCCGGACCGCATTGCTGGTCGCGCAGGCTGCCGACCTCGAGACGCGGCTGACCGACGCCCTCCTGTCCATGTTCAGCAAATACGTCGGCTCGCTGTTCACCAAGGCCCGCGGGCGCGACGAGCGGCGTTTCCAGGCTACCAAGCGCGACGTCGCCCGCACCCTGCTGCTGTTCCGGCGCACGATCGTTGCCCTGAAGCGCGCGCAGCAGGCCGGAGAGGAAGGCGTCGCCGCGGTCGAGCGGGAGGTGGGCTTCGCCAAGCTCGACCAGGCCTTGCCCGTGATCGAGTCCGTGGCGAACGTCGCCGACGTGGAAATCCTCGCCACCGCAGCCGAGCGTTACGCCGTGCTGCGCCGCTTCAGCCCGCGCTTCCTGGCCGCTTTCCGGTTCCAGTCGAACACGCCGAACGATCCCCTGCTTGCCGCGATCGAACTGCTCAAGGAGGCTGACCAGAGCGGCGGCGCCCTGCCCAAGGAATTGCCATCCGCGTTCCTGCTACCGAAGTGGCGCCGGATGATCTTCACCGGCACCGTGCCGGACCGGCGCCTGTACGAGACAGCCGTCCTCGCCATCCTGCGTGACCGGCTCCGTGGCGCGGACGTCTGGGTGGCGGGTAGCCGCAACCATCGCGCCTTCGAGGATTATCTGCTGCCCGAGGAGCCGGCCGGAGCGCCGCCTTCCGGCATTGGCGGCGAGATCGATCCCGAGCGCTACGTCGCTGCCCGAGCTCGCCTGCTGCATGAACGCCTGCTGTTCGTGGCGGGCCGCGCAGGACGCGGCGAGTTGGACGGCGTCGAGATCGAGGATGGCTCGCTCTATGTCGCCCGTACCAAGCCGACCGTGCCGGAAACGGCACGCCTGTTGGCCGGCCGGCTGTATGGAATGGTGCCCCGGGTGCGCGTCACAGAGGTGATGGGGGATGTCGCGCAGCTCACCGGCTTTGCCAGCTGCTTCACCCACCTGCGCACCGGTTACCGGCGTCCGACATCCCGGCGCTGCTCGCGGCGATTCTGGCCGACGGGACCAACCTGGGCTTGTCACGCATGGCCGACGCGACCCGCGGCTTGAGCTACCATCACCTGGTCAACATGGCGCAGTGGCATATCAACGAAGACAACTACGCCTCCGGCCGTGCCGCGATCGTCGATGCTCACCATCGGCATCCGCTGGCCGCCATGTGGGGTGACGGCACCGACTCGTCCTCCGACGGGCAGTATTTCCGCGCCGGCGGCCATGCCGGAACCACCGGCGACGTCAACGCCAAGTACGGGATCAACCCGGGTGTCGTGCTTTATACAACCCAATCCGGCCAGTACGGCCCGATGCACACCCGGGTCATTTCCGCCACGGCCAGCGAAGCGCCCTACGTGCTGGACGGCCTGCATCCGCAGGCGCACCGAACCAGCCTGCGCATCGCCGAGCACTACACCGATACCGCCGGCGCCACGGACCATGTTTTCGGCCTGTGCCATCTCCTGGGCTATCGCTTCGCGCCGGGCGTCAAGGACCTGAGGGACCGCAAGCTCTACGCGGTCGAGAAGCCCGACACGTACCCGCTGCTCAAGCCGCTGATCGGCGAGGCCGTGGACACGGCGGCGCTCGTGCAGGGCTGGTCGGAACTGATGCGCGTGAAGGCTTCCATCGAGGCCGGCGCCGTCGCACCCTCCATTCTTCTGCGCAAGCTATCGGCCGCCGGCGCGAACAACACCCTGTCGCGGACTTTGCGCGCTTTGGGACGCATCGAACGCACGCTGTTCACCCTGCAATGGCTGTCGGATCCGGCGCTACGTCAGCGCAGCCACGCCGGGCTGAACAAGGGCGAGGCCAGCAATTCGCTGCGCCGGGCCGTGTTCTTCCACAGGCAAGGCGAGTTCCGCGACCGCACGTTCGAGAACCAGAGCTTCCGCGCCTCCGGCCTGAGTCTGCTGACCGCCGCCATCGTTCACTGGAACACGATCTATCTCGACCAGGCCGTCCAGTACCTCCGTGCCCAGGGCGTCGTCATCTCAAACGAGTTGCTCGCCCATGTCGCGCCGCTCGGATGGGAGCACATCGCGCTCACCGGTGATTACGACTGGAATACCAGCCGGCCTGCTGACGGACTGCGACCGCTCCGTGCCGTTCCCGAAGCGTTCGCCTTGCGCGCCGCTTAGCGTGCAGTTTTGAGCAAACGGTGAGGTGACCCCTGGTTCTCGACCTTCTTAGAAAAGCATTTGTGAGCCGGGTGAACCGGCGCATATGCATCCGCATCGTGAGGTCCGACCGCTCGACGTAGCAGGTCGAGACGTGCGCCGGGTCGGGGTTGCCCTCAACCCGCATCTTGCAGATGCCCGTGCAATCGGCGGGGATCAAAGGATGACGCGGCGAACCTATTATACCCGATAGAATTCTCGGTACCAGGCGACGAAGCGCGGGACACCTTCCTCGATCGAGGTGCTCGGGCGGAATCCGGAGATCCGGGTGAGGTCGTCGATGTCCGCATAGGTCGAGGGGACGTCGCCCGGCTGCATCGGCAGCATCTCCTTCACGGCCTTCCGGCCGAGGCTCTCCTCGAGCACCTCGATGAGGTGGAGCAGTTTCACCGGCCGGTTGTTGCCGATGTTGTAGACGCGCCACGGTGCTGTGCTGGAGGCGGGGTCTGGGTCCTGGCTGCTCCAGGCCTCGTTGGGCGCTGCCGGGAGATCAATGATCCGATACAGGCCCTCGACGACGTCGTCGACGTAGGTGAAGTCCCGCTCCATCCGGCCTTCATTGAAGACCCGGATCGGTTCTCCGGCCAGAATCGCTCGAGTGAACAGGAACAGCGCCATGTCGGGCCTCCCCCAGGGACCGTAGACCGTGAAGAAGCGCAAGCCCGTCGTCGGCAGGCCGAACAGGTGGCTGTAGGAATGGGCCAGCAATTCGTTGGCCTTCTTGGTCACACCGTAGAGGCTGACCGGGTGGTCGACGTTCTGGTGGACCGAAAACGGCATGCGCGTGTTGGCGCCGTAAACGGAACTCGAGGACGCGTAGACGAGATGTCCGACGCGCCCGTGCCGGCAGGCTTCGAGGATGTTGGTGAAGCCCTCGAGGTTGCTGCGGATGTAACTCTGCGGGTTCTCGAGCGAGTAACGCACGCCAGCCTGGGCCGCAAGATTGACCACGATCTCGAAGCGGTGGTCGGCGAAGAGCCCGTCGACGGCCCGACGGTCGGCAAGATCGCCCTCCCTGAAGGCGAAGCCCGGCAACGCGGCGAGGTTGGCAAGCCGTGCCGCCTTCAGCGAGACGTCGTAATAATCATTGAGGTTGTCGAAGCCCACGACGCGCCTGCCTGCGGCCAGGTATTTGCGCGCGAGATGGTAGCCGACGAAGCCGGCGGCCCCGGTCACGAGCACGGGTCTCATGGCTGATCCTTCTTGAGCCGCTGCCGGCCGAGCGGTCGGACCTGCGTCTACACTCATTCGACGACATCGCAGGTGTCAAGCGCACTGGCCCACGCTGACATACCTGAAGCCGCGCGCTTCCATCTCGGCCGGGCGATAGATATTGCGAAGATCAACCAGAACGGCGTTATTCAGGCTGCGCTTGACGCGATCCCAATCGAGCGCCCTGTAAAGATCCCACTCCGTAACGATGGTTACGGCGTCGGCGCCCTCGACGCAGCTATAGGCGTCCTGGCAGTAGGTCACATCTTCGAGCAGCGTCTTAGCATTCTCCATGCCCTCGGGGTCATAGGCGCGGATACGGGCGCCAGCGTCCTGTAGCGCGGTGACGATCGCCAGGGCGGGAGAGTCGCGCATGTCGTCCGTATTGGGCTTGAACGTCAGGCCGAGTACGGCGATCGTCTTGCCGCGCACGTCGCCCCCACAGGCCTGGATCACCTTGCGCCCCATGGCCCGCTTGCGTTGCTCGTTGACCGACACCACGGTCTCGATGAGTCGCAGCGGCGATCCCTGATCCTGGGCGGTCTTGATCAGCGCCAGGGTGTCCTTCGGGAAGCAAGAGCCACCGTAGCCCGGCCCCGCGTGCAGGAACTTGGACCCGATGCGTTTGTCGAGCCCGATGCCCCGCGACACGTCCTGCACGTCCGCTCCGACCTTCTCGCACAGATCCGCGATCTCATTAATGAAGGAAATCTTCATGGCCAGGAACGAGTTGCTGGCGTATTTAATCAGTTCGGCGGTGCGCCGGCCCGTCACCAAGAAGGGCGCTTGGTTGAGGTAGAGCGGGCGGTAGAGTTCCTCGACGACCTTCGCCGCTCGTGCGTCCTCGGTGCCGATGACGATCCGGTCGGGCCGCTTGAAGTCGTTGATAGCGGCGCCTTCACGCAGGAACTCCGGGTTCGACACCACGGAGACGTCAGCCGACGGATCGGCTTCGCGGATGATGCGTTCGACCTCGTCGCCGGTGCCGACCGGCACGGTCGATTTCGTCACCACCACGGTGTAGCCATCGAGCGAGCGAGCGATCTCGCGCGCGGCGCCGTAGATGAACGATAAGTCAGCGTGGCCGTCGCCACGGCGCGACGGCGTGCCGACCGCAATCAGCACCACCTCGGACTGTGCGACTGCGCCCGCGAGTTCGTCGATGAAGGTCAGGCGTCCCTCGCGCACATTCTTCAGCACGAGGTCGGAGAGCCCCGGCTCAAAGATGGGCATCTCGCCGCGGTTCAAGGCCTCGATCTTATGCCGATCCTTGTCGATGCAGTATACCGTATGGCCGAAATCCGCAAAGCAGGCCCCGGACACCAAGCCTACGTAACCAGCCCCTATGACAGCGACACGCATCGACATCCTCGATCAGAATTGGGTTGGACCATATCGGACCGAGTGCATGCGGTACAGCGTGGGCTGAAGTTGACCACGTTTCTGGGACCCTTGGCTAAGAGTCCGTCCGATAAGTCATGCAGCACAACCGGTCCTTCGTAGCAGGATCATGACGGAAGCGGCATAGAGGAAGGCCTTGGCGGAGGCGATCGTGGCTTCCGGGTCCTTCCAGAGCCTTCGG
>JAABUM010005964.1_pt1 | contig 12344 bp, 11 predicted proteins | sample 5559161 | NCBI WGS metagenome assembly JAABUM01 (sample SAMN10711868, study PRJNA513369) | rock metagenome | isolation source: Antarctica rocks | place: Antarctica: Victoria Land, Siegfried Peak nord | reverse complement strand
CCTCGCGCGACTCCTCGACGACGCGTCGCGCCGAGCGCCCGGAGGTGTGCAGCGACGACGCGTTGCCGACGATGCGCAGCTGCTCGGTCATCGCCTTGACCGCCTCCGGGAACATCGGAGTTGTCGCAGCATGGTCCAGGTAGTGGCGCACCGGAGAAGTTTAGGGGCGTCGCCTGTATGCCGTGTGCTCGGCGCCGGCTACGGCCGGGGGTCGGTCGTGATGATGGCCATGTCGTGGACGTCGTGCCAGATCCCCTCGCGCAGGACGGCCTCGCGCCGGACCCCCTCGCGGACGAACCCGGCTTTCCTGTAGACCGCGATCGCCGCCGTGTTGAAGGAGTTGACCTCGAGGGTGAGCCGGTGCAGAGCGAGCGGCCCGAGGGCGAGGTCCCGGACCAGCCTGGTCGTCTCGGTGCCGTAGCCGCGCCCGAAGACCTCCGGGCCGATGAGCGAGATCCGGTAGGCCATCGAGGCGTTGTCCTCGTCGAGGTCCATGAGCACCGCCTCCCCGAGCACCGCGTCGTCCTCGACGCGGACGATGACCCAGTCGGCACGATCGTGGCGCTCGCGGGCCTTGGCCATGCCGGACCGGATCTGCTCGCGGGTGAACTCGTGCAACGTCCCCGTGCCGGCGCGCAGCTCGTCGTCGGCGAACATCGGCCACAGCCCGTCGAAGTGCTGTGGCCCCATCGGCTCGAGACGCACCAGGCTCCCGGTGAGCGTCGGTTGGTGCCGCAGCAGCTGGAGGTCGACCACCCCATGACCCAACCAACTTCCCCACGCCAGGGCAAGCACAGGCGCCGGGAGTCGCGCGGTGTGTGGCGGCTGCTCGCCCGTAGGGTGAGCCGGTGTCCATCGACGAACCCGACTACGTCCGCCTCAACCGAGCCAACTGGGACGACCGCGCGCCCATCCACGCCGCCGCTCCTGACTACGAGGTGCAGTCCTTCATCGACGACCCGGCGCACCTTTCCGGGGTGATGCGCTTCGATCTCCCTCGGCTCGGTGAGGTGACCGGCCTGGACGGCGTGCACCTCCAGTGCCACATCGGCACGGACACGATCTCGCTCGCCCGGCTCGGCGCCCGGATGACCGGGCTCGACCTCTCGGGGGCCTCCCTCGCCGAGGCCAGACTGCTCGCGGACGCGACGAACACCGATGTCGACTACGTCGAGTCCGATGTGTATGCCGCTCCGGTCGCCCTGGGCGCCCGAACCTTCGACCTCGTCTACGTCAGCCTCGGGGCACTCTGCTGGCTACCGTCCGTCGACCGGTGGGCCGCGGTCGTCGACACCCTGCTCCGGCCGGGCGGTCGCCTCTTCATCCGGGACGCCCACCCGATGCTCAATGCTCTCGACGCCGAGTCAGGTCGGCTCGTGTCGAGAGAGTCCTACTTCGAGGACTCCGAGCCGTTCATCTGGGACGAGGGCGTGACCTATGTCGGCCGGGCCGAGGGCGAAGACCGGGCGATCACGAACACCGTCACCCACTCGTGGAACCACGGCCTCGGCGAGACGGTGACGGCGTTGCTGCGACGCGGACTGGTGGTGACGCTCCTGGACGAGCACGACAGCGTCCCGTTCGCGCCCTTCCCCGACCTGATGACCGTCGACGAGATCGGCGAGTGGCGCCTCACCGACCATCCGGACCGGGTCGCGATGAGCTTCACCCTGGGCGCCGTCAAGCCCGGCTGAGGGTGCGGCCGAACGCGCTGGCTCCGGCCACCGCGTGAGGACGCCGGCCACTCGGGCGAGCGAGACGGCATACCCGAGACTCGGGGTCCACCTGGGAGCCGGCGCCCAGGTATGCCGTCTGGAGGGTCAGCCCTTGGCTGCCGTGACCGCCTTGGTGGCCTGCGGCAGGACGGTGAAGAGATCACCGACGACGCCGAAGTCCACGAGCTCGAAGATCGGCGCCTCCTCGTCCTTGTTGACGGCGACGATCGTCTTCGACGTCTGCATGCCGGCGCGGTGCTGGATGGCGCCCGAGATGCCGCATGCGACGTAGAGCTGCGGCGAGACCTGCTTGCCGGTCTGGCCGACCTGCGAGGTGTGCGGATACCAGCCGGCGTCGACGGCCGCCCGGCTCGCGCCCACGGCAGCGCCGAGCGAGTCGGCGAACTCCTCGACCTTCGAGAAGTCACCCGCCGTGCCGCGACCCCCGGAGACGACGATGGCCGCCTCGGTGAGCTCCGGGCGACCGGTCTTCTCCCTCGGCCTGGACGCTGTGATCCTCGCCGTCCTGCCGGCGTCGGAGGCGGCGAAGTCGACGGTCACCTCGGCGACCTCCGTGGCCGCCTGCTCCGGCGTGGCGGAGTTCGGCTTGACGGTGATGATCGGCGTGCCGTGGGTCACCGTGGCCTGGACGGTGTAGGACCCGGCGAAGACGGACTGGGTCGTCACGACGCCGCCGTCGGCGGCCTGGACGTCGATGGCGTCGGTGATCAGCCCGGACTCGGTCTTCACGGCGAGGCGGGCGGCGACCTCCTTGCCCTCCGTCGAGGAGGAGATGAAAACCGCCGCGGGCGTGGCCTGCTGGACGAGCTGCGCGAGCAGCTCGGCCTGCGGGACGACGAGGTAGTCCGCGAGGTCGGCCGACTCGGCGCGGTAGACCTTGACGGCTCCGTAGGCGCCGAGCGTCTCCTCCGCCTCGTCGAAGCCCGCACCGACGAAGACGGCGGAGGGCTCGCCGATGCGCCGCGCGATGGTCAGCAGCTCGGCGGTGGTCTTGCGGACCTGGCCACCGACGTGGTCGACGAGAACGAGTACTTCAGCCATGTCAGTCAGTCTCCTTGGCAGTGCGGTTCGGGCGGGCTCCGTAGCTCCGGTTGCTGGGGTGGCTCGGGTGCTCAGACGAACTTACGCTCGACGAGGAAGGCGGCGAGCTTCTGGCCGCCCTCGCCCTCGTCCGGGACGACCTGGCCCTGCTGGCGCGGCGGCCGCGCAGCGAAGGACTCGACCTTGGTCCAGGCGGCATCGAGGCCGACCCGGCCCGCGTCCACGCCGAGGTCGGCCAGCGTCCACCTCTCGACGGGCTTCTTCTTGGCGGCCATGATCCCTTTGAACGAGGGGTAGCGCGGCTCGTTGATCTGGTCGGTGACCGAGACCAGGGCGGGCAGGCTGGCCTCGACGGTCTGCGAGGCGGCGTCGCCGTCGCGGCGGACGGACACGGTCCCGTCGCTGACGGTCAGCTCGGAGGCGTAGGTCACGGCGGGCAGGCCAAGGCGCTCGGCGAGCATCGCCGGGACGACGCCCATGCTGCCGTCGGTGGAGGCCATGCCGGTGATGACCAGGTCCGTCGAGGTCTGCGCAGTCAGCTTCTCGATGGCCTTGGCAAGGATGAGCGAGGTCGCTGGGGCGTCGGATCCGTGGATGCCGTCGTCCGCGACGTGGACGCCCTTGTGGGCACCCATCTGGAGGGCCTTCTTGATCGCGTCGGAGGCCTGGTCGGGACCGATCGTCAGCACCGTCACCTCGCCGTCGCTCGCCTCGACGATCTGCAGGGCTTCCTCGATCGCATACTCGTCCAGCTCGGAGAGCAGCCCGTCGACGTTGGACCGGTCGGTCGTGCTGTCGCTCTCGGTGAACGTGCGGTCCGCCTGCGCGTCCGGCACGTACTTGACACAGACGACGATGTTCATGGGTGAGAACGCCCTCTTCCGGCTCGGGGGATGTGGTGCAACCTGTCCGCCGTCCATCCTTACAGCCCCGACCGGCTTTCCCCTCGTCAGGGGGCCGTGATGCCCGACACGGCGACGTCACCCGCGGGTGGCGCTAGTGCGGCCCGGCTGTGCGGCGCCTCGGCGCTAGTGCGGCCCGGCTGTGCGGCGCCTCGGGACGTATGCCGCCGCGCCCGACGTCAGCGCCCGGGTCACCCGCCGTGGACGGCAGTCCGCAGCCCGGCATACCTGGACCGGACATCCGGAGCCCAGGTGCCCTCGGGCTCCGGGAGCGGGCGCGCGCGCACCGACCACGAGGGCAGCTCTGCGGGCTCGCCCCGCGAGCGAGCCAGCGCCCAGGCCGCCTGACGGGCCGCCCCCAGAGCGACGTACTCCCCCGGCTCCGGCACGGTGACCGGCACCCCGAAGATGCCGGCAGCCACGGCCTGCACCGCGGCAGACCTGGCCGCTCCACCGATGAGCAGGACCCGCTCGACCGGGACGTCGCTGGCGCGCAGCGCATCGAGCCCGTCAGCAAGCCCGCAGAGCATCCCCTCGACGGCAGCCCGGGCGAGGTTCTCCGGTGTCATGTTCGCCCTTGTCAGCCCGCCCAGGGTTCCGGTCGAGTCCGGAAGGTCAGGGGTGCGCTCACCGTCGAGGTACGGAAGCAACGAGAGGCCACCCGAGCCCGGGGCCGCGGAGAGGGCCAGCCGCTCCAGGGCCGCCAGGTCGATGCCGAGCATTGCCGCCGTCGCGGTGAGGACCCGCGCGGCGTTGAGCGTGCAGACGAGCGGGAGATAGCGGCCGCTGGCATCAGCGAACCCGGCGACGAGCCCCGACGGGTCGGCGCTCGGGTGCTCCGCGACACCGAAGACCGTCCCGCTCGTGCCGAGCGAGACGACGATGTCGCCGGGCCCGAGACAGAGCCCGAGGGCAGCCCCCATGTTGTCGCCGGTGCCCGCTGCGACGACCATCCCCGACGCGGTCGTCCCCGCCGGCTCGTCCGGCTCGAGCACGGCCGGGGTCCCGACCTCCCGGCCGAACGCACGCCGCAGAAGGTCGGACCGGTAGCGACCCTCGCGGGGTGACCAGTAGCCGGTGCCGGAGGCGTCGCCCCGGTCGGTGAGCAGCCGCACGCCGGCGAGCTCGCCGTCGCCGACGATCCTGGCCGTGAGCCAGTCGTGCGGCAGCACGACGTCCTGCACCCGAGCGGCGTGCTGCGGCTCGTGGCTGGCCAGCCACCGAAGCTTGGAGACGGTGATGCTGGCCAGCGGGACGGTGCCCACGGCGTCGGCCCAGGCGGCCGGTCCACCGAGCTCGGCAACGAGCTCGGTCGCGGCCTGCGCCGAGCGGATGTCGTTCCACAGCAACGCCGGACGGACGACCTGGCGGTCCTCGTCGAGGACGACCATGCCGTGCTGCTGGCCGGCGACCGCGATGGAGCGGACGCCGTCGAGCAGACCACCGCTCGTGGCATCGGCGTAGGCGTCCCACCACGCCGAGGGGTCGACCTCCGTCCCCTCGGGATGAGGGGCCCGGCCCACGCGCACGACGGCGCCGGTGTCGACGTCGCAGACGATCACCTTCGTGGACTGCGTGGAGGTGTCGACACCGGCAACCAGAGTGGGCATGGACGAACTCTCGCCCGTCACCCCCCGTCGCGCAACTGCTCGAGGGTGCGTCGCGCGCCGTGCTCGTGCAACGAGCCGAGGAACCGCTGGTAGGGCTTGGTGAAGGAGTCCTGCCCGGCGAGGTCACCAAAGAGCCGCTCGTCCCGGAGAAAGGCCAGTGGGTCCTCCCGCTGACGCGCGGCCGCTGCCATCACCTGGTCCTTGAGCTGGTCGACGACCTGGATGGGCTCTCCCTGCTCGTCGACCCCCTCGGCATACCGCGCCCAGGCGGCCACGACGAGGGCGGATCGCTCCACCTCACCGCCGTTCTCGAGGTTGGCGTGGATCACCGGAACCAGCCACTTCGGGATGCGGTCCGAGCTCTCCGCGCACAGCCGCGCCAGGGTGTCGCGGACCTCGGGGTTCGCGAACCGCTCGACGAGCTCGTGCTTGTATGCCGTGAGGTCGACTCCCGGGACCTCGTGCAGCGTCGGCGTCGCCTCCCGGTCCATGTAGGCGAGGAGGAAGTCGACGAAGAGCGGGTCCTGGCAGACCTCGTGGGCGTAGCGATAGCCGGACAGGTAGCCGAGGTAGCACAGGGCCTGGTGGCTGGCGTTGAGCAACCGGAGCTTCATCAGCTCGTACGGCTCGACCTCGGGGACGAGCTGGACCCCCACCTCCTCGAACGGCGGTCGCCCGTCGCCGAAGCGGTCCTCGAGGGCCCACTGGGTGAAGGGCTCGCAGACGACGGGCCACCGGTCCTCGACCCCGAACTGCTCCCGGAGGGACTCGATGTCCTCAGGCGCCGTGACCGGGGTGATCCGGTCGACCATGCAGTTGGGGAAGAGGACCGACGCCTCGATCCACGAGCCGAGGTCGGCGTCCTTGAGGCGGGCGAAGGAGGTGACCATCCGCTTGCTCACGTCCCCGTTGCCCGGGATGTTGTCGCACGACATCACGGTGAAGGGCGCGGTGCCGGCCGCCCGGCGCCGGCGTAGCGCCTCGGTGATGTAGCCGAAGGGCGTCGACGGCACGGCTCCCTCGACGAGGTCGGGCTGGATCGCCGGGGCGGTGGCGTCGAACTCGCCGGTCGACGGGTGGAAGAGGTAGCCGCCTTCCGTGATCGTCAGCGACACGATCCGCGTCGCCGGGTCGGTGAGGATGCCCAGGACCCGCTCGGGGTCGTCGGACGCGAGGAGGTAGTCGACGAGGGAGCCGATGACCCGTGGCTCAAGGGTGCCGTCCGGATGCTTCAGGACAAGGGTGTAGAGCCCGTCCTGAGCCAGCAGGGCGTCGCGCATCCGCGAGTCCTGGGCCAGCGTGCCGACCCCGACGATTCCCCAGTCCATCGCCGTGCCTCGGTTCATCAAGGCGTCGACGTACATCGCCTGGTGGGCCCGGTGGAAGCCGCCGACCCCGAAATGGACGATGCCCGGAGTGATCTGGCTGCGGTCGTAGGCCGGCCTGGCGACCGACTCCGGAAGGGAGGCCAGCGCGGCCTCGTTGAGCTGCGGCATACCTCTGGTCCTCTCCCCCGCTACTTCACGGCGCCGAGCGACAACCCTTGGACGAGCTTGTCCTGGGCGGCGAACCCGGCGATGAGGACGGGAAGCGAGACGATGAGGGACGCCGCGCAGACCTTCGCGAGGAACAGCCCCTGGCTGGTGACGAAGCCGGTGAGGAAGACCGGCGCCGTCTGCGCCACGGTGCCCGTGAGGACCCGGGCGAAGAGGAGCTCGTTCCAGCTGAAGATGAACGAGATCAGGCCGGCCGCGGCGATGCCGGGCAGGACGACGGGCGCGATGATCGAGCGAAGGGTCCGCACGAGCCCCGCGCCGTCCACCTGCGCGGCCTCGAGCATCTCGACGGGCACCTCGGCGAGGAAGGAACGCAGCATCCAGACGACGATCGGGAGGTTCATCGACGTGTAGAGGACGATGAGAAACCAGATGTTGTCCAGCAGGCCCACGTTCTGCGCGAACAGGTAGATCGGCAGCAGACCGGCAACGACGGGGAGCATCTTGGTGGAGAGGAAGAAGAACATGACGTCGGTCCACTTCTTCACGGGCTTGATGGACAGCGCGTATGCCGCCGGGAAGGCGAGCAGGAGCACGAGGACCGTCGAGAGGACACTGGCCGTGATGGAGTTCAGCAGCGGCGGCCACGGACCCGAGCCGAAGAAGGACCGGTAGCCGTCGAGGGTGAGCGGCGCCGCGATCGACGGCGGGTTGGTGGCCGCTGCCGTCTCGGAGTGGAAGGAGGTCAGGGCCATCCACAGCACGGGCAGGACGAAGAGGACTCCGACCACCCAGGCGACCACCGTGAGGACGGCGCCGCTGCGAGGTGGCTTGGCGTGGCGCAGCTGGGTGGCGTCGGTGTCGGTCGGCTGGGCATGGCGGATGCCGCTCGCCCGCTCGCTCGTCGACGCGGTGTCGGTGCTCATCGTCCGGTCTCCTCCTCAAACAAGCTCGAGACGGTGCGCAAGGCGAACGTCGCGATGATGATCGTGCCGATGACGACGACCACGCCTGCGGCAGAGGCTCGCCCGTAGTCGTGCGCCGTGTAGAACGTCTGGTAGATCGTGTAGGGAAGGTTGGCCGTCCCGAGCCCGCCGGCGGTGATCGTGAAGACGTGGTCGAAGTTCTGCACGATGTAGATCGACCCCAGCAGACCGCTCAGCTCGAGATAGCGGCGCAGGTGCGGGAAGGTCATGTACCGGAAGATCTGCCACCCGGTGGCGCCGTCGATGCGCGCCGCCTCGACGACGTCGAGCGGTCGGCTCTGGAGCCCGGCGAGCAGGATGAGCATCATGAAGGGGGTCCACTGCCAGACGAGGGCGAACATCACCGAGGGCAACGGGAAGCTGCTGATCCAGTCGGGCTGCGCCCACTCCTGTCCGAAGACCCGTCCGATGGCTCGAAGGGTGCCGTTGAAGAGCCCGTACTCCGGGTTGTAGAGGGCGTGCTTCCACAGCAGGGCCGCCGCCACGGGGACGATGAGGAACGGCGTGATCATCATGGTGCGGACGATGCCTCGGCCGCGGAAGCGGCGGTCGAGCAGGAGCGCCACGAGCATGCCGAGGAGCAGGCTGATCAGGACCACCGCCACCGTGAGCAGGATCGTCACGAAGATGGCGGCCCGGGTGTTGGCGTCGGTCAGCACCCGGCGGAAGTTGTCGATCCCGGCAAAGCCGATCTCGTCCGGGTAGTAGGCGTTCCAGTTCATGAACGACGTGATGAGGGTGACGACGAACGGCAGCTGGGTCACGACGATCATGAAGATCAGGGCCGGCAGCAGCGGTGCGCGCCGCGCCCAGGCGCCGGCCTGGTGCATCGGGCTGGCAGATTGCGCTCCGGCCGGCGCCGTGGGCGGCGCGACGGTGGCGGTCATGTTCACTCCTTCCTCGGTGACGGGCCAGAGCCCGGATGGCGGCTCACTTGGTGCCCTTCGAGCGGTAGCGGTCGGCGACATCGTCGGCGAGCACCTGCCCGCGGTCCAGCGCGGCCTTGACCGTCATCCGGCCCGCGATGGCGGAGCTGACGTCCTGGGAGACCTGCGTGCCGAGGTCCGGGAACTCCGGGATGTCGACGAACTGGATCCCGGGTGCGGGCCGGGGCTGGACCCCCGGGTTGTTCGGGTCGGCCGCCTCGATGGCAGCCCGGGTCGGCTCCGCGAAGGCCTTGGCCTCGGCGAGGTAGTCGGGGTTCGCGTAGGTCGAGGCACGCTTGCCGGCGGGGACCCGCGACCAGCCGAGCTTGGATCCGACAAGGTTCTCGTAATCCTTGCCGGAGGCCCAGGAGATGAACTTCCAGGCGTTGTCCTTCTTGGTGCTGGCCTGCTGGACGCCCCAGGCCCATGAGTAGAGCCACCCGGAGCTCTTCGTCTTGACGACCGGCGCCGCGGCATACCCGATCTTGCCCTTGACCGGCGAACCGGCTGCTTCCAGGGAGCCGGCCGCCGAGGTGGCGTCGTACCACATGGCCACGTTGCCCTGCACGAGGTTGTTGAGGCACTCGGTGAAGCCGGCCTGGGGGGCGCCCTTCTCGCCGTGCGCCGTGACGAGGTCGACGTAGAACTGTGTCGCCTGCGTGAACTCCGGCGAGTTGACCTTGGCGTTCCAGTCCTTGTCGAACCAGGTGCCGCCGAAGGTGTTGACGACGGTCGTCAGCGGTGCGAAGAGCTGGCCCCAGCCGGGCTGACCGCGCAGGCAGATGCCCTTCATGTTCGGCTGGGCGCCGTCGACCTTGGCCGCGATGTCGGCGACCTCCTGCCACGTCGGCTTGGCCGGCATCGTCACGCCCTTGGACTCCAGGACGTCCTTGCGGTACATGAGGAAGGAGCTCTCCCCGTAGAAGGGCTCGCCGTAGACGACGTCACCCTTGCTCATCGACGTGGTCATCGGCCCGAGGATGTCGCCCTGGTCGAACGACGGATCCTTGGCGATGTAGTCGCTCAGCGGGGCGATCCACTTGCTGCCGGCGTAGATCGGGATCTCGAAGTTGCTCAGCGAGGCGACATCGTACTGGCCCGCCTGGCTGGAGAACTCCTGGCTGATCTTGTCCCGGACGTCGTTCTCCGGCAGGACCGTGTAGTTCACCGTGATGCCGGTCTTTGCCGTGAAGTTCTCTGCCGTGAGCTTCTGGAGATCGACCATCTGGGGGTTGTTGACCATGAGCACGTTGAGCGTGTTGGCTCCGCCGCTGCCGCCACCCCCACCCCAGCCGGCGCAGCCGCTCAGGCCCGCGGAGAGGACGAGCGCACCCGCGACCGCCGACGTCCTCGTCCGGCGTAGCCGCGTGGTGGCCCTCGCCCGGTTTCGTCTCTGCATGGGAACTCCCTTGTCTCCACAGGACTTCGGTGCAATGCTGTTCTCGTCGCTCATCTGAGCATGGGCATGCTCAAATGCTCAAGCGAAGTCAACCGCTGCCGCCGACGCCTGTCAAGAGCACCGCCGACGTCGGCTCGCCGCGGAGAGAAGAACCCGGTGGGTCGACGCGGGCGAGGAGTGCGATGAAGGGACCCGGTTTCGCCGGAGGGCCGGCGCAGCTCGTGCTGACCGCCACCGTCGCCCGCAGGTACTACCTGGACGGACGCTCGAAGGTGGAGATCGCCGAAGAGCTGGACATCAGCCGCTTCAGGGTGGCCCGGATTCTCGAGCTCGCCCGGTCCAGCGGGCTGGTCCGGATCGAGATCGGCCACCCGGGCAGCATCGACACCGAGCTGTCGAGCCGCCTCCGCGAGCACCTCGGGCTGCGGACCGTCATCGTCGTCGACACCGCGGAGCAGGACCCGAGTGTCCTGCGCTCGTTGCTCGGCCGGGCCGCAGGCGACCTGCTGACCGCGAGCGTGACCCGCGAGGACGTCCTCGGTGTGGCGTGGGCCCGAGCGGTGGCAAGCACCGTGTCGGCGCTGCGGTCGATGCCACGGGTGTCCGTCGTCCAGCTCACCGGGTCCCTCCCCCGGCAGGATCTCGCGGTGACATCCATCGAGATCGTGCGTGAGGTGGCCCGGATGAGCGGCGGCAGCGTGTCCTCCTTCTACGCGCCCTTCCTGCTGCCTGACATCGCGACGGCGGCGACCCTGCGCCAGCAGCCAGACGTCGCCCGGGCGATCAGCGCCTTCCCGACGGTGACCAAGGCCGTCGTCGGGCTCGGAGGATGGGCCCAGCACCAGAGCACGATCTACGACGCGATGTCACCGGCCGAGCGCACCGTGCTCGACCAGGCGGGGACGGTCGCGGACGTGTCGGGGATCTTCCTGGACGAGGACGGCAACGTCGTCGGCCGGCAGGAGACGGCGCGGATGATCTGCATGGACTCTGACCAGCTCGCCACGGTGGGCGACGTCATGGCGATGGCCTACGGGACCACCAAGGCCGCAGCCGTCCTCGCAGCGGTGCGCAGCGGGCTGGTCACGACCATCGTCACCCACACGGACATGGCGCACGCGCTCCTGGGGAGCCCGACGGGCACCCCGCCCTGACCGGACGGCCCGGTGACGCGCTTGTGGCCCTCAGCCGCACGGCAGGGCCGACGCCTCACTGGCCCTCGAACGTGGCCTTCCCGGGACCGCTCTCTACGAAGGAGGCCATCCCGGTATCGCGGTCCTTCGTGGCAAAGAGTCCGGCGAACAGCATCCGCTCGATCTCCAGACCGGTGTCGAGCTCGACCTCGACCCCGCGGTCGACGGCCTCCTTGGCCGCGCGCAGGGCCTGGGCCGGGCCCCCGACGAACGAGCGCATCCACGCGATCGCGGTGTCGTAGACCTCGTCGGCCGGGACCACCTTGTCGACGAGGCCGATGGACAGAGCCTCGTCGGCGGCGACGAAGCGCCCGGAGTAGATGAGGTCCTTGGCCCGGGCCGGCCCGACGAGCCGGGACAGCCGTTGGGTGCCACCCGCCCCGGGGATGATGCCGAGGAGGATCTCCGGCTGGCCGAGCTTGGCGTTGTCGGCGGCGATCCGGAAGTCGCACGCGAGCGCGAGCTCGCAGCCCCCGCCGAGGGCGTAGCCGGTGATGGCCGCCACCGTGGGTTTGGGGATCCGCGCGACGGCGGTCAGCGAGCTCTGGAGCGGGGCGGAGCGCTCGACCATGTCCGTGTAGGACATCGTCTGCATCTCCTTGATGTCCGCACCGGCCGCGAAGACCTTCGCGCCCCCGTAGACGACCACCGCGGCGACGTCGCGCCGCTGCGCGGCCTCGCCAGCAGCCGCCCGGATCTCCTCCTGGACCTGCACGGACAACGGGTTCATCGGTGGGCGGTCGAGGCGGATCGTGCCGATCCCGGCGTCGACCTCGAGTCGCACGAACTCCGCGGGCCCTCTCATGCCTCGTCCTGCGGACGGTGTCGCGCCTTGTCGTCGCTCTCGAGGCCGTTCTGACCCCCGTCTGCACCCGCGTCGTCGGCCGGGTCCTGCTCCGCCTGCCCCCCACCGGCCTGCGCGGCAGCAACCTGCTCGGCGAGGGCCTGCTGCTCCTCGGGCGAGAGGAAGGAGGTGTGCCACATCTGGACCACCTCCATGATGAGGTTCACGGTGATCTGGAAGAGGGTCGAGATGTCGACCCCGTCCGTGACGA
>JAABUM010005963.1_pt1 | contig 12346 bp, 12 predicted proteins | sample 5559161 | NCBI WGS metagenome assembly JAABUM01 (sample SAMN10711868, study PRJNA513369) | rock metagenome | isolation source: Antarctica rocks | place: Antarctica: Victoria Land, Siegfried Peak nord | reverse complement strand
AACTATCTCCTCAAACCAGAATCGTCGGTCCAGCAGGGCCACCGCGGTCGGCAGAGACATCGCTATCGTCGCGAGAGTGAGTTTCGACCTGGACCGGTTCGTCATGGCGCAGAACAGCGGAGGCACCTACGACACGGCGCTGCACGAACTTCGGGCCGGCACCAAGCGCAGCCACTGGATGTGGTTCGTCTTCCCGCAGGTTGCCGGCCTGGGAATGAGCCCGATGGCGCAGCGATACGCCGTGTCCGGGCTGGATGAGGCGTGGTCCTACCTCGCACACCCGCTGCTCGGACCCCGACTGCACGCGTGCTGCGAAGCGATGCTCGGGCAAACCGACCGCTCGGCGCAGGACATCCTGGGCGGCATCGACGCGGTGAAGCTGCGGTCGTCGATGACTCTCTTCTTGCGGGCGGACCCGTCCGAGCCCATTTTCGAGCAGCTGTTGAACCGTTACTTCGACCGCGCACCCGATTCACGAACCGATGAGCTACTCACGCGCTGAGCTGCCCGAGAGACGACTATTGCTGCTGGCCCTGCATCTGAGACTGGATGTGGCTCTGCAGCTGTTGCAGACCGTCCGCGGAGACGCCAGGTAGCTGCTGGGTGATCGAACGGACGACATCGCCGTCGTGGATCACCTTCTCGCTCGACTGGATGAGCACCGTTCCGGCGCCGGTGAAGTCGAACTGTTGCTCCTCACCGCTACTCACGCCCATCCGCGCAGCACCCGCGGCCATGAACCCGTCGATCCAGTTCTGGTCGTAGTGGAAGCTCGGCGACGGGCAGTCCGCCCACCCGACGAGCGCTTCGGGGTCGACCCGCAGTGGCGGTTCGGCGAACATGATCTCGCCGTTGGAGGACGCCAGGAACTTGCCGGTGCCGATCAGGGTGAGGAACCCGGGGACGATCGACTGGTTGAGCTGGATGCCCGGTTCGAACGCCAACAGGTTCGCGGCACGGACGGTGAGGTTACCGTCGTCCAGATCGAAGGAGTTGATGCAGTACCCGCGGTCGCCGATGATCAGCAACCCGTGGCCTTCTGCGACGACGAAATCCTGCAGGTACATCGGCGCGCTGAAGGTGCCAGCGAGCATTCCGCGCAACTCACCCCGCATGCCTTGACTGAGCGCCTGGAACTTCATCTCGCCGTAGTAGGCGATCATCGCGCCGGTTGACATGATCCATGCCTTGCCGGGGCCTTCGAGGTTGATGTAGTACGCGTACTCGTTGCCGGGAATGTTGTCGTTGCCTTGCAAGTCATGCGGATTCAGCACGTCGCTCACAGTTTCTCCTCCGATGCCTGCACGAGTACGAAGCCCTGACCGGTGCACTGCAACTGCATTGCCTCACCTGATCCGCGCCCGACGGCGTCACGCCAACTCATCGCGGACGCCAGTTTGGTCTGCACGTTGCCGATGGTGCCGACGAAGGCCTGCGGGTCGACGACGACCGGCTCCTGGCCGACCTGCAACTCCATCACCTCACCGTGCGCCACCAGGACGACGACACCCTGGCCCTGCAGCTGCGTGGTGAACATCCCGTTGCCGGTCAACGCTCCCGTGGCCGCTCCGCGTAACGCCCCCCGCAATCCGCCGCCACCGCTTGTCTGCGACTGCGTGGAGACGATCGACGCCTGCATGGACGCCGTGTAGCCGAGCATCCGCGATGCGTCTGCGGTGACCGTGCCGCCTTGGCGCAGGTCGATGACGTGCACCGCGAGCCCTTTGAAGCCGTAGTGAACTTCGCCTTTACCCTGCGCGAGCATCGTGCGTTCGTGCTCCCCGCGCACCATGGTGCCCGCCATCGAACCCAGCCCGCCCATACCTCCTGCGCCGGGGATCTGGTGGGGCGAGAAGTTGACCTGCCCCGTGTAGAACAGCATCGCGCCCTTGCGCGCGATGACCGGGCCGGTCATCCCCAGGTTGGCTTTGACGACTTTGCCGTTGACCTTCTCGAACACCTGCGATCACCGCTCCGCTGGTTGGATGGAGACGACGCCGGTGCCGGCCCAGCGAAGCGAGAACGCCTCCCCGCTGCCCTGTCCGATCACGGACCGCCAGGACACGTCGGTCACGAACGACTGTTGCAGTTGACCCTTGGCCGCCACGAACGCGTCCGGGTCGACGACCACGGGCAGGTTCGGGTTGACCTCGAGATGGATCAACGGACCGCCCGCCGACAGCAGAGCGACCTGACCGGTGCCGGAGACCGTAGTGGTGAACAACCCCTGCCCGCTACTCATCCCGCCGAGGCCGGAGAACTGGACATTGGTCTGCAGCTGACCGGCGAACGCCAGGATCTGCTGCGACTCGACCTGCATGCTCTCGTTGTCCAAGTTGAGCACCGAGACGTACTGCGCGTTGACCGCGAACTGCACCAGCCCGCTGCCCGTACATTCCATCAGGGTGAGCGCCTCGCCGGTCGCCTTCTGTTTGAGCCCGGCCATCACACCGGACCCGCCGCCGAAGCCGGCGTTCTTGAACTGCACGTTGCCCTGGTAGGACACCATCGCACCGGTAATCGCACGGACGGACGAGTCCGCCAGTCGCGCCTCCACGATCCGCTTGGATCGCTGTGTCAGCTGAGCCATCGGTCACCTCCTGCTCTCATGCAAGGAGGCTACCGAGGGTCGGATCGCCGAGGAGGGTTTCCGGTCGGATGTCGACCAATCCCGTCGGCCCGTATCGTTACCCCCGCCGCGAGTGAACTGCGAAGGAGCCGATGTGGGCGCGCCCGGACCACGTAAAGACATCCAGGGCATGCGTGCCCTGGCTGTTCTTGCTGTGTTGCTCAGCCACGCAGCGCTGCCTGGATTCGCTGGCGGTTACGTGGGCGTCGACGTCTTCTTCGTCATCTCCGGCTACCTGATCACCGGAGTCCTCGCGCGCGAGGTCGCATCGACCGGCCGGATCTCGATCGGCGAGTTCTACGCACGCCGGGCCCGCCGCATCCTGCCTGCGTCGTCTGTGGTGCTACTCGCCGTGGTCGTTGTCGGCGCAGCCGTCTACACCGCCGGTGACCTCGCCCAGGTGCTCACAGGTGTGCGGTGGTCGGCGCTGTCGGCGAGAACATCGAGCTCGCAAAGGCTCAGACTGACTATTTCGCGCAGAACTCGTTTGTCTCACCCGTTCAACACTTCTGGTCGTTGGCAGTGGAAGAACAGTTCTATCTGCTGTGGCCGATGCTCATCGGCGTTGTCGCCGCATGGACCACGCGGCGTGGCCGTCGCCGTCCTGCACGCCGGGGCCACGAGCTCACTGTCCGGCGAGTCAGCACGGTGGTGACCGGGGTGAGCATCGCGTCCTTCGCCTGGTCGGTCGTGGACTCGCAGATATCGGCCCAGAGTGCCTACTACTCGACATTCACACGCGTCTGGGAGCTCGGGGTGGGGGCGATCCTCGCCCTTTGCGCGCACAGCGTCGGGCAGTTACCGGATCGGATAAAGGCAGCAGGCTCGTGGGGCGGACTGCTCGCCATCGCCACCGCCGTCCACTACTTCGACTCCACCACAGCGTTCCCTGGGTACGCCGCGGCCCTGCCGGTCATCGGTGCGGCGTTGGTACTCGCTGGTGGCATCGATGGACCGACCTATGGCGCGCAGGCACTGCTCGGGGTGCGACCGATGAGGTTCGTCGGCGACATCTCGTACTCGCTGTACCTGTGGCACTGGCCGATTCTCATCATGGCGCCGGTGTATCTGGACCACCCGATCAGCACTCGCGGCAGGGTCGTGTTGCTGGTGATAGCCACGCTGATGTCCTGGTTGAGCTATCGATACATCGAGACGCCATTTCGCACAGCCTCTTTCTTCAAGACCAGCCGTGGTCGAGCGCTCGCCCTCTGGCCGAGCGCCGTCGCGGTCCTGCTGGTGGGCGCAACCCTCACCCAGCTGCAGTTCGTGAACGTCTCACCGGTGCAGGCAAGTACGGATTCGAAGGCCACCACAGGAGCCAGTCCCACCCCCGACTCCCTGATGGCCGACGTCGAGAAGGCGGCGGTGCAGGCCAACCAGTCCCAACCCTTGCCATCGGTCACGGTGCCGCCCCTAGCTCGCCTGTTCGATGACATCACGCGACCTCAAGCGGGGTGTACCGCCAGCGACGCTGTGACAATCAAGCACAAGCTGTGCCCGTCGGCCGACATCGCCTCGACCCGCACGATCGTGGTGTGGGGTGATTCGCACGCCGGCATGTGGCTCAAACCGTTGCGCGAACTGGCCGCTGCGGCAGGGTTCAAGGTGGTGCTCTTGGCCAAGGCGAGCTGCACTCCGACTGGAATGCTGCAGTACTACAAGGGCAAGCCGTACTACGAGTGCCTGAGATATCAGACGTGGGCATTGCAGCAGATACGGCGCTTGCAGCCTGAGCGGGTCATCCTCAGCGGCGCGCTGGGCTCCGCGATGCTGAATCCGACGACGCTGGGCAAACTCTCAGGCGCCGAAGCCTTCGCCGCGTTCTAGTCCTCGGCCACCAACGTCCTCCGCATGCTGCGGACCATTTCGCCCACAGTCGACGTCATCAGCGACATCACCGTTCTACCTAAAGCCTCCGGTCGTTGCCTGGCTTCTCGATCAGCCAACCGCGAGAGCTGCTTCCGACCCCAGAATCCCGTCGTCGCCGGTCGGGACGCCGCGTGGAAGCGATCAGCTGCGGCCTCCGGCGCGCGGTACATCGACATGGTGCCCTGGTTCTGCCAGAGCGGTGGGTGCCCTGTTGTGATCGGCAACGTCGTCGCCTATCGAGACGCCGACCACATCACCGAGACCTACGCAGAAGTACTGAAGCCCGTTCTCGCCGCCCAGCTCACCTTGTGATGTGCACCTGCGCGTCAGGCCAGATCTGGCCGGTCGCGCAGGTGCACATCGGGCGGCCTCTCAGGCAGTGCGCTGCTGGTCCAGCTCCTCGAGCGTCGGGTAGTCGGTGTAGCCCTCGGCGCCGCCGCCGTAGAAGGTGTCACCGTTCGGCTCGTTCAGCTCGGCGCCGGTCTTCCAACGCTCTGCGAGGTCGGGATTCGCGATGAACTCGCGGCCCACGGCCACTGCGTCGGCGTAGCCGTTCTCGAGCACCGAGTTCACGTCGTCCAACGTCGTCATGCTGGAGAAGCCTGAGTTGGCGATGATCGGCCCACCAAAACGGGTTCGCAGGTCTGCGACCAGGGACGATGCGGGGTCGGCCAAGATGCTCAGGTAGGCCAGCCCCAGCGGCGCGATGCCGTCGACGAGCGAGTCATAGGTAGCGCGCATGTCGGTCTCGTCCTGCTCCAGCACACCCTGAATGTTGTGCGCGGGCGAGATGCGCATACCGACGCGGTCGGCGCCTATCGCGTCGACCACGGCCTTGGCCACCTCGACCGTCAAGCGGGCCTGGGCGGCAGGCGAGCCGCCGTACTGGTCGGTGCGCGTGTTGCTCACGGGCGAAAGGAACTGGTGCAGGATGTAACCGTTCGCGGCGTGGATCTCGACGCCGTCCAGACCTGCCTCGATCGCGTTGCGCGACGCCGATACGAAGTCTTCGATCAGCGCGGGGATCTCCGCAGCGTCCAGCGCGCGGGGCGTCGGGTGCGGCTTCGGGCCTGCGGCGGTGATCATCTCGCCGGGCGCGGCGAGAGCGCTGGGGGCCACCGACTCCAGGCCGTCCTTGTTGTCCGGGTGCGCGATCCGACCGGCGTGCATCAGCTGGACGACGATCTTTCCGCCGCGCTGGTGCACCGCGTCCGCGACGTTGCGCCATCCCTCGATCTGGGCCTGGCTGTGCATGCCCGGCGTGTTCAGGTATCCCTGGCCGACCGCGCTGGGCTGGGTGCCCTCGGTGATGATCAGGCCTGCGGTGGCGCGCTGGGCGTAGTACTCGACGTTCAGGTCTTCGGGCGCCATGCCCGCACCTGCGCGGTTGCGGGTCAGCGGCGCCATCACAAAGCGCTGGGGCAGATCCCATTGGCCGATGCGGATGGGGTCGAAAGCAGTGGGCACAGCAGTTCCTCCGGAGTGGATAGATCGTCAAACCTTCAATCAGCCCAACCGCCGGCGCGCACACCGCATTCCTTCGGTCCACTTCGTGGCGGTGCGGGTCCGCTTCTGGTGACGAATTCGTCCACGCCGACGTCGTAAGGCAGGGTCCTGATACGAGCTGGAGTCCAGCGAGTCATCGTGCGGAACAGACATGAGAAGTGCTCGTGAGGAGGGTGTCAAAAAGGTTTGTCAGGCAACATCTTTCGCAGCTCGGCTAGGACCTCCTGCGGTTTGAGAACTTTCCTCCTACGAGTCCGGTGCCGACTGTGGGCACGGAGCTATCAGCCTCGGACCACTTGATCAGTGGTGGAAGGAGGTCGGGCCGCTGTTGCCGGCCTTTTCGACGTCGGCCATCAGCGCGTGGGTGACCTCGCGCAGGTCGCGCATGAACAGGTCGCCCAGATCGCGGGAGAAGCCGTGCCGGCACACCACGCGCAGGACCGCCAGGTCGGTGCGGTTCTGCGGGAAGGTGTAGGCGGGCACCTGCCAACCGTGCTCGCGCAATCCCCGGGACACCGCGAAAACGTCCCACTGGGTGATCTCGTCCGTGGTGGTGAACGCAAAAACCGGGAGCTCGTCTCCTCGGGTGATCAGCCGGTACGGGCCGAGCCGTTCGATCTCACCGGACAAGGAGGTGGCGACGTCGCGAGACGCCTGCTGTACAGCGGCATAGCCCTCGAAACCGAGCCGGAAGAAGGTTTAGTACTGCGCGATCACCTGCGCCCCCGGACGCGAGAAGTTGAGGGCGAACGTCGGCATGTTGCCGCCGAGGTAGTTGACGTCGAAGACCAGTTCTTTGGGCAACGCGTCGGCATCCCGCCAGATTGCCCATCCGACACCCGGGTAGACCAGCCCGTACTTGTGCCCGGAGGTGTTGATCGAGGCCACCCGTGGCAGCCGGAAGTCCCAGATCAGATCGGGGTCAAGAAACGGCGCGACCATGCCGCCGGAGGCCGCATCGACGTGAATGGGGACGTCGGGTCCGCCCCCGGCAGCCAGTTCATCCAGCGCCGCCGCGATCTGGGCGACGGGTTCGTAACTGACGTCGAAGGTGGAGCCGAGGATCGCGACGACACCAATCGTGTTCTCGTCGCATTGCTCGACCGCTTCGGCTGCGCCGAGGTGCAGGCGGTCACCCTGCACCGGGATCAGGCGCGGCTCGACATCCCAGTAGCGGCAGAACTTCTCCCAACAGACCTGCACGTTCGCGCCCATCACCAGGTTCGGGCGGCGGCCGCTGTCGGGACCGACTCGGGCCGCCCAGCGCCGCTTCAACGCCATCCCGGCGAGCATGCATGCCTCGCTCGATCCAGTGGTCGAGCATCCGGTCGCGACATCGGCCTGAGGTGCGTGCCACAGGTCGGCGAGAATCGCCACGCAACGGTTCTCGATGGCCGCGGTTTGCGGGTACTCGTCTTTGTCGATCATGTTCTTGTCCGAGCACTCGTCCATCAACCGCTGAGCTTGCGGCTCCATCCAGGTGGTGACGAAGGTAGCCAGGTTCAGCCGCGCGCTGCCGTCCAGGAGCAACTCGTCGTGCACGAGTTGGTAGGCGACATCGGCCGGTATCGGATGTCGGGCGAGGGCGTTCAGCGGAGGGCTGACCTCGCGCTCCAGGGCCGGATTCGCGACACCCAGGAACGGGTTCGCATCCCTGGAGTCGGTGCAGTTTCGGTCGGGTACGCCGCCGCCATGAAGAGCCATACTCACCATCGTCGGGGCCTTGTCTGGGAACATCCCGAGGACCGAGGCCCCGTTCGGCTGGTTCCTGGTGGTCCCACAGCGCTGCTCGAGTGGGCCGACTTCCAGGGCTAGCTCTAAGTCGACTCCTGCACACCTACGCGGCTCATCGCCGGCAACCGCTCGAAGTCTTTCGGGGTGAACTTGCCCTCGTGCAAACGGTCCTCGATCTGCTCCAGGCTGCGACCGGTCAGGTCAGGCATCAGTCGCCAGACGAACAACCAGGCCGCGACGTTGAAGAAGGCGTACAGCCACATCGTCGGTCCAGGACCGAATGCGTCCAGGATCGTCAGCAGGGTAATGGTGATGATGAGGTTGGTGCCCCACAAGGTCGCAGCCTGGGCGCTGGTACCGGCCCCGCGCACGGCGAGCGGATAGATCTCTGAGCCGGTCAACCAACCCATCAGCTGCAAGCCTCCGGCATTGAAGAACATGAACGCGATCAGGCAGGCGATGATGAACGGAATCGATTTCTTCGGGTCGTCGGTGGTTACGAAGATCGCTCCGAGCACGAACAGGCTCAGAGCAGTCCCTGGGACCATGACGAGGGTGAGGCGGCGGCGTCCGATGCGGTCGATCACCGCGAGCCCGATGCACATCATCACCAGGTACGTCACCCCCAGCGCCACGCTGACCCGTAGTGCAGCGGACTTGCCGAATCCGTTTTCGGTCAGGATCGTCGGCGCGTAGTAGATGATCATCTCGATGCCGCTGAGTTGGGTGAACGCGGCGACCCCGCAGCCCACCAAGAGGGCGGGTCGAACCCACGCCTGACCCAACAGACCGCGCCAACCCCGGTTCTCTCCGGCGCTGCGTTCCTCCTTCTCCAGATCGACGATCTCCGCCAGTTCCCTGGATACATCCACACCCTCAGGGCGGATCTTGTGTAGGACCTCGCGGGCCCCGTCGCGATCGTCCTGACCAATGAGCCACCTCGGACTCTCCGGCAGCTTGAACACCAGCAGCAACATCACTGCGGCCGGCACCGCCGCCATACCTACCGAGATGCGCCAGGAGAACAGCTCGGTGGCCCCGACGATGGTGGACACCACGATTCCGACACCGATGCCGATCTGGAAGGTGAGCACCAGTTGACCGCGGCGGCGTGGCGGGGCGAGCTCCGCCACGTACATCGGTACCGTCTGGGTCGCGCCGCCCACCGCAAAACCAAGGACGATCCGCGACAGCGACAGTGTCAGGGGGCTCGGTGAGGCGGCCGCGGCCAATGCCCCCGCGAGGAAGATGCCCGACACCAACGTCATCGTCTTCTTGCGACCGATCCGTTCCGACAGCCGACTACACGACAATGCACCGATGATCGCGCCCAGCAGAATGCTCGCCGCGATGACCTGCTCCCATGTGTTGCCCGTGTTGAAATCTTTTCGGATCTGCAACAGCGCACCAGAGATGATGCCGGTGTCATAGCCGTAGAGCATCGCGGACACCGCAGAGACCACCGCCGTCAACAGGAGCAGACCGGTCAGGCGATTGCCCTCCCACTCGGCATCTTCAGGTGAATCTGTCTGCTGTCCGGACGAACTGGATGCTTTGGTCATATTTTTCCATCTGAGGCGGACGAGCACGGAAGACCGGCGAAATACGGACAGCATTTCGCCAGGTCGGGGCAGGACGCTTGACTAACTTGACGTGTTGAACTCGACTCGAACCATTACCGCAGGTACCTCACATCCATGGCCTGCGGCAGCTTGTGGTGAACATCTGAGCCACACACCCCGTCTGGCGTCGGATGAGAGTGCGGCGCGTTGATCGCGGCCGATCACGCTGGAATTGTGACCCTACTCACACGCCTCGCCGTAAAAAAGCCCCTCTCAGGACCGTTAGTGATACTTTTTTGACATCTCGAGAGGCAGCCGGGGGACGCATGAGGGACGATGCTGGGCGACAGTCCACACCAACGGCGATCGCCCAGCGCCTGGCCACCTCGCCCGCCTCCCGTGAAGTTGTACCCCCGGACCCGAGCCAATCAGCCCGCTGGCACACCCATGGCGTGCCTGGTCACTATGCAAAGTGGAACTATCACCCTGAGTGCGAGATTCACTTGATCCGTGTCGGGACGGGGCGCTACATCGTTGGAGACCATATCGGTACTTTCTCGGCCGGGCAGGTCGTTCTCGTCGGTCCGAATCTTCCCCACCACTGGATCAGCGATCTGGGGCAAGGTCAAGCCATTCAGGAGCGCGATGTGGTTTTTCAATTTCACCCTGATTGGATCAATAGATGCCAAGAAGTGCTTCCGGAGCTGGCCGACGTTCAAGCCCTTCTCAAGAAATCAACAAGAGGTATTGAGTTCAGCGGGGAAACGGCCCTACGCGCGGCCTATGAGATCGAAGCAATCGGCCAGCACACAGGTTCCAGCCGGTTGCAGCACATGTTTGGACTACTTGGTCTGCTGCTTGAATCACCCGCTGATGAACAGCACATACTTACTCAAGAAGGCGTACCTCTACTGCGGGACGACCGCGGCGCGAACACGATCGACCAGGCCCTTACTTATATCTTGGACCACCTCACAGACAAAATCCGGCTCCCCGTGGTCGCCGAACTACTGGGGATGTCTGATTCAACATTTTCCAAATATTTCAAGCGGGTCAGCGGACAGACATTCAGCGAGACAGTACAGAAACTACGCCTCACTCAGGCGAGCAAACTTCTCATCGAGACCGACGAAGCAGTTACCTCAATCTCACATCGGGTGGGATACGCCAACCTCTCCAACTTCAACCGGCAATTTCGTGCGCTGCACAACACCACACCACGAGAATTTCGTCAACAGCACCAAGGCTAGTCCGCAATACAGTTCCAATTGATCTGACAGTGCACGTTCCATAATCTTTGGGGCAGTTGTGGCGCAGATGCCGTCCTCTTCTGACAACCATTTTCGGACTCTTCACTATGGGTGGTGTGGCCGGGTGTGGCTCCCCTTGTGGGAAGTGACGGTCTTTGCTTGCAGCATCAGCATGGTGGTGTGAGCAGAGTCTGACTGACGTCTCTTCCGATGTCGTTCTTAGGGGCGGCTGTCCTTCATCCGACGTGTCGACCCCGACCGCATCATCTCGTGCTGTCCGGCGGGCCGCCATGTCCTGAAAGGGGCTTGACGAGGCCCCGATAGTGAAGAGCCGGTTTGCTTCGAGCAAAATCGGTTCCGCGGCGATAGCGTGGGCTCATGACATCGGACCCGAAAACGCCTGAGGACAACACCCCTGACGACAAGGACGTCGCCGACGACAGTGGCAACAAAGACGAAATCACCGCGACACGCACCCAGGACGGTGCGGGAAGAATCCCCAAAGACGGTGACTCCACCGGCTCCGATCTCGCCTGACTCCCAGCGCCTGCACAGATAGGCTGCGATATGGCAAAAAAGAAGCAGAAGGCCGGGTCGACTTCGAAACTGGACAGCGCGGTGTACGAAGCGGAGCTGCTTCGGCTGCAGACCGAGATGGTGAAGGTTCAGGAATGGGCCAGGGCAGAAGGCCAACGCATCGTCATTATCTTCGAAGGCCGTGATGCTGCTGGCAAGGGTGGCACCATCAAACGAATCACCCAGTATCTGAACCCCCGCGTCGCGCGGATTTCTGCGCTGCCGTCGCCAAGCGAACGCCAGCGCAGCCAGTGGTACTTCCAGCGATACATCGAACATCTGCCGAGCGCGGGAGAGATGGTGTTCTTCGACCGGTCCTGGTACAACCGGGCCGGCGTCGAGAAGGTGATGGGCTTCTGCACGCCTGCCGAATATGACCGCTTCATGCGCCAGTGCCCCGTGTTCGAGCAGCAGCTGCAGGAGGACGGGATCATGTTGCGCAAGTACTGGTTCTCGGTCAGCGACGAAGAACAGCAACGTCGGTTCGCAGCCCGCCTGAACGATCCGCTGCGGCAGTGGAAACTCTCGCCGATGGACCTGGAGTCGATCTCGCGGTGGGAGGACTACTCCCGCGCCAAGGACGAGATGATGGCGCACACCGACCTGCCCGAGTCGCCGTGGTACGTCGTCGAGAGCGAGAACAAGAAGCGCGCACGGCTCAACATGATGGCGCACCTGCTCTCGACCATTGCGTACACCGAGGTGCCGCGCCCCGCGTTCGAGTTGCCCCCGCGTCCGGAGCCGGAGGGCTACGAACGCCCACCTCGGGAGAAGACCACCTACGTCCCGGACCACAGCGCCGAGCTGCCCAAGTCCTGACTCTGGTGGACGCTGGGCACCGGTGATGGTCTCGAATATCACCAGGGCCCGGTCTTACTGCACAGGGGGCGCAGTAAGCACGCTCGCGGGCGTCAACCTCATCCCAGCGTCCTGAGGCAATACGGTGCGTCACCGCCTCAACCGCGACGGTGACAGACGACTGGACAAGGCGCTGCACATGGCAGTCATCGTGCGCATGACCCACGACCCTGAGACGAAGACTTACGTCGAGCGCAGGGTCGCCAGGGACGCACGAAACGCGAGATCCGACGCATCCTCAAGCGCTACGTCCCCACGACCCCAGCTTTGCTTGGAGCTCGCTTTGAATGGGCACCGTCATCTGGTCCCGGAGCATCCGGGGCTCTTTCGGCTCACGTCACGTCCGCCGCGGGTGGCGG
>JAABUM010005961.1_pt1 | contig 12351 bp, 8 predicted proteins | sample 5559161 | NCBI WGS metagenome assembly JAABUM01 (sample SAMN10711868, study PRJNA513369) | rock metagenome | isolation source: Antarctica rocks | place: Antarctica: Victoria Land, Siegfried Peak nord | reverse complement strand
CGTGCGAAGTACACCGGTTACTTCATGGCCGTCTTCGCGACCTCCAGCGTGCTCGGCCCGGTCATCGGCGGCCTGTTCGCCGAGACCAACAGCATTCTGAGCATCACCGGCTGGCGCTGGGTGTTCCTGGTGAACGTGCCGATCGGTATCGCAGCGCTCTTCGTCGTGTGGCGCACGCTTCAGCTGGACACCGTGCACCGCAAGGCACGCATCGACTGGTGGGGCGCGGTCGCGCTCGTCATCACACTGGTGCCGACGCTGACCGTCGCCGAGCAGGGCCGCAGCTGGGGATGGGGCTCCGGTAAGTCGATCGCGGCGTACGCCCTCGCCACTCTCGGCCTGATCATGTTCCTCGCGGTCGAGAACAAGATGCAGGGCGACGCGTTGATCCCGCTGCGGATCTTCAAGCTGCGCGCCGCATCGGTCACCATCGTGGCCAGCGTCGTGGTCGGCATGGGCATGTTCGGCGGCATCACCACCCTGCCGCTCTACATGCAGATCGTGCACGGAGCCTCGCCGATGAAGGCCGGCTTCCTGATGCTGCCACTCGTGCTGGGTCTGATGATCGCCGGAATAGTCTCGGGGCAGATCACCGCCCGCACCGGCAAGATCCGGGGTCTGCCGATCTTCGGCACCGGGCTTGCCACAGTCGGCTTGATGTTGATGTTCTTCTTCGTCACTGCCACCACACCGCTGTGGTTGGTCTCGGCCTTCATGTTCGTGTTGGGCTACGGCCTCGGTAACTGCATGCAGCCGCTGACCCTGATCGTGCAGAATGCCGTCCCGCCGCGTGAGATCGGCGTGGCGACCGCCTCCGCGACGTTCTTCCGGCAGATGGGTGGCACGCTCGGTGTCGCGATCTTCCTGTCGCTGCTGTTCAGCACGGTCGGTGACAACATCAAGGGGGCAATCGGTACGGCTCCGCGAGCGGTGCAGGCCACTATCGCCCAGAACTCGGCACTCGTCTCGCAGTTCCAGAACGACTCCACCGTGGTCAACAAGTTGCCGAAGGCAGCTCAGCAGCCGTTCAAGGTCGGCTTCTCGGACTCGATGCACTTGATCTTCATCGTGGCTGCAGCCGTCATGCTGATCGGTTTCCTCGTGCTCCTGTTCATGCCTGATGTCGAGTTGCGCAACGAATCCGCCGCAGATGCGGCCAAGACCGACGCCGCGAAGGCGCAGGCCGCCGCAGAAGGCAGGACCGGAGCGTCCGGTGAAGCGCTCGAAGGCGACCGCTTCAAGGATTACGACGTCGAACCCTCGGCGAGCGACCTGGTGGCAACGCCCGCACACGGCGCCACCGAGCACCCTGCTCCGCGTCACGGCGGTTCCGCCGACCTGTTCGAGACGGTGCCGGCGCGCTCGGGGGACCAAATGCCACGGCACGCCTCGTCTGATGGCGACTACCACCCGAGGCATGAGAACGACTGACCTCTGGTTCGCCATCAGCGATACGCCCCGCGAGTCACTTTCGCGGGGCGTATCGGCGCTGTAGCCGTGCGCCGTCGGTGCCCTGGGCGGCGTAAGGGACGATGGAGCGGTGGATGAATTGGAGACAAAGCTGGCCGCAGCAGGGCTTGAACCCCGCGTCGATTCGCTGACCCGTTCGCTCTACACCTCCGATGCATCCCTCTATCGAGTCGAGCCACGAGCCGTCGTCTTTCCTCGCGACGTCGAGCAGGTGCGGGCGGCGTACGACGTCTCGCGCGACCTAGGTGTTCCGTTCACCACCCGCGGCGCGGGCACCTCGATCGCCGGCAACTGCATTGGTGCCGGAATTGTCCTCGACTTCTCCCGGCACCTGAACAAGATCCTCTCGATCGACCCCATCGCGCAGACCGCAGTCGTGCAGCCCGGTGTAGTTCAAAACGACCTGCAGGTGGCCGCAGCCGCGCATGGTCTTCGATTCGGCCCCGATCCCTCCACGTCCAGCCGCTGCACGATCGGCGGCATGCTGGGAAACAACGCATGCGGCTCGCGCACCCTCGGTTACGGACGAACCGTCGACAACGTGGCCGGGTTGCGCGGTTTCTGGGGTACCGGCGAACCCTTCGAACTGACCAGCGGTGCACGCGCGACCGGCCCGGTGCCCGATGCCCTCACCGCCCTCGGCGGTCAACACCTGGAGCTGATCCGGACGTCGTTCGCCCGGTTCGGACGTCAGGTGTCGGGGTATGCGATGGAGCACCTGCTGCCCGAAAGAGACGTGGATCTGGCCCGGTTCGTCGTCGGGTCCGAGGGCACTCTCGCCGTCATCACCGAGGCCACCGTCAAGCTGGTGCGCGATCCCGCTGTGCGGGTGATGGTGGTGCTCGGCTACCCCGACATTGCAGCTGCGGGTGACGCATCGCCCGCTGTCCTCACCCACCACCCGACAGCCTGCGAAGGGTTCGACGAGCGACTGCTCGATGTGCTGCACAGCCGCGGCGGCAGCTCACCTCCGCTCCCCGCCGGGCCGGCGTGGCTCTTTACCGAGGTCTCCGGCGAGGATGCCGACGAGGTATTCGGGCGAGCACAGGCGCTGGTCGACGATGCCTCTTTGGGTGCGCACTCCTCGCTCGTCGTCACCGACAACGCGCAGGCGGCTCTGCTCTGGCGCATCCGAGCGGACGGCGCCGGACTCGCCGGCCGCTCCCCCGCAGGCAAACCCGCCTGGCCCGGCTGGGAGGACGCGGCCGTACCGCCGAACCGACTCGGGGACTACCTGCGGGACTTCGAGAAACTGGTGCAACGCCACGGCCTGTCCAGTGCCCCGTACGGCCACTTCGGTGACGGTTGTATGCACGTGCGGCTCGACGTCCCGATCGACGCACCTGACGGTCCCGCCGCTCTGCGCTCCTTCGTGGTCGATGCCGCGAATCTGGTTGCCACCTACGGTGGCTCGCTATCCGGCGAACACGGTGACGGGCGGGCACGTAGCGAACTGCTACCGCTCATGTACTCCCCCGAGGTCATCCACCTCTTCGGCGCCGCCAAGCGGATCTGCGATCCGGCGGGCCTGCTGAACCCGGGAGTGCTCGTTGATCCGTTACCGCTGGATGCCGACCTGCGGTTCCCTGCGCGTAAGACACTCGCACCGCTCGCGTTCTCCCTGACCTCCGACGGCGGCGACTTCAGCCAGGCTGTGCACCGTTGCACCGGCGTCGGCAAATGTCGTGCCGACAACACGGCGAGCGGCGGAGTCATGTGCCCGTCCTACCTCGCCACGCGCGAGGAAAAAGACTCGACGCGTGGCCGCGCCCGGGTGCTGCAGGAGATGCTGAACGGCTCGGTCGTCAAGGGCGGGTGGCGCTCGCCCGAGGTGCATGACGCACTCGACCTGTGCCTGTCGTGCAAGGGCTGCGCGTCGGACTGCCCGACCGGGATCGACATGGCGTCGTACAAGGCCGAGGTGTTGCACCAGTCGTACAAGGGTCGGCTGCGGCCCGTGGCCCACTACGTACTCGGCCAGTTGCCGCGGTGGGTGCATGCTGGTTCCAGAGTGCCGAAGATCGCGAATACTGCTCTGCGAATTGGTGATCGATTGCCGTTGGCCAAGGCCGCGGTGGGCGTCGACTCGCGGCGCAGCATTCCCGCCATCGCCCCCGACCCGTTCCGTAACTGGGCGCGCGAGCACGGTCTGCGGCCGTTCGACCCGGCGTCCCGGGTCGGCACCGAGGTCGTACTGCTGGTCGACACCTTCACCGACAACTTCTCACCCGCCGTCGGCGAGGCCATGGTCGCGGTGCTGCGTGACGCCGGGTACGCGCCCGTGTTGCCCACCGTGTCCGGCTGCTGCGGGCTCACCTGGATCTCGACCGGTCAGCTCGATGGCGCCCGAAAACAGTTGCAGAAAACCATTGCCGGCCTGCTGCCGGCGGCAAGCGCGGGTGTACCGATCGTCGGCATCGAGCCGTCCTGTACTGCGGTACTGCGCCATGACGCAGCCGAACTGGTGCCGACCGACGCCGCACGAGCGGTACGCGATGCGACGGTCACGTTGGCCGAACTGCTCGCCCGCACGCCGGACTGGACGCCGCCGTCGCTGGAAGGGGTGCGCGTCGTCGCGCAACCGCACTGCCACCACCATGCGGTGATGAGCTGGGCGGCCGACGCCGCACTGCTCGAGGAGTCGGGAGCCGACGTCCAACGCCTCGGCGGTTGCTGCGGCCTGGCCGGCAACTTCGGGGTCGAGAAGGGCCACTACGACGTGTCGGTCGCGATCGCCGAGCAACAGCTACTGCCTGCCGTCCGTTCGACTGAGCCCGGTGACGTGGTGCTCGCGGACGGCTTTTCCTGCCGCACCCAGCTCGACGATCTGTTGGGAACACTGCCCGACGGCACGTCCCGCGGCACTCACCTCGCCGAACTGCTGGCTGCGCACCTTCGTTAGTGCAGTGAATCAGAAGTAGGGCGGGTGCGGATGCGTGCACAGCATTGGTGCCACGTCAGCCCCAGACAAGTGCGCGAGCAGGATCGTTCAACAACGCGGCGACGTCCGCGAGGAAACGCGATCCGAGGTCGCCGTCGATCAACCGGTGATCGAACGACAGCGACAGCTCAGTGACCTGACGGGGCACGATGGCGTCGTTGCCGTCGGCGTCGGTCACCACCCACGGCATCTTCCGGACGGCACCGAAGCACAGGATCGCGGCCTCGCCGGGGTTGATGATCGGGGTGCCGGTGTCGACACCGAAAACGCCGACGTTGGTGATCGTGATGGTGCCACCGGACATGTCGGCGGGCGGGGTGCGGCCCTCGCGAGCAGTTGCGGTCAACTGGCCGATCGCCTCGGCGAGTTCACGCATCGACATGGCGTCGGCGTCCTTGACGTTGGGCACAACGAGGCCCCGGGGTGTCGCGGCAGCGATCCCGAGATTCACGTAGTTCTTCGTAACGATCTCGGCGGAGCCGTCGTGGCTGTCCTGCCAGGTCGCGTTCACGCCGGGATTGCGGCGGATCGCCAGGCACAGCGCCTTGGACAGCACGGTCAGCGGGGTGACTTTGAGACCCTTGAAGTCGCGGTCGGTGCGCAGTCGTTCGACCAGTTCCATCATGGCGGTGACGTCGACGGTGACGAACTCGGTGACGTGCGGCGCCGTGAACGCAGAGGACCGCATTGCGTCGGCGGTGAGCTTGCGGACACCTTTGACCGGCGTGCGGGTCTCGCGCTCACCCGCAGTCCGCGTGGCAGGTTCGGGCTCAGCGGTCGCCGGTTCCACCGTGGTCGCGACCTTCGATCCAGCCGCCAGGTGCTGCTCGACGTCGGACCGCGAGATGATCCCGGACTCTGCACTGGCGGTGACCCGCGAGAGGTCGACGCCGTGGTCTTTCGCGAACTTGCGAACGGGTGGTTTGGACAGTGGCTTGGCTGCCGACGGGGTCGCACGTGCGGGTGCGGGTGCTAGCGACTCAGCGACCACCGCACGTTCGGCGGGCGCACCCGATTCGGCGGGCGCAGCGCGTTTGCGGGCTCGCCGAGCAGTCGGGGCGGCAGCCGAGCCGTAGCCGACCAGGTTCGAGGTGCGCTCCTGCGCTGCCTCACCACCCCCGGGGTCGCCGATCTCTTCAGGGGCTTCGGCAGTCGGCGTGGCGACCTCATCAGGGTCGGTGCTCGCCGCGCCGGCGACCTCGACGGCAATGATCGCGGTGCCCACCTCGACGGTGTCGCCCTCCTGCACCAGTAGCTCCTTGATAGTGCCCGCCCAAGGAATCGGCAGCTCCACCAACGACTTTGCCGTTTCAATCTCGACGACGACATCGTTGGTAGCAACCTCGTCGCCTATCTTCACCTTCCAGGTGACGATGTCGGCTTCGACCAGTCCCTCACCCGGATCGGGAAGTTTGAACATCTGCAGAGTCATCCGAAAACCCCTAATGCATGTGAATGGTGGGTGGGCAAGTAGGCCATGCGATCAATAGGCGAGTGAGCGGTCGACGGCGTCGAGGATACGGTCGAGACCGGGCAGGAACTCTTCCTCGAACCGGCTCGGCGGGTAGGGAATGTTGTAGCCGCCGACCCGCAGCACCGGAGCTTGCAGGTGATGGAAGCACTCCTGCTGGATCTCGGCGGCGAGCTCGGCTCCCATGCCGAGGAAAGTGCTGGCCTCGTGCACCGCGATCGCCCGACCGGTGGCTTTCACGACGCGGTTGATGGTGTCGGTGTCCAACGGCGACAGCGAGCGCAGGTCGACGACCTGCAGCGAGATACCTTCCTGCTCGGCGGCTGCTGCGGCCTGCAGGCAGGTTTTGACCATCGGCCCGTAGGTCAACAGGCTCACCTGGGTGCCGTCCCGGACGATGCGGGCGTCGTGCAATCCGGGCCGAGCATCGATATCGGCTTCCAGGTCGACCTCGGCGCGTTCGTGATACCGCCGCTTCGGCTCGAAGAACATCACCGGATCATCGCTCTCGATCGCCTGCTGGATCATCCAGTAGGCGTCAGCCGGGTCGGAGCACACCACCACGCGCAGACCTGCGGTGTGCGCAAAGTAGGCCTCGTTGGACTCGCTGTGGTGCTCGACCGCGCCGATTCCGCCGCCGAACGGCACCCGGATCACGATCGGTAGCCGCAACGCGCCGCGCGACCGCGCGGGCATCTTGGCCAGCTGCGCCACGATCTGATCGAACGCGGGATAGATGAACCCCTCGAACTGGATCTCGACCACCGGTCGGTAGCCGCGCAGCGCCAGACCGATTGCCGATCCGACGATGCCCGACTCGGCCAGGGGGGTGTCGACGACGCGGTCTTCACCGAAGTCCTTCTGCAGGCCCTCGGTGATCCGGAAGACTCCGCCGAGCTTGCCGACGTCCTCTCCCATCAGTAGCACCTTGGGATCGTCCTCCATCGCGGCCCGCAGGCCGGCGTTCAACGCCTTGGCCAGGCTTATCTTCTGCACAGCCATCAGTTACCGCCCTCCTGCTCGAAGCCGGCCTGGTACTGCAGGAACGCCGCCTTCTCGCGGTCGATGACGGGGTGCGGGTCGACGTAGATCTGGTCGAACATTCGTGACTGCTCCGGCTCTGCCATCTCGTGGCACAGCTTGCGGATCCGCACGGCGAGCTCGTCGGCTTCCTTGTCCACACCGGCGAAGAACTCCTGGTCGGCGTACCCCTTTTGGGTGATGAAGCCGCGCATCCGCTTGATCGGGTCTTTCTCTCGCCAGATGTCGACTTCGGCCGCCGAGCGATACTTGGTCGGGTCATCGGACGTGGTGTGCGCGCCGAGCCGGTAGGTGAACGCTTCGATCAGGGTGGGGCCTTGGCCGTTACGGGCGTTCTCGAGCGCCACCTTGGTGACCGCGTAGACCGCGAGAACGTCGTTGCCATCGACCCGCACTCCGGGGAAACCGAAGCCGAGCGCCCGCTGGTAAGGCGGAACCCGGAACTGTTTGTAGTTGGGCTCGGAGATCGCCCACTGGTTGTTCTGCACGAAGAAGACGACGGGCGCGTTCGCGACCCCCGCGAAGACCATCGCTTCGTTGAAGTCACCCTGGGCGGTGCCACCGTCGCCGGTGAATGCCATCACGGCGGTGTCACGTTCGGAGTCCCCGGTGCCGACGGCGCCGTCGCGTTGAACGCCCATCGCGTACCCGGTGGCATGCAGCATCTGGTTGCCGATGACGATCGCGTAGAGGTGGAAGTTCGTCTCCTGCGGTGACCAGCCGCCGTGGTCGACGCCGCGGAAGAGGGCAAGCAACTGTTCGGGTTGGATGCCGCGGCACCACGCAACACCGTGTTCGCGGTATCCGGGGAAGGCATAGTCCTGGGGTTTCATAGCGCGCCCGGCGCCGACCTGAGCGGCCTCCTGACCGAGCAGGGAGGGCCAGAGCCCGAGTTCACCTTGGCGCTGCAGGGCGTGGCCCTCGGCGTCCAGGCGCCGCACGAGCACGAGATCGCGGTACATCGAGCGGGCGTCGGCGGGCTCGAGTGCTTCGACGATCGGCGCGTAGGGGGTGTTGGCTTCGGTCCGCTCGAGGCGGGTGCCCTCGCCGTCGACGAACTGGACCATGTCGGGCCCGCCGTCAGTGATGTCCTGCTGCGTTTCGTGCCCCACTGTCTCGTGGTGTCGAACGACGTTGCTGGTGTCGGTCACGCTCGCTCCTGTTCACTGCGGCATCGGTGGTGCCGGTGGTCGGTCAGCTCTTCACCGTCGCTCAGGATCGCCGGCGACGATGAACGGCGCCCCTGTGTGGCGCCAGTCACACCTGGCACATTACCGCGCAGACCCAACCACCGGCCCAGTGGCGCACCTACCCGCAGGGGGCACCCTGTCGGCTACTCCACTGGGTACGGTTCTGTGTCACTCGGGGGCTTCGGCACGCGCAGGACGTGACTGAACGCCAGGCCGAGCAGGCCGCCGAGGCCGGCCGCGATCACCGGCACCGCGTACCCGGCGTGCGCGCTGATGTTCTGCACGACGATGCCGCCGAGCGAGGACCCCGCGGCGATTCCGATGATCATCGCGGTCGAGATCAGGCTGAGTGATTCAGTCACCTGGTTCGCTGGTACGAGCGAGCTGCCCAGCTTGATCGTCACGATCAACGTCGGCGCGGTGGCTATACCCGCCAGGGTCAGCGCGAACGCCAGGAACGGCACGCTGTGCACGAACAACACGGGCAGCTCCAGCAGGCACATCGAGAGCGCACCGATCCACAGCGCACGATGTAGCGGGACGGCGTTGTCGCGAATTCCGTACAACACCGCAGCGATCGCGGACGCCAGCGCATAGAGCGCGAGCACGAATCCGGCGGCACTGGGGTGTCCCAGGTCTGCTGTGGTGGCGATGGTGACGATCTCGTTGGCGCCGAAGATGCCGCCGATCATCAGAGCAACACCGCAGACGACGACGACCCCGGGCCGACGCAGGACGCTGCTGGTCGCCTTGTGGGTGACCCGATCGACCGGGGGTTCGCTGTCGGTGCGGGCCAGGAAGATCAGGCTGCCGATCATGAAGAGAACCGAGGCGGCGATGAGACCGGCCTCCGGCAGAACCGTGGTGGCCAGCACGACAGCGATCGCGGGGCCGCCGACGAACGTCAGCTCGTCGATCACCTGCTCCAGCGACATCGCCGAGTGCAGCAATTTGGGCCGCTCCGAGAGCAGGTAAGCCCACCGGGCGCGACTCAGATTGCCCGTCGTGCCGGTCACCGCCGACATCGAATAGGTGAGGAAGAGGGTCCAGGTCGGTGCGCCGAGGATGGACACCGCGACCGTAGCGGCCGTCCAGGCGGTCGACCACGCCACCAGGGGCAACGTCACGCGGCGCTGGCCGTACCGATCGACCAGGCGGCCGATCAGCGCACCAGAGATAGCCAGCACCACCAGTGCCCCGGCGGACACCGCACCGGCCAGGGCGTAGGAGTCCCGTCTGCTGGCAACCATGGCGACCACGGCGACACCGAACATCGCGCCGCCCAGACGCTCGATCGCCGAGCCGAGCATGAATTGTCTCGCTCCGTCGACCCGCAGGACGTCGGAGTACCCCGTCTGAGCCACGGGAATCAGTCGGTCATCGGTTGCGAAATGCTGCTGCGACCTGGATCAGCAGATCGTTGGCTGCAACCTCAGCGATGGTGGCGCGCACTCCGTCGTTGGCGAACGGTCGAACTGTCAATCCTGCAGTGTCAGCGGCCTGCGCGAACGCCATCGCGTCGTCGCCCACGGGGAACCACACGAAATTCGCCTGGGTGGTCGGCAATTCCCAGCCCTGCCCAGTCAGCGCTTTCACCACCCGGTCGCGTTCGGCGACCAGTGCGTCGACTCGCTGGAACAGTTCGGTGGACGCATCGAGGCTGGCGACAGCCGCGCGCTGCGCGATCTCGCTGACCCCGAACGGGGTGGCCGCTTTACGCAGCGCCTCGGCTATCCGGGGCGCCGCGACGGCGTATCCGACCCGCAGACCCGCCAGACCGTACGCCTTTGAGAAGGTGCGCAATACAGCCACGTTGGGGTGTTCGGCTGCAACCTCCAGGCCACGAACAGCACCCGGGTCGCGACCGAACTCCAGATACGCCTCATCAACGACGACCAGCACCGACGCGGGAACCCGCGACAGGAAGTCCTCGAGTTCGGCAGCGCCGACGGCCGGGCCGGTCGGGTTGTTCGGGGTGCACACCAGCACCAATCGGGTGCGCGCGGTGATCGCGTCGGCCATCACCCTCAGGTCGTGACGTGAGTCGGAATCGAGCGGCACCTGCACCGACACCGCGCCGGCGAGCGCGATGACGATCGGATAGGCCTCGAAACTGCGCCAGGCGTACACGACCTCGTCGCCGGGGTCGCAGGTGATCTGCAGCAGCTGGGCGAGCACGCCGACGCTGCCGGTACCGGTGGCGATCTGCTCGGGGGCCACCTCGAGCGCGCTCGCGATGCGCTCGGTGAGCGCTGTGACCGCCATGTCGGGGTAGCGGTGCAGCTGCGAGGCCGCATCGGCAACTTCGGCCAGCACCGACGGTAGCGGTGGGTACGGGTTCTCGTTGGAACTGATTTTGTACGACTCGAGGTCAGCGCGGGCTGCAGCGGGCTTTCCCGGACGGTAGGCGGGAACGGCGTCCAGGGTCCGACGGAGCCTCACCTGGGCACCCACGCCGTCGTTCGGTCTCCCCTGCGGCTGCGCGGTCACGTCCGTGGGCGCTGGATGCCGGAGTCGAGCTGCTCCAGCAGCTCGCGGCCATCCTGGGCGAACTTGTGCTCGACGAGCACCTCGTACCGGGTCGCCACGATCGTGCTGATGGACGTGAAGTCCCGACGGCCCTGCGTCATCGCGTAACCGATTGCGGCGTAGACGATGCCGAAGAGCGCGCCGAAGAAGATGCCACCGAGCACCACACCGAAGGTGTTGGTACCGGAATCGAAGACCGAGAGCAACAGACCGACCAGCAGACCGATCCACACGCCGGAGGCAAGACCGCTGGCGATCGCGCGGCCCCAGGTCAACCGTGCGGTGACCCGCTCGACCTGCTTCAGGTCGGTGCCGACGATCATGCAGTTCTGCACCGGGAATTCCTTATCGGACAAGAAGTCGACGGCGCGTTGGGCTCCGAGGTAGTCGTCGTAGACACCGAGCGACTGCGGGTAATCCAGGGCCAACAGCGACGCGCGGGCAGCCTGCATCGGGTTCTGATTACTCATGACACAAGTCTCTCACCGGCCCCCGCTCACAGCCAACGCGATGAGCCGCTGCCGCGCCGATCCCTCACCAGGAGGGATGGTAGGAGTTTTCCAGGTAGGCCGCACCGGTCCTGTCGTCGATGGCGCGCACCGCGCGGTCGATGAGGCGGGTGGTGTAGTCGGCGCAGTGCACCCCGACATCGGACACCGCCCGCCAGTGCACCGCGCGGATCTCCCGCGGCTGTAACGCACCGGGCTCGCCCGGCACCCACACGTCGAAGACGAACAGCGTCGCGTCGTCCCAGCCGCGCCATGGCGGCAGCCAGGTCACGGCGGCCAGTGACCGCACCCTGCCCTCGAGCGACAGCTCTTCGGCCACCTCGCGCAGCACCGCGTGAGCCGGCGATTCGGACGGGTCGACGACCCCACCGGGCAGGTCCCAGAACTTCTTGTACGTCGGTTCGCAGAGCAGTACTTCACCTGCGTCGTTGCGGATCAGCGCCTGCGCGATGGTCCGCTTCGTGGGCAGGGTGCTGTTCAGAACGCGCGCGAACGATCCCTGTTCGTTGACGTCGGGGTCGGTGCGAAGTCTGGCGTAGACGTCCTGATCGACCCGGCCCACGTCACCCTTTCCAGCGCTGCGGGCGGTCCCTTCCTTCAACATCCCGGCGCGGGCAGCGACTCGGCTGGACAACGGGTCATCGGCATCGACGCGGGCCTCGACCCGGGCGACCTCGAGGCCTTCGAATGCATGCTGCAGGGCCAGTTGCAAGGCCTGCGCACCGATCAGCTGGGTATCTGCGTAGAACAACTTCCAGGACAGCTGCGCGGACCCGGACTCGGTGTAGCGCAACAACACTCCTCCGACCAGGGCGTCGTCGTTCTCGATCAGGAGGCTGAACGCAGAGCTGCCCGGAGCTTCCTCCTCGATAAACCAGCCCGACTCCAGCGCACGACGGGAGAGCCGCGCCATATCGGCCTGTGTCCATGGCCGCAGCACCAGTGATCCGGCACGCAGGGTGGGAACAGGTGGGGCCATGTCCGTAACCCTAAGGCCGGTCGCATCTGCGGTCGAAGGCCCCGCTCCCGTGGCTACCGGGAGCTCAGCCGGCGACGGCCAGGCGGGTGGTCGTGATGGTGGGCGTCGGGGGTTCGGTACCCGTCGGCGGCACAGTCGAGGTCGGCGGCACAGTCGAGGTCGGCGGCACAGTCGAGGTCGGCGGCACAGTCGAGGTCGGCGGCACAGTCGAGGTCGGCGGC
>JAABUM010005960.1_pt1 | contig 12352 bp, 12 predicted proteins | sample 5559161 | NCBI WGS metagenome assembly JAABUM01 (sample SAMN10711868, study PRJNA513369) | rock metagenome | isolation source: Antarctica rocks | place: Antarctica: Victoria Land, Siegfried Peak nord | reverse complement strand
CTCGGCGGCAGCTGCCCTCACTGCGACGAGCCCGTCACCATTGACCAGCTCATCAAGGCGACACCATGATGACCTCCTCGGCGACCGCCGGGAGAACGAACCGTCTATCAAAGGCGGGGCGGTTCAAGAGCGACCAGGAACGGATCCTGCCCGCCAGCCCCGAACTGACCGCCGTCCTGGCCCGCGTCATCAGCCGCCTGACCGACGGCGGCACCGCAGTTCCCCTGGCCATCCGCCGCAACGAACGAGAGCTGACCAACTCCCCGCCGATGCCGCTGCTGTTCCAACTCCGCGATGGTGGCCGCTCCCGCGGCATCACTACCAAAAGCATCTACACCTGGCTGACCGACCTGGCCAACGTGATGCAGCTGCGCGACGTCGACGGTCAGCTGCTGCGCTATACCCCCCACGACTTCCGGCGCCTGTTCATCACCGACCTGGTCACCAGCGGATTCCCCATCCACCTGGCCGCCACGATCGTCGGGCACACCTCCATCGAGACCACCCGGGGCTACACCGCCATCTACCAGAAAGACGTCTTCGAGGCCTACGGCAAGTTCATCGCCGACCGGCGAACCCTGCGCCCCTCCGCCGAGTACCGCGAACCCACCCAGCTTGAATGGGCCGAGTTCAACGACCACTTCATGCGCCGCAAGATCTCCCTCGGCGACTGCCGACGCCCCTACGGCTCCGGCTGCACCCACGAACACGCCTGCCTCCGCTGCCAATTCCTGCAAGTCGACCCCGCCCAAGCCGGCCAGCTGGACACCATCCAAGCCAACCTCCACGCCCGCGTCGCCGAAGCCCGAGCCAACTCCTGGCTCGGCGACGTCGACCAACTCCTCGTGACGCTCGAGCACCTCGAACACAAGCAGGCCGACGTCCAAGCCATGCTCGACACGCTGCCCACTCCCCTCATCACCGCCGTCGAAGGCGTGACCGTCAGCTTGAGTAGCTCGCCTTAAACCCCTGGTGGTAGGCGCGGAACGTCAGGATGTGCTCCCACACATCAACATGCTCCAACGTGAGAGCCGCACCCAGCGGATCAACCAACCCAGGCTCGTTGTCGATCACGTGACCGACAGCCTCCACCACAAACCCGGCCGGAATGTCGCCGGCGACCACCGACCCACGCAGCAAACCCTCAAAAGGAGCGTCGAACTCCGGCGCCCGGGTCGTAGGCATGCGGAGCAAGCTTGACGCCGACATTCCTTTGAATTCTTCGGGCGTCACCCACACCCGGTCACTAGTGTCGCGTGAACGATGACCTTTGACCGCCGGTTGCTTTGGTGAGGATGTCGTCGGCGGTCTTGGTCCACACGAAGGGGTGGCAGCGTTCGTTCCAGCCGTCGATGTAGGTCTCGATCGCGGCGATGAGGTCCTTGACGCTGGTGAAGGTGCCGCGGCGGATGGCCTGGCGGGTGATGATGCCGAAGAAGATCTCGACCATGTTCAGCCACGAGCCCGAGGTCGGGGTGAAGTGCATCGTGATCCGCGGGTTGCGGGCCAGCCACGCCTGCACGGTGGGGTGCTTGTGGGTGGCGTAGTTGTCCACGACCAGGTGCAGCTTCACCCGCGGGTAGGCCTTGGCAACCTGCTTAAGGAAGCGCAGGAACTCGTCGCTACGGTGCCGCGGGTAGCAGGCGTCGGTGACCTTGCCGGTCGCGATCTCCAACGCCGCGAACAGCGTGGTGGTGCCGTGCCGGACATAGTCGTGGGTGGCCTTCTCCGGCAGGCCCGGCCGCATCGGCAGGATCGGCGCGGTCCGGTCCAGGGCCTGGATCTGGCTCTTCGTGCGCCACGAGGCGCTGCGTTACCGGATGGAGGTGAGAGGACTCCATTCCTGGTCTGTCGCAGCAGGCTGGGGAAGCTGAGGGCAGCCTGCCCCGGGAGACGCCGGGGAGGGTGGGAGCAGCCCTGACAACGACGGGACGGGTCGGCACTGCCAGACGACCTGGGCCTGCCTAGCGAGACGGAAAGGTGTACGTGAGGAACCAACGTGTAAAGCCTCTCAAGAGGTACACCGGCTCCAACCTGGCGGATGTGGGCCGGAGTGCGGTGCACGCCCAGCCGATGGTGATCGGGTGGGCGACTTCTGTGCCGGGTGAAGTCGCCGGCAGGGAGGCCACGAGGAATGTCTGCGGCGTACTCGTGGCGATGCCGCAGGGGCAAAGTTGGGCACCGACCCCGTCGACCGGTGTGTGGTGAACGTGGGAAGCGTCCCGGGCTGGCCCCGCTTTTCGACCTTCCAGGTCGGCAGCGGGTCGGTTCGTCGTCGGCTCAGCAGGCCGGGACGTGGCGGAGCCGTCGTAGTAGTCCGAGGCCGGGAAAGCCGGTCACATGGCGAAGGGCGGCAGCGAGTTCGTAGCGACGGGATTGGAAGGGTGGGAGATCGTTGGTGAATACCGACGTGCTGTGGCCGGAGCGAGACTGGGCCGAGTCGCAGGTACTGCGGATCCAGACCAAGCTGCACCAATGGGCGATCGATGATCCTGATCGCCGGTTCGATGACCTGTTCAACCTCGTGTGCGACCCGGCCGTCCTCGTGGTGGCGTGGGCGCGGGTCAGGGGCAACCGAGGGAAGCGGTCGGCGGGGGTGGATGGGCTGCGGCCCGACGCTGTGTTCTCCGCCGAAGAGGGGTTCCTGCCGCGGCTGCGAGAAGATCTCAAGGCCCGACAGTTCGCCCCACTGCCCGTGCGGGAACGGATGATCCCCAAGCCCGGCAGCAGTAAACGCCGGAGATTGGGTATCCCCACGGCGCGGGACCGCACCGTGCAAGCGGCCCTGAAGTTGGTGCTCGAGCCGATCTTCGAGGCGGACTTTAAGCCATGCTCTTATGGCTTCCGTCCAAGACGGCGGGCACATGATGCGATCGCCGAGATTCACCAGTTCAGCTCCCGCACCTATGAGTGGGTGCTCGAAGGTGACATCGAGGCGTGCTTCGACAACATCGACCACACCGCCCTGATAGACCGGGTGCGGCGACGAGTCGGGGACAAGCGCGTCCTGTCGGTGATCAAGGCGTTTCTGCATGCGGGCATCCTCGGTGAGGACGGCATCATGCGGAACACTTCCACCGGCACCCCCCAAGGTGGCATTCTTTCGCCGTTGCTCGCCAACGTCGCCCTGTCGGTCCTCGACGAGTACTTCGCCGAGGCCTGGCAGGCGAACAGCGGCAGCACCTACCAACGGACCAAGCGGCGCCGGGCCGGGCTGCCCAACTATCGGATCGTCCGGTACGCCGACGACTTCGTGGTGTTGGTGGCCGGGACCCAGGCGCACGCCGAGGCCCTGCGGGAGGAAGTTGTGACGGTGCTCGCCCCGGTGGGCCTGCGCCTGTCGGAGGCGAAAACGAAGGTCTGCCACATCGACGAGGGCTTCGACTTCCTCGGGTTCCGCATCCAGCGGAGAACGAAGCGAGGCACAACCAAACGCGTGGTTTACACCTACCCCTCGAAGAAGGCGCTTGCCTCGATCGTCGGGCGGATCCGCGCGCTGACCCTCAGGTCATCACATCCGACGCTTGCAGCCTTGCTGCGCCAGATCAACCCGGTGCTGCGTGGCTGGTGTACCTACTTCCAGCACGGCGTGTCCAAGGCGACCTTCGGGTACCTCGACCAGTACACCTGGCATCGGGTGGTCCGGTGGATCCGCAAACGACACAACAAGGCGAAGTGGGCCGTCCTGCTCCGACGCTACCTACCCGGCTGGCGTCCCACCGAGGACGGGGTCGTGTTGTTCCAACCCCAGACGATGACGGTCAGCCGTTACCGGTACCGGGCCGACAACATCGCCACACCGTGGGCAAGAAAAGCAGAAGGATCGGTCGCATAACCCGGAGGCATGGGCTCGTGGAGAGCCGGATGCGTGGAGACACGCACGTCCGGTTCGGAGGGCGGGCTGAGGAAACGTAACGTCTGTAAAAACGTCAACGCGCCTCAGCCCGACCCAACTCATCGATCGAGAGGACCACGGCCTTCTCCGGAGGGGCCAGATACAGGCCGACGACATCGATGACCTTGGCCTCCAACTCGGGATCGGTGGAGAACTTGAACGTCTCACGCCGCCACGGCTGCAAACCCCACTTACGCCAGATCCTGGCGACCCACACATTCGAGATCACCGTGCCCTGCCCGCTGAGGTGATCGGCCAGCAGCCGCGACGACCAATGCGTCACACCCAGCTTCTCCGGCGGCGGCTCCAGCGTCGCCAGCACCACCGCGACCTCGTCGACCTGCGCCGGCCGACCAGGCTTCGGCAGATCCTCCAGGCCAGCGATACCGGCGGCGGCGTACCGCTTCTTCCACGCGATCACCGTCGGCTTAGATACCCCGACCCGCTCCACGATCTCATGCGTACCAACCCCCTGATCGGCCAGCAACACGATCCGCGCGCGCTGCGCCAACCCTGCCCGCAACGACGGGCTGCGCGTCCAGCGAACCAGCTCAGCACGGTCCTCGGCGGGCATCGACACCGCCACAGTCAACGACATACACCATGCTAACCCGAAGTCAAGCTACTTCCTTCACGCGACACTAGCGACGACAGTCAGACCAGGAAGAAACCCATCGACCAGGCCATCGAACCCACCGAAGCCGAGGCCGCCGGTCAGGAACCGGACGCCCAGGACTGCCTCGGCCAGGTCCGTATAGAAGCATGCGTACCGAGCAAGGGCGCCGGCGATCACCGCCCGGTCAGGGTCGTGCTGTGGCAAGGCCACCAGGCGACCGGACTTTGCGTGAAAGACCTTGGTGCGTGCCGCTACATACAGGTCAGCCTTCACCTCCGCGACGGCTACCTCCCCCGTGCTGTCGGTCGGCGAGTCTAGGTACCGGCCGAGTACGAAAGCACTGTTGTGAGCGAGCATTCGCTGCTCGGCCGAGTGAAGGGCGCGTTCGACCCACTGGCCCTCCCCCTCGTCCGCCTTGCCGTTCGCCTTCATCCGCATCGGCTCTACGGTGCTTAGCAGCGACTCGATCGCCAGGTACAGGTTCCGGAAGGCGTCAAAGAGATCCGACGCCGTCTGCGACAGCCGGAAGTAGCGCATGCTGGGGTGCCAGGGAGCTGGAGGCGGCTGGGGAGGGCCGCCCCCCATGCCCCCAAACGTCGCATGCAAGTCGCCTGTCGTCCTCAACACCGTTACCCCGTGACGCGCCCAGGTGATGGTCGGTGAGGTTGCATCGGTCAACGAGTAAGTACCAATCGACCGCACCGCCATCAGGTCCAGCGCCTGATTCACCAGCCCACGAGCGTCACGAGCAACGTCATCGATGGTCCACGCTGCGTCAAAACCATTCACCACCGCCGACGTGCGCCCCTCGCGCACCTGGACGGTGACCCCGTCATCGAGAGTCTCGACCCAGTCACGTTGGGCCTCAGCGGTGAGAAAGAGCACCGCACCCGGGACCATCAGGTCGAGCTCGCGACCGTCCACCGTTGCCATGCAACCGAGACTACGGACGCCCGCCCACCCCGTAGCCCCATCTCGAGCTGCACGCCCTGAGCCAGCGGCAGGAAGCCCTAACCCGAAGGCCCAGCGGGCGTCTCTCCGGCGTTGAGGTCAACACCGTCACCGATGTCGAGGTCCGGCCGCTTTCGGGGCAAACCGAGGTGTACTCGCGACTTCTCTAGCTGCAACATTAGGTAGGTAGGAAGATCCCACCGAATCGGCAGCCAGTCCCACTCCACTTCTTCCAGGCCTGTTGCGATGCGAGCGAGTACCCGCCCACCAGGCTTGTCATCCTGGCGTTCGGCAAACATCTCCCACAGCAAGTCCGCCGCACCATCCAGCGCCTCCTCGTTATCAACCATGATCTGACACGCAACGTCGTTGCAGGAGTTGACAACCCGCTCCATCAAGGCTACGCAATCAAGGCTCGGTGTCATATGTGCCGCCACGTGTGCTGGCCACGCAAAACCGAAGGACTGGGCCCGTTCCCCATCGAAGACCCACCGAGTCTGCACTTCGGAGTCCCGCCTTCCAACAAGCCGTGTGACTGACACCGGGTTGATGTGGTGCTGGGCAGCGTTTCGCCATACCCACACCAGCCGGAAGTCGAGGTCGTTGTCGTACAGCTCCTGAAACCGCCCCTCCGCTCCCTCACCTGCCGTGACCCCGAGGCACCGACGCACCTCCCGCTCGGTTCTACGTCGGAACGAATTGGTGCTGACGAGCCATTCGTCCAGCGCCATGCCTAGCTCGAGCTGCACGTCAAGATCCATGCTCCGCACACCAGGTTGCTCCCGGATGTGCTCGATGACCGACCTCACCCGGTTGGCGCTGCCTATGAACGGCCCGATAAGACGCTGACCGTTCATCTCTCCTGCAACTTGCAAGGCGTTTCGAATCCGGTCTACTTCAGCAATTTCAACGTCCCGAAGGTACTGCAGCTCCGAACTTGGCCGTTCATCACCGACCCCCGGCGCGCCCGACCGAGTGAACAGCCACAGGGCCCAATCGGTCATCACCCCTCCTCAGCTGACTGATCGTGCGGCCGCGGCAACGCCTTGACAAGTGCAGAGAAGGCGCCGCCCCTCCGACCGGGACCACCGATACCTGAGCGCGCTCATCGGGTGGGGCTACCAGCCGTCCGACGTCGAGCGCCTCATCCTCGCTACCGCCGAGCCGGTCGAGGCCGACGCCACCGCCGAGCCGGTCGCGGCCGACGCCACCACCGACGAGCCGGTCGAGGCCACGCCACCGACGAGCCGGTCGAGGCCGACGACAGCGAAGGGGGCGGCGGCGTTGTGTGAGCAGCGCGGAGGGGCGGGTGCCCGTCACGACAGCGACTACGGGTTGCTGTGTGACGGGTGCGCGGCCCGGCAGGCCCGGCGCGATGAGGACCGCGCCACCTTCGCCCATCTGAGCCTGTCCACATTCGGGTTCGACCCCTACGCCGACGACCCCTACGACTGAGAGGAATGAAACGATGTCCGCAACAGTGATCTGCCTGTCGTCACCCGCCGACGTGTTGTCGGCGGTGCCCCACCTGCTGGGGTTCCACCCAGCGCGGTCCCTGGTGCTGGTGTGCTTGACCAGCCACGGCAAGGGGACCCGCCTGGGAATGGTCGCCCGGGTCGACCTGCCCGGGGAAGGCCAGGCCGCCGAGGCCGCCGACGCGTTGCTCCCGGCCGTCGCCCGGGAGGACCCCGACGCGGCGATCCTCATCGCCTACGGCACGGCCGCCGACGACGGCCTGGTGGCCGCCGAGGTCCTCAGCGCTGCATTGACCGAGGTAGGCGTCCAAGTACGCGACCGTCTGATGGTGGTTGATGAGGGGTGGCGGTCCCTCGACTGGCCCGACGGGCAGGCCTGGGCCGTGATCCCCGGCCCCGAAACCCCGGCCGCCTTGGAGTTCGCCGTCGCGGCCGGGTCGGCCCCCGTCGCCTCCCGGGCCGTCCTGGCGAGGCGGTGCGCGCCGGGACCGCGCGCCGTCGCGGTCGGACGCGAGTGTGCCCGCCTGGCCCGCACTGACGGCACTGACGGCACGGACGGCGAGGTCACCGTGGAACGCGGAGCCGCAGTCTGGGGCCGGCTCCTGTGCGACCGGACCGACATCGCCGGGTTCACCGATGCCACGGTGGCCCTGGCGGCCGTGTCCCTGCACGCCGGCGGCAGCGCGGCCCTACGCGACGCGCTGGCTGGCTGGCTGTCACCGGGCGTCCTTGGCCCTGCACGAGATGCACCCCGTGGCGCTGGCCGGGCTGCGGGAGTGCCTGCCGCTGCCGTGGTGGGACAGCCCGCGCGGACAGGACGACCCCGCCACCGCAGCCCGGCTGGTGGACCGGCTCATCGAAGTGGCCGGGTGCGTGCCGGACGAGCACGCCGCCCCTGTCCTGACCGTCCTGGCTCACACCGCCTGGCACCAGGGCAACGGCGCGATCGCGCGTATCGCCATCGACCGAGCCCGCGCCGTGGACCCGGGCTACTTCCTGGCCGCGCTACTGGACCGGATGGTCACCGAGGGAATGCGCCCGCAGGCGATGTGAACCCCCGGCAGACGGTCGGTCCGCCCCTCACCGACCGTCTGCCGGTACCACGGGGACATCGAAGAGGGGCAGCTGCAAGCCCAGCCGTAGCAGCCGAGCCTGGTCGGCTGCTACGGCTGCCGGGTCCGCCCGCGTCATGTCCCGCAGCTCGCGGGACCGGCCACGAGCCCCGCGCGGGTCGCCCAGCGGGCATCCGGCCAGGGACCGCCGCGCCAGGAACGCGCGGCGGTTCCCCGCGTGCGAGGACGGGTGCACGTGTTCCCCCCCGATCCGCTGGCAGGTGAGTCGGCATGGGGCGCGGTGCCAGGGTTGCCCCTGGTCCGTTTCCCCATGCCGCTCTCCGAACCCGGCGTGCGACTCTCATCGCACCGGGCTCTCCACAAGGGCTGCTGTCGGGCTGGTTGCAGGTCGGGGGGTGAAGGGGTTGGGGATCATGTTGCCCCGGTAGCGGTACCGACGGATCGGGATGCTGCACGGGTCGAACAACGTGACCTCGCCTGCCGTGATCGGGCGCCACCGGCCGTTAGGTCCGGTGAGCCAGCGGCGGACGTCCTTCCATCGCCAGCGGTGCCGTGTTCGTTGCCAGTGCACCAGCCGCCACCAGGTGTACTGCGCCAGGTGTCGGAAGGTGCGGGTGGCTACGGCATGCCGGAAATAGTTAGCCCAGCCACGGATGATCTGGTTGAGCCTGATCAGCGTGGCCTCCAAATCGACCTGTGACGTTCTGGGGGTCAGGGCGCGCACCTTGGCCTTCACCGACCGCAGCGGCCGGTCGGCGATGAAGGTGTACACGTGCCACTTATTGGTGCCTTTCTTGCGGCGCCACTGGATGTGGAACCCCAGGAAGTCGAACCCCTCAGCCATGTCCACGATGCGGGTCTTGGCCTGCGAGAGCACCAGACCCATCGGTTTCAGGACATCGGTGATCCGCTCGCGCAGCGCGTCGAGGTGGTCTCGGGTGCCGTCGGTGAGCACCACGAAATCGTCCGCGTAGCGGACCAGGCGCCAGTTCGGCAGGCCCTTCCACCTCCTCCTGCGTCGTCGGGACGTGGTCGACATCTCGCCCGCGGGCTGCCACGGCGCGTGCAGGTCCTCGTCGAGGACCGACAACGCGATGTTGGCCAGCAGCGGGGACAAGATCCCGCCTTGCGGTGTCCCGGTGTAGGTGTCCTCGTACTCGCCGAGCTCGGTCATAATCCCGGCCTTGAGAAACGCCCGCACCAAGGCGAGCACCCGCTTGTCCTTGACCCGGGCCCGCACCCGCGCCAGCAGCGCGGTGTGCTCGATCCGGTCAAACGAAGCCGCGACACACTACCCGTCTCGAGGCGCTGCCGGCCTGGGTTCGGGTTACCCGCCGACGGCACCCGTTTGAAGGGCGGACGCTGGCGGTGCTCGGTGGTATGCACCGGCACGGTGTGCTGGAACTGCTGGTCGTGTTGCCTGACGGCAGTAAGACGCTGATGCCGGCCGGGTGGACCGACGCGCAGGCGGTTGGCGGCGTGATCGGGGCGGGCACGCTGGGTTCGCTGGTGGATCTGCTGCATGCGGTGACGGTGGTCGCCGCGTTGCTTCCGGATCCGCTCTCGTCGCGGGTTGAGGCTGGTGGGCAGCCTGGTAAGGAGGCCCCTCATGTCCGTGATCGATCAACTGGCTCTGGATCTGCCCGGGGTGGCGGTGCGGTCGCCGGACGTGCTGGCAGGGCTGAGCACGCAGGAGCGGGCCGCGGTGCTCGACGTGCTGACCCGACTGATCGTCAAGACGGTCGCGCCGGAACTGACCAGCGCGGACGGGGAGGGCGGCGATGAGTGAGTTCGTGAAGATCGCCGCGACCCACCTGCGTCGGGCAGCGGTCGTGTATGTCCGTCAATCCAGTGTGAGCCAGCTCGAACGCAACCGGGAGTCCACCGACCGGCAGTACGGGCTGGTCGACCGGGCGGTGAGCCTGGGCTGGCCCCGGCAGGCGGTGCGGGTGATAGACGCCGACCTCGGCGTGTCCGGTTCCCGGGACACGGTCCGGTCGGGGTTCACCGAGTTGACGAGTCTGGTCGGGCTCGGGCAGGTCGGGATCGTGCTGGCGTTGGAGGTGTCGCGGCTGGCCCGCTCGAACGCCGACTGGTACCGGTTGCTGGACTTGGCCGGGCTGACCGACACGCTGCTGGCCGACACCGACGGGGTCTATCACCCGGGACTGTTCAACGATCGCCTCACGTTGGGGCTCAAGGGCACGATGGCCGAGGCTGAGCTGCACGTGCTGCGCGCCCGCCTGGACGGTGGGATCCGGAACAAGGCCCAGCGTGGTGAGCTGCGCCGCGGTCTGCCGGTCGGGCTGGTCTGGGGTGAGGAGGCCGGTGAGGTCAGGCTGCATCCCGACGAGTCGGTCACCGGCGTGATCGATGCGATCTTCACCCGGTTCGCCGGCTGCGGGTCGGTGCGCGCGACCTGGCTGTGGCTGCGCGGGCAGGGCCTGTCCTTCCCGCTGCAACGTTCCGGCCGACCCGAGTTGGAGTGGGTCACGCCGACATACACCGCGGTCCACCATGTGCTGACCAATCCGGCCTACGCTGGCGCCTACGCCTACGGCAAGACCCGTCAGGAGCGGCGCGTGGACGACACCGGCACAGTGCACCAGCGGCGCCGTCGCCTGGCGGCCGGCGACTGGGAAGTGCTTATCCCCGATCATCACGAAGGGTTCATCGACTGGCCCACCTGGCAGGCGAACCAGGCGCGTATCGGCGCGAACACCCGCCCGGTTGCCCACGCCGCCGGTGAGGGCGCGATCCGGGAAGGAACCGCGCTGCTGCAAGGGATCGCGGTGTGCGGAGACTGCGGCCGCAAGCTCGCCGTCTTCTACCAGGGGCGACGCAAGTCCACGCCGGGTTACTACTGCACGGGCAGCGGCCAGCTGGTCGAGGGCCGCGGCGTTCGGCACTTGCGGGTGGGGGGCGTCGGCATCGACGCCGCGGTCACCGACGCGTTCTTGACCGCGCTTGCCCCGGTCGGGTTGCAGGCCTGCCTGGACGCGGCCCAGCAGTTGGAGACCGGCGTGGACGCCGCGCTGGCGCAGTGGCGCCGTGAGGTCGAACGGGCCCGATACGACGCCAGCAAGGCCGAGCGGCGCTACCTCGCCGTCGACCCGGACAACCGGCTCGTCGCGCGGGGTCTGGAAGCCGACTGGGAACAGGCGCTGCGCGTCCTGGCCGACGCCGAGACCGAACTCGCCCGGCGGGAAACCGCGCGCCCCAAGACCCTTACCCCTCAAGAGAGGTCCGCGATCCTTGCCTTGGGCGACAACGTCGCGACGGTATGGCACGCGGCCACCACGACCGAGCGTGACCGCAAAGAGCTACTGCGCACCCTGCTCGACGAGGTGATCATCCGCGTCGACCGTGACGCCAAGCGTGCCGAGCTCACCCTGCGCTGGCGTGGCGGGGCTCTGACCGAACTCACCGTCGCCCTGCCCCGGCAGGCGCCGCCGAAGATCCGCACCAGCGAGGACACCGTGGCCCTGGTCCGTCGCCTGGCGGTCCACCACCCCGACACGGCCATCGCCGGGATCCTCAACCGCCAAGGTCGAACCAGCGCCCGCGGACAGGCATTCAGTGCCTCGATCGTGTCCAGCCTTCGCACCCACTGGATGATCGCCTGCTACCAGCCCGCGACTGGACCAGCAGACGCCGCGCCGGTCAGCATCATCGAAGCCGCACGGGAACTCGGAGTCGTGGCCTCCACCGTGCACCGCTGGGTCAACGACGGGTTCATCCCAGCCGAGCAGACCACCGCCGGCGCGCCCTGGCGGATCCGGCTCACCGACGAGCTTCGCGCCCGCTTCATCGACCACGCACCCGAGGGATATCTGCCGATGCTCGAAGCCACCCACGCACTCGGCGTGTCACGACAGACTGTGTTGCACCGTGTCAAGCGCGGCGAACTCGACGCCGTCCACGTCCGCGCCGGACGCCGAAAAGGCCTACGAATAAAGGTTCCCGGCCCCGCGGACGGCCTGTTCTAACCACCACATCAGACGAAGGAGCAGTGTGATGCCACCTCCAAGCACGCCTCGATATCCGCGTCCAGCACCCACCGGTAACCCTGGGTGCCGAACAAGTGAATCTCAGCGATCGCGTCATGCGCGCGCCGCTCGGGCGGAACCCATACGAGACCGGCACGAAGTCGGCCTCGAAGATCGGTTCCAGAACCACCTTCAACGCAGCCTGAACGACCCGGTCGGTGACCGTCGGGACGGTGTCTTCATACTGCCTCTCCTGCAGTCAGGGTTTGGGGTTGTGGAGCGAGGTGAGTGGAGTTGGTGATGCGCTGGCGGCAGGCGGCCTCGATTGCCGGGGTCCACGGTATGCGGTGTTG
>JAABUM010005957.1_pt1 | contig 12360 bp, 10 predicted proteins | sample 5559161 | NCBI WGS metagenome assembly JAABUM01 (sample SAMN10711868, study PRJNA513369) | rock metagenome | isolation source: Antarctica rocks | place: Antarctica: Victoria Land, Siegfried Peak nord | reverse complement strand
GAGAGCCTCCTGGACGGTGTCCGGGTCGTGCGGCTGCCCCATGACGGAGAGACGCCGGTCAAGCAGCGGGTCCGGGTCGCCGGACAGTGCCTCCTTCGCCTCGACAGCGGCGGCGCCCCGGGACGGACCGGCGGGCTGACCGCTGCCGCGCAGCAGGCCCTGCTCTCGGCGGCCGTGGTGCTCGTGGCCGACTACGGACGGGGCACGGTCGGCGCGCCGGGAGTGCGGGCGGCGCTCGGCGAGCTGACGAGCCGGGTCCCGGTGGTCTGGGACCCGCATCCGCGCGGCGGACGGCCCGTCCCCGATGCCCGCCTCGTCACCCCGAACCGTTCCGAGGCCGCGCTCTTCGCCGGACGTGTGGTTGGGGCCGGCCACGCCCAGAGCCCTCACGAGCCGCAGTCGGACCGCGCCGACCTCGCCGACCTCGCCGACCTCGCCGGGGTGCGGCGGCATGCCGACCTGCTCGTCGACGCGTGGCGCGCCCATGCCGTGGCCGTCACGATGGGCGAGCGGGGAGCACTGCTCTCCTACGGCCAAGGCACGCCCGTCATGATGCCTGCCCCGTCGGTGCCGTGCCCCGACCCGTGTGGTGCCGGTGACCGGTTCGCGGTGAGCGCGGCACTCAGCCTCGGCGCCGGCCGGGTCACGCTCGAGGCGGTGCAGGACGCGGTGGCCGCCGCCGCGGCATACGTCGCTGCAGGTGGGCCGGCCGCGCTGAACCCTGGGCCCGTCGCGCCGGGCCTGACCCGGACGGAGGGTGTGCTCGAGCGGGTGAGGCGTCAGGGCGGTGTCGTCGTCGCCACGGGCGGCTGCTTCGACCTCCTGCACGCCGGTCACGTCGCCACGCTGCAGGCCGCCCGCGGCCTCGGTGACTGCCTCGTCGTGTGCCTGAACTCCGACGCCTCCGTGCGCCGGCTCAAGGGCCCGACGCGCCCGCTCGTGCCCGCGGCGGACCGCGCCCGGATCCTCGAGGCGCTGGACTGCGTCGACGCCGTCGTCGTCTTCGACGAGGACACGCCGGTGGACGTGCTGCGGGCCATCCGGCCGCAGGTGTGGGTCAAGGGCGGTGACTACGGCGGCCGGGAGGTGCCGGAGGCTCTCGCCCTCGAGAAGTGGGGCGGCCAGGCCGTCGTGCTCCCCTATCTCCAGGGCCGCTCGACCACCGACCTGGTGCGGACAGCGGTCGCAACGCAGGCGCTCCGGGCGCCCGCCACAGGAAGGAACAGCTCATGACTCTTGGAACCGTGCTCGTGACCGGGGGGGCCTCCGGCCTGGGGGCCGCGGTCGTCGACGCCGTGGCCCGTGAGGGCGGCCGACCCGTCGTGCTGGACCGCTTTCCCAGCGGCTCCGGCCACGAGGAGGTCTGCGTCGACCTCGTCGACGCGCGGGCGGCCGAGCGGGCGGTGCGGGAGGTGTCCGAGCGGGTCGGCGGCCTCGACGCCGTCGTCACCTGCGCCGGCACCGACGCCTGCGGCCAGCTGGCCGACACCCCCGGCGAGGACTGGGACCGGGTGGTCATGGTCAACCTGCTCGGCACCGTTGCGGTGGTGCGTGCTGCGCTGCCCGACCTGCTCCAGCGCCACGGCCGAGTGGTCACTGTGGCCTCGACCCTCGGCCTGCGCGTGCTCAGCGACGCGACGGCATACTGCGCCTCGAAGTTCGGGGTGGTCGGCTTCACCCGCGCCCTCGCCGTGGAGACCCAGGGCCGGCTCGGGGTGACCATTCTCGTGCCCGGCGGCATGCACACCGCCTTCTTCGACGGGCGCGACGAGCAGTACAAGCCGCCGCCGGACGCCAAGCTGAACCAGCCGCAAGACGTGGCCCGGGCGGTCATCTTCGCGCTCTCCCAGCCGGCCGGGTGCGAGGTGCGCGAGCTCGTCGTCACCCCGTCCGTGGAGGGGTCCTGGCCCTGAGCGCAGCCCCGACAGTCCTCGTGCTGCGGGCGCTCGGCCTCGGCGACCTCCTCACGAGCGTCCCCGCGATGCGTGCCGTCCGTCGCGCCATGCCCGACCACGAGATCGTGCTGGCCGCTCCCCCGGCGCTCGAGCCACTGGTCCGGCTCGCGGGGGTGGCCGACCGGCTCCTGGCGACCAGCGGGCTGGAGCCGGTGCGCTGGCACGGGCCGGCGCCGGACGTTGCGGTGAACCTGCACGGGAAGGGGCCCGAGAGCCACCGGCTGCTCACCGCCCTCGGACCGGCCGACGTCGTGGCGTTCTCCTGCCCGGAAGCCGGTGTGGACGGCCCGCACTGGGACGCCGACGAGCACGAGGTCCTGCGCTGGTGCCGTCTGGTGACCGTGGCCGGCTGGCCGGCCGACCCGGCGGACCTGCGGCTGCCTTCGCCCGACCGACCTCCGGCCGTCGCTGACGCCGTGGTCGTCCACCCGGGGGCGGCCTCCCCCGCCCGGCGCTGGCCCGCCGAGCGGTTCGCGGCGGTCGCCCGATGGGCGGCCGGGAAGGGCTTTCCGGTGGTGCTCACCGGGAACGAGGCAGAGCGGGCGCTGGCGCTGGACGTATGCCGGAAGGCCGGGCTCGCGCCCTCGGCGGTCCTCGCGGGCCGCACGGACCTGGCCGGGCTCGCGGCCCAGGTGGGTGCGGCTCGGGTCGTCGTCTGCGGCGACACCGGTGTCGGCCACCTCGCCAGCGCACTCGGCCGGCCCTCCGTGCTGCTCTTCGGCCCGACGCCGCCGAGCCGGTGGGGACCGCCGGGCACCGGGCTGCACACCGTGATCTGGCGAGGCAGCACCGTCGGTGACCCTGCGGCGGACCTCCCCGATCCCGCTCTGCTGCGGGTCACCGTCGACGAGGTGCTCGGCGAGGTTCAGGCCCTGCTGCGACGCCCTGCCCTGCCTGCTGCCGGAACCACTCCAGGGTCCGGGCCAGGCCCTCGTCGGCCCCGACCAGCGGCTCCCAGCCCAGCAGCTCACGAGCCAGCGTCGTGTCCGGGCAGCGCACCTTCGGGTCGTCCGCCGGCAGCGGCACGAAGCTGATCTCCGAGGACGAACCCGTCAGCTCACGGATCGTCTCGGCCAGCTGCAGCATCGAGACCTCACGGGTGTTGCCGAGGTTGACCGGGCCGGGATGGTCGTGTGCCGCCATGGCGAGGATGCCCTCGACGGTGTCCGTGACGTAGCAGATCGACCTCGTCTGGCTACCGTCGCCGGCGACGGTGAGCGGCTCCCCCGCCAACGCCTGGCCGAGGAAGGTGGGGATGGCCCGGCCGTCGTCGGGGAGCATGCCCGGCCCGTAGGTGTTGAAGATCCGCACGATGCCGGTGTCGACGCCCCGGCTGCCCCGGTATGCCGTGGTGACGGCCTCCGAGAAGCGCTTGGCCTCGTCGTAGACGCTGCGCGGGCCGATCGGGTTGACGTTGCCCCAGTAGGACTCCTGCTGGGGATGCTCGAGCGGGTCGCCGTAGACCTCGGAGGTGGAGGCGAGGACGAACCGTGCCTGCTTGCGCTCGGCGAGGTCGAGGGCGTGCATCGTGCCGACGCTGCCGACCCTCATCGTCTCGACCGGGAGGCGCAGGTAGTGCGGCGGCGATGCCGGACAGGCCAGGTGAAGGACCCAGTCCACGGCGCCGTCCACCACGAGCCCGTCGCTCACGTCCTGCTCGACGAGCTCGAAGCCGGGTGCCGACCGGAGGTGGCCCAGGCCGTCACGCGAGCTCGTGACGAAGTTGTCGACGCAGACCACGGCTGAGCCGAGCTCGAGCAGCCTTGTGCAGAGCCAGGATCCGACGAACCCTGCGCCACCGGTGACGACCACGCGGGCCGGGTGCGGCACCGGGGTCCCGTCTGCCCGGGGCCGTCCCCGTGGGGCCGGCGGTCCGCCGGTCTGCTCGTCCCCCTGGTCCATGGTCCTCCTCGTCGTGTTCGCCGAACGTACCCGCGCCGAGGCCCTCCATGCCCACCGAGGCACGGCACTCAGTGCAGCCGCCGCGCCGCCTCGGCGATCGAGCCGGTCATCGACGGGTAGACCGTGAAGGTGCTCGCGAGCTGGTCGACGTTGAGGTGGTTCTGCACGGCGACCGCGACGGGGAAGATCAGCTCGGAGGCCCTCGGCGCCACGACGACGCCACCGAGCACCGTCCCGCTGCCGTGCCGGGAGAAGACCTTGACGAAGCCGACGTCGAAGCTGTCCATCTTGGCGCGGGGGTTCGTCGCCAGGGGCAGCATGACGGCCGTCGCGTCGACCTGGCCCTCGTCGATGTCCTTCTGGGAGATGCCGACCGTGGCGATCTCGGGGGAGGTGAAGATGTTTGCCGAGACGACGTTGAGCTTCAGCGGCGCCACGGCGTCGCCGAGGGAGTGCCACATGGCGATGCGTCCCTGCATGGCGGCGACCGACGCGAGCGGCAGGACACCGGTGCAGTCGCCCGCGGCGTAGACGCCGCGCACCGACGTCCGGGCCACCCCGTCGACCTCGATGTGACTCGACTCCAAGAGCTGGACGCCGCTCTCCGGCAACCCGATCCCCGAGGTCTGGGGCACTGAGCCGAGCGCGAGCAGCGCGTGCGAGCCCTCGACGGTGCGGCCGTCGACGAGGTGGACCCGCACCCCGTCACCCACTCGCTCGACACTCGCCATCCGCGAGCGGCCGAGCACCTCCATGCCGTCGCGGCGGAAGACCTCCTCGATCACCGTCGCCGCGTCCGCGTCCTCACCGGGCAGCACCCGCTCGCGCGAGGAGACGAGGACGACCTCGGCGCCGAGCCCCACATATGCATGGGCCAGCTCCGCCCCGGTCACGCCGGAACCGACGACGACGAGCCGTTCCGGCAGCTCGGTGAGCGAGTAGATCTGCTTCCAGGTGAGGATCCGCTCGCCGTCCGGCTTCGCCGTCGCCAGCACCCGCGGGGTGGCACCGGTGGCGACGAGGACGACGTCTGCAGCGATCTCCTCGGTGCCGCCGTCGGTGAGCTCGGCCCGCACCCTGCCGGGCCCGAGCAGGGTTGCGACACCACGGCATACGCGGACTCCGTCGCCTTCCAGGCGCGTGCGGATGTCCTCGCTCTGTGCCCCCGCCAGCTCGAGGATGCGGCGGTTCACCGCGGCGAGGTTCGCGCTCGCGGAGTGGGGGCCGAGGTCGACACCGAGGGTCGCTGCCGACGACAGGTTGGACATGAAGCCGGCGGTGGAGATGAGCGTCTTGCTCGGGACGCAGTCGGTGAGGACGCAGGCGCCGCCCAGCCCGTCGCGGTCGACGATCGTCACGCTGGCGCCGAGCCGGGCCGCCACGAGCGCCGCCTCGTAGCCCCCGGGACCACCACCGAGGACAACGACGGACGACGTGCGAGCAATCACAGCCCCCATCCAACCACCGGCGCGGCCGAGCAAGGGCAGCGCGTATGCCGGGCTGCCGCCGGCTCAGTACCGCGCATGCCGCCGGGAGGTTGAGGTGTGTGCAGCGCAGTGGTGACCGGGTGACCGGGTGACCGGGGATCCACGGTCAGTCGAAGGGGTTCACCACGGTCAGGCCCTTGATGCCCTCGAAGTCTCGGGCGTTCCGCGTGGCGACGTGACATTGCCGGGAGATGCAGATCCCTGCGATCTCGGCATCAGCCAAGCTCATCGGGGACCCGGCGGACGCGCGGCTGACCAGGACGTGGGCGGTTGCCTTGGCGGCAGGCATGTCGTAGCAGAGAACGGTGTCGGCATAGGCATCGACCAGCTGGCGCCAGCGTCGCTCCAGCTCGCGGCGACGGCGCCCGGCGGAGAGACCGGCGAGTCCCCGCTCGATCTCCTCCACCGTGATGACGCTGATGGTGAGGTCGCCAGCCTTGAGCGCGGCCGCCCACGCCGCCACGGTCGGGTCGGGCCGCTCTCGCATGAACTCTGAGACGACGTTGGTGTCCGCGACGATCAAGGCAGGTTCACCGTTCGGGGCCGATCGGTCCGCTCGGGTACCTCCAGGTCGATACCGCCGGCCTGAGCCATGGATGCGTGCAGCGCGAGCAGGATGTTGGTCTCCGGCCGGTTCACTGCGGCGTCGAGGATCGCTCTGACCTCAGCCTCGACAGAGCGGCCGTGCTCGGCTGCTCGCCCTCTGAGACGCGAATGTGTGTTCTCATCGAGCTGACGGATGGTCAGAGTAGCCATGAGCACCACCTCCTGAAAGCATTGCTGTCAGTCTACCGTCGCGCCTGCGAAAGCGCAGCATCCAACGGGCTCTTCGTACCTGAGCTCGGCTCAGGGGCACACCTGTGAGGAACTACGTCGACACGGGCAACTCCCACAGCCCGTTGTCGGCTACCCGCTACGCTGCGCGGGTGAGCGAGCCGACGTCCTCCCTCGACCTCACCGACCCGGCGACCGACCCCTTCGACGTGGCGGCCGCCGCGGCAGAGGTCATCGCCGAGCGGAGCGGATCCGCCCGGCACGACGTCGCGCTCGTCCTCGGCTCCGGCTGGGGCCGGACCGGCGACCTCGTCGGCGAGACGCTCGCGACGATCGACAACTGCGACGTCCCGGGCTTCCACCGGGCCGCTGTAGCCGGGCACTCCGGCAGCATGCGCTCGGTCGCCATCGGCAAGACCGGCGCACGCGCCCTCGTCTACGGCACCCGCACCCACTTCTACGAGGGGCACGGTGTGCGCGCCGTCGTCCACGCCGTGCGCACGGCGAAGGCGGCGGGATGCACGACCATCGTGCTGACGAACGGCTGCGGAGGACTGAACCCCGCTTGGGGGCCCGGCACCCCGGTCCTCATCCGCGACCACCTCAACCTCACCGCGGCATCGCCTGTCGAGGGCGCCAACTTCGTCGACCTGACCGACCTCTACTCCTCCCGGCTGCGCGCCCTCGCCCGCGAGGTCGACGGAGAGCTCGACGAGGGCGTCTACGTCCAGTTCGGGGGCCCGCACTACGAGACGCCCGCGGAGGTCAGGATGGCCCGGGTGCTCGGGGGCGACCTCGTCGGGATGTCGACGACGCTGGAGGCCATCGCCGCCCGGCAGTCGGGGCTCGAGGTGCTCGGCATCTCGCTCGTGACCAACCTCGCCGCCGGCATCTCGGACCAGCCGCTGTCGCACCAGGAGGTCCTCGAGGCCGGCCAGGCCGCGGCCGGGCGCTGCGGCCGCCTCCTGGCCGACGTCGTTGCCCGCATCGCCGCCCCCGCCTGAGGGCGTCCGGATGACCACGTCGAGCCCGGCGCTTCCCGACGAGCTGCTCCGGCAGGCCCGTGCGTGGATCGCCGACGACCCCGACCCCGCGACCCGGGCCGAGCTGACGGGCGTCCTCGCGGCGGCCGAGGCGGGTGACGCCGACTCGATGGCTGATCTCGCCGACCGTTTCGTGGGTCTGCTCGAGTTCGGCACCGCCGGGCTGCGCGGCAGGTTGGGTGCCGGGCCCAACCGGATGAACCGCGCGGTGGTCATCCGCGCAGCAGCCGGCCTCACGGCATACCTCGACGCGGAGGCTGGCACGCGGCTCGGCGACGAGGAGGCTTGCACGCGGCTCGGCGACGAGGAGGCTCGCCTGCGCGGCGGCAAACAGCAGATGGTGGTCGTCGGCTACGACGCCCGCCACAGCTCGGACGTCTTCGCCCGCGACACCGCGGCGGTCGTCGTCGCCGGCGGGTGCCGCGCGTCCGTCCTGCCCCGGCCACTTCCGACCCCGGTCCTGGCGTTCGCGATCCGCCACCTCGGCGCCGACGCCGGGATCATGGTCACCGCGAGCCACAACCCGCCGCAGGACAACGGCTACAAGGTCTACCTCGGCGACGGCAGCCAGATCGTCCCGCCGGCCGACACACGGATCGCCGCCTACATCAACGCTTTCGGCGACGTTGCGGATGTGCCTCTCGCCGACGACGGCTGGGAGACGCTCGGCGACGACCTGCTCGACGACTACGTCGACGCGGTGTCCGGGCTCGTTGAGCGCGACGGCCCGCGGAACCTCTCGGTGGTCCACACCTCTCTGCACGGCGTCGGCAACGACACCCTGCAGAGGGTGTTCGTCGGCGCGGGTTTCGCTGCGCCACAAGCGGTCCCGGGGCAGGCCCAGCCCGATCCTGAGTTCCCGACGGTGGGCTTCCCCAACCCGGAGGAGGCCGGAGCCATGGATGCGGCGCTGGCCCTCGCCCGTGAGGTGCGCCCCGACATCGTCCTGGCCAACGACCCGGACGCCGACCGCTGCGCCGCCGCGGTCCTCGATGGCGGCGACTGGCGGATGCTGCGCGGCGACGAGGTGGGAGCCCTGCTGGGGGCGCACCTGCTGGATCGCGGGGTCTCCGCAGGAGGAGTGTTCGCCTGCTCGATCGTCTCCTCCCGGCTGCTCGCGGCGATGGCGGCCGCCGCGGGCATCGGTCATGTGGAGACCCTGACCGGGTTCAAGTGGATCTCCCGGGTGCCGCGGCTCGTCTTCGGCTACGAGGAGGCCCTCGGCTACTGCGTCGCGCCGCATGTCGTCCGGGACAAGGACGGCGTCAGCGCGGCCCTGCTCCTGGCCGAGCAGGCGGCCGGCCTCAAGGCGTCCGGACGCGCGCTGCTCGACGTGCTCGACGACCTGGCGGTAGAGCACGGCGTACACGCCACCGACTCGTTCTCGGTGCGGGTCACCGACCTCAGCCAGATCCCGCCGGTCATGCGACGGCTGCTCGACCACCCGCCGACCGAGGTGGCCGGCGTGGCCGTCGAGCGGTTCGACGACCTCGGCAGGGGGGACGGCGGCCTGCCCCCCACGGATGGGCTGCGCCTCTACCTTGCGGACGGGTCCCGCGTCGTCGTCCGCCCGTCCGGCACGGAGCCGAAGATCAAGGTCTACCTCGAGGTGGTCGAGCCGGTCGCGGGGCGCGGCGCGCTGGCGAGCGCCCGGCATACGGCAGGTGACCGGCTCGCCGCGATCCGGGCCGACCTGGAGCGGCTCACCCGGCTCTGAGAGGGGTGCCGCGAGCCAGACGCCACTCGTCGCCGGCCGGGCTGGCCTCGGTCCCAGCCGGACATGCAGAAGCCGGGCCAAGCCGTGCTCCCAAGCAGGGTGTGCCGGGTAGCCCGCCTTCTTGTGCATGTCCGGCTGGGGACGCGCCACCGCAACCCCACGGGCAGCGACCGGACCGAGGCGTGGAGCCCGCTGGCATCCGGTGGCGAGCAGAGGTCAGCGGACGAGGCCGGCGACGATGAGGACGACCGGCGCCACCAGGGCCGCGATGTCGAGTGGCTGCCAGGTGCGCGTCACCGTGCCGCCCGTCACCGCCTCGGGCCGTCCGGCGGCGGCGAGCCCGGTCCACTCCTCCTTTGCGTCCTCGATCAGGCGGGCGGCACTGCCGACCGTCGTGCCCTTCGGCGGTGGAGGACCGGCCTCGACCTCCGCCCGGCGGCCCAGTGCGCCCATCCCCAGCAGGCCCTGACCGTGCGGCCGCTCGATGTGCGAGGCAATGGCCCAGGCGGGATAGGCCCGGTCGCCGGCGTAGACCTCGAGGTTCCACCGGGCCGACACGTCCTGCACCTGCGACCACGGGACGACGGTGCGTCGCATCGGGTTGTTGAGGTGGACACCCTCGAGCGTCAGGACGACGGACGGCCGGGTGAAGAGCACCCAGCCCACGGCTGCACCGAGGAGCATGAACCCGAGGAAGACCGGGGTGACGCCACCGGAGAAGAGGGCCGCAACGACGAAGCCGAGGCAGAGCACGGTCGCGACGATCCCTAGCGCCATCGACCCCCGCTGACGTAGGGTACGCAGCGCTTCGGGAGCGGACGGGGAGCTGGTCATGCCGTGGAGGTCTCCAGTGCAGGTGACGTGCCCGAGTTCCGGGCCGAGGAGCCATCGTCTCACGCACCCGGGCCGCTGCCCGGGATGGGCGGCGCGCCCTGGCCATAGACTCGACGGGTGAACTCGACAGCTGTCCAGGGCGAGGCCGCCGAGCGGGCCCGCGACGTCCTCGGCGTCGGACGCCTCACGAACTCCGCCCTGTCGACCTGGCTACACGGCCTGTCCGGCGTCGACCAGGTCGGCTGCGAGGACCGCGCCGCGTCCCTCGGCACCCGGTCGATCAAGACGACCGCCAAGGCATGGGCCATCGACATGGCGATCTCGATGATCGACCTGACGACGCTGGAGGGCTCGGACACCCCCGGCAAGGTCAGGTCGCTCTGCGCCAAGGCCCTCACGCCCGACCCCATCGACCCGACAACGCCCCGCCCGGCTGCGGTGTGCGTCTACGGCGACATGGTGGAGACGGCCAGGAAGGCGCTGGGAGACAGTGCCGTCCGGGTCGCCGCGGTGGCCACGGCCTTCCCATCCGGGCGAGCGAGTATGCCGGTGAAGCTCGCCGACACGCGCGACGCGGTCGCCGCCGGAGCGGACGAGATCGACATGGTGATCGACCGCGGGGCGTTCCTCGCCGGCGACTACCTCTCGGTCTTCGACGAGATCACGGCCGTGAAGGAGGCGTGTCGCCGGGACGGCGCCGGGCCCGACGCCCACCTGAAGGTCATCCTCGAGACCGGCGAGCTGGTCACCTATGACAACGTGCGCCGCGCCTCCTACCTCGCGATGCTGGCCGGGGGGCACTTCATCAAGACGTCCACCGGCAAAATCTCCCCTGCGGCGACCATGCCCGTCACCCTGGTCATGCTCGAGGCGGTGCGCGACTGGCAGCAGCTGACCGGCACCCAGGTCGGCGTCAAGCCGGCCGGGGGAATCCGCACCAGCAAGGACGCCCTCAAGCACCTCGTCATGGTCAGCGAGATCGCCGGTGACGACTGGCTCGACCCCGCATGGTTCCGGTTCGGGGCCTCGAGCCTGCTCAACGACCTGCTCCTGCAGCGGCAGAAGATCGCCACCGGTGCCTACTCGGGCCCCGACTACGTCACCATCGACTGAGACGCACGAGGGCTCCCTCCGCACGGGGGATCCGCCCCCGTGGACCCCGCAAACCCGCGCAGACACCCGAGCAGCAGAGGCAAGAGACACATGGCCAAGTTCGAGTACGCCCCGGCACCGGAGTCGCGCGCCATCGTGGACATCCACTCCTCCTACGGGCTCTTCATCGGCGGCGAGTTCGTCGAGTCGGCCGGGGGCGGCAGCTTCAAGACGATCAACCCGGCCACCGAGGAGGGCCTCGCCGACATCAGCGAGGCGACCACCGAGGACGTCGACCGGGCCGTAAAGGCCGCCCGCACGGCATACCGCGGGGTGTGGGGGCGGATGTCGGGAGCCGACCGGGGCAAGTACCTCTTCCGCATCGCCCGGATCCTGCAGGAGCGCGCCCGCGAGTTCGCCGTCCTCGAGACGATCGACAACGGGAAGCCGATCAAGGAGTCGCGCGACGTCGACATCCCGCTTGCCGCAGCGCACTTCTTCTACCACGCGGGGTGGGCCGACAAGCTCGAGCACGCGGGCCTGACCGGCGGCGGAGGGGCTCCCCGACCGCTGGGCGTGGTCGGCCAGGTGATCCCCTGGAACTTCCCGATGCTCATGCTCGCCTGGAAGATCGCGCCCGCCCTGGCCTGCGGCAACACCGTCGTCCTCAAGCCGGCCGAGACCACCCCGTTGACCGCCCTGCTCTTCGCCGAGGTGTGCCAGCAGGCCGACCTGCCGGCGGGAGTCGTCAACATCATTACCGGCGCTGGAGCGACCGGGCAGGCGCTGACCGAGCACCCCGACGTCGACAAGCTCGCCTTCACCGGCTCCACCGAGGTCGGCAAGGCCATCGCCCGCACCATCGCCGGCACCCGCAAGAAGGCGACGCTCGAGCTCGGAGGCAAGGCGGCGAACATCGTCTTCGACGACGCCCCGATCGACCAAGCTGTCGAGGGCATCGTCAACGGCATCTTCTTCAACCAGGGCCATGTCTGCTGCGCCGGGTCCCGGCTGCTCGTGCAGGAGTCGGTGCACGACGAGGTCATCAGCAAGCTCAAGCGGCGCCTCGGCACCGTCCGGGTCGGCGACCCGCTCGACAAGAACACCGACCTCGGCGCGATCAACTCCGCGGCCCAGCTCGACCAGATCCGCGAGCTGTCCGCCGTCGGCGAGGCCGAGGGAGCCGAGCGGTGGAGCCCGCCCTGCGACCTGCCCGGCAAGGGATTCTGGTTCCCCCCAACGGTTTTCACCAACGTCGCCCAGACGCACCGGATCGCCCAGGAGGAGGTCTTCGGGCCGGTCCTATCAGTGCTGACCTTCCGCACGCCGCAGGAGGCCGTCGCCAAGGCCAACAACACCCCTTACGGCCTGAGCGCCGGCGTGTGGACCGACAAGGGGTCGCGGATCCTCTGGATGGCCGACCAGCTGCGGGCCGGCGTCGTCTGGGCCAACACCTTCAACAAGTTCGACCCGACGTCGCCGTTCGGCGGCTTCAAGGAGTCCGGCTACGGGCGCGAGGGCGGCCTGCACGGCCTCGAGGGCTACGTCACGAGCGG
>JAABUM010005956.1_pt1 | contig 12363 bp, 15 predicted proteins | sample 5559161 | NCBI WGS metagenome assembly JAABUM01 (sample SAMN10711868, study PRJNA513369) | rock metagenome | isolation source: Antarctica rocks | place: Antarctica: Victoria Land, Siegfried Peak nord | reverse complement strand
CAGCTCGTCCCGTGTCCGCCGGCGAGTTTCTCCCAGAGCCGCTCGCGTCGGTGGCAACCGAGGACCCGGCGCTGGGCGGCGGCCCGGACAAGGTGATCATGTGGAGCTTCCCCGTGATCCAGAACGGCCTCATTTACGTCGTCGACCTGCGCAACGGTCTCTACATCCTTAAGTACGACGGCCCGCTGTCGGGACCCGTGAAGGCGACTGGCTTTCTCGAGGGCAACAGCAACGTGGGACAGGTGCTGTCCGGGCAGAGAGGCGTACGACGAGCTGCTGCAGCGCGACGTGGCCGCGAAGGAGATGCACTTCCCTCCGAGTAGTAGTCGCGCACCGGAACGTGCTGGTTGACCCGGTCACAGCAGATCGTGATGCTGCACGTAGTGATGAGACCGCCGCATAGCCGCGTTTCAGCGTGGCGGGTCGCGCCGTGATTTGGTCGCGCTGTGGCGCTGCGGTCGTCGTTCTCCTTCACCTTGTGCTGGTTGAGGTCACACCTTGGTGGTGTTCACCAGACGCTCTCGGCGACGTCGATGTTGACCATGGCGCCGTTCTCGATGGCCCAGCCACGGGCTGAGACGGCGAGCATCGCGGCCCAGGCGGCGTCGATCTTGCCGGCGCCTTTTTTCTTCAGGCCGAGGTAGTGCCGGCTCAGGTTGTCGCCGCGCTGGTCACCGCCGGAGGCGGGGAGTGGCCGGCCTTTGGATAGGGCGGTGTTCTTGATGTGCCGGGTGAGGATCTCGCCGCCGTCGTGTGACAGCGAGCCGTCTTTGAGGGCGGTCAGGAACAGCCGCACGTTGCGGTCGGTGCGCCGGTCACCGGGCCACTCCTCGGCGATCCGCTTCGGCCAGTTCGCCGACCACACGTCGAAGTACGGCTCCCACCGGTTCGGGTCACCGAACATCATGGCGACGTTGTAGGCCTCGTAGGTGGCGGTCAGGACGGTGTCGACGTCGGCCCGGTCGACGCGCAGCCCGTTGCCGGCGTTCCAGACCTTGATCGTGAACAGCCGGGAGTCGCTCAGTCGGCAGGCGATCAGGGCGGTGCAGTCATCGGAGGTGGAGCCGTCGAAGCCCAGCGCGATCTGGTCGCCTGGGTCCAGGGCCGCCCCGGTGGCGGCCAGGGCGTCCCAGACGGCGCCGTCGACGAGGTCGGACACCCCGGCTTGCGCCCGGTTCCAGAAGTAGCGGAGCCAGTCGGAGCGGTCGATCCGCGGGTCGCGGTAGTCCTCGACGATCGCGGACAGGTTCATCCACGCCGCGGCCGGCCCGTAGCAGTGCCGCAGGCCCTCGAGTCGGTCCTCGGCGCGTTCAGGTTTGAGCCTGTCCGGTGCCTCGCGGTGGTCGAACAGCAGCCGGGACAGCTTCCCGGCGGCGTGCGCCCGGTGGGTCTGCTCGGCGACGCTGTCGTCCCCGATCGCGTACATCGTGGAGGTCTGCAGCCGCCACGGCTCGGACTCCAGCCGCTTACGGGCGTTGCGGGAGACGGTGTCGAACATCGCGCGCAGCTCACGGCCGGCGTACAGGTGCGTCTCGTCGAAGACGACGAACGTCTCCTTCCCGCCGTCCTTCGAGGCGCTCGAGGCGGTCGACGGCCGGATCTCCCCGCCGGTGGCTAGGAAAATCCGGGTGCTGGTCTGCGCCCGCTGCCCGAGGTCGATGCTGGGGAACGCCTCGCCGTGCTGCTCGGTGACGTGCGCGAGCATCGCGGCGACGTTGTCGTAGGTGTTGCCGGCCTGCCCCTCCTCGGTCGCCATGCAGCGGATGAACGGATACGTCACCGGCCGCCCGACCGGCTCCCCGAGCTGGTAGGCGTAGCCCCAGCTCGAGATCTCACCATCGGTGGCCCAGTGGTCGAACCGGCACGGCCCGATGAACTCGGCGCAGACGATCATCCCGGCCAGCTCGGACTTCGCCCGGCCCTTGGACCGGCTCAGGAACGCCTCGTCGAACACCCGCCGGCCGCGGGCATCGACCTCATACGCCGACACGATGAACGACAAGAACTCCTCGTCCAGATCGATCGGCTGGCCCTGCACATCACCCGGTCCGTGCACCAGGAACGTCTCGCACCAGTCCGCAAGGGCGTACCCGAGCGACCTGCTGACCTCAGGAGGCATCGGCGACCGCCTTCAGCCGGCTCCGCGGGTCAGTACGACGCCCCAGTGGCGCCCGCTGCGCCTGCTGCTCGGCCTTGGACGCCTCGATGCGGAAGTTCGCGCGTCGCTGGTCGGCCGGCAACGCCAGCAGCCCGGTCTGGGTCTGCTTGATCTGCGACCACTTCTCCGCCGACGGCGCCTCGAAGTAGGCGTTCACCAGGTCAGCGAGCATGTGCAGGGTCAACCACGCGGTGCGGCTGAACAGCGGCGCCTGCTCACACGTTCGCCACGTCTCGTACCAGTCCCGGGTCCGGTCGCCGTACCGATCCGCGCCAGGCAGCTCCGGACCGCCTGAGAGGGCCTGTGAGGCCTCCACAACGGTGGCCGCGATGGCCGGTCGGTTGGTCCGCCGGCGGCTCTCCTGAGGCACCGGACCGGGCATCAGGCGCCTCCTGAATCCCGTGCACACTGCCGAGGCGCGGCTGTGGGTCTGGGAGGACGTGCCCCCAAAAAACGGGGTTGGCCGTCACCACTCCCGCCGCCGTCACGACTGTCACCGCCGCTCGAACCCGTGGCTGGCTGGGCTGGTGCCCTTGCTGCTGTTGTGGTGCCGGCACAGCGGCTGCAGGTTGCTTGGGTGGTCGCTGCCGCCGCGCGCCTTCGCCACGATGTGGTCCAGGGTCAGCGGGTTGGCAGGGGTACCAGGGTGCCCGCACACAGCGCACCGCGCCGACCCGGACAGCAGTCGCGCACGCAGGGCTTGCCAGACAGTGCCGTACCCGCGCTGGTCGGCGGTGCCCCGGCGGCGGTCGGCAGCGCGGGTGCAGGCGTGGCAGCGGGTGGTCGAGGTGAGTGCGCCGCAGTCGATGCACGTGCGGGTGCTCACCGGCGCCTGCCGGTCAGTCGGGCACGCAGCGAGGACAGTCGGGGGGCGCAGCCGGCGTGCACGACCTGCCCGTCGTTGAGGATGCGGGTGTTGTCCAGGCGACCGTCGAGGGGGGCGTGGCAGGTGGCGCACGTGTCCCCGGCGCGGAGCAGACCGGCCTCGCTAGCGGCGATCAGCAGGGCGCGGTGCGCGGCGGTCAGCCTCATCGCTCGGCGTTCCCTTCCAGCGCAGTGAGCAGCCAGCCGAGCGCCATCGGCAGCATCTGGTGGTCGCCGAGCTCGATCGACCACAGCACCCAGTCACAGGCGACCTCGACCACCCGCTGTGCCCAGTCGGTGTTCATCGCCATCGCCGCAGGTCGCGCGCGATGCGCATCGCCTCCGTGAGGGTGCGGGTCGGCCGCTCACGAGCGTGAGCCTCCTGCGCACGCAGCACGTCCGCGTAGCTGGCTAACCGGTTCTGGCCGGTGCCAGGTCGGCCCTGCGACGCGGCACGCCTGGCCGACAGCATCTCGAGGCTGACTGCGGTGGTCGGGCTGGCCGGGTAGGTCACGACGCTGACGTCGCCGCCGTCGAGGTCGACCGCTCGGACGGTGCGGACGGTGTAGTCGGTATTCCAGTCGTCACCACCAGGTGACACGCGGAACGCGAAGCTCATCTGATCCAGGTCGCCGCGGCGCATCTTCGGGACCAGCCGCTGAACGTCGGGGTCGGTGGCGTCGAGGGTGCTTTCGACCTTCAGACCGAGGCTGTCCTGAGTGAGGCGGAGCGTGCCGGACTTGGTCCGGGCCAGCGGCTGACCTTCGTGGTTGATGAGCAGCCGGACATCGGGGCGCGCCGACAGGGTGCTGGTGAAGGCGCCGGGTGCGATCGTCTCGGTGAACCCGCCAACCGGGTACGGCGCGTTGAAACGGGACGCGTAGCCAACCAGGCGCGCCTCGGTGCCGTTGCTGCGCAGCTCCAACAGCGCGGGTGCGACCCGCCGCTCCGGGGTCAGGGTCATCAGAAGCCGGCCGGGGCGACCTGGCCGTTGCCGTGCAGGACACCCGTCGCGGTCGGCCAGCGGTTGCCCAGGAACGCGGCGGTGAAGACCAGCCGGAACAGCAAGCCCATCGAGTCGCCGTAGGTCTCGGCGAACACGTCCGTGGTCGGGGTCGAGGCCAGGAGCAGGTGGTCGCTGGGGCGGGTGACGATCACCGGGTCCTGGTTGCTTGCTGCGCCGAGCGTGGTCGGCATCGCGGTCGTGAGGTAGCCCGGGACAGCGGCGAAGAACGGACCCACCGGGCCGGCGTCACCGACGCCCATCAGCGGCCCGTCGCCAGGCTCGATCAGCGGCCGGCCGCTGGCGTCGGTCTGGCTCGCCAGCCAGAAGTAGCGCCTCGGGTGCATCAAGATCACGGTCACGAGGCGCTTGCGGGCCGTGGAGGTCAGCGAGGCGTTCTGCGCAAGCGCGGTCAGGAAGGTCGCGCCGGTCGGGGTGGCGGAGGTGAAGGCGGTGCTGGTCGTGCCGGTGACGTTCAGCAAGCCCCGGAGCTGCGAGCCAGCGCCGGTCCCGTTGATGAGCTGCGCCTCGAGCTGCTCATACGCCGACGCCGTCAAGTCCTCGAAGATGGCCTCGTCGATGGCGCCGGTGCCCTGAGACGACTGGTCGCGCAGCTGCTGCGAGACGACGACACGCCCGGCGAAGGTGGCAAGGCCCGAGGTGACCGAGGCGGTCGTCATCCCGCTGGCGTCCAGGACCGCGGTGTTTTGGGTGGTTTGCAGCCCAACGCCGGGGTCGGAGGTGAACAGCGGCACCGAGACCTGCGACACGCCGCCGGGAAGCGGCAGCAGGGTACAGGCCGACGCCAACGGCGCCGCAGCCCGCGGCACGCCAGCCCACTTGCTCATCAGCCACAACGGCGGGGCGAACTCGCCACCGGAGCCGCCGACCGCGCCGGTGTTGCCCAGCGCGCGCTTCTCGATCGTCACGCCACCGACGTCGGCGCCGCGCCGCGCCAGCTCGTCGCTGCGCATCCGCTCGAGGCGCGGGATCTCGACCGCCATCTGCTGGGCGTGCCGGGTCAGGCGCTTCTGCGCCGCCTCATTGCCGCCGAAGCGCGTCCAGTACAGGTCGGTGAAGTACGAGTGCGGACTGGCCGCCTCGTAGACGAGCGGCTCGCTGATGACCTGCGCGGACGGCGCGAACCTCTGGATCCTCTCAGCCGCTCGCTCGGCGTCCATCAGGGCTGCCTCGAGCTTGACCGCATCGGCGCCGGTCGGGCGGCCCTCAGCCAGACCGCGGGCCTCGGTCAGGGCGGCGTTCTGCTCGGTGCGCAGGTGCCGGATCAGCGGGTCGGTGGCTGGCTGGCTGGTCAAGACGCCTCCTGGCGCGAGTCGAGGTATTCGCTGACGTCGACCACGTCGAACCGCCAGGTGCGTCCTGCCAGCCGGCCGGCCAGCGCACCGCGCTGGGCGAGGTCACGCACGTTGCGTTCCCCGGTCCCGAGCAGCTCGGCGACGGCCTTGGTAGTCATGGGACCCACCTTGACCGACGGGCCGTTGACGGCACTGCCGCAACTGCCGTCGACTGCCGCGGGCAGCGCGGCGCGGGCCGCTGACCGGTACGCCCGGCCGGCGGCCAGGATCCCGTCGAGTGCCTCCCTTACCTCCGGCAGCAGCGGCAGCCCATCGGTTCGGGCTCGCCGCTCGACCTCGACGACGACGACCTCGAGGCGGGCGCAGACCTTCGCCGACAGGACCACTGCCGGCCCCTCGATCAGCCCCTCGAGGGGCTGGCAGAACGCCTAGCACGCATCCCGGGGAGCTTCCGTGAGCGGTGAGTATCTGAGGTAGCCAGGTAATGCGTGCTATGCGTTTCGATCTTGGTCGTGAGGGTGGTCATTACCGCTCCCAGCGGTCGGCGTCGCCAGTGGCCTCGGTGGCCAGCGGCTCGATTCCGTGCCGCCACCGCTTGCCCATGGCCGGTGCGGCGGCGATGAGGCCGCGGCGGTCGAGGGCCTGCCCGAAGGCTTTCTGACTCATCTGCTCGGCGCCGTCCTGCACCGCCCAGGGTGTCCACCGCGCGTACAGCTCGGCGGTCGTGGAGCGAACGTGGGGGTTGAGGAAGCAGCACTCGTCGAGGAAGCGGCTCAGGGCGTCGGACTCGGTGCGGTAGGCGTCGGTGGCGACCCGCACGCTGTCGGGCTCGGCGAGCTTGCGGCCGCCGGCTTCGTAGTCGACGAAGCCGGCGACGGCCCAGGCAAGGACGGCGTCGGCTTCCAGCTCGAGGCGTTCTCCTAGCTGGCTGTCCCGTTGTTCGTCAGGGACGACGACCCCGAACGGCACGACCCGCACGCGCCGCCATACGGCTTCGTCGTCGCCGGACACTTTCGGCAGGTGGTTGGTGACCAGGAACGCGGTGTGCGAGGGCTCGAACTCGACGAAGTCCTTGCCCATGAGGCGTGCTTTGATCCGGTCCCCGCCGGTCAGGCGCTTCATCGTCGCCTCAGCCATCTGCCGGCTCTTGTCGCTTTCGCTGACCACCACGAGCCGGCGGCCGAGCAGGTCCATCTGCCCGGTGGGGTGCGCGCCCTCGCGGGCCATGAACAGGTCAGGCTCAGCGGCGGAGGCGTAGTCCCCGAGGGCGTACAGCACCGCGCCGTAGCAGACGCCCTTCCCGTTGCCGCCGGTCCCGGTCAGGATCGGTAGGACGTGCTCGACGACCTTGCCGAGCAGCGCGACCCCGACGACGCGCTGCAGGAAGCTCCGGACCTCGGCGTCGGGCAGCACCTGCTCGAGGAACTGCTCCCATGGGCCGCGGACGACCTCGCCGGGTCGGTACGCCGCCCGCGTCACCTTCGTGATCCGGTCCTGGGGCTCCGGTGGCCGGACCTGCATGGTGCGCAGGTCCAGCGTGCCACCCGCGGTGTTCAGCAGGTACGGATCGGCGTCCAGCTCCTCGGCCGAGGCCACGAACACCGGCAGGCTCGAGGAGATCTCCAGGACGCCGCGGATGGCGGCGGCGCCCTCGCAGCGGTGGACGTCCTGGCGCAGCTCGACGTCCCCGAGGCTGTCGCTCAGCGCACGCTTCAGGACGACCAGCACAGCCCGAGTCGCGGCGCCCTTCTCGTCCTTCGCCCAGCGCTGCCCGTCCCAGACATGCCAGCCGATCCGCGGGACGAACAGCAGCCGGACGGCGTACCGCTCGGCGAGGCGGTACGCCATCCGGAGCTGCCCGCGGTGACCGCCCTGCGGCCGGTCCGTCAGCCCGACGTCGCCCTGCCCGTCGTCGTCGTCGTGTACCTCGTCGACGTCGTAGGGCTGCACCGGCTCGGCCGGCTGCCATTCGATGCGCTCGGCGGTCATCCGCTCGCCTGCTCGAGGTCGGCGGCCTCGCGGGCAGTGAGCCGCCCGACGATCCGGGCCAACTCGGAGACGTCGGCCCGCAGAACCTCACGCACCGTGTCGATGTCCGCGGCCTGTGCGAGCTGCTGCAGCCGCACGCCGGTCGCCTCGACCTCGACCCGCACCCGGTGCTCCAGCACGATCCGCAGGTAGTGCCCTGCGCTGCCCACCGACGGCGCCGCGGCCATCAGGTTGGCCACGAACACCCCGGCGTCCCGGTCGGCCGTCATGGCGCGTTCCAGGCCGCTGCGCCGCATCTGCCCCAGGACGGTGATGGGGTCGACGGCCTGGCCCGCCTCGACGAGCTGCGCCATGGCGGCGTGGACCGCCCGGTGCCGCGGGTCGGTGAAGTCCCGCTCCTCGACCTGGCGCAGGTAGCCGGTCGTGATGAACGGGTGGACCTGCTGCAGCAGGCACCCGAGGAAGGCGGCCTCGGCCTCCGGGCCGATCACGCGGCACCGCCGAGCAGGTCGGCCACGGCGGCGTCCTCGACGACCGCCACGAGGCCGTCAGCCAGCGCGGCCTCGGCCTCGACCAGCGCGATACGCCGCTGCCAGTCCTCCAGCGTCCAGGAGCGCAGCTCCTCAACCGGGACGCCCATGTCCTCGGCCATCCGCAGCACCAGGTCTTCGGGGCTCACGCCGCCACCGCCTTGACGATGGGGTGCAGCGCCAGCTGTCCACGACGACATGCGCTTGGCCGCTCGAGGACGGCGGGCAGGTCACCTCGACCGTGCGCGACATGCTGAACACCGCCCTCGAACGGGCAGCGGTAGATCAGCAGCGTGCGCTGCCGGCCGGTGCCACCGATGACCGAGGCGCACTCGGCCACGACGTGCGTCGCAGCGGGCTTCTGTCGCCTCCGCGGCGTAGGCTGAAGGCAGTCGGTTCGCTTGGCGGCGGCAGACTTAGCGGCGGTCCTGGCGGTGTCAGGGCCGCCGTCGCCGTTCACGCAGCCCGCTTGCGGCGGGCCTGGGCGCTCTTGAGCGCAAGGCGCTTCATGTGGGCCTGCAGCAGGTTGCGGGCCCGTCGGTCGCGCTCGTCAGCCGGCAGCGATCCGGCTGGGTCAACTTCGGCGGCGAGGCGGCGAAGCAGACCGGCTTGCCCATTGTCGGCAAGACGTTGGCGCTCAACCTGGGAGGTGTAAGCCCAGCGGGTGTGTGCGGCCAGCGAGGCCCGTAGCGAGCGCTCGTGAGGCGTCAGGGGTGATGTGGGCATAGTAAGGACCGCCCTTTCGCGGTCCCGTGCCATCACCTCGGGCTGGGGTGCCCCCCCATGGCAAATCGTTGCTGAACAACACGCTACGCCGTAATGACCCCCGCGACCAGCGCAACACGCTGCGGCTTGCTAGTGCGTGCCTTCTTCACCGTAGTGCGGAGCCAGTCGGCCTGTGCGGCAAGGGCGAGACCGCCGCACTTGGGGCAGGGCAGCCAGCACGGGTCCGGGAGGCAACTGACCAGGGCGATGTTGGGGGCCCACTTCACACCGGCCTGCCGCGCATACTTCAGCCAAGGGGTGCCGTCTCGTCCGACCACGTCGGCCGCACCGTCCTGGCCGAACCGCGGCACGATGCCTGCCGTGACCAACAGCGCATCCGTGCCGGTGGCGACCACTACGGCCAGTAGCGCGTCGTCGACGTCGTGAACGAGCGTGACTAAGCGGCGGACGCCGGGTAGCGCGAGGAAGTCCGACAGCGTGGGAACGTAGCCGGGCCCCTTCAGGTCCAGCCATGCCTGGTCTTGCGGGGTGATCGCCCGGCGCATGCGCGGTCGCAGCAATGCCAGCACATGTTCAGCCGGCTGGCGCTGAGGGGACGGCGGGGTCACACCCGGTCCCCGAGGTTGAGCCGGCGACTGGCGTCGCGGGCGCGCTCGTCGGCGAGGCTGGCGCCGTACCGGCGGAGCATCTGTGAGCTGCTCCAGCCCATCACCCGCATCAGGTCGGACTCGCTGCCGTCGGCGGCGAGCCAGGCATGCGCGGCGGTGTGCCTGAACTGGTGCGGGTGAAGCTCCCCGAGGCCGGCCTGCCGGCCTCGGCGCTTGACGATCTGCGCGACGCCGTTGGCGGTGAGCGGGCCACGCCCGCGCTCGGCCAGCCAGAACTCGGCCCGGCCGGCGAACCGGTCCCGGGCTCGAATTCGGCGGTAGCGCTCCAGGGCCTGGGCGGTGCGCGGGGACAGCACGACGGTGCGTTCCTTACGGCCCTTGCCGAAGAACCGCACCGTGTCGTTGTCCAGGTCCAGGTCGGTCATGACCAGGCCGGCGACCTCGCTGCGCCGCCCGCCGGTGGCGATCAGCAGCCGCAGCACGGCGGTGTCGCGCAGTTCCACGAAGGTCCGGCCCGCGCAAGTCGCCAGCAGCTTGGTCAGGTCATCGTCGCCCAGGACCGGGGTGGTCTGCTCAGGGATCACCGGCGGGGTCATGTGCTCCATCGGCGAGCGGTCCAGCTCCTCCTCCTGCGCCAGGTACTTCATGAACTGCTGCAAGGCGCGGTAGGTGAGGTTCACCGTGGTGGCCGCCTGCCCGCGCTCCTGTAGGGCCAGCAGGAAGCCCTCGACGTGGGCGCGGCGCAGGTCGCGCGGGTCGCTGGGGCCGCCGTTGCTGTCGAGGTAGCCGGCGAACGCGCGCCCGGCCGACAGGTACAGGGTCTGGGTCTTGGGGCTCAGATTACGGGCTCGCAGGGACCGTTCCCACAGCCGCAGCAGCGGATGCCACGGGCTCTCGAGCTCGTCCAGCATGCCGCTCAGTATGGCACGTAGGTGCGCTTCCAAGCGGCATGCTTGACGTGCGTGTGGTTTGTAGGTCACTCTCGTGCAGGTCAGGGGCTACAGAGCCGGCGGTCGGATTCGAACCGACGACCTACCGCTTACAAGGCGGTTGCGCTACCACTGCGCCACGCCGGCCGGCGCCTGGCAGCCTATCGGGCCTGGAGGCACCTACGGCCGCACAGCACGACGGCCCCGGCCGGCGAGCGAACAAGGCCGCTGTGCCTGCGCACGTCGCGATGTGCCCGACTACAGGCCTTGCGGCCAGAGGAGGTCCTGGCCGGGTTGAATGACGTTCGGGTCCGCCCCGACGGTGCTGGTGTTGTGGGCGTAGAAGCGGGTGAGGTACGACGCCACGGTGGTTGGGCTGCTCGACCGTCCGGTCTTACGCAGCGCCAGGGCGGTGAGCTGCCACATGGTGTCGCCCGGCTTGACCGAGAAGTGATAGGCGACGGGGGCGCCAGCGCCCTTGCTGCCGGCCGCGGGGGCGGCCGGCCCAGGGGACCCAGGCAACGCGGCAGGCGCAGTGGGCGTCACTAACGGCGACACCTTGGCCGGGGATGAGCCGGTGGAACCCGGCGTCGCGACCGGTGCGATCGCTGTCGGTGTGACGGCGGCGGGGCCGAGACGTCCCATCGGCCTTGGTCCGATGAAACCAAGGGGCGGCCCACTGGTCGCGGTGCTCGGGGCGCCGACGGCGACCGGGCCGGTCGAGCTGTCACCCGACCGCAGGGCCCACGCCACGCCGGCCAGAGCCACCACGAGCACAGCCCCACCGAGTACGGCGAGCAGACCCTGCCCACCGCCACCGGCAGCCCGATCCGGTCTGGTCTGGTCTGGGCGCACAGCCCCTCCTGTCGAACGTGAGGCTCACAGTCAACCGCATACCGGCTGCGCCGGCACACTTCACGCGGCGTCGGTCGTGCGACGCAGCACTACTGGACCTGCCGCCGGCTCGTCGTACGGCCTGAGTTCAGCCCGCATCAGCGATGGAGCGGCTCCTGAGATGCCCCTCGAGCTTGCGCTTGATGCGTTGCAACGCGTTGTCGATGGACTTGACGTGTCGCTGCAGCCGCTCGGCGATCTCCTGGTAGCTCTTGCCCTCGACGTACAGGCGCAGCACCTCGGTCTCGAGGTCGGACAGCACCTCGTCGAAGTGCGCCTGCAGGGCGCGGATCCGCTCGGCGGAGATCACGAGATCGGCCGGATCGGTGGCTGCTGCCGCGGGCAACACGTCAGCGAGGGCGCGTTCGCCGTCGTCATCGCTGCCGACCGGTCGGTCGAAGGACACGTAGTTGTTGAGCGGGCCGTGCTTCTGCCGCGTCGCCGTCTTGATCGCGGTGATGATCTGGCGGGTCACGCACAGCTCAGCGAAGGTGCGGAAGCTGCTCTGCATGTCCGGATTGAAGTCCCGGATGGCCTTGTACAGGCCGATCATGCCCTCCTGGACGATGTCCTCGCGGTCCGCACCGACCAGGAAGTAGGACCGGGCCTTGAGCCGGACGAACGAGCGGTACTTCGTCAGCAGCTCGCACAGCGAGCTGTCGTCACCCGCGCGCGCAGCCAGCACCAGCTCCTCGTCCCCGCGGGCATCGTCGCTGCGCGACCGGTCAACCTTGGCTATGCCGCCGTGCAGGTCGGCATCCAGTTGCGCGACGAGACTCTCAGCCACCTCGATCTCGACGGTCAGTGACAGAGCCAGCTCCGCTTCGACCTCGGCGGTGAGCTCCGCCTCGAGGCCGGTGTCGACGTCGGTCTCGAGGCCCACCGCCAGCAGCGGGGCGATCTCGACCGGGTCGGGCACGATCGTCAGCTCGGGCACGATCGTCAGCTCGGGCACCATCGTCAGCTCGGGCACCATCGTCAGCTCGGACACCATGGTCAGCACGGCCCCTGACGCGGTGCGGCGGTCGCGGAGCGGTCGCACGGTCACCTACCTGTCCTGTGCCGTCTGCCGGGTCGGCTCGAGCGTGTCAGCGGTCCGGGGATGACCCGTACCAGGGCAAAACTAACCTGCGGACGGATCCCTGTCAGCCTCTCGTGCCAACGAACCGGCCCCTACGAGGTGACGGCGCGGCGTCGGCGCGCCACCTCGGCCAGCGTGACGGCGGCGGCGATGCCGGCGTTCAGCGACTCCGTCCCGGCCGCCATGGGGATGCTGACGGTGAGGTCGCAGGTCTGCTCCACGAGCCGGCCCAGGCCCTCGCCCTCGGATCCGACGACCACCACGA
>JAABUM010005954.1_pt1 | contig 12366 bp, 14 predicted proteins | sample 5559161 | NCBI WGS metagenome assembly JAABUM01 (sample SAMN10711868, study PRJNA513369) | rock metagenome | isolation source: Antarctica rocks | place: Antarctica: Victoria Land, Siegfried Peak nord | reverse complement strand
GCGGCGGGCCAGTTCGCCCTCTCCTGCGCGGCCTGCGGCCTGCCCGAGGGGCTCGACGTCGGCGCGCTGGCCGACCGTGTCTTCATGATCATGCTGCAGGACTTCATGGACCCCTGGACGTTCAACCAGAAGAACCTGATGAAGTGCTGCAAGGAGTTCCTGCTGCCTGGCGGCAAGCAGATCCCCTTCTGTGCCTACAACACCCTGGGCTACCGTGAGCAGGCCCGCGCGCAGCTGACGGCGCGGGGCCATGCGCGTGCCCGTGCCCGGCGAGCCGGCCTGCCTTTCGAGCCGGAGCCGATCACCTTTACGTTCGACACACCGGTGTACGGCGCGAGCCGGAACGGCACGGGGGTGCTGCCCATGGGAGAACGGTCATGACCAACCACCTGGCCCTGCCTCCCAACCCGGCGTCGGCGGAGACCAAGAGCTGTTGCGCCGCCGTGTATGCCAGCGACTGGGCTCGCCTCTTGCTGGGTGACTCCTTCCATCCTGGCGGTCTGGCCCTGACCGAGCGCCTGGGCACGCTGCTGGCGCTGGGGCCGGCTACCTGGGTGCTGGATGTGGCCGGTGGCCCCGGCGCCTCGGCGATCCACCTGGCCCGGACATTTGGCTGCCACGTCACAGCCGTTGACTACAGTGGCGCTACCGTAGCGGCGGCGCGGGAGGCCGCCGAACGTGCGGGCGTGGGACACCTCGTGGAGGCGATCGAGGGCGATGCCGAACGGCTGCCGTTTGCGGACGCCAGCTTCGACGCGGTTGTCTGCGAGTGCGCCTTCTGTACGTTTCCAGACAAGGCGGGCGCGGCAGCCGAGTTCGGGCGTGTGGTGCGTCCCGGCGGGCACGTGGGCCTGAGCGACCTGACCAGTTCCGGGCCACTGCTGCCGGAGTTGGATAGCCTGCTGGCCTGGGTTGCCTGCATCGCCGATGCCCGCCCCCCCACGGAGTACGTGGCCTACCTGGAAGGGGCCGGGCTGGCCGTGGACCGCATCGAGCCCCATGACGAGGCCCTGGGGGAGCTGGTCGGGAGCATCCGCACCAAGCTCCTGGGCGCGCAGCTGCTCGTCTCGCTCAAGAAGATCGAGCTGCCCGCGGTGGACTTCAGCCGGGCCCAGGCACTGGCACGCAGTGCTGCCGCTGCCGTGGCCGCGGGCACGTTGGGCTACGCCCTCGTAGTGGGCACACGAAGAGGATAAACGCCGCCAACACACATGCACACCGGGCACTCCTGCACCCAGGGGGACCGGGCGCGACACAGGCCTCCCTGGCGTGCATCTTGCTCCGCTACGCCTACGGCCAGGTTGGACAACGCCCAAAGTTCGCACATGACGAGGAGGACATGATGGCCCAGCAGACACCCGAGCACGGTCTCGCCGTTGGTACGCTGGCTCCTGAGTTCACGCTCCCGGCCAGTGAGGGCCGCACCGTCAGCCTCACTGCCCTACGCGCGAGCGGCCCGGTGCTGCTTGTGTTCTACCGGGGCTGGTGGCGACCACAGTGCAAGAGGCAGATGGGCCAGTTGGCTCATCAGTACCCACGGTTTCAGGAGACAGGCGTGGCGCTGGTCATGCTCAGCACCGATAGCCGCACGCGTGCCCGGCAGCTCGCCGAAGAGACGGCAGCGCCTTTTCCCGTCCTCTCGGACGCGGACGATGAGACAGCGGTGGCTTATCACCACTTTGAGAACGGTATCGCCGTCCCTGCGACCGTCCTTGTGGACGCCGCTGGTCAGGTGCGCTGGCAGTATGTCGGCCAGAAGCCTGCTGATCGGCCCAGCCCAGAGATGCTGCTGGCTGCATGCGCACGATTGGGGCATGGCGTAGAAAGGAGATAACCATGGCGCGCGTGTGCGTCTTCGACGTCAACGAAACCCTGCTTGACCTGGCAGGGCTGGACCCGGAGTTCCAGCGTATCTTCGGCACGACCGGCGCCCGGCAGGCATGGTTTCAGCAGGTGCTCCAGTCGGCGCTGGTGGCAACCGTCACCGGCGTCTACAGTGACTTCGCCGCCATCGGAGGCGCGGCTTTGCAGATGACGGCAGACCGCCAGGGCATTACGCTGTCAGAGGGGGATCGCGCGGCAATTCTGGCCGGCATGCGGCGCCTGCCGCCGCATCCTGACGTCCGTGCAGGTCTGGACATCTTACGTGACGCCGGGCTGCGCCTTGCCGCGTTGACCAACTCACCGCTGCCCGTGGCCCAGGCACAGTTCGCTAGCGCCGGCCTTACCGGGTACTTTGAGCAGATCCTCTCCGCGGACACCGTGCGCCGCCTCAAGCCCGCCCCCGAACCCTACCAGATGGCCGCGGAGAGGATGGGGGTCGTCGTCGCCGAGGTGCGACTCATCGCCGCCCACGCCTGGGACATCGCCGGCGCGATGCGCGCAGGATGCGCCGCGGCCTTCATCGCCCGGCCAGGCCAGGTGCTGGATCCTCTGGCCGAGCCCCCGGACGTGATCGGGAGTGATCTCCGTGAGGTGGCGGGACGTATCCTTGAACGTGAGGGGCGCGCCGCCAGTTCGCATACCACACCCTGATGCAGTGCTCGTTGCTCATGACACCGCACAGTTCCCATGAACCGGAGTGAACTGGCCCATCTCTATAGACATCAGAAAGGAAACGTGTATGCACTCCACCGTTCGTCGCGCCCTGGTCATCCTCCTCGTCAGCGCTGCCACCCTGGGAGCCGCCGTGCCGATCAGTAGCGCGGCGTCCCACCAGAATGCCGTGCCGGCCAAGAACACCTATGGCGCAGCCGCCCTGTATGGCGTGGGTGGGGATAAGGTGAGCGGGGCGGCCGCGATCATGGGCGCCAAGGGCGGCTTGCGGGTCGTGGTGTCCGTCTCCGGCTTGGCGCCCATGAGCACGCACGCCGAGCACATTCACGCGGGCGTCTGCGGCAGCAATGGGCCGATCAAGCTGCCGCTGGCGGACCTGGTGGCTGATGCCCACGGGCGGGCCACGGCTGTCACGACGATCAAGGCGAAAAACGTGCCTAGCATGGGCTGGTATATCAATGTGCATGATAGCAAGACCTTCGCGCCTATTTCGTGCGGCAACGTGTATCAGCTGGACATGATCGTGCCGCTGCAGCCCACGGGAACGGCACAGGTCAGCGGCCTCGGTTTGATCCTGGGCAACATGGACACGCACGGCGGCATGAGCAGCAAGGACAAGGGCGCCGTCGTGGTGACCGTGGTCATGGGGGTGCAGGCCAACACCAGCCATGCCGAGCACCTGCATACCGGCAAATGCGGCAGCAACGGCGCGGTGAAGATCCCCCTGACCACTCTGATGGCCAACACGCGGGGCTATGCGGTTGCGGCCACGTTCATCACGCGCATGACCTCTCTCACGGGGTTGTATCTCAACGTGCATGCAACCGACGGCAGCCCCGTGGCTTGCGGCACTCTCACCGGTATGATGCCGATGTAGAGACAGGGGCATGCAGTACGACCGTTGGGCTGAGGGCTATGACCGGCGCTGGCGCCGCTATACCGCGCGTACCCACGCCGCATTGCTGGCACACGCCGACTTGAGCGGAGCGATGAACGTGCTTGAGGTGGGATGTGGCACGGGCGACTTGATACGGCGCCTGGGCGCACGGTGGCCGCACCTCCACATCCTGGGCGTTGAACCGAGCATAGGCATGCGGCACGTGGCAATGGCCACGCTTGCTCCACTCGTCAAGGCAGGCGGCCACATGGTCCTTGCGGCGGGTGACGCCGCGGCGCTACCTGTCCCCGACGGCAGTATGGATGCCGTCGTGCTTGCCAGCGTCCTCCACTATGTCCCTGCCCCGCTGGCCGCCCTCGCGGAAGCCCGCCGCGTCCTGCGTCCAGGCGGGCAGCTTCTTGTGGTGGACTACGTTCCACGGGGGCTCCCTCTAACCCTGGCCGACGCCTTGATCCGAGCGTACGACCGTGGGCACCAGCACACCCGCTCGTGCGCCTGTGCTGGCCGCTTGGTTCATCCGAGCTCGTTCCTGCTCGCGTGATGCAAGGCATGCGCTCGTCGCACGCGCCCTGCCATGCTGTTCGGATCAGCGACTGATCTTCTCACCTCCAGTCACAGATGATGCATAAGTATGCATCCCGCTGACTACGGATACAACGCGGTGATGCCGGCTCCTCCAGGCTCGTCCTGCAAGCGGCGCGCTGATAGCACGTGACCTTGCTGCTGATTAAGATCGCAGTCCTCCCCTGTGCTGGGATGACCGAAGCGGCCAGCACACCACTATTCGAGGGCGGTGCGGCGGGCCATCTGTGTGATTGTAGGGGCAGCGCAGTGCAGGCACGGCATCGTTCTTCTCCCTATTAGGGGAAGGATACTCGAGCTGGAGCCTCCTTTGCGTGCCGTGTCCTGCAACCTGACGCGTCCGCCCCTTGTCCGCTACGGCCGACGACGGCACGTCCCGCCACTTCTCCAGATAGACAAGGCGCAGGTGTGCGGACACCTCTTCCTCGCGGAACGGGGCGTAGCCAAGCCGATGGTAGAGGCGCAGATTGACCGCGCTACGCTGCCCTGTAAACAGTTCGTACCGCTCGACAGTCGTGAACAGGGCTTCCAGAGCGCCCATGAGCCGGCGGCCCAGGCTCTGCTGCTGGAACTGCGGATGCACCATGAGCCGGCTGATCTGGCAGGTGCCGCCGACACGGCGGCCGCGCACCGAGCCAACGACCCCCTCACCCACACGCGCGGTGAGGATGCTATGCGTGTCGTAGGCGGCGTGGAGGCGTGTCAGCGTCTCGGTCAGCGGCGGGATGGTGTCGTCCTCATACAGCGCTGCCTCACTCTGAAAGCACAGGGACTGCAGCGTGAGAATGGCGGCCGCGTCGCGCGTGCGCGCCGGCGCGATCATGGCGGCCACGCGCGCGTCACCCGTGACGACGCACACACGCCTGGCGTAAGGCGCCGACGAAGCGCCGTACGGCCTCATCCCGTTCCGGTGGGGGCGTCTGCTCGATCAGATCAATCAGCGCACTGCCCACGATCACCCCATCGGCATACGGAGCCAGTGCCCCGACGTGCTCGGGCCGAGACAGGCCGAACCCCACGACCAGCGGCGCCTCGGACACCGCCCGCACCCGTGCAACAAAGGCGGGGAGGTCGGGGTCCAGCAGCGCGCGTGCTCCCGTTACTCCAGTCAGACCCATGCAGTAGATGAAGCCGGTGGCACGCGCAGCCGTCTGCATGATGCGCTCCTGCGGAGAGGTGGGGGAGAGCACGAAGATCAGGTGGATGTTCACGCGACTCAGAGCCAGGGCGAGGGGTTCCGCTTCCTCCAGCGGGAGGTCAAGCACGATCACACCGCTCAGGCCTATCGCTGCCGCTCGGTGGGCGAAGGCGGGAAGGCCCAGGGAGAGCAGAGGGTTGTAATAGCTCGACAGGACCACAGGTGTGGCGCTGCTCTATCCGATCTCCGCTGCCAGGGTAAGGCTGTCCTGGAGGGACATCCCGCCGGCGAGCGCATGCTGACTCGCTCGTTGGATGGTCGGCCCGTCGCCAATGGGGTCCGAGAAGGGCACGCCCAGTTCGATGATCGCGGCGCCGGCGTCGGCCGCAGCGGCTGCCCAGCGGCGCGTGCTCTCCCGATCAGGGAATCCAGCCATCAGATAGGTGACCAGGACAAGATCGCCCGTCGTGTGCGGGCGGAGCCGGGTGTCCAGGGCATTCGAGATCCGTGTGGGAGCGCTCATGCGTGCCCTCCTCCCACCGTGTTCCCGGCACCAGGGACGAGGGCGCCGGCAATCGTCGCCATGTCCTTGTCGCCCCGCCCCGAGATGTTGATCACGATGGTGCGGGCGGAGCCCAATGTGTGGGCCACGCCCGCCGCGTACGCCACGGCATGGGCGCTCTCCAGGGCCGCAATGATGCCCTCCGTCGCGGCCAACACACGCAGGCCCTCCAGCGCCTGTGCATCATTCACCGCGACATAGGTGGCGCGCCCGCTCTCCTTGAGATAGCTGTGCTCCGGCCCCACGCCGGGATAGTCCAGCCCCGCGGAGAGGCTGTGCGTCGGGCAGATCTGGCCCTCGGGCGTCTGCAGCAGGTAGCTGAACGCCCCGTGCAGGACGCCGGGTTGCCCGGCCGTGAGGGTGGCACAATGCTGCCCCGTGTCCAGGCCGGCGCCAGCAGCCTCAACCCCAATCAGGCGGACCGTCTCGTCGCCCAGAAAGGGGTGAAAGATGCCGATGGCGTTGCTGCCGCCGCCCACACAGGCGACCACGCAGTCGGGCAGGCGACCGGCCTGGGCCACCATTTGCGCTCGTGCCTCGACGCCGATGACGCTCTGGAAGTGGCGGACGATGAGAGGAAACGGGTGCGGTCCCGCTGCTGTGCCAATCATAAAGTAGGTGGTGCGCACGCTGGCCACCCAGTCGCGCAGCGCCTCGTTGAGGGCATCCTTGAGCGTCGCCGTGCCTGCGTGAACGGTGCAGACCTTGGCGCCGAGCAGTTCCATGCGCAGCACGTTGAGCGCCTGCCGCCGCACATCCTCCGCGCCCATGTAGACGACACACTCCAGGCCCAGCAAGGCGCACACCGTGGCTGCGGCCACGCCATGCTGCCCGGCGCCCGTCTCGGCGATAACGCGCCGCTTGCCCATCCGCTGGGCCAGCAGTCCCTGACCCAGCGCGTTGTTGATCTTGTGCGCTCCTGTATGCGCCAGGTCCTCACGCTTGAGGTACACGCGCGCCCCACCCCAGCGTGTGGTCAGCGCGTGGGCCTCAAGAAGCGGAGTGGGACGGCCGACGAAATCCCGCGCCAGCACCGCCACGCGGGCGGTGAACTCCTCGTCGGCACGCGCCTCCACAAAGGCATCGTGCACCTCCCTCAGCGCGGGCATCAGCGTCTCAGGGACAAACCGACCGCCATACCGGCCATAGTAGCCGGGCCGCCCGGCTGCTTCCTGATCTTTGACATGGACGTTCACGAGCGTCTCCCTTCCGACCATCTCTCGCCCGATCCCAGCGCCCGCTCCGCATGCGTGACACGGCCGACGAGCACGTCCGCCCCCGCGTCATGCCGTGCGCGAACACGGCCGCACCCCGGCCGAGAACCGTCAGTCTCCCCTCGTGCGCTCATCTGCGCTCATCACGCATGGTCTCCTGCCAGCGCGGGAGCTCTCGGGCCGCCGTGGCGCAGCCCCCCTGCGCCTCGTGCTGTGCAGCGCCACGCTGCGGTCTGCGATCGAGGATGCCCCGGGCTGTCGCGACGTCGGTGACGAGGGTGTGGATCCAGCCGCCCGAGAGAACAGCACATAGAGGTTCGACCTTAGCACGTCCCGCGGCGACCGCCATGACGGTGGGAATGCGACGGAACTCCTCTGCCGTGATGCCCAGACTGCGTAGGTCGAAGGCTGTGGGCACAAGCCGTCCCTGCCCATCGATAAAGAGGGTGCCGACCTGGGCGACCGCGCCGCTGGCCGTGACCGCCGCGATGTCGGCGGCGGTGAACGTGCCGGACCGCACGATGCTGGCATCGAGATCGAGCTGACCAACGCCTACCAGCGCCACCGTGCAGGTCCGCGCCATCTCCAAGACCCGCGCGACGACGCGCTCCTCCAGCAGCGCGGCGCGCGTGGCCTCTGAGGCCACAAAAGCGGGGGCGTGGCACTGCAGGTACCCGCACATGAGTTTCTCGGCGAGGTTGCGCGTATTGGCATTGGCATGCCAGTCACACCCCTCCGCGCTCCACCCCCCGAGCAGGGGTGTGATCGTGGCATCGGGAGACGCGACCGGCGCACACCGGCGTACCACGGCTCCCACCGCCCGGCTCGTCGTGACGCCGATGACCGCGCCAGGCGCGAGTGCCCGCGCAAACGTCGCGCTCCCCAGGTCGGCGACCTGATCAAGGCGACTCTCGTCAGTCGCGCCTGGCGTCTGACACACGGCGGCGCTGCGCAGGCCAAACGTCGCGACTAACTGCTCCTCCAGACTCTCCTCGCCGGCGAGAGGATTGCGGATTGTGATCTGCACAAGCCTCTCGCTGCGTGCCTGCGTGAGCAGGCGACTGACCGTCGCACGCGAGACGTCCAGCCCCTCCGCGATTTCCTGCTGGCTCTGCTGCTCGTCATAGTACAGGCGGCTCACCGCGACCATGAGCCGTGTGCGCTCGCGCTCCTGCGGCATACCCACTCCAGCCTCTCTGAAACTTTGCTCATGTGTATGAACAGTTGTAACAATAGGGCACGGGGGGCGCTTTGTCAAGGCCTCTACCCCTACAAGGGTTAGCGCGCATAAGGTCCGGGTCAACAGGCGCGCAAAGGGAGGACTTGGCGGTGTTCCCAGTACCGCGTCCACCTGCCGTTGAGCAGCAGCGTGCGCAGGGCGGCCAGGGCACCACTTGTCTCCTGGCTCCAGTGGCGCCTGTGCTGGCTGGTTCCCGCATCCGCGCTCACACGCTATGGAGAGAGCCTGGGACAAACCCCGGGACACCAGGGTCTCTGCGCACTTTGATCACGCTCCCTCGTGGGGGTGGTAGGGGTACCTGTGAGCGAGCGGATAAGGTAACCAGCCAGCACAAGGGGGTGCTCACGGCTCAGGAGGGCGCGTACCTGGCACAGTCAGCGCCTTGCCGGATACGGCAGCGTTACCCGAGAGATTGCCTAGATGCGCACGTCGCCCCTGGAGCACCTACGCTTTCTTGCAGCTGCACACGCTCACCGGGATCAGGAGGCGCAGCCCGAGGTAGGCAGCGGACATCCCGGGCAGCGCACTGCGGCGTGCAGACGCAACCGGTCCCCTCAGGGGGAGTACACTGCTCTCCGTTCAGCGTTGTACCATAGCAAGAACCGGGCACGCGCACAAGCAGGACAGGAGACCTGCGCGCGGTTTTCTGCGCGTCACTCGTGTCATCCGTGCTATACTCACGAGACGGGCGGCGTTCCGGGTGAGCTGCCTTGTGCTCTCTTCGTCCTCTCTGCTCCGTGTGGGGACCTACCGAGCGGCTCTCGGTGGGTCCACCGGCATGTCTGGTCCGCACGGGTTAGGCAGAGAGGATCGTGATGGAGCTGTGGCCATTAGACCAGCGCGACGGTGGATCCGCGCATCTCCTGGCGACCCTGGAGCGCCTGCTGCGCATTGACGCGCCCAGCATCCCCGCCGCGTTACAGGAAGCCAGTGACCTGCTGGCTGAGACCCTGCACGCGGAGAAGACCGACGCGTTCGTGTACCAGCGCGCCGATGACCTGCTTGTGGCCGTGGGCACCAGTCACACGCCGCTGGGCCGCCTGCAGCACGCGTTAGGCTTGCATCGCCTGCCCCTGAGCGCGGCGGGCAGGACGGGCTGGGTCTTCGCCACGCACACGCCATTCCGCACGGGCCGGCTTGAGCAGGACCCCTGGGAGCTACGGGGCGTGATCGAGGATCTGGGCATACACTCCACCATCGCCACCCCGTTGGATGTCGGGGGGACGAGCTATGGAGTGCTGCAAGCCTGCTCTCCAGAGCCGGAGCGGTTCACTGCCCCTGATCTGCAGTTTCTCAGCGCCGTCGCGTTGTGGCTGGGGCTGGTGGCCCAGCGGGCTGACGTGCGGGAACGGGGCGGCGGGACCGAGAGCGGCACCATGCGGCATCTGCTGACCAGACAGCAAACGCTGGCCCTCCTGGAGGATCAGCTGGCGGGGTCACGGGAGCCCCGCGCTGCACACCCGGAGGCTCCCGATGCCCTCTGGCAGGCGAACCTGCTGCGGTGGAAGATCCGGCAGCTGGAAGAGGCCATGCAGGAGACAGACACGGCGTTCTTGGCGCTGCAGGGTGCCTTTCTGCAGAGCCAACAGGAGCTCAGCGCGCTCAGAACCACCGTGACGGAGCTGGCCATCCACCAGGCGACGGTGGAAGCGCACCAGACGCGGGTGACCCAGGAGGCGGCGCGGGTCCGTCGGGCACGGGAAGACAAGCTACGGCAGGCCGAGGCGACCATCGCCCACCTGGAAGCCCACCTTCAGGGCGAGAGGGATGCGGCGCCGGACCGATGAGCACCGGGGAAGACGACAGCGCGGCGGAACAGTGTCGATCCGGGGGCAGCGCTGCTGTACTGGCCGTGTGGCGCAAATGATCAGGCTTCCGCCCCACCCAGTTCCCCGTGTACTCTCCGCGACAGGCTGGGTGAGCGGAAGGGTAACGCCCCCAGCGCGATAGGCGGCGACGAGGCGCTCGACCGCTGTGCTGGCTGGTTAGGTCATCCGCTCGCGCAGAGGCGCCACGACCCCCCAAGAGGCGGCCTGATCACAGCGCGCAGAGGCCCTGTGTCCCGGGGCAGTGTCCACGGCTCTGTCCCTAGCTTTCAACCATGGATGAGCTACCCAGCCAGCACAGGGGAGAGCGCAGCGATGCGCCGCCCTATTCCACAGCGTTGCTGTGCTCCATCTCAAGACTGACATGCCCCACGACGCAGGCTGTGCCGCGTGCGGAGTAGAGGAGTCGCTGACCCTCCGTCATGGATACGGCGCCCAGGCAGCGCAGCCCCTGCTGCTCCGCCTCTCGCGCACCGCGGACTATGATCGGTTCCCTCAGGCCCGCACCTGCTCCAGCGCGGGTGAGCGCCGCATCGGGCTGCTGGCACACCCGCGCGCCGCTGCCCGTGTGGTCAGAAGATCTGCCCGCGGCACTCACCCACCAGCCCCCTTGCCAATCAGCGCCAGGAACTCCAGGCGGGTTGCCTGGCGTTCACGAAACGCCCCGCGTGTGGCGGAGGTGATCATCGTACTGCCCGGTTTCTTGGCCCCGCGCATGGCCAGACACATGTGCTCGGCCTCGATGACCACAGCGGCCCCGGCCGGCTGCAGCACATCCATCAGGGCGTCCACAATCTGGCTGGTCAACCGCTCCTGAAGCTGGGGGCGCTGCGCGTACCCTTCGACCACGCGGGCCAGCTTACTCAGGCCCACCACCCGCCCGTTGGGGATGTAGGCCACATGCGCGTGCCCGTAAAACGGCAAAAAGTGGTGCTCACACAGCGAGGTGAACGCGATGTCGCGCAAGAGCACCATTTCTTGATGGTTCTCCTCGAAGCCAACGCGCAGCACGTCGCGCGGATCGGTCCGCAGCCCCGCGAAGAGCTCGGCATACATGCGGGCCATACGCTGTGGCGTCTCGCGCAACCCCTCGCGCCGTGGGTCTTCCCCCACAGCCTCAAGGAGCAGCGTGATAGCCTGCGCTATCTTCTCCTGGTCCACGCGCTGCTCACCCGTCTCTCTCCCCAGCCATCCTGCGTCACGCACCTGCTAGTATAGCGCGTCGCCCGTGGGCCTAGGCGGCGGGCCCGAAGGACAGCCGTGGAGGACAGCGGCCCGCTCCGGGCGCCCACTCGCGCCAGGTCAAGCACCAGCATCTCCTGAATGCCCTGACGGGCGAGCAGGCCGACCGCCTGCTCAGAGGTGCAGCCCGCCAGGTCCACCGCTGGACTGAGGAGCACATCCCCGCGCAGGTCCAGGCTGCCTACCACCTGCCCCGCACCCAGCAGGGCCACGATCCTGGCCAGGTCAGACAGCCGGCCCAGCGTCTCTGTGCCCACCACCGTGGCCAGGGCGCGCCGGGCCACGGTGGTGGTGGGCACCCTGGGCAAGGGCTCGGGCAGCCTGCGCGCCGCCTTGACCGACGCCGCCCTGCGCCACTTTGTGGACGAGGGCCGGCGGCGGGGGCTCCTGGTCGCCCTGGCCGGAGCGCTGACGGTCACCGACCTGGCCGGCCTGGCCCTCCTCAAAGCCGCCCTGAGTCACACCGGCGCTACGAGCCGACTCTCGTCTTAGAGGACTTTCCTAACCGCATTTCAGGCCCACCAGGCCCTGATTTGATCCTGTGAGTAGGGCGTGCCCAAGGGGTTGTCCAGGGTTATGACCACACCTGGCAGCCCAATAGTTGGCCTGCGAGAGGCCTGTGGAGCACCCCTCTGTCTCCGTCATGGCGGAAAAACCGGGTTAGAACATGCCCTCGTCATGGTCTGCCGGCATGTCCTTCTGACCAGGCGGCGGTCGCCTCAGGAGACGGCGCGCGGCGACCGGCGGAGCAGCCATGGGGGCAGCGCCGGTCTGGGCGGCACTGCTGTGCCCCTGCGCCGTGTCTCCCGCTCCGGCAGCGTGGTCCGGCACGCGCGCAGCCGCACGCGTGCTGGACACAGACGGGGGCCCCACCCGACCCGGGAGCACGCACCCACCCGCGGCGCGGGACGAACACGGGGTGTGGGCTGGTGTGGCTCACGGCGCTTCCCCGGGGCTGTCCGCGCAGTCTGACGCCATCGGCCAGGCGGCCGCGTGCTCGCGCCCGTCGTCCACCTCGACATCCAGCAGAGCAAACGGACCCTCGACGCGCCGGCTGCCCGGACGAACAGCGAGTGGATAGCGGAAGAGGGGGCCATCGGTCACCAGC
>JAABUM010005953.1_pt1 | contig 12369 bp, 11 predicted proteins | sample 5559161 | NCBI WGS metagenome assembly JAABUM01 (sample SAMN10711868, study PRJNA513369) | rock metagenome | isolation source: Antarctica rocks | place: Antarctica: Victoria Land, Siegfried Peak nord | reverse complement strand
GCCACCCGGGTACGCGGCCGGCCCGGCGGTCACCGCCCGACTCCCGTCGCGCCCGGTTGCGGCGGCCGAACCCGGTCCTGCGCGAGCCTCGCCTCAGCCCGCGCCACCGGTCCGACAGGCCGTGGGGTGTGCAGGTGCGCCGGTATCGCGTCCTCGGCGATGTCGGCCTGGTCCGGGTTGTTCCGGTCGAGGCGGTCGAGGATCCGGTGTGCGCTAGTCAGGGCCCGGCCGGCGCTCTGGCGCAGCGTCGCCTCGATGTCGCCGCCGTGATGCTGCGCCCATCCGGCGACGTACGGGAAGCTGTACTGGCCGGTGTCCATCCCGTGGGCGCTGGTGACCAGGAACGCGACCGACTCCGCTTCGACCTCCTTCTGGCCGCGGCAGGCCAGAGCGGTCAGGTCCAGGACGTCAGCTGGCTCGTGGAGCATGACGTGGCCGAGCTCGTGGGCGAGGGTCTTGACCCGTTGCGCGTCCTCGAGCTCTGGGCGGACCAGGACGTGGCGTTCCGCCCAGTCCGTCAGCCCGTTGGCGTTGCCCGGCGGGGTGTCGGGGGCGAGCCGGAACCCGGCCTCGTCGACCTGCAGCGCGAGCCCGTCCCAGAGGTCCTGCGGCGCCTGGCCGGTCAGCAGGGTGGGGTGGGCCGCGTCGGAGCCCGGTAGCGGGTCACCGTCGGTCTGGGAGATGTCGAACACGTAGGCGATCCGGACCCCGACGACCCGGGGCGCCGCGGGAGGCTGAGTACCCGTCTCGGACCCTCCCTGGGCCGGGCCGGTCTTCCCTCGGGGATCCGGGTCGTCGGCCTGGTCCGTCGAGTCGAAGCGGCGGCGAGTGACGGGCGCGAGGATCTGGACGCCCTGCTCGCCTTTGCGGACCTGCCGCCCGAGTGACTGCCAGGTGCGGTACCCGGCGACCTGGGTTGCGTCGGGTCGCTGCATCCAGATGGCCACGGTGTTGCCGAAGGAGTACTGGTGGAACCGGGAGGCGGTACGCAGCCAGTCCGTCCAGGCGGTCGAGCTGGTCAGCGTGAGGACCTGCTCGCTGAGGGTGTCGTGGAACTGCTCCAGCCGTTCCCGGCGGGCGGCGTCGTCTCGGGCTGGGGCGGGTGGTCTGCGCCGCCTGGGCTCGACCTCGTCGCGACCTTGGGGCTGGTGCGGGGCCGGCAGGTCGGAGTAGAGCCGGTCGAGGCGGTCGACCACCGTCGACTTGGCAAGGGGCACGACGACGTTCTCGGCGTACATCCCGTCCGGGGCGAGAGTGAACTCGCGGGCCGGGACTCGAGCCCACAGCCGCAAGGGGCCCTGAGTGTCGGGGATCGTGGTGTCGACGAACGCGACGACGCGGACCGCGTCACCGGTGCTCGGATGGCGGATCACCGCGTCGGCGAACACGTCCCCGGCCGGTGTCGGGAGCCAGGTGCTGTCCTCGGGTACGTCGACGGCGGCGGCGCGGGGAGTCTGGCTGCCGGCTGTCGGACCATCGGGGTTGCTGCTCATCGGTTACCTTCCGCCGTTGGGCTGGTCGGGGTATGGGGCTTCTCCGGTCTCGAGGTCGACCAGGACGAGCCGGGGAGGCCCGCCCGCGGCGTTGGCCGGTCCGTTCGCCCCGCCCGCGGCGGCCGCAGCGGGCGGACCTGCCGTGTTCAGGTCGCCGGCAAACCACGCGTGCCGCTGGTGCCGGTTCTGGTCGCTGTCGTAGGCGCGGTGCCGGGGGGCGGCGGGCCAGTCGTCGTGCTTGTTGACGCAGCGGCCGCCGAGACGGGCGACCATCCGGTCGAGGAACAGCGGCAGGGTGTACCGGTGCCACTCCTCGAGGGGGTCGCTGAACACGGCCATCGCGGCGCTGCGGCGTTGGTCGGCCAGGACGGCCAGCTCGTGCGCGATGTGCGGGTGCGCGGGCCAGCAGGGTGGGATGAGTCGGTCGACGCCCCACCCGTACTCGTGGTTGACCCAGACCACAACCTCGTCGAGCCATTGCCACAGCTGCTGGCGCACCGCGGGCTTGCAGGTGAACGGCTGCCAGGGCCGGTCCAGGTTCTCGATCCGACCGAGGGCGGCGCGTTCCTCGTCGGTCCCGTACTGCGCGATGTGCAGCTCGCGGTAGGCCCCTTGGACCAGCAGTCCGGGCAGCGGGAAGGGGCGGGTCACCACGACCGTTCACCGTCCGAGACCGAGCCCGCAAGGGGGCCCGTGACCGGCGTGAGGTTGAGCTGCTGGGCCGCCTCGACGGCGGCGGTAGTTCTTGCGAACCGGGGTGTCTGCTGGGCTCGAGCGGCTGCGACCCGGGCGGCCGCGGCGGACTGTGCGGCCAGCAGCCGTCGACCCGGTTTCCCGTCGACGGACCGGGTCAGTTTGGCTACCAACGGTTTTGCGTTCTCGGCGATGACCAGGGCGTGCCGTTCCGGTAGGAGCCGAATCTCCTCGGGCCGCAGGATCGGCTCGTCCGAGGCGGCATGCGAGGTGCCGGCGTTGCCGCGGCCGCGGCTGTAGGTGGTGCGGGACACCCTTGAGGTGCCGATCAGGTCGGACAGCTCCCGGTTGAAGATGCCGTCCTTGCCGCCACCGAAGACGGCGATGACGTTGGTCAGCCCGAACAGGGCGCGGGCCTCGTCCTCGCCGTAGCAGATGACCAGCTGGCGCCAGGTCTGGGCGGCGTAGATGAATGACAGCCCGAGGGCGCGTTCGTTGGCCATCCGGGTGCGCAGGGTGGGCAGTGGGGCGGTGGACGGCAGCTCGTCGAGGCAGGCCAGGAACGATGGGCACAGCCGCCCGAACGGGGACGCGGTGGCGACGGCGAGGGCGGTGTCGAGGACGTGCTCGGCGATCGCGGTCATCAGCGGGGAGGCCGACGCGTACGGGTCGTCCCGGCCGAGCAGGTACACGGTGCCGCCGCGGGTGATGAGGTCGGTCAGGTTGGTGGCGGGACGTCCCGGGCCGGGGGTGCACCTGGCTCGCAGGGACTCCTGGAAGAACAGGGCCATCGCCTGCTGGACGGTGGTGGCGGTGTTGCCGGCGGTCCGGTCGTCGCCGTGCAACGCCCCGTGCAGCAGCCCGTGCCAGAACGGGGCCGCGTGCGGGTGGCTGCGCAGGATCTCCTCAGGGGTGGTTGCGCCGCGGGGGTTGGCCACCCATTCCAGGACGTCCTCGATGCTGCGGCCGGTCAGCGCGGCGGCGTGGAAGTACGCCTGCAGCACCTTCGCCCCTTCGGCGGCGTAGAACCGGGCCGCGTCGTCGCCGGCGCCGATCGCCACGGCCCCTTTGACGGTGCCGGCGGTGAAGGCTTTGGCGCGGCGTTCGGCGACCATCGAGTCGACGCACCCGTCGACGGGGTCCCACACCAGCTCAGGCAGCCCCGGCGCGAGCCCGAACGGGTCCAGCACCGCCACCGGACGACCGCCGGCGGCTCGGGAGTTCACCGTGAGCAGGAGGTCCTCGACTTTGGTCAGCGTGGCCAGCGCGCCGCCGGGGGCGGACAGTAGGGCCGGCGTGAGCGCGTCCAGCGTCTTCCCAGACCCCTGGGGTCCGTAGACGCCGGTGGTGCGGTCGAACGGCACCCACAGCTCACCGGTCTTCGGCACCGCACCGACGCCGACCGGCCAGCCGACCTGCTTCGGCGAGAACCGGACCCGCGCCTTTCCTTTGCCGTCTCGTGCCGTCGATGACGCACCGTTGCCGGGCTGCGAATCGTCGACTGGCGTGTGCGGCACGGTCGATCGCAGGTCTGCCGGTCGGTCGGCTGTGGCTGACGGCTCCCGCCGCTGCGCCGAGGGCGGCCGCGTCCAGGGGAACGTCCGAGCCCAGGTTCGATGCTGGGGGCGGCCGTACAGGTCGGGTCGGATGAGCTTGCGGACCCGGCGCAGCCGACCCACCCCGAGGATGGTCTCGGCCTCGGCGCGGTTGGCCATCCCATGCCGGCGGCCGGGGCCGACGCTTGACCAGAACCACCAACCGGCCCATCCGGTGGCGGCGATCAGCGCAACCTGGAAGACGACGACCAGGACCGCGACCAGGACCGGCGATGGAAGGCCGTCCGGAGCGTCGATCCCGGCGCCGACATGCCCGGTGATCAGGCCACTCAGCGCGGGCAATAGCCGCGCTGAGTTAGGCCACAACCAGCCATGCCCGCTCACCCACGAAGCCGCGGCCTGAGCCACCAGCAACGCCCCCGCGGCCAGACACAGCCAGGCCAGACCGCCGGCGGCAGGAATCTCCCACCCCCACGGCAGCGGATCGGGTCGACGACGGCCAATGCTATTAGTGGGGCTCATACCCCCTAAGCACCAAACCCCCCTCCGGTTCGACACCCAAAGGCTAAGAAGTTTCAGAACTTTCGTGGGCAGGCCCGGTTCGACGCGGCTGCTGGGAGGAGACATCGCCCGGGAGGCACGAACGGCGCCGAACCCGGTGTCTGCCGGTTGTGGTGCCGATCAGCCATGGCGCCGCTGTCGGCAGGCAACCGGTGGGAGAGTCGCCACGGCATCGCTGTAGCCATCGAGTCAGCCGATACGCCGGATGGTGACGATTTGGCCGGCCCAGCCGCTGAGGGGGGTGAGTCGCACGTTGAGTCCGGTCCGGGGGGCTTCGACGAGCCAGACCTTCCCGGCGATATCGACGCCGGCGACCATGCCGACGTGGCCGGGGTTGGCGGCGGTGCCGTCGGAGCCGGGGATCAGGACCAGGTCGCCGGATCGTGTGTCCTGGAGAGATACGGGAGTGCCGGCGGTGGCCTGGATGTAGGTGACGCGCGGGATGGTGACGCCGGCGCTGGCCCAGGCAGCCATGGTCAGGCCGGAGCAGTCCCACGCGTTGGGGCCGGTTCCGCCCCACAGGTAAGGCTCGCCCTGCTGGGCCAGGGCGAAGGTGACCGCTCCGTTCCCGGCGGTGCTGCCGGTCAGCGTGAGCCCGCCCGGCTCGGGAGTGGGCGACGGGGGCCCGGCGGTCGACCCGTCGCCGCCGCTGCCGGGGCAGGCCGTTCCCACTGACGGGCCGTTGGACGCAGACAGCGAGGTAGGCGACGTCGGCGACGAGGTGGTGGCGCCGGTGGTGGTGCCCTGCCAGAGCTGTGCCACCAGTTGGGCGGCTAAGGGTTCCCACTGGGCGTACAGGCCGCGGTACGCCTCGAGGGGACGTTGCACGTCGGCGGCGACGTCGGTCAGCGGCCGGGTCTGCCAGTTCGGTTGCGCCGCAAGCCGGTCCAGGAACGCGTTGGTGGCCTTGACCGGGTCGGCGGCCACCGCCGCGGTGTAGTGCATGGCCCGCTGCTGGAACAGGCCGAGGCTGTCGTGGTCGGCGGCCTGGGTGATGTTGTGCAGCTTCGACTCCTGGTAGGCGGTCGCCACCGCGATCACCGCGGCCCGGGTCGGCAGGCCCCGGCCCTGGACGACCGAGACAACGGTCGCAGCGTTGGCCATCTGCTCGGCGTCCAGCTGCTCGCCCAGGACGGTCTGTGCGGTCCCGCCTGGACCGCACAGACCGTTGTCCTGGGTTTGCGCGCCAAGGGCGACCACGGGCACCCCGAACAGCACCGCCGCCATCAACAGCAGCGCCGCGGCGGCCGCGGCCGCCGCGTTCCGCGCCCCGTCGCTCATCGCTGGGTGTCCACTTCGGCTCTTCCGCGGCTGCTCAGGCCGCGGAGCCCCTCAGCTGCGGGCGCGGAGGGCGCGGAGTCTCCTGGGGGGGGCCGGACGAGGCGCGCTGGGTGAGGCCGGAGGCGGCGTCGTTGGTGTAGGTGAGGTCCTTCTCGAGGGGGTGTTGGACCGACTGGACCTTGTACTTGCGGTCTCCGACGAGCCACAGGGCCCGGCCTTTGCCGGCCATGGCCCAGCCGGTGACCAGGTCCTGGGTCATCGGGGATAGGCCGAGGAGGTCGCCGAGCTCGTCGGCGACGGACTGGTCCTGGCCGAGGAGGATCTTGGTGTCGGCCAGGTGCAGCAGGTCCCGGGCGATCCGGTCTGCTTCGGATCCTTCGGCGCCAACGGCGCGGGTGTCAGACGGCTTGTGGGCGACAGCGATCTGGACGTCCCCGGCGGCGCGGGACAGTCGCAGATCGGAGTCGAACGCCTTGACCGCTTCGGGGCCGAGGCGCATCTGCTTCCACATCTCGTCGCGGACCACGATCCGCCGGTCCCCCGGTTCGGCGATCTCCCGCTGCCCGCGGCCCCACGCGCCGAGGCAGGTCAGGCCGATGCCGACGGCGTCGTCACCGAGGTCGCTGAGCCGCTCAAGGGACAGGGACTGGATAGGCGCGGCCCAGTCGATGTCGATGTTGGTGGCCTCGTCGAACATCCCGGCCAGGTGGCCCTTGACGAGCTGCCCGAGGGAGTCCCGCAGTAGGCGGGTGCCGTCGAGGAAGTCCCGCCGGCTGGCGTACCGGCAGGCGTCGACCAGCTCGTCGGTGGGTTCGTCGATGCCGTGCCACAGGTGCGGCACGGTGACCTCGCGCAGGGTGCTGTTGCCGGATCGGTACCCGGTCAGCTCACGCAGCACGGTGTCGACGACGCGTTCGTCGGACGGGGAGAACGGGACCCGCTGCTCGCCGATGTGTTGGGAGCCGACCAGGCCGCGGATGAGGACGAGCCAGCGGGATAAGATGATCGCGGCCCGACGGGAGGCCTCCTGCTGGTGCAGCCGGTTCCAGCCGCGGCCGAGTGGGCCGATGTCGAGGGGGTTGACCCGGGTCGGCTGGCCGGGGCCGATGGTGAACGGGGTGACCCCGAACGCGGCGCACAGCGCCTCATACTCGTCCTTGGAGTCGCCGAGGATCAGGGCCCGGTAGCCGAACTCGAGCATCCGGATGATGAACTGCTTGACGCAGGACGACTTCCCGGTCCCGGGTTTGCCCATGACGAAGACGTTGGGGTTGGTGACCGGGATCTCGTCGTCGAGGACCCACCCGTTGGGGTCGCAGAAGAAGCTGCCGCCGGACCACTCGTCGATGCCCATCTGCGCGCCGGTCGGCGGGAGGATGGGGGCGGCGATGAACGGCCAGAACACCGGCGCCTGGTCTGAGGTCATCCGCCACTGGGACAGCGGCGCGTACCCGCCGGTCCACCCGGCGCCTCGTTCCCGCGGCCCGCGGGGGGACCGTAGCTTCGGGAACAGCCGCCCCTCGCCCGCCTCCGGTTCCGGCGTGGTGCGTTGCGGCAGGGGGTGGCCGTGGTCGGCGAGCAGCTGCCCGACGGCCCGGCCGGGCGGGGTGCGCCTGTTCCGCGAGCTGCCCAGGCCCCGGCTCATCGGGCACCTCGGGACATCTTCAGTCCGACACCGAGGGGGATGGCGGAGGCGATGAACCCGGAGTCGGCGGCCAAGTCGAGCCGTTGCGGGGTGTAGCCGGCGCGGCGGATCGCGGACTCCAGCTGGCGGCCGTAGTCGTCGACCGGCCACCACGCGGGGACGGTGACCGAGGCCACCGCGGCGGGCCGGACCATGGCCCGGCCGCGGGCGAGCTTGGTGTCGACGGCCTGGGTCTGGGCCTCGTTCCGCCGCTGCCGGGCCCGGGTCTGCTGGCCCAGCCGCCGCCGTAGCGCCCCTCCGGTGGCGGCGGAGATCTCCGCGCTGGCGCTGGACCGGGCCGCCTTCCGGTCGGACACCAGCGGGTAGAAGACGGTGTAGCAGCGCCGCTCCCCGGGGCTGCCGGGGGCCAGGATCGGCGCCAACGCGCCGAGGATCGCGCCCCGGTCGGGTAGCAGTACCGAGGCGGACACGGACCGCCAGGCGTCATGTTCGTACCAGCGGATCGGCGCGGCGGCCCCGGAGGTCCGGCGAGAGCCCAGGGCACGGACGCGGTGATGGTGCTGCCGTCGGCGGCATCCGCTGCATCAGTGGCGGCCTGCACCAGCGCGGCCCGGTCCCCGGGGGCGAACCCGGTCCGCACGGCCGCGGCCAGCGCGGTGGTGTCGAGCCAGGTGACGCTCGCACAGCCCACGGAACCGAGCAGGTGCGCCTCCACCTCGGCGAGCAGCCCGTACAGCGCCCTGGCGCGGCCCTCCAGGCCACCGCCGGACTGGCGGGCCGGCTTGGCCAGGACGTTCTCGGCGACGACGACGGTGACGAACGCCTCGGTGCGCACCGACGCTGACGTCAAGGTCACCGCGAGGTCGTCGTTGACCCGACGCGACAACGCCGGCCCCTCGGCCCGCCGGTGCGCGGCCACCCATTGGGTCCGCTCGGCGCCGTCGTCGGGGACGGTGCGTACCTGCAGGACCAGCATCCGGGCCAGGTCGGTGCGGGCCAGCACCTCGAGCAGCTGGGACAGGCCCTCCCCCATCCGGTGCCGGGCCGGGCCCTCGACACTGCCGAGGCCGGGGTGGACGACCCGGGCAGTTGCCGCCCAGGTCTGGGCGGCGTGGTCCTGGATCACCGCGACCCGGGTCATCCGGGCCCCACGCGGCGGCCCGTCGTGGACTTGGATCGCGGACAGGATCCCGGGCAGGTCCGCGTCGTCAGGTTCGGGGCTCTCCCCCACCGACACTTTGCCCCGGAACGCCGACCAGCCGGCCACCCGTCCCACTGCGTGCGTGACCAGCGCTCCGAACCACTGCGTCGCCGACCGGCCCCGGACCGGGATCAGCACCAGCATCAGCGCGCCCACCCAGCCCAGCAGGCAGAGCCCGGCAAGAGCCCACTGCTGCACTCCCACGGCGAGCAGCAACGGCATCCCGGCCACCGTGACCGTGGCCAGCTGCGGCCCGGTCATGCCGAAGAACCAGCCCACCCGGTCCCGCGTGTAGTCCGCATACTCCGTCGTCATCGCTCACATCTCCCTGTCTCAGTTCGCTTGTCCCAGCCCGGTTGTCCCCGGTTCGGTTGTGGCAGTTCGGTTGTGGCAGTTCGGTTGTCTCAGCCCGGTGGTCGGTCGCCCCCCGGGCGCGGTTCAGAGGGCGGCGACCGCGGCGGCCCCCTCGACTTCACCGGCTGCGCCGCCGGTGCCGCCCGCGGCGCCTCCTCCTGCAGGGGTGCCTCCTCCGGGCGGCTTGCCGCCTTTGCCTCCGCCGGGGCCTCCCCCGCCAGGTCCGTCGGGGTCTCCAGACCCGGACCCGGTTTGGGGGGTTGGCGGTGTCGGCGGGGTCGGCGGGGTCGGTGACGGGGGTAGCGGCATCGTCGGCGACTGTGCGGACGAGGGGTCGTCAGAGGAGTCACCGGTCTGCCCCGGTTGGCCGGCCGGGTCCGACGGCCGGCGGCTGCTTGCGTTCTGGGGGTTCGGGGAAGTGCGGTTGCCGGCCGGGGCTGAGCCGAAGTAGGGCTGCTGGTGGCCGACGCCGGCCGCGCTGAGGACGTCCGCGCCGAACCCGGCGGTGGCCTGGCCGAAGGAGGACAGTCCTTGCGCGGCGCCGCCGAACGCGCCCATCGCCGAGGAAAGCCGGCCCTGCGTGCTGGCCGCGGCGTCGGCCTCACCCTGCGAGCCGCCGTCGCCAGCCTGCGCGGTCGCGGCGCCGCTGCCACCACCGGCGGCCTCGGTGGCCTGCCCGCCGCGGCCGCCGAGGAGGCCACCGAGGCCGCCCGCGGCGTCCAGCGAGGCCCGGAACGACTGACCACTGGAGGTGCCGGGGTCGACGAACGCGAGGAGCCGGAACAGGATCAGCGGCGCGAACCCGCCGATGACGATCAGCACGGTGCCGAGCACGCCCTGGCCGACCGCGGCCTGGGTGGAGTCACCGGCGCCGGACATGACCCCGTCGGTCAGCTTCTTGCCGACGCCGAGGACCAGCGCGGCCAGCGGGGCGATCATGAGGGCGGCCATGAACCAGCGCAGCGACTTCCAGAACCACGTCCGGGTCCCCTCGGTGAGCAGGCCGGCGGCGGAGATCGGGGACGTGGCCATCAGCACCACCAGCGCACCGGCACGGACCAGCATGATCAGCAGGTAGCCGATCGCCGCGAAGATCAGCAGAATCCCGCACACGCCGAGCACCGTCGCGACCGCCGCGTCGACAGCGTCGCGCGGCTGCCACGGTCGCAGCACGTTGGTGTTGCCGAACGAGGTCGTCCCGAAGGTGAGCTGCAGCAGGCCCTGGGTCAGCCCGGAGGTGGCGACGGTCAGCATCGCGCCGACCCCGAGCATCCCGGCCCAGGCCAGCCCGAACTGGGGCACCCCGACCAGCACCCGGGCCAGCCCGCGACCGTCGCGCTGCCACGCGCCGACCCCGATCTGGACGAACCCCAGGATCAGCGCCAGTGCCCCGCCGATCGCGAAGGTGGCCGGGTAGATCGCCCCCATCGGCCCACCCTCGGTCAGGTCCGGGGTGGTGAAGGCGTCGACCAGCTTGAACGCGAACTGGGTCATCCACAGGGCTCCGGCCCACATCGAGGTCATCAACGACATCCACTGGTTGTTGGCCCAGTCACCGGCGACGCTGCCGCCCAGCCACACCAGCGGGACCAGGGTCTTCCAGTCGAATCCCGGCACCTGGAACGCCGGCACCACCCCCGGGGCCACCAGCGGGGCAAGCGAGTGAACGATGCTGACGGCTGCTGCGGTGTGGAGGCTAGGCATGGCGCAGGTTCTTCCAGCCCGCGTCGATGGCGGCGTCGGTGCCGGGCCAGATCGAGGGTGCGGGGGCCGGTTCGGCGCCGGCGCCGATCAGCCACCGGGATCCTTCCCAGACCATCCGCTGGCAGTCCGCGACGGCCACCCGGCCGGTCCGCTTCAAGGTGGCGTCGACCTCGAAGTCCAGGCACGCCACGACCCAGTCGGGGCCGTCGGTGGCCTTGACCAGACCCATCATCGGGGTGGCCCGCACCGCCAGCCCGGAGGTCGCCGAACCGGACAGGCCGGCCGCGGACAGGAACGCGGCCACCGCCTTGACCCCGGACCAGGACTCGCCGGTCGGTCCTCCCGTGGCGGCCCAGACGCCGACCGCCTGCCGGGCCCGGTCGAGGGTGGCCGTGTTGAGGACGTCGCTGTCGATCGCGGCCAGCTGCGCCAGGGCACCCTCCGGGGTGTGCGGGAAGCCGGACGGGATCCCGACGGGGCCGGCGGCGGTCGAGGACGGGACCGCGATCATGCCGGGGTCCCGGGTCGACAGGGTGGACGGCTGGGCGGCGGCCGGGTCGGCCGACGGCATCGCCGCGGCGGCGAGAGCCTCGCGGTGTGACGCCGCGCTTCCGCCCGCCGCGCCACTTTGACCCGCTAGGCCCGAACCCGGTTGTAGACCGGTGACCACGCTCGAGCCGGCCGGCGCCCCGCCGCCCTCCGGCGCCGGGTGGAACCGCAACCAGACCCACAGGCCAGCGCCTGAGACCAGCGCCAGAGCCAGGACGAGCACCAGGACCAGGGCGGCGACCAGCTTGCCTCGGGACCACTCCCCGAGCTCGGTCGGCGCCACGGGCGCCGCCCGTGGCCCGGAGCGGGTGGATCGGGTGCGGAGCATGGTCAGCATCCGCTGCCGATGATGCCGCCCACGACGGCGGTGATGGTGACGAACAGGATGGCCATGATCACGGCGACAACGACCCCGATCGCACCTCGCGAGGAGGCGTGCGGCATCGCGAAGATCTTCCCCACGCCGATCGCGCCGACGGACACGAGGGCGGTGGCGATGATCAAGGCGATGACGCCCCATTTGATCCAGCCGATGACCTGGTCCTGGTAGCTCTGCATGCCGGGCGGCGCTGACGGGCATACCGCCGCGAAGGCGTAGACCTTCCCAGTGATGGGGCCGGTGATGCGGCCCGTGGCCGCTGCGTCGACGACGGCGCTCATGACGGTGTTCATGAGGTTGTGTCCTTCCTGTTGGTTGTGCTGCTGCTGGTGGTGGTCGTGCTCTGGGTGGTGCGGGTGAGGTGCTGGATTGCCCGGCGGGTCCGGCTCAGATCGCCGGGTCCGGAGTCGTTCTCGTCGCCTGCCTTGGCGGCGGGTCGTGGATGGGTGAGGCTGAGGAGGAGGTCTGCGGCGGGGTGCAGCTCGCGTGGGATGGGGGCGGGTGTCAGGCCCGCCTCAGCCATGGCGGGACGTTCCGGGACGGCGACCAGGCGCCGGCCCTCGACGCAGGCCGTCGTTCGGGGGCCCGCGCTCACGGCCAGGGACCGCGGGAGGGGTCGGGTGGTCGTGCCGTGGACTGGCCGGAGCCCCAGGAGGGCCACCACGACCGGGAGGGCCGGGTCTCGGTACGCAGCGATCGCGTCCAGGCTGTGCTCGAGGCGACGTAGCCCGGGGATGGTGGCTCTGACGGCGAGCACCAGCGGCGCCGACAGCAGGGCCGCCGTCACCCACGGCTCCGGCACCGACTCGGTGGCCTCGACGTCGACGTTCTCCAGGCGGCCGTCGCGTGCCGCTAGTGGTCACGCCCGTAAGTTCGTCGAGGGTCATGCTGCTTGGTGGGTCCGGGATTCCGGGTCGTGGTCGGTTAGTCGTTTGAGGTAGGCGTTGAGGTCG
>JAABUM010005952.1_pt1 | contig 12370 bp, 27 predicted proteins | sample 5559161 | NCBI WGS metagenome assembly JAABUM01 (sample SAMN10711868, study PRJNA513369) | rock metagenome | isolation source: Antarctica rocks | place: Antarctica: Victoria Land, Siegfried Peak nord | reverse complement strand
AGTAAACCAAAAAATTCTCTCGTGCAGGAGGTGGGGCGAATCCTGCAGGAGGTGGGGCGAAAATGTACTGGGTTGCATGATGCCTTGCATGAGGCCAGTTGCTTCATTCCGAGAGACTCTGTGTCCTTACAAGCAACAACGTGCGAGTACGCTCACAGCCAGCCCGTTCTGAAAGCTGGGGCATGTTCATAAGGACAAACATATCAAAGACAGCAGTGCGTGACACCGCACGCTACGCTCAGCGCCCAGCCTCCGCCGGTAACTGCCACCACCACGCCTCTTTGGCACCGCCACCACCTCACGGCCTGCAACACCCGCAGCACCTCCTTCAGATGGCGTCCGCCAGCTGTGGGTCGCTGCGGCGGCGGCCGCTCGACTGGTACAGCCGGTGCGTCGCGCCGGCGGCGCGCGGGCCGGGATGATTCATCGCCTGGCCCGCTGGCTGCATCGACGGCGAGGCATTGGGGTCCGCCTCCAGCGCGAGGCTGAGCCGCTGGCTGGCGTAGCTGGGCAGCGACAGGTACTTGGTCTCCAGGCCCTTGCTGCCCGACAGCAGCGCATTGGCGCCCTCCACCAGGCCCGACAGCTCCCGCACCACCTGGGTTGAGAAATGTGGCGGATTGGTCACTCACACCTCCTGTCAGATATATTCTCGGCCCTTGCTGCCCGACAGCAACGCATTGGCGCCCGCCACGAGCCCCGACAGCTCCCGCACCACCTGTGACGAGAATGCACATGATTGAATTGCTGTTCGGGCGGATTGCTGTTCAAGGTCAATGAACCTGTGCATCCGGACAGCAGCTCGTCGGCGCGCTCCACCTGGCCCTGCATCTCCTGCACCCAAGCCCACACAATTGAGGAGGAATTTGTCAGCAAAGCTGCACAAGCCCCTATGGCAGCGGCGCTGTTGGCCTTGTCGGAGTCCTTTGGCTTGAAGGTGGCTGCTGCCAGCCAAGCACTTCCACAGTCCGATGTGTGCAGAAATGACAAGCAAGCTCATTGCCAGATCTGCGGAAACTCCAGTGGCAGCCCTTACCCGCGCCATGTTGGCCTCGTCGGAGTCTTCCGGCTTGAAGGTGGAGGCGGCCAGCTGCAGGTCCTGCACGTGGCGGCGGCCCTTGGCCAGCAGGTCCACCAGCGCGCGGTTCTCCTCCACGTAGGCGTCCAGGATCTCGCGCGCCTCCTCCATCTCCGCCTTGATGCCCCGCTTCATGCGCTCCGCCATCATCACCTGCATGAAGTTCCATGTAGGGTTTATCACACATGTGGGCCTTGCCAAGTGCTTGGGTGGACTTGGGTATTGCAGCGCTTGGCCTGAGTCTTACGCGTCTCCGCTTCGCAAACCAGATCAGAGGTTCTACGCGCGGGGGAGGGGGGGGGGGAGGGGGATTTGAGCCGATGCCTCCGGTGCTGCTCGGACGTCAGATGGCTGCGGCAGGCTGCGCGGCTGCGGCACCAGAGCAGCACCCCCATGCACGCGGCACTGGCTCGTATTTACCACTACGAATCCCGCCAAGCCCAATTTAATGATGCTGACACTAGACCCTAGAAACAGCTCACCTTGATGACGCTGCGGTAGGCGGCACGGCTGCGGTACCAGAGCAACAGCGCCATGCAGGTGGCGACAGTGCACAGCGCCGCCACGATGAGGAAGGTCCACCGGAAGCAGTTGGGCCCGTGGCACGAGTGCGCATGCCCCTGCTGCCGCATCACGTAGTTGTACATCATTGCCGCCAGCTTCGTCGCCATCAGGTAGCTGCCTGCGCATTACCCAGGGGCCACACAGTAGCGCTGTCAGCAACACTTCTCGGGACAGCCTCATCACAGCAGGGTTCAAAGAGGTGTTATGGGATATCTGTAGCTGACGGCCCTTTGCAAACACGTATTCGCATTGACGGGACCTCGGAGAGCAGGCGCATCGTTGATGAACCACATCTGGATGATGGCGCAGGAGTTTCAACGACACTATTTCACTGTTTGTAGCGCACCCATGGCGGGCCCCATCTGGATGATGGCGTAGTTGGTGGCGAAGTTCTGCAGCCCGAACAGCTCGCTGGTGATGGCGGGCGTGATGCCCTGCAGCGAAAAGGTACACGCTCGCAGACCATTCCCCAGGCTGAGAAGGCGTAGACGTCTACTATGCAACATGGCCTGCCTGCAAATGGCTGTGACACAGTCATCTGATTCAACACTTGACTATATCGGTCACCTGCATGCCGCCAAAGGCGAAGCCGGCGAGGAAGGAGGAGGCGTTGAGCAGCTGCACGCCGGCAAAGGAGTTGAGCACTGCGGCGCCGGCCGACAGCGCGCCCAGGAAGACGAGCGACGCCGTGCGCGGCACGCTGTACATCTTTATCAGCCGGTCCGGGATGAACCTACACAGCCGAGGTGGTGGTGTGACTTAGGGATTGGAGAGAGCATGGTTCGGGATCTGCCTTGCGGTTGGGCTGAACGGCGCCAATTGCTGGGAGTGAAGTGAACAGCAGAGCAGATGTCGTCTGGTGAGAAACCAGCTGCATGAGAACAGCAAGGCGGCCTCATGTCCTTCACTTGTTCAGGCGCAAGCAGCACGCAAATATGTGAGGAGGCGCACCCGGCCAGCAGCCTGGAGATGCAGTTGGCGACGGAGAACAGGGACACGAAGCCAGACTGCGAGGTCCTCGTGGCCCCCAGGGACAGCAGCTGCAACCACAGGAAGAACCCAAATGAGCCACGGCTCGCGCAACAAACTGCAAGGCCTGTGCAATCGAGGTGACGCACGACACGCTGGCACCCTAGCAGCCATGTGGCCCTCACGCTTGGGCATGCTGTTCAAGCACAAGCCATCAGACGTATCACATGGAATCATATCAGTATAGGCCGCATGGGCATCGGAGAATCACCTGCTGGCTGACGTTGTTGAGCAGCGTGAGGCCCGCGCCGGAGCAGAGGCCATTGATGACGAACAGCATCCAAAAGTCCGCCGAGCGCAGGCACTGTATCGGCGTCAGCTCAGTGGGGTTGCATGGCTGCCGGCTGCCGGAGGACTGCTCCTGGCCCTCCGCCAGTAGCGGCAGGTTCAGGTCCGACTCTGCCCGCTCCGCAATCGATGGCATCGGCCCCTGCAGGATGTTCATACGGTTTGAAGGGTTAATGACACAGCCGCCTGGGTGAGCATGATGTGTTCCCCCGGCGTGACACCAAGAGCCATCAACCGTTCTGCTAAGGCCGGGCTGCAGCGTTGCCTCTGCGAGCCTGACCACCAACAGCGTCAAAAGTTCCATAGTTGTGCACACACACCATTTGCAAGCCCCGGCACCAACCATGCCTGGCCACCGATTGCGACACGGCTCTGTTGACCAATAAATGCCTCAAGAGCCCCGGCCCCCACCTTGCGCGGCTTGTGCTTGCTGATCTGGAGCTGCTTGGCGCGCGGGCCGCCGAAGATGAAGGGGATGGCCATGACGGGCAGCATCAGCACCGCGACGGCGCTCGTCATGAGGACGCCCGTCCAGAAGTTGATCTCTGAGGCCTCCGACCGCGCGATGGCGATGACGGTCTGGTAGAACGCGAGCGCGATGACCGCCGTGAAGATCATGTGGAACGCGTGCGACTGCATGGCAGGGTTTAATGGAGGCTCAGTGCAGGCAGGCAGCGGACACGTACACAAAGCTCGCTTTGACCGAGCACTGCAGCGGCAGATGCTGTGCAAAAATCTGACACCGGCTCTGAGAACAGCTTCGTTTGCGGCTGGCTGCGCATGATCCAGCCTGCTCGTTCTCCACCACTGCTACCACTGCAATCACAGCAGCAAATACACGTCCCGCAGCATGCAGCATGTGGCAGGCAGCGCAAAAATGACATTTCAGGCATGCTACAAGCACGTCCGCACAGCTCATGCGGCACCCACGGTTCAGCTCAGCGACCCACCTTAGTGTGCGGCTCGATCTGGATGAACGGCACAAAGTTGATGAACACGCTCGCGAACAGCGCGACCGCTGTTGGCGCGAGCGCGAGGATCTTCAGGAACTTGATCGCGTCCGGCTCGATGAAGGACACGTAGATGGTGATGTACGCGCTGGCCGACAGGCCCAGGAACGCCTTCAGGATGCCGATGACCGTGCCCCTGCATACCAGATTAGAAACGAGAACGTCAGAGGCATTCTGCACGAGGGTGTAATCGGTGTACTGCTGGCGGTGCAACCACGAGCCACACATCAGCTGCGTGGACACTGCTTCAAGGGCTGGGGATGGGAGGCATCGGGATGGTGCCAGGGGCTGTGTGCGCACCTTTCCGTCTCAAAGTTGCGGACGGAGGTCACCAGGCCGGCGGTTTCATACCACGTCTGTCCATTGCAGGCGGCAAACGCGAGCAGCAGCATCACGTAGTAGGGCGCGTCGAAGCGCCCCAGCGCCGCCATGTACATGCCGTAGTAGCCGCCGAATTGCAGCGCCACACCAATGAGCACCGTGACCATCGGGCCGAGCCTGCGCCACACCATGGCACGGTAACTTGTAGCCAAGCACATCAAAAGATTTCCGGCCTGGCAGGTCTGTGCTTGCATGCAGCAGCGGATGCATCTGAGGCATAACACTGCTGGTAAATTCGCCCAGGAAGCTGCCATTTCCTGCTCTACACAGTGCCCCCCACCAGTTGTAAGGCTTCATGTAGTCGTAAAAGATGCCCGCCACCAGCGGCGTGTACCCGCCGACGTTGCATGCTGTGCCGACGCCTGCGATTTGCTCCTGAGACCAACTGCGTATGGCAATCAACAAGAAGTCTGCTGGGGACTCCCGTAGGTACCATCCGGTGCGCCATGCAGGATGACAGTGGGGCACGCCGCAGGACGGCATGACAGATTCGGCAACAGGTGCGGTGCACCGCAGGGCAGGAAATTGACAGCACGCACTGGAAGTGTTTCTTCAGGTCAGTGGAGTAGATCGAGAAGGTGTAGCCCAGGCCGGAGCTGAGCTGCAGCAGCGTCGCAAAGCTGAAGGTCAGCCATTTGCTCCAGTAGAATCCGGTCGGCGCGGCGTCCGCCATGGAGCAGATCCTGAGATCATACGCATCGCGACTCAGGTCGCACCCTCAGCACACATTCGTGTCCGGGGGCCCCGGCACTCATATTCGATGGGTGCACGTGCTGCATGCAAGCCGGTTGAAACGACAGTGCCATGGCGCGAGAGTGTGCATACCGGCGTACGTGGGTGCCCTGCAGTTGCGCCTCAAGCGTCAGACCCCGGCTCGCGCCGGCGTCAGAGGCGTCCAGTCTTTAGATGGCTACGCCCAGCCACTTCAAATTTGAAGCAGCCCCGCCAACGCGCTACACTTCGTCATCAATTGATGTTTGTCAAGAACGGTGTGTATGTCACGTGCTGGACCTCGCTGTGCTGCTGGGCATCGACAGGTTCCAGCGCGAGGATGGCATGTTCCGCAGCTGCGGAAGGGGTCACTGCTTACCGTGGCGCAAGTGTTGACAGCCGATTGCTGGAGCCAAACGAGACAGGAGATGGAGCGGTAGTAGGGGCGTCTGCGTTTTAACGTTTGATTTGACCTCAATGCCGCAACTTCATCTCCGGTGCAGAGCATGTTGGATTTTCGCAGCCGCACTCTTTCGAGGCTTCACAACTCACACTCCAGATCGGACTCTGTCGTCACCGTTATTAGTACACTGCAGAGACCGCCATTGGCATCTACCGTTACTTCACTGACACTGGTTATTCCACAATTCCAACATTTTCCGGAACCAAAGTGGCGGCTACTATTGCAACGCACCTAGCTAGCCTTCAGCCCAAGCAAGCGCTATTAATTCGTGAGCCTCTACTGTACACAAAATTGGCGCACGGCAGCGTGGTGCAGATCAGTTGCCGAAAAGCTGCCGCTGTTGGCCGCCAGCGTGGGGCCTGCGCCGGCAGCACGGCGGCCAGTGGGCGCGGATCTGCTGCGCCGACATAGGTGCTGAAAAGTGGGGGCATTCAGCGAAAGTCCGCCGCAGGCGTGCGGGCAGGCATGGAGTTTGTCAGCCCAGAGGGACTGCGGCTCGACGGCAGGCGGCCAAAGGAGCTGCGCCGACTCGACTGCCAGCTGGGGTGCTTGGCCAACGCCAACGGCTCCGCGATATTCGAGATGGGCAACACGAAGGCAGGCAGATGACTGTGACTTGCTCTGATGTTGCGCAGAGCGCGTAATTTTGCAGCCACACATGCTTTAGCCGGACATGCTGAGAGCACTCGGCGATAGAGTGGCGGTTTTCCTATCTGTAGGTGATGGCAGCAGTGTACGGCCCGCACGAGGTGGAGAACCGGGGCGAGATGCTGCACGACCGCGCGATCGTCAACTGCGAGGTGGGCTCCGCAGCGTTTGCCAGCGGCGGGAAACGGCGGGCGGGGCGCACAGATCGCCGGGCGGTGGAGGCGGCGCAGGCGCTCAAGGGCACCCTGGAGCAGACCATTATCCTGGACCTGCTGCCGCGGTCACAGGTGGGTCTGCTGCAGCACCCTCTGCTTGCAGATGCACTAAGGTTGCAAATGCAATGCGGTTGCCCACATGCACTGCTTGCCCTTCATCTCGGCCCGGTTCCTTCCCCTGCCAGCGCTGGTGTGCAGCCTGTATGCTTTTTACGAGTGAACAGCAGAGAAACGCCAGTCATGCAGTCCTGAGCACTGCTTGTGTCTCGCAGATTGATGTGTTCGTGCACGTTCTGGTGGCGGATGGCGGCGTGCAGGCGGCCTGCGTCAACGCCGCCATGCTTGCGCTGGCGCATGCAGGTCTGTGCCTCTGCTGGCCGCCATGGTGCATCTGACCCTTTCCTTTGTGTTCTGCACGAGCACTGGACTGCCAATCGATTCAAGAGATAGGGTCAGCCACGACCTGCTCACCTGCGCCCGTCAGTCTTCAATTGAAATGACAATTGACACAGCCGCCCACAAGTCCTTGTCCAGCGTCAGCTGATCGCACGTCAATCTCGCTCCTCAAGCCTTCATCCTGTGATGCTTTCTGGCGTCACTAGCTCGACATCTTATCACAGGCGTGCCGCTGCGGGACATGGTGGCGGCGTGCAGCGTGGGCTACCTGGAGTCGACGCCGCTGCTGGACCTGAATCATTTGGAAGAGTCGGGCGACGGCGCGATGCTCACGCTGGGCGCGCACACCAACCTGGACGCGCTGCCGCTGCTGCAGTTGGACGACAAGCTGCCCGTAGACACGCTGGAGACGGTGAGACATGGAGTGGTAGAAGAATAATACCACGATGGTTGAGCTGATGGATGATGATAACCTTGCTTTGTGGTGCGGTGACATTGCTCGAGAAGCTGGAGGCATGTTTGTGAACATCTCACAGCAGGTGGCGTGCTGCTGCCTGCTGCTGTCAGCAGCTGCCTGATTGACGGCGAGATGCTGAGCATGCATCCGCGTGTCGCTGCAATCCTCCCTGTAGTGCACCAAACGACTCGAAGGCTAGAGTGGGCGCCCATGCCGCAGTCTGGGGCCGCCCTTAGTTACCCTTCGGAGATGAATGTTTCTTGCCGGCCGCAGTTTCTGCGGCCACGCACCTGCTGTGCAAGCTCCTCTTTCGGGCAACGCACTACGTCTGCGTTGCCACTGGGGCATGCGCAGCCACATTCTCGTTCACGTTTGTTCTGCAACGTGTAAGTCTCAGCTGACAGCCTCGACGACATGCAGAACCCGAGTCTGTTTTGCATTCAGGTGCTGGAGTTGGCACTGGACGGCGCCAGGGCAGTTGCGCAGTGGCTGCGGCAGCAGCTGCTCGCCCATGTGCAGCAGATAGCGACATGCAGAAATGTCAGCTAGAGCGGCATGTCAGAGGGATCAAGATATCGACGTATGAGCTATGGTCGAATGTTCGCAAATGTAGCATTAGAGTGCCGTTGGGAGTTCTGGACGTGTCAATAATGTTTAAACCTGCGGAAAAGATGGTATGCACAGCTGTGAACACTTGGAAGTCTGGTTTACGATGTCTGTGACAGCTACGTCTGTATGGACGTTGACCCGAAACTAACTTCGAATGCAGATGAGGGCTTCGACAAGACAGTACGCAAAAGCAATAAGAACCAGCTTGCCAACATATACATAGAACATAGAGCCGCTTGAGATTTGACTGTGTTCAGAGCGACGACGTCAAATGCGCCGTACTACTGCTTGTTGGGCAGCTGTGTCATCTGCACGCCGGAGCTGCCGCCCTGCGCGGGATACCCTTGGACCAAGCCTGCCTCTCCGTATCTGCAACAAAGCAAATCGAGTGAGCACACCCTGCTCAATCGGTAGTTGGCATCGGCAATGCCTTGTAAGGCAGCCAGGCAAGCTAGTGAATGCATCTCGCAAGCGATTTCACTTGCGTGCGGCGCTTAAACAAGCCATCACAAGGTGCAGAAAATGCAGCGACGGCAGCTTAACATTGGTCGAGGCAAAAGTGTGAAAAGTGGAAAAGGAGCTCACTTGGCGTACTGCTCCGCCTCCCAGGCCTCGCGCTCGGCGCCGCTCATGTTGGCTGGCATCGGGTGCGGGCCCGGGGCCTGGCCCTGGAAGCCCGGCTGCGGGAAACCCGGCTGCGACGGCGATGGGTACGGGGCCTGCGCATTGTACTGCTGATTGTTGTCGTACTGGCCGGGGTAGGGGCCCGCGTACGGCGGCTGGTTCTGCGTGTATGCGCCCTGCGGGTTGGCGGCGTATGCCGCAGCCGCCGCGGCGCGCTGGCGGCGCATGCGCAGCAGCAGCCACGTCAGCAGCGCTATGGCAACGAGGCCAAACAGCACAGACCCGATGATGGCTCCTGCAGACACGAATATTAAAATTCAGCACTGAAGATGGGAGGACGGACTGGGTGAGAGGACGCAACTGTTGGCGGTGTGACAGCAGCAGCACTGCGGACGGCAGACCGAGCGCGCACCCGCGAGGCAGCCAGATCTTTCGTAGCAGTAGTTGTTGTTGTTGTAACCTCCATAACCATAGTAACCTCGCAGCTGGCGCGCATGCGCCGTCGCGTCGAGTAGAAGAGGTCTGCCCATCTTCCTGCAGAAGTGCACACTGTTTTAACGTCAACGGGCAAGCCAGGGGCACTCCATCGAGGGGCATTGCCGATGCAGCATCGCGTTGACATACTGACAGCTAAGCAACAGCCCTACGCTTGGGCCTTCAAGGCCCACCTCGAAGTCTCAAGTCGTACAGATCTGTCGGGGGTCTCTCTTTGACCTGAAGACGACAGCAACTGTCGCGACAATCAACGCCCCGCGTCCGCCTCTCTGTCGTGTCTTTGACGTAGCACTTTTCGAGATGAACACTGCAAATGCCCAAACCGCACCTTCTCCTCTCCTTCCCAAATCGTCAGAGTCGCTAAACCCTTGAAGGGCCATCACCGACCCTTTTCTCAGCCTAGCTCAGCAGCTTCCTCCCGCTATCAGACTGACAAGTGCGGCGAGGAGGGGCTCAGCCGATGTACTCATGACCACTGCAGTTTGCATGCAACACCCCTAACGCAATGCCAAGCATCATCCTGCCCGCAGCGCACGAAATGCGCTGCAACGCCCGTTGACCCAGCGCAAGCCTCGCCGCAAGACTCGCACAAAGCGCAGGTCTACACCAGGCACTGCCCTACTCACGGTGATAGTCGCCTGCTGTAACGCCTCTCGCCCCGGCGCATACTGCGGCGGCTGGAAGTGCGGCTGTGCTTCCGACGCCGCCGCTGCATTGGCCGGCGGGGGGCTCGGTGCGTCCTGCCACGATGAAGGCGCCTGCCACACGGGCTCAGGATAGTATGCTGCGCCAGCTGCAGGCTGTGGGTACTGCTGCCCTGGCGCTGCGGCAGCGCCCTGCGCAGCCCGCAGCCCGAGCGGCAGTGCCATCTGCTGCGACTGCGGTGGCTTGCGCTTCCGCACGGCTTCCTGCTGGCCGTGATGCATGCCTTGAGGTAGTCCCGCTTAAAGAGGTAATAGAACAAGAGCATGCCCAGGAACAATGCCACAACACGGACAACAATGGATATGAAGCCGATGCAGGCAAAACGTCGCGTGCATGGGCGGTTGTAGAAGCCACCGCCACCCACGAACACTAAAAGCTGTCTGCCACTGTGATCCCAGACTGAAGTCATCTGATCACACTCACGAGGTCACAAGTTGTGCACGAGATCGGCAATACAAGGTCGGGAGTGCAAGCATAGCTTGGACCCGCTGAAGTCCAGACACTGGGTGGCCCAACTTATAACTTGAAACCTGATGTACCACGCGAAGTACAATTGTGGCGCTGCCCCTGAGGCAATCGCGATTGTTGCATCATGCAGCAGGGACTCCATCATCACAGCTGACCCTCAGAATGCCACAGGTGCAGCACAGCAAGATGCATGAGTTGCGCAGAACGTTGGCTTACTAGCGTCTCATATTCGAGCTGCAAGGCATGCACGCGCATGTTTCTACACAAGCACAGCCTCTTGATGATCACAAGTCAGCACACTAGAGGGGTACGCGAGCTGACGCAGGGCAAATGTCGAGAGCGGACTTTTGAAAAGTTCAGAGCTTGAAAAATTTGGATGGTCTACCGGATTGGCACCGCGATACCTGTTATGCTTTCCAGCACAGCCGCGGCGCATGGCGGCGCCTGACTGCCGCCGAGCCATCACATTGGCCATGAACACATTAGATATGACACAGATGGCGGATTCCGCAATCGCGCACGAAATGACGCACATCTGGTCTCAGGAAGCAACATGCACCGCTCCTTCCAACACCACTGAGCCGCCGGCGGACGCTGAGCGGGTGGCGTCACTGGATATTGAGACGCAGGCGCTGTTTGCACCAAAGGTCTGTTCTACCAGTTCCTTTCTGTGAATTTTCATGCACTTGCCAGCAGACACGCTGCTGCCAAACTCCCTTTTTTCCTGCCGCGGACCAGAACACCGTGTCAATGCCTAGTAAATGTCAAATGCGGGATGCTGTCGAGGTTAGAGAAGGGGGGGAGGGGAGAATGCCCACAACCCTCCTCAGCAACCTTGCAGTGGTCATGTAAAGGACACACGAACAGATGCTGCCTGCAGGTGCAGTGCGAGCTCCGGCATCATATCTGCGCCTGCAACACATTTCTCACTCTTGACTCCACACCCCTTCATTTGGTCTGCAACCGCCATAATCAACCGTGTTCTATACTGGCAGTCTGTGGGTTCGTCGGCGCGAGCTTCCACGCCGGGCCCGCCAAGCTTGGCGAGCTGACACTGGCGCGCGCCCTTGTGCAAGCGGTTTCCAGCCCCCTCGGCGGACTCGCAGGTGGCTTTTTCATGTGCATCAACCTGTCGAAGGCTCGCCTATTGTAGAAAGTTACGATGTGGGGGCGCTCTGCAGCCCCCTCGGCGGCCTCGCAGGTTAGCGTTCTGACAAAAGCAAGTGCATTTCCCATTGAAAACCCATGATGAGCTGCCAGGAGTGCATTGTGCAGGCGCTGTCCAACCCCCTCGGCGGCCTCGCAGGTGGGAACTCTGACACATCGTGTTTGAGCAAGCCATCTGTTATGCAGACCGGCCGCTTCGCAGCCTCGCACCTGCCTCGGGAAGCTGGTCGCGTTCCTGCCAGCGGCTAACCTCTCAGCGAGCCCTGAGTTGGCGCCGCAGATGCGATTGGGAGGGATCTGATCCCCACCCATGGTGCTCGCAGGGCACCTCTTGGATCGGACGTGGGTGATCTCCTGCGGCTGCGTCCTGTGGGCCGTCATGGCCGTGGCCTTCTGCGGCACGCACGCCGTGTCGGCCTCAAGCCTGGGTCTGTGGGCAGCCACCGGGCTGGGCCTTGCGCTGATCATACCCAACGTGCAGTACACCATAGCAGGCGAGCTATCTGCCGCCATTTCCCCCAAACGCCTGGTGCAGATCCAGGATTCTGTGGGCTGTCAGGCGGTCAGATTACGTGTCGTTCAAGCTGCTTCTAGGATGTGCACCTGGGCTGAGTGCTCGTAGCTTTGCAATGCAGACTTCCACAGCGAGCGCACCGCGGCACGGCGTTCGGCATGCTGCAGATGACATCGCTGCTGGGTGGCGCTTTCGGCGCGTTGTTCGCAACAAATGTAGGTGCGCAGCATGGCTTCTCAGCACAAAGCCTTGTCAATTTGCCACGTATCGACGTCCACCACACACTTCCAAGCTGTTTGTCATGTTGTAACTCTTGGCGCTGCATTTCGCCCTCTGCAGGCGGGCACCGCCATTTTGGCATCGAGGGCTGGCGCGTGGCGTTTCTGACGGTCGCCGCCATCAGCCTCGTCATCTCCTATGCCGGAAGACTGAGAAGGCTGACTCGCCAAGCATCACAGGTCGCAGGCGTGGGTCCCGAGCACTGAGTGCCTCTTGTGACTGTTAACTCTTGAGTCCCTGACTCTCTCTTGTGACTATTTTCAGTTCCT